>CXWL01001912.1_pt1 | contig 10783 bp, 11 predicted proteins | sample 590931 | NCBI WGS metagenome assembly CXWL01 (sample SAMEA3498368, study PRJEB10139) | groundwater metagenome | biome: water well; material: biofilm material | place: Germany | collected 2015-04-27 | reverse complement strand
AAGCATAAGAAAGAATTTACCAGCCCGGCTCTATTGGCAGGCTTGTGGGTGTTCCTTTCCATGTTTGAAATCATGGAGGCGTACTCCGAAGTAGCGCTGAGCAGATTTCAAAAATTATCACATGTATTGTGGTATTGCCAGTATCACATAGTTTTTGTACCGAAATATCGTTATAGAATATTAACCGGAGATATAGGAAAGTTTGTTTATAAGAGCATTTATGCGCATACTGAGAGGTGTGGGTGTGAGCCTGTTGAGTTAAATGTACAACCAGATCATGTGCACTTGCTTGTAAAGGTCCCACCAAAAATTTCTATTTCAACCTTGGTAGGAAAAGTAAAAGGCAAAACTGCGATTCAGGCATTTCAAGAGTTTCCCTATTTGCGAACAAAGAAATATTGGGGGAACCATTTTTGGTCGGCAGGTTACTGTGTTGATACCGTAGGTATAGATGCTGAAATAATAAGAAAGTACGTTAAATATCAAGATAACAAGTAATGTCAAAGGTAGCGGGAATAACTAAGCTTTACTTCAGCAATGCCCTCCAGGGTTTTGCTGATTACGGCCTTCTAGGCCGAACTCAAACCACGTTTTGTAAACGTGGTAGTTGATTGAAGACAGGAGAGGTATTTTCAGTGGAGCGTTGTTTTGCATAAAGTTTGGCAACGGTCAGTGAGCCAGGAATGGGGTTGGAGAACGAGCCACCAGGCCTGATTGGACACTGATCGTTTGCCATTATAAAGCGTTTACAGGAAATGAATCGTCCGGATTGCGAGCCACAAGGGGTTGGAATCATTTTTGGTAGCCCACAGATCTCCCCACCATTTGAATGCAAGACGGTACCGGGATGCTTCTGAGGCAGTCGTGCTGCCAGGGCGAAACAGGATAACACCGCTTTCGCTTGATCCACATGGGTGACTGGTGCGATTCATGCAATCACACGGTGAAGCAAAGGGAACGAAATCATGTTTTGCAGAATGCAGTGTGATGGCTGTCGGGTTTCAATTTTTATCGCGCTTGTTTGCGAGTATTTTGTTCGACCACTTGACTACCGGAGGCTAATGGGTGACCCTGCGGGCCTCTACGGATCAGAGGCATGGGTAGGCAGGGCGCTATTATGAAGAACGATATCACCAGCGCGTCATGCATCACCTCGCCAAACGAGCTGGAAAACTTGGCCTCCAACTCACACCAGTTTCGGATATAACGCAAAATAATTTTTAATTTCAATTACTTGGAATGCGTTTCTTGAAAGGAAATAAAGTGATCTTTCAGAAACTCAATAGCCCAGCTAACCCCAAATCCAGTAATTTCGCTATCTACAGCTCCCAGGCCATCTTTATGACTACTGGCTGATAAATCCATATGTAGCCAGGGTGTATCGTTAACAAATCGCCGCAGAAAACATGCGGCGAGAATATGATCAAATTCTCCACCTAATTCACATTGTTTGATATCCGCAATATTGCTTTCAAGATTTTCTTCATAGTCCGCATCCATCGGAAAAACACAAACGCGCTCACCACTTTTTTTGCCTGCTGAAATGGCTTTTTGGGATAAATCATCACGATTACTAAAAATTCCGCTATAGCGTGATCCTAAAGCAGTTTTCATGCTACCCGTCAACGTAGCGAAATCGATTATCAAGTCTGGTTTCAATTTGACTGCCAATGTCAAGGTATCGGCTAAAACCATACGTCCCTCGGCATCCGTATGGACTATTTCAATGGATAATCCATTGAGTGCCGAAATGATGTCATTCTGTTTATATGCGCGTGGGCTGATATGGTTTTGTGCTATTGCAAGCCAACAATCAATTTTGACCGGAATTTCAGCTCGTGTTGCAGCCAGTAAAATACCCAATGCAACGGCAGATCCGTTCATATCTTCGTGCATTCCCTGCATATAACGAGGTGGTTTTAAATTAAGACCGCCAGTATCAAAACATATGCCTTTACCGACAATAGCAACGCTTTTGTTTTGGGAATTCTTTTTACAATTATGTTGTAGATGAACAATGGCAGCATCTTCGGGGTCACTGCCCTGTGCCACGGCAACAAAGGCACCTGCACCTATTTCTTTTAATTTACTTAAATCAAATTCCTGATATTCCCAACCTTCATTCTCGGCCAGTTTCTTAATCTGTTGACGATAGGTTTGGGGTGTTAATTCATTCGCTGGTAGTATCGTTAAACCACGAGCTAATAAATTTCCCTCAGCCAGTGCACGTTGTAAATTAAAGTTCTCAACATCTTTATAACCATAAAGGAAAATTTTATCCAGTGATTTTCTAACCAGTTTATTTTTACGTACAGGTAAGACCGCACCATTGACCCAGGTAGCATAAACAGCCAATTCGGATAAACTTTTCTTCTGATGAGTTGTTCCATAAACAGCGATATGTATTTCGGAAGGATTTTCCAGGAGTAGCAATTTTATTGCTTTACGCATACAAGTTTGTTGCTCGAATACGGGTTTGCCAGTATCAATCATAATCCAGGCGCATAATTCGCCACTTTCAAGATTTGCACTGACTGGAGTGGTACTGAGATCGGTCAACTCCATCCCGCGCCGCAAAAGTAATTTGCTCAGCGGTTCTTCACCAGGAACATTGTACTTCTTGGGTAGCTTTTCTAATTTGGGGAGTAAAACGAGAATATGTGATGCTTTGATAAACTGATCAATAGGTAATGTATTCTGGAAAAGTGATGCCAGCATGGAAAGCTTTCCTGTCAAATATTATTTTTTGAATGACCATATCGGGAGTCATTGCATAAAGAATGATTGCTGATAATATTAGCATTATATACGTCTTATCTTTGTTATGGCTGAGATAGCCTGCAACAGACACATTTATTCCTGTTCAAATAAGGAGTTTCAAACAAGAATGCGCCAGTATCTCGAGCTAATGCAACATGTTATTGATCATGGATATCAGAAATCAGATCGAACTGGTATCGGCACACTTTCAATTTTTGGTTATCAAATGCGATTTAAACTAACCGATGGCTTTCCATTGGTAACCACTAAAAAATGCCATTTAAAGTCTATCATCCATGAATTACTGTGGTTCTTACAAGGTGATACGAATATCAGGTATCTTCAGAGTCAGGGGGTAACCATTTGGAATGAATGGGCCGACAAGAATGGTGACCTTGGTCCTATCTATGGCCACCAATGGCGATCATGGACAACATCTGAGGGTCATCCTATTGACCAGCTTAAGCAAGTCATAGAGCAGATCAAAAATACATCGGATTCTCGGCGCATGATTGTTTCTTCCTGGAATGTGGGTGATTTACATAAAATGAGATTACCGCCCTGCCATGCTTTGTTTCAGTTTTATGTGGCGGATAATCGATTATCGTGTCAACTTTATCAACGCAGTGCAGATATTTTTCTGGGTGTGCCTTTTAATATAGCATCGTATGCATTGCTTACTTTAATCATCGCTCAAGTATGCAACCTTAAACCAGGGGATTTTATACATACTTTTGGTGATGCACATCTGTATCTAAATCATCTTGAGCAGGCCCATGAACAGCTAAAGCGAGAACCTAGATCACTGCCGACGATGAAATTAAATCCAGGCATACGAGAGATACTGGATTTTAAATATGAAGATTTTATATTAGAAAATTATGATCCGTATTCAGCCATTAAAGCACCCGTAGCCGTATGACATTACTCCGCTTATCAATACTGGTAGCAATGGCCAGAAACCGAGTGATCGGCCAAAATAATAAATTGCCTTGGCACTTGTCCGCCGATTTAAAACATTTCAAATTTCTGACGATGAACCATACCATTGTGATGGGACGTAAAACTTATGAATCTATTGGCAGGCCTTTACCTGGTAGAACCAATATTATCATTACCCGCCAGACAGGTTTTGAAGTACCTGGGGCTATGATCGTTAATTCTATTGAAGACGCTCTCCAGATATGCGAAGGAATCAGCCATCAAACGAGTGAGCGTTTTATTATTGGAGGTGAAAAAATTTATCAGCAAACACTTCAACTTTGCCAGCGTATGTATATTACGGAAATTCAGAAAGATTTTGAAGGTGATGCTTTCTTCCCAAATTTTAATCTTGATGATTGGCATGAAACTGTACGCGAGAAGCATTTTTCAAACGATGAAGATAGATTGGAATATCATTTTGTTACACTTGATCGCAAGCTCTGAAGCAGGAATCAAATTGATTGAATTGGCGGATGATGTAGACTTAGCCCAGCGTTCTATTCTCGGACAGCCTACTAGCCCGGATATTTCATGAAATATCCGGGCTAGTTAACGCTTCCAAATTACAAGATTTTAAAAAGAAATGGCCATGACATTTATGATTGTGATAAATTCCTGTTTGGAAAGTCAGATGCATTAAAATTGGCTTCCTTCATAAAATATAATATAGGAGTTAAAAATGAATAAATTTCTTATCGCTGTCTTTGCTTCAATCTTTTTATTTGGCTCATCTGCCTCTATGGCAAGTGGAAATCTAGAGTCTTCATTACCATTTATGGCAGCTCAAGACATCCTGAACAAAATGGGTTGTGAAGATAAAAAAGCAGGTGACCAAATAAAAGATCGTACCGATGGTGAAAAGGTTACCTGTCCTGCTAAATTGAAGCACCCAAAATCTATCGCTGCTGCAAAATAATACTAGCTACGCCAGGGGGGAGTCTGTCCGAGCATAGTGGTCGTAGCGAGGGGAAACCATTTTGAGGCAGTTTTTTGAACATTTGAGGCGAATAGTGATTCTATTTAACGAAAAATGATCAGAAAATATGGCTAAAATGGCTTTCCCGTAGTAGATCACTCTATTCTCGGACAGCCTCCTAGATTAAATGTATTATTTAAAAGTTAATGCATCACGTGATTAACCTATACCTGGCCAATAATGGCTATCCGGTAAAGGTCGTTTGCCAAAAATAGCCTGTCCGACACGAACTACTGTTGCACCTTCTTCAATAGCAAGCTCATAATCTCCCGACATTCCCATCGAGAGCTCATCAAATGACAGATTGGATGGTGCTTCCTGGCGCAACATGGTCTGGATTTCTCTCATCTTGATAAAACATTGACGTACACGGTCATGATCAGTAGAGAATAGGGCCAGAGTCATTAATCCTTTGATGCGGAGAGATGAGTAGTCAGGCAATTGTGCGACAAAAGCGCGCACATCTTCTGGCGCTAAACCAAATTTACTGGCTTCTCCCGAACTGTTAACCTGCACATAAGCGTCTATGGCTCTCCCTTCATTTTGTAGACGTTTGTCGAGTTCTTCCGCAACTTTCAGGCTGTCCAGTGCTTGAAATTCATTGGCGAAACGTGCCAGATATTTAGCCTTGTTAGTTTGCAGATGGCCAATGATTGACCATTTGATGTTCAAGTCGCGGAGCGCCTCGGATTTCTCCCGTGCTTCCTGAATCTTGTTTTCCCCCATTTCATGACAACCTGCTGCAAAGGCAATACGTAATCTTTCAGCAGGTACTGTCTTGGTGACAGGCAGGAGTCGAACGCTGTATGGATCGCGTCCAATGCGCTTGCAGGTATCAGCAATTCGTTGTTTAACCGTTGCAAGGTTTGTTTTAATTTCGTTTAGTTGCTGCTCTTCATTGGATTCCAATGCACTCTCCTATTGTTCAAAATCAGATTGATCAGTCATGGATCAAATCTTGCAACCTACGGTTTTTATGTATTTAACCCAAGTTTAACATCCACCAAAAAACATCATTCATAATCATGCAGTTAGCTCGTACTAGTATTTTTTGTTATTGATTTACTCGTAATTCGCTCGTTAACCGATCAGTTTTTTAGTTCCACCGAGAGTCGGGTTAATTTGCGGCGTTTGATAGATCGCCATTAACTCAGGTTTAGCCAACGTACTCTTACCTCTTGCGGATAAACATTCCCTAATTTTACAGGAAAAGCAAGGGAAAAACTATGATTTCGATGAGATTATGGCACAACAAATCAAAAACGGAGTGGTGTAAAAATACCTTTCGTTAATAATCAATTTATTACGTGTGCAGGCAAGGGTAAATTCTAGGGATTTTGGCGGGAGAATGTTAAAGATGGGTTAACTATTTAAAGTGAATCGCTAATTTATTTTAGATGCTTGGTGAAATATCATCTTCCAGTTATCGCCTTGGCGTTTCCAGATGGAGACCCTCATTGACCCTTTACTTGGGCTATTCGAGTCATTGAGTTTTTGTGTTGTATATATCGCCATCACTAAACCATCCGTTAACACCTTAATTCTAAAATCTATTAACGACCATTGGATATTATCATCCTTATTGAACAACCAATGGACCACATCATTTCTTGAATTTACTTGCCCATTGCTGCTAATTTCTTCAAATTCATCGGATAAAAGATCATCAATTAATGAGGGATCAGCCTTCAGATCAATCTGTAATAATTTTAGTTCCAATTGCTTGATATGCTCTGTAATGCTTTCCAGTTGCAAAGTCATATGGATTGCCAGTTATTTAACCCGCATTCCCGGTTGTGCTCCTTCATCAGGAGAAAGAATAAATAGTTCACCTGGATTATCGCCACCTGCTGCCAACACCATGCCTTCAGATAAACCGAATTTCATTTGACGTGGTGCAAGATTCGCAACCATGACTGTGTAGCGCCCTTTCAACTGTTCGGGGTCATAGGCTGATTTAATACCGGCAAAAACAGTGCGTTGTTCATTACCAATATCCAGCATCAACTTCAATAATTTTTCTGCACCTTCCACATGCTCTGCATTGATGATTTTTGCAATCCGCAAATCAATCTTGCTAAAGTCGTCAATGGAAACAGTATCAGCAATAGATGTAACTGTATGTTGCTGTTTCTCCGCATGTCGCACTGGAGAATTTGTATGACCGGTGGGTGTCAGGCTGTGTGTATTAGCCGCTATCAATGCATCAATCTGTTTGGCATCAATACGAGTCATTAGATGCTGATAGGCATTGATGGTATGTCCTGCAGGCAATAATAAATCAGCAACAGCTTGTCCTTCACTCAACTTAGGCCAGGTCAAAGACTCACAATTGAGAAATAGTTCAATTTGTTTCACAGTTCTGGGCAATATGGGTTTCAGGTAACGTGAAAGTAAGTAAAAAAGTTGTATACCCAGACTACAGATTCTCTGTAATTCATCGCTACGATCAGGGTGCTTGGCGATTTCCCAGGGTGCCAGTTCGTGAATCATCTCATTCGCTTCATCGGCAAATTTCATGATATGGCGAATCGCTGCTGAAAACTCTCTTTCTTCAAAAGCTTTTTCAATTTGAGTCGGCCGCCAGGTTGCAAAGTGCTCATTAACCATTGCCTGCAATAATTGATACTGTTCACCGGTAGCCAGTTTGCCATCAAAACGTTTACTGATAAAACCTGCACATCGACTGGCGATATTAATAAACTTACCCACCAAATCCGAATTGACACGCGCGACAAAATCTTCCAGATTCAGATCGATATCTTCCAGCGTGCCATTGAGTTTTGCAGCGTAGTAATAGCGCAGCCATTCAGGATTAAGGCCTTGCTTTAAATAGCTTTCCGCTGTGATGAATGTGCCACGGGATTTACTCATTTTTTCACCATTTACAGTGAGAAAACCATGGGCAAAAATCTTGGTCGGTGTTCGATAACCTGCATTTTCCAGCATGGCAGGCCAGAACAAGGCATGAAAATAAAGAATATCCTTACCGATAAAATGATAGAGCTCGGTATCTGATTTTTGCTGCCAGAATTCGTCAAAATCGATTTGTTCCCGGGCGCATAAATTCTTAAAACTACCCATGTAACCAATTGGCGCATCCAGCCAGACATAAAAATACTTACCAGGAGCATCGGGTATTTCAAAACCAAAATAGGGTGCATCACGAGAAATATCCCAGTCCGAAAGTTTATTCTCACCCGCCTCACCCAGCCATTCGCGCATTTTATTGGCTGCTTCAACCTGCAAATGATCGGCTTCACGGGTCCAGTGGCGCAGAAAATCAGCACAACACGTATCTGATAAACTGAAAAAATAATGTTCAGATGATTTTTTAATCGGCTTGGCACCAGAAACTGCTGAATAGGGATTTTTTAAATCTGTGGGTGTGTAAGCCGCCCCACAAGCTTCACAGGAATCGCCATATTGATCTTTGGCGCCACATTTCGGGCATTCTCCCTTAACAAACCGATCGGGCAGAAACATGTTTTTGACAGGATCATAAAGCTGCTCGATACTGCGCACTGCAATGAGGCCGGCGGCTCTAAGCTTGCCGTAGATGTCCTCGGAAAAATGGCGAGTTTCAGCCGAATGTGTACTGTAATAATTGTCGAACTGAATATGAAAGCCGGTAAAATCTCCCAAGTGCTCATCATGGACACGTGCTATTAACGCCTCGGGCGTAATGCCCTCTTTTTCTGCGCGTAACATGATCGGAGTGCCGTGTGTGTCATCCGCACAAACATAATAAACCGTATGTCCGCGCATTTTCTGAAAACGCACCCATATATCCGTTTGAATATATTCCACCAAATGGCCTAAATGGATACTGCCATTGGCATAAGGAAGCGCAGATGTAACCAGAATTTTTCGCTTGTTCATTAACTATTAAGAAATCAGATTAGGTAAAGGCTGATTGTAACAAACTGTGTGTGCATTCCTGATATTTGTTACCATCCATCTATTAACCCGGATATTTCATGAATTGCACACGCTCTCACTTGACTCTTGATTCCACAAGGAATTTTTTTCAGTCGAGTGTATAAATAACTACACCGCTTCTTCGAAAAATTCCTTGTGAAACCAATATCCTGCGCGATCATTGTGCGAATTCATGAAATATCCGGGTTAAATTGTTAACCATTAACAGGTAGTAAAAAGGAGTCTTGGAGTGACTATTTCTGAGCAGCAAATACAATCTGTACTTGAGCAGATTATTGATCCAACCACTGGCAAGGATTACATTGCTACGCAGGCAGCACGTAATATTCAGATTGATCAGAATAATGTATCCATTGAAATAGAACTGGGCTATCCAGCTAACAGTGTGAAAGGCGCCATCCAGAAACAGATTATTGAGGCACTGAACTCCATACCGGGTATTGGAAATATCCAGGTTACGATCAGCAGCAAAATTATTCCTCACAGTGTGCGGCGTGGCGTAAAGCTGATCCCTGGCGTTAAAAATATAATTGCTGTGGCATCCGGTAAAGGAGGAGTTGGAAAATCTGCCACAGCCGTCAATTTGGCTTTGGCATTAGCAGCAGAAGGCGCATCCGTGGGCATTTTAGATGCAGACATCTATGGCCCATCACAACCTCAAATGTTGGGAATAACCACTCATCCAGAATCTATCGATGGAAAGACCATGGAACCCGTTCTGGCGCATGGTATTCAAGCCATGTCCATTGGGCTACTGATTGATGTAGAAACGCCTATGGTTTGGCGCGGCCCAATGGTTACCCAAGCTTTGCAGCAATTGTTGAACGATACCAATTGGAAAGACCTGGATTATTTGATCGTTGATTTACCACCCGGCACAGGTGATATTCAGTTAACTCTCGCACAAAAAATACCTGTAACCGGCGCGGTTATAGTGACCACACCACAAGATATTGCTTTGCTCGATGCCCGCAAAGGGTTAAAAATGTTTGAAAAAGTAGGTATCCCGATTTTGGGCATTGTGGAAAACATGAGCACACATACCTGCTCTCACTGTGGACACACGGAACCCATATTTGGAACTGGGGGCGGTGAAAAGATGTGTCAGGATTATGATGTGGAATTTCTCGGTGCACTACCACTCGATATAAAAATTCGCGAACATACTGATAGGGGCAAACCCAGCGTAGTCGCTGAACCTGAAGGAAAAATAGCTGAAATATATCGAATGATTGCCCGTCGAATCGCCGTTAAAGTGGCTGAATCTGCTGAAGATCACTCAGAATTATTCACCAAGATTGTAATGGAAAATGACTAAGAAAGGCTAAAGGATGACGATTAAATCAGATAAATGGATACGCCGCATGGTACAAGAGCATGGCATGATTGAGCCATTCGAACCCGATCAGATTCGCCAGAAAGACGAGCAACGGATTGTTTCCTATGGCACTTCAAGCTATGGTTATGATATTCGCTGCTCGGATGAATTTAAGTTATTCACCAATATCAACTCCACCATCGTAGATCCGAAGAATTTTGATTCCAATTCATTTATTGATGTCAAAAGTGATGTTTGTATCATTCCACCCAATTCCTTTGCATTGGCTCGCACCGTGGAGTATTTCCGTATTCCACGCAATATACTGACCATTTGTTTGGGCAAATCAACTTATGCCCGCTGCGGCATCATCGTCAATGTCACACCTTTCGAGCCAGAATGGGAAGGCTATGTCACCTTGGAATTTTCCAACACAACTCCCCTGCCCGCCAAAATCTATGCCAATGAAGGAATTGCTCAAGTTATTTTCTTTGAGTCTGATGAGGTATGTGAAACTTCTTATAAGGATCGAGGCGGAAAATACCAAGGACAGCGGGGTGTGACATTGCCAAAAATTTGAGGTTGTGAAAGTTGATGCCTTGCGTATGAGTCTCTTTTAATGATGTGGACACGAGAAAGTTTAACCTAGCACGGATATTGCATGAATTCGCACGATGATCACGCATGATATTGGTTTAACAAGGGATTTTTCGAAGAAACGGTGTAGTTATTCATACGCCCGATTGAGATAAATCCCTTGTGGAATCAAGAGACAAGTGAGGGCGTGTGCAATTCATGCAATA
>CXWL01015561.1_pt1 | contig 10784 bp, 8 predicted proteins | sample 590931 | NCBI WGS metagenome assembly CXWL01 (sample SAMEA3498368, study PRJEB10139) | groundwater metagenome | biome: water well; material: biofilm material | place: Germany | collected 2015-04-27 | reverse complement strand
GAGCCACGCTATGCACTGGCGTTGAAGTCCGGAAATTTCGGCGGGCCTGACTTTTTCAGCGAAGCCTTGGAGGCATTGAAATGAAAGAGTCTGAAGCACGCGAGCTTATCGTCGAAATGGCGCGGTCCATGTTCGAGCGGCGGCTGACCTTCGGCAGCTCCGGCAATATCAGCATGAAAATCGACGATGGCTGGCTGATGACACCAACAGGGTCATCATTGGGACGGCTTGATCCATCGCGCCTGTCCAAGATTGATGAAGCAGGTACATTGATTTCCGGGGATGCACCCACCAAGGAAAGTTTTCTGCATCTCGCCATGTACCGGGAGCGGGCCGGGGCAGGGGCGGTGGTGCATTTGCATTCCACCCATTCGGTTGCCGTATCTTGTCTCGAGGGCATCAACCATGACGATGTGTTGCCGCCGATCACCGCCTATTACGTTATGCGGGTGGGCAAGCTGCCGCTCATTCCCTACTACGCGCCGGGCGACAAGACCCTGGGCGAGGCGGTGGGGCAATATGCGGCAAAGCATGCGGCGGTGCTTCTGGCCAATCATGGGCCGGTGGTTTCAGGTTCATCATTATCCGCCGCCGTCGATGCCATCGAAGAGCTTGAGGAGACGGCGCGGCTTTACCTGTTGCTTCACGGGCGGCCGGCGCGTTACCTCACGCCTGCGCAGGTGGCGGACCTGAAGCGGCGGTTTCCCTAAGGAGTAATTCAATAGTGACAACACAGAATACTTTAACAGCCGGCGTCATCGGCCTGGGCTCCATGGGGCTCGGCATGGCGCAATCCATGGTGAAGCGCGGGATGAAGGTCTCGGGCTTTGATATCAATCCAGCCGCTGTTGCAAAGCTGGCCGAGGCAGGCGGCTCCGGCGCATCAAGCTTGGCCGAGGTTACTAAGGGAACGGATGTTCTGCTTGTTGTCGTTGTCAACGCGGTGCAGACCGATACGGTGCTGTTCGGCGAAAGAGGTGCTGCAGCGGCGATGAAGAAGGGCGGCGTGATTATTTCTTCCGCCACCATGGCGCCGGACGATGCACGCAAGCTTGCGGCCAAGGCGGAGGCGCTTGGACTCTTGTATCTCGATGCGCCGATCAGCGGGGGTGCCGCCAAGGCGGCCATCGGCCAGTTGACGGTGATGGCGTCCGGCAGCCCCGAGGCTTTCAAGCGGGCACGGCCGGTGCTTGATGCGATTGCCGCCACGGTCTACGAGCTTGGCGATGCGGCGGGCATTGGTGCCTCCTTCAAGATGGTGAACCAGCTTCTGGCCGGCGTTCACATTGCCGCCGCCTGCGAGGCGGTGACCTTTGCCAAGAAGCTCGGCCTTGATCTGCCGACAGTCTACAAGGTGATCACTGCGTCGGCGGGGAATTCCTGGATGTTCGAAAACCGGGTGCCTCATATCCTCGACGGAGATTATGCCCCGCGCAGTGCGGTTGAGATATTCACCAAGGACTTGGGCATCGTGAGCGACATGGGGCGGCGCGAAAAGTTCCCATTGCAAATCGCGGCAACGGCGCTGCAAATGTTTCTGATGACGGCGGCGGCGGGCATGGAGCGCGATGATGACGCTTCGGTGGCGCGGATGATTGCCGAAATGACGGGCCTCGAACTGCCATAAGGTTTGCCGGCGCCGCAGATCTCCGCCCCCTGTTCACGACCGAAATTTTGGCGCAAGCTGAGAGTGTCTGTTGAACTTGGGAGGGCTCGACGATGATCATTTATCCTGACCTTGAACTGCGCAAGGGCCGCCTGGTCAACCTGGCCCGCAACAGGATTGACAGCCCGATCATCTATGACCTTGACCCCATCAAGGCGGCGCATGATCTTGCGGCGCAGGGGGCCGAGTGGCTGCACGTGGTTGATCTCGATGCGGTCTTCAATGATGGCGAGAACACCGCCATTATCAAGAAAATCATCAGCAAAACGAGCTGCCCAGTGCAGGTTGGCGGGGCCATCCGCTCCATGGAAAAAGTCCACAGCTGGATGGAAGCAGGCGCCGGCCGGGTGGTGATCGCTACGGCAGCGGTGAAATATCCGCATCTCGTCAAGGCAGCGGCCACGGCCTATCCGGATTCCGTTGTCGTCAGCATTGACGCGCGCGGCGGTCATGTGGCCATCGAGGGCTGGACCGAGGCCACGACCTTCACGCCACTTGAGTTTGCCCACCAGTTTGAAAACATCGGGCTTGCGGCCATCATCTTCACCGACATTGACCGCGACGAAGACCATCCGGAAAGCTCGATTGCGCACACGACCGAACTTGCCGCGAAAATACGCGTGCCGGTGATCGCCAGCGGCGTGGTGAAGACCCTGGATGACATTTCAACCCTGTCATACTTGCCCAATATCGCGGGGGTGATCACCAGCCGGGCGCTGTTTGGCGGGGCCTTCAATTTCAGTGAGGCCCATGCCATTGCTACGGCGGCCCATGGGCCAACCGCGCAGTTGCAATGAAGCCTTGACATGAACGTCACCGAAACTTCTGAACTCTATCACGACCAGATGATCGGCATGCTGGAGTGCGTCTGGGGTGACGGCTGGCTTTCACCGGGCGGGCCAGCGGAAGTGGCGCGCCTGCTCGAAGGCATGGACCTCAAGAGCAAGAGCGTCCTCGATATCGGCTGCGGGGCGGGTGGCATTGATGTGCTGTTGGTCGGCACGCATGGTGCCGGCTATGTGACGGGCATTGATGTTGAAGACACGGTTCTGGCCCGTGCGCGCGAACGGGCTGAAAAGGCGGGGCTCGCGGCGCAAATCGGTCTCGTGAAGGTCGTGCCTGGCCCTTTGCCGTTTCCACCACAGATATTTGATATCGTGTTCAGCAAGGATTCGATTGTCCATATTCCGGACAAACACGCGCTGATGCGTGATGTGTTCCGCGTATTGAAGCCCGGCGGCTGGTTTGTGGCCTCCGACTGGCTGATCGGCCATGACCATGAGCCGAGCCCGGAGATGAAAGCTTATATTGCATCGGAGGGGCTGGATTTTGGCATGGCCTCGCCCTTGCGCTATGCCGATGCGATGGCTTCTGCCGGATTTGAGAAGGTTGAAACGCGCAGCCGCAATGCCTGGTACCGCGACCGGGCGCGGGAGGAATTGACCCTGATGAAGGGGCCGCTTTATGCGGAAGCCGCCGCCAAGCTGGGGCGCGACTTTGTCGATCACAATATCGAGATATGGGCGAACATGCTGCCGGTGCTGGAATCGGGCGAACATTGCCCAACCCACCTGCGTGGCCGGAAGCCGGATTAGCCGACACCGGAATATATCGAAGTATGGAAGCGGTACGTCAGCGCCCCATAGATGTTCCGCGGTGTTCCAAATTCTATTGACAATACATTGACACCGATGTATTTGGAACACTGCGGAACATCGGAGACTGGCGAATGACCCAAGCTTATCTGGCTACAGCAAAGCAAAATCCAGGCCGAAACGCTTGGTTGGTAGAATTCCGACACCCCTTGCGCAATGACTCAAACAACAAATCCGGCAGGAAGATCCGTAAAGGGCTTGGGACCGATAAAGAAGCGGATGCCCAAATATTGGTCGAGCTGCTCAATGAGTTGCTCAGGAATGAAAAACTTTGGTCGCTCGGGGCTAGGCCTGAAGCGGTGAAACTCTATGGCGAAAAAATCGCCGAGATTTTCTACGGCGAGATTGAGCCACGCGGTGGCTCTGCGTTGCAGCTTCGAGACAAACTTCTCCCTCTTCCTTCGCGGGACGATGGATATGCCCGTGTATTGCTGATGGGGGTGCCCGGCGCTGGCAAGACAACTCTCGTACGCCAGCTAATTGGCACACACCCTAAGTCGGAGCGATTTCCGTCGACATCTGTCAACCGAACAACAACATTTCCTACCGAAGTGGCTCTGCGTGATGGTCCATACGAAGGCGTTGTTACATTTATGTCGGAACATGAGACGCGTTTCGAAATCGAGGAATCGCTATCCGCAGCTTTTATCCAGGCATTTAGTGGAAATACCAAACAGGTCGCACGCGATTTTCTTGAAAAAAGCGACATGCAGTTTCGCCTAAAATATCTTTTGGGGGATTACGATGCCGGACAAAACGAAGTTGACCCGTACGATGATGAGGAAACTGATAAGTTATCAGGTATCGACGATACGGAAGCGTTTTCACCTGCAGAGCAGGTAAAACTCAAGCAAACGCTCAGCGCATACATTGATCGTATAAACAGGATGGCATCGGAAGCTAAAACCGCATTTGAGTCCGAGCATGGCGTAATAGCCGATATGTCCCCTGAGGATCGCAGTGCAGCACTTGATCTTATCGAAGTCCCTATCGCTGATTCGAGTACGTTCGTCGAGCTTGTGTCCGACATACTTGATGAATTGAGGAACAAGTTTGATCTCGTTAATGTTGGTCGCTTCGAAAAGACGACGACTGGGTGGCCGAAAGCTTGGTACATCAAGATGTCCACGAGTGATCGTGCGTCTTTCCTTGCGGCCATTCGATTTTTTTCAGATAACCATCACAAGTCGTGGGGAAAGCTCCTTACGCCGCTCGTCAACAGTATGCGTGTAGCTGGCCCATTTAAGCCAAACTGGACTGACCAAACTTCACGTCTCGTGATTGTCGACACCGAGGGGTTGGGTCACAAGGCGGATGCAACTACTGACCTACCAGAGCAGATGCTGTCGCTTATGCAAGGAGCTGATGTTGTTCTCTTAGTAGAGAGTGCGAAGAGTGGCATGACCAATTTTGCATCTGGCAAAGCCCTTGAAGCTGTTGTGAACACTGGTCACACGCGGAAGCTGGCTGTAATTTTCACGAACATGGATTTAGTCAAAGGAGATAACTTAAAGGGACAAGCCAAGTTCGATCATGTATTTGGCGGACTCCGCAATATCATTGATAACCAATTGGCGAAGAATGTTTCAGCAGACGCTGCAAGGAGTCTTTTGGAGCACTTGGAAACGAGCACTTTTTATGTGGGGCGGATAAACGAGGTAGACCCAATACCAGCTAAGCCCGAGTTGAACAGGTTATTGGACTACCTTGCATCTGCCCAACCACCTGTGTTCCAGCCAGTGGCATTTCCTGAGTACCGTGACGACAAACTGGGATTTGCAATTCAAGAAGCGGCCAGAGAGTTTAGGCAACAGTGGAAAGGATTCTTGGGATTTTCCGATGTGAGGCCCAAGCCATGGCAAACTATAAAAGCGATGGCTCGCCGACATGCCGAGGGTTGGGGGCACGGATTTGTGCTAAGCCCAACCGATAACCTCATCGCGGCTCTACGGGGAGCAATCTCTCGGTTTCTTGAGACGCCCATAAGGTGGAGTGGAGACCCAACGCCAGCACAGAAACGCGAAACGATTGACCGCATCAAGGACATGATTAATAAAGATATTCCAACTTTAAGCACTCACCGACTGCGTGAGCAACCTCAACTCCAGTGGAGTGAAGCTTTTTCATTGCACGGCAACGGAACAACGAAAGTCAGAGCTAACCGGATTGAAGGTATCTTCGAGAGATTTGTACCAGTTCCTGATGCCGTATCAGTGGATATTCAAGTATGGGAATTCCTAGATGAGGTAAAAGCCATTGTGATGAAGGCAATTGACGGAATAAAACAAGAGATTTCTGCAGCCGAAGAAGTCAATTCTCGAACCGCGTCTTAATAGGTTTTGGATGGTTTGGTTGAGGACTGATGGAGCGAGGCGTTTTAATAATGTTATTGTGGCAACGGGATATTCGCTTTTTGAGGGCTTACTTAACAGTTAATGTTGCAAGACTTGACTAAGTCGCAATCGCGTTCCTAACTAGGCCATGGCCCAGACCAATATTCTCCCCATGTCGGCTTCCGCGCGCAATGCGGGCGTGGCTTTTGACCTCGACTGGATCGAGGATGTGCGCATTAACCTTTCGGCCTCTGAGCGCCGGGTGGCGAGCCTGCCGGGCCGCCGTTCGGTTAAGAAAGATGCGCAGGCGGCGTGGCTTTTGAAGGCTGTCACCTGCATTGATCTCACGACATTGAGTGGCGACGATACGGCCTCGCGGGTGCGCCGGCTTTGCGCCAAGGCAAAGCAGCCGGTGCGCGAGGATATTCTGGAGAAGCTGGGCTTTGCCGATCGCAATATCCATACGGGCGCTATTTGCGTTTACCATCGCTTTGTGAAGACTGCCGTTGAGGCACTGGCGGGAAGCGGCATTCCGGTTGCAGCCGTTTCAACCGGCTTTCCCGCGGGTCTTGTGCCGCATGATCTGAAGCTCAAGGAAATTGAAGCTTCGGTCAGGGACGGGGCGGAGGAAATCNNGGAGGAAATCGACATCGTCATCACCCGCGAGCATGTGCTCACCGGCAACTGGCGCGCCCTTTATGACGAGATGCGGGATTTCCGCAGCGCCTGCGGCGAGGCCCATGTGAAGGCCATTCTGGCGACAGGCGATATCAAGACCATGCGCAATGTGGCCAGGGCTTCGATGATCTGCATGATGGCGGGGGCCGATTTCATCAAGACGTCGACCGGCAAGGAGGCTGTCAACGCCACGCTCCTTGTGACACTCACCATGCTGCGGATGATCCGCGAATATCAAGAGCGCACCGGATTCAAGGTGGGCTACAAGCCGGCGGGCGGCGTGTCGGCCGCCAAGGATGTTCTCAATTACCAGATCCTGATGAAGGAAGAGCTGGGCCGCAAATGGCTCGAGCCCGAGCTTTTCCGCGTGGGCGCTTCAAGCCTGCTCGCCGATATTGAACGCCAGCTTGAGCACCATGTCACCGGCCGCTATTCGGCCTTCAACCGCCATCCAGTGGGGTAGAATTTTGAGCGTCGCTGAATATTTCGAAACCATGGATTATGGCCCTGCACCTGAATCGGATGCGGAGGTGCGCGCCTGGCTTGCCACGCACAAGTCGAGCTTTGGCCATTTCATTGGCGGAAGCTTTTTGCCGGGCGCAAAACAGATCGACACGAACGAACCGGCCACGGGCAAGCTGTTGGCCAGGATCGCCGATGGTTCCAAGAAAGACATTGATGCCGCCGTTGCCGCGGCGCGCAAAGCGCAGGGGCCTTGGGAAAAACTTGGCGGCCATGGACGGGCGCGCCACCTCTATGCGCTGGCCCGCATGCTGCAACGCCATGCGCGGCTCTTTGCGGTTTTGGAAAGCCTTGACAATGGCAAGCCGATCCGCGAGACGCGCGATCTTGATGTGCCGTTGGCCGTGCGGCATTTCTATCACCACGCGGGCTGGGCGCAATTGCAGGAGAGCGAACTATCCGCCTACAAGACCATTGGCGTTGCGGGCCAGATCATTCCGTGGAATTTCCCGCTGCTGATGCTGGCGTGGAAGGTGGCGCCGGCTTTGGCTGCCGGAAATACTGTTGTCCTGAAGCCTGCGGAATTCACGCCGCTTACGGCCCTGCTGTTTGCCGAGCTTGCCCATAAGGCGGGCTTGCCGCCGGGCGTTCTCAATGTGGTGACAGGTGAGGGCGCTACGGGTGCGGCTCTTGTCGAGCATGCAGGCGTGGACAAGATCGCCTTTACCGGTTCCACCGAAGTGGGCCGCCTGATCCGCAAGGCAACAGCGGGGACGGGAAAATCCCTGACGCTGGAGCTCGGCGGCAAGTCGCCCTTCATCGTGTTTGATGATGCGGATCTTGATGGCGCGGTTGAAGGGGTTGTCGACGCCATCTGGTTTAATCAGGGCCAGGTGTGCTGCGCCGGTTCACGGCTGCTGGTGCAGGAGGGCGTGGCGGCAGACTTCATCAAGCGTCTGAAGCGCCGCATGGGCAAGCTTCGGGTTGGCCATCCGCTGGATAAGTCTATCGACATGGGTGCCATCATTGATCCCATCCAGCTCAAGCGGATTGGCACGCTGGTTGACAAGGGCGTGGCCGAGGGGGCGGAAAAATTCCAGCCGGAGATTTCGCTTCCGGCGACGGGCTGTTTCTTTCCGCCAACGCTGCTCACCAATGTGGAAACTTCTTCAACGGTGGCGAACGAGGAAATCTTCGGGCCTGTGCTGGTGAGCATGACCTTCCGCACGCCGGATGAAGCGGTGATGCTGGCCAACAACAGCCGCTATGGCTTGTCGGCGAGCGTGTGGAGCGAGACCATTGGCCTCGCGCTCGACATTGCCCCCAAGCTGCAATGCGGCGTGGTGTGGGTGAACGCGACAAATCTTTTTGATGCCGCGGTGGGCTTTGGCGGCTACCGCGAATCCGGCTTTGGCCGGGAAGGCGGGCGCGAGGGCATCTATGAATATCTGAAATTGAAATCATGGGCAGCGCGCAAGCCGAAAGTCATTCAGCACTTTGCAACTGAAGCGGAGGTGAAGCCGAATTTCGATGAACCGTCAGTTGACCGCACGGCAAAGCTTTTCGTCGGCGGCAAACAGGCGCGGCCTGATGGAAATTATTCGCGCGCCGTTCTTTCGCCTTCCGGAAAAATTGTCGGTGAAGTGGGTGAAGGCAATCGCAAGGACATCCGCAATGCGGTCGCGGCGGCGCGTGGAGCGGAAGGCTGGTCGAAAGCCACAGCACATAACCGGGCGCAAATTCTCTATTACATGGCGGAAAACCTTTCGGCGCGGACTGACGAATTTGCGAGTCGCATCAAGGCGATGACAGGGGTTTCGAAAGCAAAATCTGAAGTCGAGGCGTCTATCCAACGATTGTTCAGTTATGGCGCCTGGGCTGACAAGTATGATGGCGCTGTTCACTCGCCACCTTTGCGCGGCGTAGCTCTTGCGATGAACGAACCGCTGGGTGTTGTGGGAGTCATCTGCCCGGACGAAGCGCCGCTTCTCGGTTTCGTCAGTCTTGTTGCGCCGCTCATTGCAATGGGCAACCGTGTGGTGGCGGTGCCAAGCGAGCGGCATCCTTTGGCTGCGACTGATCTCTACCAGGTTCTTGAAACTTCGGATGTGCCGGCGGGTGTTATCAACATTGTGACGGGTGGCCGCGACGCGCTGCTCGAGACGCTGGCCGAGCATGATGATGTGGATGCGCTGTGGGTTTTCGGTTCGAAGGAAAATTCTGCAAATGCCGAAAAGCTCTCCACCGGCAATCTCAAGCGTACGCTGGTTGACCATGGCCTTGCCACGGACTGGTACGACACGGCTTCCAGCGAGGGTCCGGTGCTGCTGCGCCATGCGGTGCAGGTGAAGAATATCTGGATTCCTTACGGGGAATAGTCAGCGCATCGCCATGACTTTGCCGGGCGCCAGCCAGAAGGGAGGCAGCCAGGCGGGGATATTGCTGAAGGGCAGCACTTCGGGTTTCAAGGTTATCCCGAGTTTTTCGGCCATGAAGGCGCGGCGGTTTTCGATCCGCTTCCAGGCTTCGGGGTATTTCGCCTTGAAGGCCACGCGGGTTGGCGCATCGGCCAGCGCCATGCCATCCTCGATATTGGACATGAAATAGGGCGTGCCGGTTGCGGGGATGATGTCGCATTGCAGCGCCATGCCGGAGGCGAGCTTCATGGTGCTGTTTCTCTTCACGGGGGAATGGACCCATTCGTCGAGGTGGATGAGATGGCCGGGGTTGAGGCCGATGCCAAAGAAGGGGCCGCCCAAGCGGCTCATCACGGCCTCATAGAGCGAGCCGCCTTCGACGCCGATGCCGATGGTTTCGTACCAGGCCACGGCGGCGGCGAAATAGGGGGCCACGAGCTTGTCCAGGTAATCGCGGATGTTGGCAGGCAATTCGCTGGCTTCAGCCACCATGAATCCGGCGCGGCAATTCAGGGCACCCATCAGTCCCACGCCAATGACGATGGGATCGCCTTTTTCAATCATCCGCATGCTCGGGCTTGGCAGGCCATATTTGGCGCGCGGGCCTGAGCTCATGTTGACATGCACGGATTGTGGAAAGCCATCGAAAGCCATGTTACGGCAAGCGTCGTATTCGCTCATGCCGGGCTTGGCACCAAGAATCATGCGGTGGACGGCATTCGAGGTAAGGGTTGCGGCATATTCGAACCGGGCGAGTTGCTCGATCTCGTTGATTACACGCAGGCCGTCGGTGGGATGCATGAAGAGCAGGGCGGCATTGGTGACGGGGCCGAAGGCTTTCAACGTTTCAACGAGGTAATGCGGTGTTTCGAACCAATGGGGATCGAAAACACCGTCGTTGGTTTCAAAACCTTTCCATCCGGCAAGGCCGATGCGCATGTCTTTCTTCATTCCAGCTTCGCGCAGGATGCTGGCGATGTCGCGGTACTTGTCGCGGGGCTGGCCCATGAGGCTCAAGGGTTGCCACAGCACGCGCTCGAAACTGCCGTCGGCGATCTCGGCATAGGGAAAGCCTTCGTTGCCAACGAGCAGGGTTGGGGTGCGGCCCGGCACGATGATGCAGATGGCTTCTTCAAAGCGCGGATCATAACCGGTGGCCCATGAGATGTTTGCCACATGTTCGCGGTCGCCATAGATCACCAGGGCGTCGAGGCCGTTAGCAGCCAAGCGCGCAAGCAGTTGCTTGAGGCGCGCCGCATAGATGTCACGACCCAGTTCCGGCTCCGTGGTGGGGCTGCCGAAATCCGGCAGGTCGAGTGATGTCAGTTGGGCGTGGCGCATGGGAACTCCGTTGAAGACCGGAGCCTAGCCCATCGCCATGCGGCTTTCCCGCGGAAAATTAAACGGTCAGATGCTTGCGCACATCGGCCCGGTCGAGGTCGGAGGCTTCGCCCTGATGAACGATTTCGCCGCGATCCATGATGAAAACCCGGTCGGCGAGTTCCCGGCAGAAATCGAGGTATTGTTCGACCAGCAGGATGGTGATCCCGGCGCTGTCACGCAGAAAACGGAT
>CXWL01007925.1_pt1 | contig 10785 bp, 15 predicted proteins | sample 590931 | NCBI WGS metagenome assembly CXWL01 (sample SAMEA3498368, study PRJEB10139) | groundwater metagenome | biome: water well; material: biofilm material | place: Germany | collected 2015-04-27 | reverse complement strand
CAACATAACCTTTGTTAGTCTCAATGGTGGAGCTGTTGGTAAATTGTTGGCACCCGGAGGCTGAGTAGGGAGGGGGTGGAAACTGGACGAATTAAACAACCAAAAAAAGCTCCGAAAGCCACGCGAACATTAGAAAGTAAGCAAAAACCGAAAAATCTTGATTTCTGGACAGAAGTGGGGGAAAAGTGGGATTTATTCGGGAGAAAATAGGGGAAAATTCAAAAAATAATACGGATTAAATCCCACTTATTTAATGTTTATTCAAAAATTAAATCAGGTTTAATCCAAAATTAAATCCGATTTAATCACCCCCCAAAACGACATTTATTAAATCAACGAACGCGATTTAATATCACGCGCAAATGTTCGACCGCAACATCCTCGATAAGCAATTTATCCGATTCGGGCAACCCCACCAGAGGGCGCGCCGGCAAGCCGAGATGATGCACGCGCTTGCGGTACATGCCGCCGAATTTGAGTGCCTTGGCTTTTTTGGGGGAAATATCATACGGTTTAGTGCCGAAGTGATGCCATTCCGCCCGCGCGCCATCGGTTGATCCATCAAAGCCAAGCAACAAAGTATCGCCCGCCACCTGATAACCAAAGCTTTGCAACATGCGCCCCGATTTATTCAGCGGCCCACCGCGCCGTTTCTCCTGTAGCGTTAAGGCCGACAGCGGCTTCCACTTCGCGCCATCCGGCGCAGTTCCGGCCTGATGGCGGTTACGATTGACCCGCAACAACGCCTCGCCTTCGCTTTCCAGCAAGCCATGAGGGTGAGCCGCAACCTGACGAATCGCAGTCAGCGTGCGCTTGAGATGATCCGATTCAAACTTAACCTCGAAAATCATGGCTTAATCTCCTATTGCAAAATCACAAAAAAAGGCATATTGTTGCTCCCAGTTGTTCGACGTATGGTGCTGCGGCGAGCTGTTCAGATAGGACAATAGATGCCACCTCCGCAGGGGTGGCATCACTTTTTCTTATAAGCCAAAAACCCACGTCTCTTGCTTTCAAAATAGTTTTCTTTGCTGCTATGAAAGGTAGTCACGGCATCCCAGCCAAGTCGAGATTTTCTAAAAATTGCAATCATATAACGTTCCGCGCCATCGGCATCAGCGAATACAAAAGCTTTTAAGTAGTGCGACACCTGTATTTTTTGACCTTCAAAAGCTGGATTTTTCTTGATCGTTTCCCATGATTGCCAAATTTCATCCGGGTCTTTAATCGACTGAGCCAGCAAGCGCATATATTTTTTGCGCCCACCCTTGCCCTCCATCATCATCTTAAATTGTTCATCCCCAAGTGACTCATCATAAGCTGCACCGCCTGCGATAAACATTTTTGAACCAATCACTATCGCCGCATCGATACGTTCATCCATGAAAACTACCGGGGTTGTCAGTGTCGCGCCAAACTCAGACAGGAATTCAGTTACTACAGACGTTGGCGGCACAACATCGTCATGCAGCAATGCTTTGCTTACTGGTGTTGGGATTGGAGCAGTAGGAGGCTTATAACCTTTTGGCCACGGCCACTCATCAGGCACTAATCGGGCAAGATGTTCGGGTAGCGGCGGAACAATGTGCGGCTCAAGCCACGCCTTGCCGGGATTGTAGGCAAAGCCGGGATCAATGCCCTTGGGCGTGCGTACCACACGCGGATTGCTACCATTTTTGCCTACCAGCTTATCTTCCCACTCGATGGGCGGTGCATTGTCCGGGCCTTGATTGCCTTTGGCTTTCCACAACGGTTCAGCTTCAGCGCGCGACAGCGAATCGACGCGGCACTTGCAGCCCCAGCCATTCTGCGGGAAGTGGCTGTTCCACCACGGATCATCGGCGGGCAGAATGAGCGAGTCCCAAGCCTTGTGCGTCAGGCGCGGATGCTCGATGCTGGTGTGGCGATATTGCCAGTAGGGGCGGAATTCCTTGACCGCCACCATCTGCTGGTAGCGTCCGGCATTGTAGGCTTGGGTGATATTGGTGTCATATATGACACGGCTGCGCCAGCCCGGTGCGCCGTTATATGACCAGCCGTGTTTGGCCGCGATTTCTGGGAAGGTTTTTTTGAAACCCTCGTAGCCACCGCCGTCCTTTCCCCACTTGGCTTGCTGGATGGCATTGAAAAAATCCTCCACCAGCGCGTCTTGAGCCGCGCCTGCCACGACAAAGGCATGGCTGTGCTGCTCTTGCCAGAGGTCTGTCCAGCCTGAGGTCGGGAGTTTTATCTTGTTGCGATAAAACTGGATAGCTTCATTAAATTTGAAGTCACTCACGGTTTATACCCCTCTCCCCAACCCTCTCCCACAAGGGGAGAGGGAGTGTTGATACTGCGTTGCTCACTTCCGGGCATCTCTTCCCGATCCTCCCTTGAAGGGAGATGGGGCAAAGTTGCGAAATTTCGCAACTTCGCAACTTTGATTGGTTTGCCAGTTTGCCAATTTTGCAAATCGCCCTAAACATCAGCCTTGCCAGCCAGATTTGCCGCTGCCATGCCCTGGGCAATCGCCTCCGCCCAGTCTTTATTCGGCGGTGTTGAAAGTGCGGCGATTTTATCCAAAGCCTCATCAAAACTGCCCGATTCCGCCACGATGGCGGAGATTTGTTGCACCAGTGCCGCTTCGTGCGGGGCGGTGAGTGCCGCCAGCTGGGCGGCATACAGCCCGGTGACATCGGTATCTTGCGCCTGCCGCGCCAGCGCGACCAAGCGCGTCAGCGCGGTATCGGCAGGTTTTGCGGGTATTGCATCGGGTGGTGCAGACGCAGCCAGCAGCAGCTTCGCACCTTGTTTGGCGCGGGGAATCTGGGTGATCTGGTGGGCGTAATCCACGTCGATTTCCATACCCATCGCCGCACCGTCGTTGAGTACCTTGACCAGCTTGACCTGATCGACTGACTCTTCAGTTTCGTAGCAGAATTTGGGTAGGCGGTCTTCACTGAACAAGCCATTGATTAGGGCAATCGGTTTGAGCAATTGGGTATTGAGGGTAGGCTCAATCTGGCGCACGTCGTGCAGCAGAATCTCGCGGCGCACTTTGTCGTAAATCGTAATCCGCGCTTCCGAGGTGGTTTTACCGTCTAGGTCGCCGCCCAAAATTGCTTTGGATTGTTTCTCCTCCCAGTAGCGCGTGGCGCTGAGGAAGTCGTCTACGGTGCCAGTTTTACTGGCCTGAATGAAGTCGATGCTCATGGTGCTGGGGATAATGCCCGCACCATCGTTGCCGATGCCGCGCACGGCTCTGAGCAATTGGTCGCGCGCCTCTTTGCCGATGCCACCGTGGAACTTGCCCAGACGCAACGGCAGGCCGTACACCTCAAGAAAACGCTGCATGTCGCGAATGTTGTAGGCCTTGTAGGCATAGGTCCATGCCAACACGCGGAACAAAGCGGACTGTTCAATATAGCCGGACTTGGCACGGTGTTCGTGGATGATCCAGCCCCACTTGCGCAGCGGCTCAGGCACGCCCATCTTGAGCAAACTCAATACCGCCGTGTCCTGATCGCTGCGGAACAGGCGTTGCGGCACAAAATTCAGGGCTTGCGGCAGCCACACATTGCCCGGCTTCCAATCGATTTCCAGCGCGGCAAAACCTTTTCCAATCGCATCGGTGAGGTCATATTGCGCGTCCTCAAAGCGCGGAATCACGCTCAACATGTCCTGCAATTCGGTGGTGCGGTCAATCTCGGACTGGTTGGCATCCTTGGGCGGGTGCAGCTTCCAGCCCAAACCGGTTACGGCGCGGCGACGCTTGGCCAGCTCGGCAAAGATATGCGGGTCTTGTTCCTCGATTAATTCGAATAACGCGGCCTGCTCGCTGAGGAAGCCCTGATCTGCCTGGGCAAACGCGCCCGCCAGCACACCGGGATCAACGGTGTTGACACTCATATAATTGAGCGTGTTACCCTGGGTGGAACGCGCGCCGGTCTGCAGTTTGTCCAGTCCGGTGGTGGTGATTTTTGCCAGTGCGGCTTTGAATTGTTTAAGCATATCAGTCGTCCCAATCATCATCGTTGTTGCCGCCACGGCGGCTGGTGCTGCGCGCCCTGTTGCGCGGTTGCGCGGCGGAGGTGTAGGTAAATTCCCCGCCAAATTCAAATGCCAGCGTCTTGAGCATATCCAGTGCGTCCGGGCCGTCATCGTGATCGGCTTCCGGGTAGAACAGCAGCTGCTCGTTGAGCGTGGTGTGGTTGCGGTGCGAGCGGATCAGTCCGTTCGCCACATGCGGCTGCAACGACAGAATGCGCAGGTTTTTATCGGTGGAGGGCGTGACCGGAATACCGGGAAACGCGATGCCGCGCAACGCGGCGCGCTTGAGGATTTCTGTATAGAGAAAGGCCTGAAACTGGATCGTTTCAATTGCCCAAGCGACGCAGGCATATTCGGCTTGCAGATCGATCAAACGGGTGATGATGAGGTCGGGCACGCGGCGCGACACATCGGCCTCGACCACGTCCAGCACCATCGTGTTGCGGTTGAGACCACCGACCAGAATCGCCGAGGGATCGCGCGCTGCGCCCTGCTTGCCCAACGAGGGGTCGCACGCGCCGAAGAATATCCACTCCGGCAAACGGTTCACCCAGAATTGCAAGCCCTTGAACGGTGCGGTTTCATCATTACCCGCCTCATTCTGTTGCTCCTGGTTAAACGCGTCGTGATCGGTGGCGCGCATACACATCAAACGGTATAACGGGCGCACTTCCGGCCACGACACTTGCGCGCCCGCCTCCATTGCGGCTTTATTTGCCTGATAAAAAGCCAACGCCTCGGCTTCCGAGGCGGCTTTCTCGGCATCGTCGCCTGAGCGGGTGTAGATGGCTTCCCAGTGTTCCCAGAGAGCCATATTGTCCGGCCAGCACATGATGGACTTGAACACCCTGCGCCGCCAGCCGGGTGCGCGTGCCACACGGTTGATCGCCGCATCGTAATGCAGTGAGGTACCCACCCAAAATACATCCATGCCGCCCGCAGGCGGGGCGAGCCCCAGCACGGCGGACAGCACGAATTTCTCGACCTTGTCACGCTGGCGTTTGTCTTTGACGTTTTCGTCGTTCTCCAAATCGTCGAGAAACACCAGATCGGGGCGGTGTGGCCCGTGTTTCATACCGCGTATTTTTTTGCCTGTGCCGCCAATGCGGATTTTGATGTTGTTGGCAGTGATGGCGGTGGTGGCCTGCCATACCCGCCCCTGCCCGCAGGCTTCGGGGAAGTCCATCGCCAAGCGGGGGTTAGTGTCCAGCTCGGCCTTGATCGACTCCAGCATTTCCGCCGCCTGCTCCTCGGTATTCATAATGATGCCGATCATGTGCTTGCGCCCGGTCACGATGCACCACAATGAGCCTAATTGCGTCTCGTAGGTTGATTTGGCTTCGCCACGCGGGGCTTCATGTACCTCGCGCCCATCTGCCTCACCATCGATAATCTCAGGCAACCGCTGGAAAACGAAACGTTGGAACAGCGAGAAATATGGGGTAGGGACATAGTGTGGAAAGTATGTCTTCGCGAAAAATTCATAATCCTGCCAGGCTTGATTACGGCGCGCTTGGCTAGCCGCTGCATCCGTGGCAAAAGCTGCACACTCCATTTCAATTTGATTGCGGATGTCCTCGCCGAGCTGCGCCAGCTCGCGCTCGAAGTCGCGCCAGTTGCGCACTTCCTTGATCTCATAATCAGCCGTTGCCATAACGTTTACCGAGGATACTGCCCACCTGTTCGAGGTGGGGTTGCAGGGCTTTCAAGGCCGCCTGATCGTTGAGGCGCAGGTGGTCGGCGATGGTTTTGAGCGTGTCCAGTGCGACCGCCAAGCCGCTGAATTGCGGATTGATGCGGGCAAACGCCTTGCTGAATTTGGCGTAGGCATCAGCCAGCTGGGCGAGCATTTCCGCTTTTAGATTGGCGGGGATGGGGCTATTTTCCAGCTCGCGGGTGGTGGTAATTACTTGGCGGGCGAAGTCTTCGACGAGTTGTTGATTGAGCTCGTCGATACCCGCGCCGCTGATCTTGTAGGCCGCGCGCGCGGTATCCCAGTTGTCACCCTTTTTGGTGGCGGTGGTTTTCCAGTCGCGCGCAGTGTCGTAACTCACGCCGCAGGTGATCGCCGCACCGTTGAGCGGCAAGCCCTCGATGTAGAGCTGGCGCACCTTGTCGCGGGTATCTTGGGAGTGTGCCATTACAGGTGCTTGATGATTTCGGTGATGGCGGCCGTGAGCGCGCCGCTGATTCCGCCGCCCAATACGCCGATTTTGGAGACTTTTGCGATGAGCTGCTTGTCTTCTTTTTCCAGCTCCAACACACGCTTATCCACATCATCTACACGCTTGTTCAGGTGCTCGCCCTGCGTTTTTATTTGCGTGGAAAGATGATCCTCGACGCGCACGATGCGTTCGTTGGTGGACTGCTCCATGCGCCGGATGTCGGCACGGATATCCTCGATACGCGCGGTCATGCCCTGATGCATCGCCTGCACCGAGCCGGATAACTGCCCGATGCTGTGCATGATCTGCGCGTTGGTTACCCCTTGTTTATCGTTATCCGGCATAGCCCAAGTTCCTTTTTAGTTTTAATTGCTTTTCAAAATCATCGCGGCAATCCGCGTCGCAAAAACAGCCCTGCAATACGATCTCATCGCAGTTGTAACAAAAGCCCACCGGCTGCATCGCGGGGCGGCTGGTCACCGCGTCCAGCGCGCGCTGGCGATCCTGTTCCTCGCGCTCGCAACCCCTGTCAATTTCATCCGGCATGGTCGCTCCTAAATGTTGCTTGGGTTAACAAATAGCTGCCCCTGTGCCGCGCCCTGGTGCGGCAGGCTGGTTTCCCATCGCCATAAGTGGCGACCGGACTCCAGCAGGGGCAGGTCGTAGCGGTAAACACCTGTGGCGACGCGCTCGATGGCTCCGGGATAATTCTGCGTGACGATACCGCTGGCGGTTTTGATTTTTAGCGTGACCGTGGCGGGATCAACCAGCACGTTGGCCAGATCGGTGATGCCAATGCTGAGCCTGACGATCTCGCCCTGTAGATACTCAGACATGATGCACCTCGGCGCGCAGGGTGATGGGTTTGGCTAGTGCGGCATCGATGCGCGTAAGCTGGGCGAGCGACGCGCTCAAGCGCGTCGGGCGCGAGATACTGGCCGAGAGCCGCACCGGGGTGAGGATGATGGCCACGTACAAGGTGCCGCTAGCCAGAGCCTGCGCCAACGCGTTGCCGCTCAAGACAATGCTGGCGGAGAGCTGGCCTGATACGCCCACCAACGCGGCGGCTGCGCCGCTCAATTGGATTTGCGCGGTCAAAATCGCCGTGGCACTGGCTTGTGCCTGGGCATTACCCGCCAAGGCGGTATCACCCGCCAATGCGCCGCCAGCCTGCGCTTGTGCGGTAGCACCACCCGCCAATTGCACGGCACTGGTTAAGCCTGCCGCTGCTACCGCCTGAGCAAGCGCGTTGCCTGCCAGCGTGATCTGCGCGGTAAGCTGGCCGTTGGCGGTGACCAAGCTGATCGCCGCCCCCGCCAAGTCGATGGGTGCGGACAAACTACCCGTAGCAATCACCGAGGAGAGAGCTGCACCGCCCAGCGTGATACCCGAATTCAAGCCACCTGCTGCACTGGCTTGCGCGCTGGCATTGCCCGCCAATTGGATCAGGGCGGTTAATGCACCTGCGGCACTGGATTGGGTGGTTGCCGCCCCTGCTAGCCTGATAAAGCTGGTTAATGCGCCGTTGGCAGCGGCTTGGCTGGCAGCATTGCCGCTTAGTTTGATCAGGGTGGTGAGTGCGCCGGAAGCGGCGGCCACATTTGCCGCATTGCCTGCCAGCGCGATGAGGGTATCCAGCGCGCCCGTGGCCGAAGCAATGATGGCGGCATCGCCCGCCAACCCGCTTGCCGCCCCCGTACTCAGATCACCCGTTGCGGTTGCCTCGGCAAGTGCATCGCCCGCCACTCGTATCTCGGTGAGCAGATCGCCTGTCGCGCTCGCTTGAGCGAGGGCATCACCAGCGAGCGCGGCAGCTCCGCCGCCCGCAGCCGCGCTATAGTAATCCTCGGCTAGCAGCGCGTCGGCATCCGGCCAATCCCACGCCATATCGCCGCCGCGCAAGCCGCTCGGCAAATCAAATTGCGGGTAATCGACGCTCATAATTTATCCATGCAGCAGCTTGCCGCGCGCCTTGATCGTGCCGGTTGAGGTGGCGGTGCATAGCATCATGCCCATTAAACACGCATCATTGCGGATTTTTGGCAAGCCGAGTAAAGGGTAGTCAAAATTGGCGGACACGTTGGCGACCGCGCCCGTGGCCATCTCGGTGCGATGGCGGGTACAGGTGACACCAAAGTTGCCTGCCGTACCGGTGGAGGCGGATAGCGTGACACTGTTTATGCCGCGAATGTATTTGCCGTTGGTCACCAGGTTATGCAGCGGGATCAATTTGCCCGCCGGTTGTGCCGTTCCGCCGATGGCGATGGCGGTGAGGTTGCCCGTGGTGGCATCGCCGTAGGTAACGTTGACCGTGGCATTGCTGGCGGTCGCGCCGGTGGCGGTGTACCACTCTAGCCACCAGGCCAAATCGGAATAATCTACATCGCCTAACCGCTCGGTAGCGGGTGCGGTAAGCGTGACATCGGCGTTGGTGGTGTTCTGCGCGGTGGTCAGCGTGCCATTCAGTCCGCCAAAATGAAGCAGGCGGTCATGGATCTCCAGATTGGTATTGACGTTGCCGGATTGCAGGGTGTGCCAACCGATGTAGGATACCGCAGGCGCGGTTTGATTGGTGAAGGCGTGCGCGCCCAATAACGCACGGGTGCAAACCGCTGTGGCGGTAGGGATTGCGGCTTGCGTGGGCAAGCCCGTGGCGCGCCACAACGAACACATCGTACCTGCGACCTGCGAGGCGATACTGGCTTTGTCCCAAATCAACTTTTCATGCTGATTGGCCAGCGCGTTGATGAGCTGGTCGCGCGTGTCAATGGTCATGCTGCCTCCAGATAAATCGCGTCGAAACCGCCCGCGCCTTGGTCGAGCAGGTAGGCGGTGGTGTTATCGGGATTGTTTACAACCTCGGTGATGGTGTAAATCAGCGGAAATGATTCGGAAAAAATCCCGATTACACGCACTTTTTGTCCAATGCTAAACATGATCAATTATCGATTTGAAAGGTGGCTGCGCCAATCGCAAAGCTGGGTGCGGCATCGCCGTTGTTGATGGTCTTGGGTGTAGTCAACGCGGTGCGCCATAGCAGGTTGCCAGCCGAGGCGGCATCGAATACACAATACTCGGTGACCGACCCCCATGCCGCCGTGGGCGCGGGGAAGGTAATCGTGGCGTTGTTGCTGGTAGTGCCGCTGGTGCCGGTGCTGGCGGTGGTGCTACCCGCACTTTGTGTGCCCGCCCAATTCGCCAAGCTGGAGGTGACCGCTACCCGCGCATACGAGCCGCCCGTGACCTCGGTGCCGCAGGCGACATCACTACCTGCGGTGGTGGCGAGGGCAAAGTATTGCGAGGCGGGCGGGGTAAAGGTTTGGCCGCGAATCGCCCAGTCGATGATTTTGTTTTCCAGATAATCGGAGAGAGCCACCGCGCCGGATAGCTGGCTTGCCAGCAACAGCACGACGGTGAGCATCATTGCGTTAAATTGTTTCTTCATGTCAATCTCCTTTTTTTGAGGTTAAAAATACGCACTCACTGAGTAAGCGTTGCTGGTCGCGGCATTGGCTGTACAACTCCATCGCCTCGATATGGTTGCTCAACAGTTCCGCCACCCTGCCCGATACTATGGGCGGGGGGAGCGGACAAGCTGCCATCAGGCTCGCCGGACAGGGTCGCGGACTCGCCTGCATTGGCGGCATTCCAGACGAGCAGCCCGTCAGCGTCCAGCTCACAACCAGTAGCAACAACGCCAGCTGGAGCAGTTTGAATTTGATTGCGTTGGGTATTTGCATGAGCTTGCTCCTTGATGGTTCGATAGATGATGCGAATACGTTCGCGCGTGACTTCGCGCTGTGCGCCGATGGCTTCGCGGGCAACGGTGGCGGTTTCAGCTTTTGCCACCCCTTGCTGCTGCGCCTTGGCCTGCCCCGCAATCATGGCGTTGGCACGCTGATTGCCGCCCAGCCAGTAGCCGCTGGCGAAGGCGGTGAGCGTGGTCAGCAACAGTGCCAACAGTGCGTAAGGGTTGAACAATTTCATCTTCTAATCTCCAATTGCGCACAGCGTTCGATCTGAATACCGTGGTAGTAGCCAAACATGTGTCCCAGCATCACCGCCAGCAGCAGGATGATGAAATCGGAGCGTTGATATTTCCTCATGCCCAAATCACCAACAAAGCCGCCGCGAGCAGGCAGCCGAGAAAAAACCACTTCATTTTTCACCCGCTGCCGCAAGCAAATCGGTCTTGTCGGCACTGCCCCGGCTCGACCCAAAGTAATAGCTCAACACCATAATCAGCGCGGCATCCAGCGTACCCAACACGCGGTTGAGCAGGTCGCGCATGGACGGGTCAACAATCGCTACCAGATGGCTCAACAGCACGCCCTGCACGGCGAACCAGCCCAGCACTACCAGCAATGCCAATACGCAAGTGAAAAAATGTTTGGTGAAAACAGGCATGGCGGCTCCTATTGGGGGAATTGGTTAACGCAGGCAGCGGTGTCGGGCAGCGGCGGCGCGTGCGCGTTGATGTCGCGCTCGTAGCCATCCACGATGCGCTTGGCATCAAGACGCATCCAGCTCTGTTGGCGCCGAAAGAAATGTGACCAGCTGTACCGATTGAATTCTGACCAGGCAACGGATT
>CXWL01045429.1_pt1 | contig 10787 bp, 7 predicted proteins | sample 590931 | NCBI WGS metagenome assembly CXWL01 (sample SAMEA3498368, study PRJEB10139) | groundwater metagenome | biome: water well; material: biofilm material | place: Germany | collected 2015-04-27 | reverse complement strand
CTTTACGACGCCTCCAACGCACCAAGGAAAGAAAGAGCGGGCTGGAAGCCCGCGCTCCCGGGTGAGCCAAGCCTACGCGCGCACTGCTGCCGGTTCGTCGCTCAGCGGGTGTTTGAGGCGGGTGAGCATTTCTTTGGGGCAGATTTGCCAGAATTGGTTTCGCGTGACCTCCCATTGTTGGAGGATGCGGTTGGCGTGGCGGGAGCCGGTTTCGGTGACGTGTTCTTCGATCAGGGCCACCAGCGTTTGTTCCCAGTAGGCGGACTTCAGCCTTGTGGGGACGACGCTGTCTTCGTTCAGTTTGATCGGGAGATCGTTCCGCGGGTCGAAGACGAAGGCCATGCCGCCGGTCATGCCGGCTGCGAAGTTTTCGCCGACCGCGCCCAAGATCACCGCGACGCCGCCGGTCATGTATTCGACGCCGTTCGAGCCGCAGCCTTCGACGACGGTGAGGGCGCCCGAGTTTCTGACGGCGAAGCGTTCGCCCGCCTGCCCCGCTGCGAACAGTTTGCCGGCGGTTGCGCCATAGAGCACCGTGTTGCCGATGATGACGTTCTGCTCGCTCTCGAGCGGGCTCGACACCATGGGCCTGACGACGATGGTGGCGCCCGAGAGGCCTTTGCCGACATAGTCGTTCGCGTCGCCGAAGAGTTTCAGCTTCACGCCTTGCACCGCGAAGGCGCCCAGCGATTGGCCGGCCGAGCCGCGCAGGTCGAGCGTGAGCTGGCCGGGGTTCAGCCCCTTCATGCCGTACTTCTTCACGATGTGGTGCGAGACGCGCGTGCCGATCGCGCGCATCGTGTTGCGCACGGTGTACATCAGCTGCATCTTCTCGCCGTCTTCGAGCAGGCGCGTCGCGTCCTTCACGATCTCCTTGTCCAGCGTGTCGGGCACTTCGTTGCGGCCTTCGATCGTGCAGTAGCGCGGGTTCGGGCCGGGGTCGGCCTGCACGAGCAGCGGGTTCAAGTCCAGATCGTCGAGGTCGTGCGCGCCGCGGTTCACTTGCGTCAGCAGGTCGGTGCGGCCGATGACTTCTTTCAGCGAGCGGAAGCCGAGCGAGGCCAAGATCTCGCGCACTTCCTCGGCGATGAAGCTCATCAGGTTCACGACTTTTTCGGGCGTGCCGGTGAACTTTTTCCGAAGCTCCTCATTCTGCGTGCAGACGCCGACGGGGCAGGTGTTCGAATGGCACTGGCGCACCATGATGCAGCCCATGGCGACGAGCGCGGCCGTGCCGATGCCGAATTCTTCCGCGCCCATCATTGCGGCCATGACGATGTCGCGCCCGGTGCGCAAGCCGCCGTCGGTGCGCAGGATGATGCGGTGGCGCAGGTTGTTCAGCGTGAGCAGTTGGTTTGCTTCCGTGAGGCCCATCTCCCATGGCACGCCCGCATATTTGATCGAGGTGAGCGGCGATGCACCCGTGCCGCCGACATGGCCGGAGATCAGGATGACGTCGGCGCGCGCCTTGGCGACGCCGGCCGCGATCGTGCCGATGCCGGTGGAGGCGACGAGCTTCACGCAGACGCGGGCCGTGGGGCTGATCTGTTTCAAATCGTAGATCAGCTGCGCCAGGTCTTCGATCGAATAGATGTCGTGATGCGGCGGCGGGGAGATCAGCATCACGCCCGGCGTCGCGAGGCGGAACTTTGCGATCATCTCCGTCACTTTGAAACCGGGCAGCTGGCCGCCTTCGCCCGGCTTGGCGCCTTGGGCGACTTTGATCTCAATCTCGCGGCATTGGTTCAGGTATTCCGCCGTGACGCCGAAGCGGCCCGAAGCGATCTGCTTGATCGCGGAGTTCGCGTTGTCGCCGTTCGGCTTCGGCTTGAAGCGCGAGGGGTCTTCGCCGCCTTCGCCGGAGTCCGACTTCGCGCCGATGCGGTTCATGGCGATGTTCAGCGTGCCGTGCGCCTCAGGCCCGAGCGCGCCCAACGACATGCCCGGCGTGACGAAGCGCTTCCTGATTTCGGTGATCGATTCCACTTCCTCGATCGCGACCGGCTCGCCCTTGCGCGGGCGGAAGCCCATCAGATGGCGCAGGCTCGTCGGCGGCGCTTCGTGGATCGCCTCGGAATAGCGGCGGAACAGTTGGTAGCTCTCTTGGCCGACCGCGCTTTGCAGAAGGTGGATCGTCGACGCCGAATGCGCGTGCGTCTCGCCGCCTTTGCGATAGCGGTAGAGGCCGCCGATGGGCAGCGCCGTCACGTCGTCCGCGAAGGCGCGCGCGTGCTGGCGCGTGATGCGCTTTTGGATGCCGCCAAGGCCGATCCCTGAGATGCGCGACGGCATGCCGGGGAAGTATTCGGCGACCATCGAACGCGAGAGGCCGACGGCTTCGAAGTTGTAGGCGCCGCGGTAAGAGGAGATCACCGAGATCCCCATCTTCGAGATGATCTTCAGCAGGCCCGCACTCACGGTGTCGAGGTAGCGCTTCACGCATTCGCCAAGTGAGCGCTTGCCGAACAGGCCGCGGGCGTGGCGCTCGGCGATGCAGTCCTGCGCGAGGTAGGCGTTGACCGTCGTCGCGCCGACGCCGATCAGGACGGCGAAGTAGTGCGTGTCCAGGCACTCGGCCGAGCGCACGTTCAGCGACGTGAACGTGCGGTAGCCGGTCTTCACCAGATGCGAGTGTACGGCGCCGACGGCCAGGATCATCGGGATCGGCGCGACCGCCGGGCCGACGCGTTCGTCGGTCAGGATCAGGTGCGAGTAGCCCGACGCGACGGCGTCTTCGGCTTGCTTGCAGATGCGGTCCAGCGCCTCTTTGATCGAGCCCTCGCCCACTTCGAACACGCAGTCGATCTCGAAGAACTTGCCGACCAGGTGCTCCTTCATGCGGATGTACATGCCGGTGGAGATGACCGGACTTTCCAGCGTGAAGACGTCGGCTTGGGTGGCGTCTTGCGCGAGCACGTTGCCGAGGTTGCGGAAGCGCGTGCGCAAGCTCATCACGCGGTCTTCGCGCAGGCTGTCGATCGGCGGGTTCGTGACCTGGCTGAAGTTCTGGCGGAAGTAGTGCGCGAGCGGGCGGTATTGTTGCGACAGCACGGCGAGCGGCGCGTCGTCGCCCATCGACCCCACGGGTTCCTTCCCGTCCTCGACCATCGGATGGAGGATCATCTCCAGGTCTTCGAGCGAGATCGCGGCGGCGAGCTGGCGGCGGCGGAGTTCGCCCTTCTCCGCGAACATCAAAGGTTCCGGTCCCGGTCCGATGATGGTTTCGAGGTCGACGATGTTTTTCGTCCATTCCTCGTACGGGTGTTCCTTCGCGAGCTCGTCCTTGATCGCGCGGTCGTCGAAGAATTGTCCGCGCGCCAAGTCGACGCCGATCATTTGACCGGGACCGACGCGACCCTTCCGTACGATCTTGCGTTCGTCGAGCACGACCATGCCGGTTTCGGAGCCGACAAAGAGCATGCCGTCATCGGTCAACGTGAAGCGCAGCGGCCTGAGGCCGTTGCGGTCGAGGCCTGCGATCACCCAACGGCCGTCGGTGGCCGCGATCGCGGCCGGGCCGTCCCACGGCTCCATCACCGCATTCGAATATTGGTACATCGCGCGGTGCGCCGGCGGGGTCGTGTCCTTCTTCGACCAGGCTTCGGGGATCAAGAGCGTCTTTGCCATCGGCGCGGAGCGGCCGGCGCGGCAGAGCACCTCGAACACTGCGTCCATGGCGGCGGAGTCCGACGAGCCCGGCTGGATGATCGGCTTGATGTCGTCTTCGTGACCTTTGAAGTGTTCGGAGGCCATGCGGATTTCATGGCTCTTCATCCAGTTCACGTTGCCCTTCAGCGTGTTGATCTCGCCGTTGTGGGCGAGCATGCGGAAGGGGTGCGCGAGGTACCAGGTCGGGAACGTGTTCGTGGAATAGCGCTGATGGAAGATCGCCATCGGCGAGACGAAACGCTTGTCGTTCAGGTCCGGATAGAACGTCGCGAGTTGTTCGGCCAGGAACATGCCTTTGTAGATGAGCGAGCGCGTCGAGAGCGAGCAGATGTAGAAGTTTGGGATCGAGGCTTTGCGCACCTGCGTTTCGATGCGGCGGCGGATGATGAAGAGGTCGCGCTCGATCTCCTCCACGTCGCGGCCCTTGGGCGTGTCGAACATGATCTGTTCGATCTCAGGGCGGGTCGCGTTTGCCTTTTCGCCGATGACGGAGATGTCGACCGGCACTTGGCGCCAGCCGTAGATGTAGTAGCCGAAGCGCAGGATCTCGGCCTCGACGATCGTGCGGCAGGTTTCTTGGGCCACGTAATCCGTGCGCGGCAGGAAGATCATGCCGATGCCGATGCGGCCGCCTTCGAGCTGATGGCCGGTCGCCTTCACCTCGTCGGCGAAGAAGTCTTGCGGCACCTGGATGTGCAGGCCCGCGCCGTCGCCGGTCTTGCCGTCGGCGTCCACGGCGCCGCGGTGCCAGACGCATTTCAGCGCTGCGATCGCGTTCAACACGACGTCGCGGCGCGGCTTGCCGTCGACGGCGGCGATCAGGCCGACGCCGCACGCGTCGTGTTCTTGGTCGGGGGAATACGCGTGGTTTTCTTCGAGATGCGCGGCGTTCGCGAGGTAGCGGGTGATTTCTTCTCCACCCTCCTCGGCAAAATATTCGTCGCCAATAAGTTCGTCATGGCCGGGCTTGACCCGGCCACCCAGGGTCGCAGGCTCAGCGTGTAACCCTGGGTGGCCGGGTCGCGCTTCGCTTGCCCGGCCATGACGACCAATTTTTGTGTCGGCATGACGGATTATTTTGTTGTCGTTGCTCATGTCCGTCACTCCGCCGCTTCGCGGGCTGCTTCGCGTGTTCGTTGTTCGAGGTAGCGATGGATGCTTTCGGCGACGTCGCGGCCGTCGCGGATTGCCCAGACGACGAGGGAGGCGCCGCGCACGATGTCGCCGGCCGCGAAGACGCCCGCGAGCGAGGTCATCATCGTCTTGTGGTCGATCTTCAGCGTGCCCCATTTCGTGACGTTGAGGCCGCGTTCGCCGAAGGCCACCGGCAAGTCTTCCGGATCGAAGCCCAAGGCCATGATCACGAGATCGGCTGGAAGCGTGAAGTCGCTGTCCTCCACTTCCTGCGGGACTTGGCGGCCGCTGGCGTCGGCGGGGCCGAGCCGCATGCGCAGCGCGCGCACGCCGGTCACGCGTTTGTCGCCGGTGAAGGCTTTCGGCACGCCCAGCCACGAGAAGACGACGCCTTCTTCCTCCGCGTGGCTGACTTCACGCAACGAGCCCGGCATGTTTTCGCGGTCGCGGCGGTAGAGACAGGTGACCGACTTCGCGCCTTGGCGAACCGCCGTGCGTACGCAGTCCATCGCGGTGTCGCCGCCGCCGATGACAACGACGTTCTGGCCTTTCGCGTTCAGCGTACCGTTGTCGAACTCTTTCACCTTGTCGCCCAGGCACACGCGGTTCGACGCGGTGAGGTAGCGCATGGCTTGCACGATGCCGGGCAAGCCCACGCCCGGCGCACTCATGTCGCGCGCTTTGTAGACGCCGGTCGCGAGCAGCATGGCGTCGTGTTGCGTGCGGAGCTTCGCCAACGTCACGGTCTTGCCGACGTCGGTGTTCAAGCGGATGTCGATGCCGCCGTCGCTCAGGCGTTGCGTGCGGCGTTCGACGATGTCCTTCTCGAGCTTGAAGTTCGGGATGCCGTAAGTGAGCAAACCGCCGGCGCGGTCGTAGCGGTCGTAGATCGTGACGCCGTAGCCTTTCGCTCGCAGCTGTTCTGCTGCGGCGAGACCTGCCGGACCTGCGCCCACGATGCCGACGGTGCGGCCGCGTTCGCGCGCCGGGCGGATGGGCTTCACCCAGCCCTGCTCCCAGGCCGTGTCGGTGATGTATTTCTCGACCGCGCCGATCGTGACCGTGCCGTGGCCCGCTTGCTCGATGACGCAGTTGCCTTCGCACAGGCGGTCTTGCGGGCAGATGCGGCCGCAAACCTCCGGCATGTTGTTGGTGGCTTGCGAAAGCTCGTAGGCCTCCTCCAGGCGGCCCTCTGCCGTCATCTTCAGCCAGTCGGGAATGTTGTTCTGGAGCGGGCAATGGACCTGGCAGAACGGCACGCCGCACTGCGAGCAGCGGCCGGCCTGCTCCTCGGCCTTCTTGGTCACGTATTCGGCGAAGATCTCGTCGAAGTCGTGCGTGCGCGCTTTGGCAGCCCGCTTTTCCGGCATCTGCCGGGGGACTGAAACGAAGCGCAGGAGTTTGTTCTCGGCCACGTGGGTCGGGTCCGTTAAGAAAATCTCGCCTGGAGGGCCTTATACGGACCAAAAGTTACGGGAGTAAGGCGTCGTGGCAGTTACACTTACCTATTTTGTGGGTGATCTTACTTCGCGGCACTGCCAACCCGGTGAGCGCAGCTCTAATAGTCCTATTCCGGTACTATGCGCTTTCTATCGTCATGGCCGGGCCTGACCCGGCCAGCCAGGGTCGCTGCCTCAAGGGCTGTGTGCGTTTCCCCGGGTGGCCGGGTCAGGCCAGGTCAGGCCCGGCCATGACGCTGAAGCAAGTGGCGCGGCTTTGAGAAACGCTGGCATTGCGATACACGGGCGCCCTTCACCGCGGGGCGTTTCATGGACCAGCTGATTTGGAAGATTGTCTCCGCGATCATTCTCGCGCTGGTTGAGGGGGTTACCGAGTTTCTCCCCGTGTCCTCGACCGGGCACATGATCATCGTCGAGAAGCTTCTGGGTCTGACCGCGAGCCCCGTTTTCGTCATCGTCATTCAGTTCGGCGCGATCCTGTCGATCTGCGTGATCTACTTCGAATACCTGTGGCGGGTCACCAAGGCGGTCCCGGTGAACCCGAACGCGCAGCGCTTCGCGGTGGGCCTCATCCTCGCCTTCCTGCCGTCCGCCGCCCTGGGCGTTCTGCTGTCGGATTACATCACGGCGTATCTGTTTTCGGTCTGGACGGTGGCGATCACACTGATCCTCGGCGGCATCGCCATCATCTTCATCGAAAAGATGATCAAGATCCCGCAGTACTATGCGGTCGAGGACTTCCCCTTAAGCGTCTACATCAAGATCGGGCTCTGCCAGTGCTTGGCGTTGGTGCCGGGCGTGTCGCGTTCGGGCGCCACGATCATGGGCTCGCTGCTCATGAAGGTCGAACGCAGTGCCGCGGCGGAGTTTTCGTTCTTTCTCGCGATCCCGACCATGTTGGGGGCGGCGGTCTATTCGCTCTACAAGCAGGGGACCGACATCCCCACCGACGACTTGATCGCGCTCGGCGTCGGGTTCGTGCTTTCGTACATCAGCGCTTACTATGTCGCGAAGGCGTTTATCGCTTTCGTGTCGAACAACGGCTTCGGCGTGTTCGCATGGTACCGCATTTTCATCGGCGCGTTCCTGCTCGGATACATGATCTACAACGAGTTTTCGACGACGCTGCAGCCGTTGATGAAGTCGCTCCTGGGTTAGGGGACTCAAATCCCGAGTCAGCCTCACACCAAGGCACGAAGGTCTCACGAAGTAGGTTTGTCTTCCGCGCGAAGCGCGTCGTCCATCTTGGTTGCGCGCTAGCGCGCGCCGGGACGCACGCTTCGTGTAACCTTTGTGTCTTCGTGGCTTGGTGTGAGGCTGACTCTAAGCGCCGCGCGGTTCGGCGTATTGGCCGGTGGCGCGGTAGGCGTAAAGGTAGCTCGGCACGATCGCTTCGACCGCCGTCGGATTGACGCCCAGGTCGGCGAGCGTGCCGACGGAGGCCGCGTCGGGGCCTGCTTTCACAACGTTGTCCTTTCGCAGAAGGCGCGCCTGATCGCGCGTGATCGGCGAGAACGGCAGCCAGCCGAACAGTGCGGCGAAGATGTCCAGCATGAAGAACGGGAGCGGCCAGAAGGCGCGCTTGCGTTCGATCGTCGTCGAGATGTACGCGAGTAGATCCTTCAGCGAATAGACGGCCGGGCCGCCGAGTTCGTAGGTGCGGCCCATTGTGCGCGTGTCTGCGGCCACGTTCGCGACCGCATCGGCGACGTCGCCGACAAACACCGGCTGGAACTTCGTCTCGCCGCCGCCGAACAGCGGGAAGGCGAGCTTGGCCATGCGCATCAGCCCCGCGAACATGTTGAAGAAGCCGTCGCCCTGACCGAACACGATGGAGGGACGCACGATCGTGACAGCGGGGAACGCTTCGCGCGCTTGCGCTTCGCCCTCGCCTTTCGTGCGCGAGTATTCGGCGCGCGCTTTCGGATCGGCGCCGATCGAGGAGATTTGGATCAAGCGTTCCGCGCCCGCCTTCGCCGCCGCGCGCGCGACGGTGCCGGCGCCATCGGCGTGGAGAGCCTCAAACGTGCGGCCGCCACTTTCGCGCAGGATACCGACGAGGTTGACGACGATCTTGGCCCCGGCGACGGCGGCGGCGATCTCGGCCTCGTTACGGATGTCGGCTTTGACCAGCGCGATCTGGCCGACATTGCCCAACGGCATCATGTCGTAAGCGCGTGACGGCTTTCTGGAGGTCACGCGGATGCGGTAGCCGTCCTTCGCCAGGCGGCGCACGATCTGGCGGCCCAGGAAGCCCGTGCCCCCGATCACGCTCACCAGCGTCGCTTCGTTGTTGCGGCTCATGCGTCAGCGCCCCGTTCGTTTACGATTCAGGCTGGTGTGATAGCGAAAAGGCCGCGCCGCTAGAAGCCCGCAGTCCCAACGGCTTTCCGTTGACAGGCCTGGCCCCGCACGGATATCCCTCGCCCCCTTCAATCCCGTGCCCAGATGGCGGAATTGGTAGACGCGCTAGTTTCAGGTACTAGTACTGCAAGGTGTGGAGGTTCGAGTCCTCTTCTGGGCACCACGCTTCGCTGCGAAGTCAGCGATGCGTGCCCCGCGTAGCCACTTGGCGAAGCGGGGCAGCGTCCGCAGCACCGCGTGGCGCGGCCACCTAATCATTCGAGATCGGCAATAACGACCGGCGCATCCTTGCATGCGGGCTTGACATCGTGCGCCTCTATACCTAGTTACGCACAGTACAGGACGATACTGGGTATGCCGCCGAACAACGCACCGCCGGACGACAAGCTGGAGCACGAGCTTCGGCGTGGCGCGATTGTGCTTGCGGCGCTCTCGCAGCTTGGCGCCTGGCAGTACGGCTATTCGCTGCGGCAAACGCTGGCTGCGCGCGGGATGGAGATCGAGGAAGGGACGCTCTACCCGCTGCTCAGGCGGCTTGAGGGCCAAGGCCTGCTCGTCAGCGAGTGGCGCATCGAGGATGGGCCGCCGCGCCGCTACTACAAACTGAGCGCCGCCGGGCGCGCGCTTTATGGGCGCTTGGTCGAGAATTGGAACGGCCTCGTCGATGTCGTCGGCGGTCTGATTGCCGACGACGGTCAAGGCCCGAAACGTAAGAAGGACAGCCGATGATGACGCCGCACGCCGTGGTGGAGGCTTACGTCAACGACGTCGCGCGGCGCCTACCGCGGGCGAAACGCAGCGACGTGGCGCTTGAGCTGCAAGCGTTGCTCGCTGAGGAACTGCAAGGCAAAGCGGATGCGGCCGGTCGCGCCGCGGACGAGGCGGTGGCGCTCGACCTCGTGCGCGCGTTCGGCTCGCCCGAAGCGGTCGCCGATCGTTACCGGCCGGCGGAGTTCGTGATCATCCCAACGACGCGTTCGAGCAAATTCGCGGCGATCGCGCTCGGCGGCGTTGCCTTGCAGTGGCTCATCACGCTGCCGGCGGCGTTGCTGAAAGAGCCGGGGCGCGAGGCGGTCGCGCTGGGCGGTTGGTGGCTTACGCATGGCATCGGTGCTTTGTGGTGGCCGGGCTTCATGGTCACGGCCGCGATCATTGCCGGCTGGGTGCGCCACAGATGGCCGCCGGCGCAAGCGACGACATGGCGGCCGCGCGGACAAGACTCCGATCAGATCAATCGCACGCTGTGGGCGGTCGGCGGCGTTGCCGCTGCAGCCGGCATTGCCGCCGTCACCGGCGCACAGTTTGCGTTCGAGTATTTCCTGCCGCCGCAGGTCGGTGCTGCGTTCGCATTCGATCCGGATTTCCTTGCCGTCGGCGGCGCGATGGTCGTGGCGATGTGGAGCTTCACCGCGCTCGAATTCGCCATCGTGTTCTTCGAGGGACGCTGGCGCCCGCTCACGCGCAACCTCGACATTGCGCTCAGCTCGCTATGGTTCGCGGCGCTCACGTGGCTCGTCCTGGGCCCGCGGATTTACCTCAGCCCGACGACGGACGAAGGGGCGAAGGGCTGGATCTCGCTGGTCGCGCTCTTCGTGCTCATCGACCTCGGCATCAAGATTTACCGGCGCACGCAACGCCCGCGAACAGCGGACGCTCTGGCCGCAATCGCCAAGACCTGAACCGCAAAAGGAGGAACACATGTCTTACGCAACGAATGACAGCGATCGGATCAATCGCATTGGCTGGGGCCTCGGCGCATTCGCCGCGCTTTTCGGATTTGCGGTGCTGGTCAGTTCGCCGTGGCTGATGCCGGCGTTGTTGCCCGCCGTGGGTGGCGGGTTCGCGTTAAACCCGACGTTCCTGCCGGTCGGCGGTCTGATTGTCGGCGGCTTGTGGGTGCTGAATGCGATGCTGTTTGCGATCGTGTTCGCGGACGGCCATTGGCGCACGTTGACGCGACAGCTCGACATCACCCTCAACGCCGTTTGGCTGGTGGCAATGGCGTGGCTCGTGATCGGTCCGCAAATATTTCTGAGCCCGGCCACCGACCAAGCAGCGAAGTTCTGGATCGCCGTCGTGCTTGCCATTGTGGCGGTCAGCATGGTTCCAAAGGTCCGTCGTGTGGTGCGCCAATAGACGTATTCATTCTCGGCGCCGGGA
>CXWL01043328.1_pt1 | contig 10788 bp, 10 predicted proteins | sample 590931 | NCBI WGS metagenome assembly CXWL01 (sample SAMEA3498368, study PRJEB10139) | groundwater metagenome | biome: water well; material: biofilm material | place: Germany | collected 2015-04-27 | reverse complement strand
CCCGGCACATCCGGGCTGGGGCAGCGTTGACCACCGCTGTACTGGTCCTTGATGAGCGTGCCGTCATTCAGCGTGAGATCGAACACCACCAGGTTGTGAACCGTCACGTGGGGCTGGTAGCGGCAGTGCTGGGTGACCTCGGCGACGCCTGCCACAAAGGACTGGGCACTGGCAGCAGCCTGCTGGGACAAGCCTCGCGCGTGCGCAGGCGTCAGGCGGTCAAGCGCCACATCCAGGCGCTCATTGAACATCGCCACCAGCTTGGCATTGGGCGTGTCGCCGGGCGGGCTGGGCGCCTGGTAGTACCAGCGCAGGAACAGCGCGACCGCGACGCCCCCCAAAACCAGCGCGACGATGGGCCACAACATGGATGATCCTCTGAAGCTTGGCATGGCTTGCATTGTGTACTCGAACGGCTAAGGCGAACCAAGCAGGTGATAGCTGGGTCAATCACCGTTCCACCGGCCTCGCAAAGTCCCGTTCCACCCAAGCCACGGCGCTGGCGCGGTCGAGCTTGAACGACGCCGCCACTTGCACCCGTGCGAGCTCGTCGCCGTCGTCGCTGATGGCGCTCAGCCAAGCGGTGGGGTTCTCGTCATCGGGCACGATGTCCAGTGCCACCGTGATGCGCTGGGACTTGGCGGTGACGGTGATGCGCTGGTGCAGGCTGGCGTGCAATTGCTGCTCGTGGCGGCGCACAAACTCGGAGGCCGTCTTAACCAAGGTGATGAAGGCGTTGCCGTCCAGCGGTTTGGGGTTCTTCTTGTCGCGCCCCATGGTCCACGGTCCGATCAGTGCCGGTTCGGGCTCGCCGTCCTTGATCATGGCCACCGCCCAACCATCGTCGTCTTCGTTCTTGATGACCTTGGCGGTCCAGCCATCGCCGCACCATAGGCGCGGTGTTTGAAGTGGGGACGCATCGTCGCACGCAACGCTTGCGTCAGGGGTGGGGCTTAACGATTGGACGGCGGTCAATGTATGTACTCGGCTGGCGAAACAGGGAAGGGGCATGAATTCTAGTCCGCGCGGCCGGGCGCCGTGACCAGCGAGCCGCAAGGCGTTAGAGTGGCGCCATGAAATCATTTCTACAACGTGTCTTACCCAGTTTTTTTGGTGACGAAACCGATCGACGCAGGACGCCTCGCACAGCCGACACTGATCGCCGAAAGACCATGCCGGGCACCCTGCTGGTGGCGGTCGGCGCGCGCCGGCCCTTGATCTCCGCTGGAGGGGAGATCGTGGGTTTTGAGTTTCGCATCAGCCAGGATACCCAGCAGCGACTAAGGCGGCGCACCGACTACCGTGGCCAGGCAGCCTACGTGTCGGCGGTGTTGAATTCGGCGCGTTTGATGGCCCAGACGGAACGCATTGGCCTGGCGCGGGTGAGTGCCGACTGGTTGGTTCACGCGGTCGGGTTTGAGGACGCGGCAGGTGCCTGGGTGGGCGTGGAACAGCCGCCGGGTGGCCACTCGACACCCGCCTACCTGGACGCGACAGTGCTGGCCATTCGGCAACTGCGACAGGCCGGCGCCAAGGTCGGCTGGGAGACGCCTTGCGCCTTCGAGTCAACGCCTGATTTCGTGCTGCTGTGCCAAGGCAGCCGGCCGATGGGCGCGGTGCTGGAGGTGGTCCGGGCCATGCCATTGGCGTCCCGGGCCTTGCCGACTTTGGTTACCGATGTGGCCAGCGTTGAAGACCTTGAACTGGCGCTGCATCGCGGTATCGACTACGCGTGCGGCGCCTTGGCACCAGCCGGCGTCGACCATGACCGCCAGGACCTGCTGCCGCTGCCACCCGAGGTTGCGCGCATTGGCCATGTGCTCAAGCAGTTGGTGACGGGGGCGGATACGGCGGCCATCGTGAGCGACCTCAAGAGCGATGTCGGGTTGTCCTATCGTTTGCTGCGCCGCATCAACAGCGCCAGCTTTGCGCAGTTGGAGGCCGGCGCCAGTATCGATCAGGCTGTGCTGATGCTCGGGCGCAACGAGCTGTATCGCTGGTTGTCCATGCTGCTGGTGCAGTTCGCGGGGCATCGCAAGGTGTCCTCTGCGTTGCATGAAATCACACTCTGGCGCGCTCGCCTGCTGGAATTGTTGGCGGTGCAGGCCAATGAGCCGCAGCCCAGCCACTTGTTCACCTTGGGCCTGGCGTCGATGTTGGGCGAGATCCTGAGGATCAGCGTGGCCGATGTGATCGACACCCTTCACTTGCCCGACTTTGCGCGCCAGGCCTTGCTGGAGAAAGCCGGGCCTTGGTACCGCTATCTGCAATTGGTCTGGCGGGTGGAGTCACACAGCGTGGACGACGCCAGCGACTTGGCCGATCATTTTGGCGGCACCGAGCGGGTGCTGGCGCTGTCGGACGAGGCTTGGGCTTGGGCCTGGCGTGCCCGACACGGGCCGGACGAGGCCTGCGCCCCCGCCGTCGTTCAAGAGTAGACTTGTTTGCACTGCGTCGGCTTGCTGGCCCCGACTGCTCGTGCAACGCTTTGACAATGGAGTGGACTTCGCCATGAACGATGACGGATTCGGTGTGTTTGAGGAGAGAAGGTGGCGGCCTATCGTCTGGACACCCAATATTGAAGTGGGTGTGGAGGTGATCGACAGTGGACACCACCTACTTATCGACCTCTACAACTCGATTCGCGACGCCAGCCAGTTGAAGGACCGAGCCTGGACCGGCGTGCTGCTGGAGCGACTTGGCAACGCGACCGCCTCGCATTTTCACGATGAAGAGACTCTGATGGCGAGCATCAGTTACCCGCGCGTGGCGGTGCACAAGGAAGAGCATCGCAAGCTGCTTGAAGAGTATGCCCATCAAGTCGACGAATGGCGTGATCACCACAACTCGGCCGAGTTGCTGTGTCGATTTCTGTACGGCTGGTTGCTCAGGCATATCGTCGCTCTGGACATCCAACTGGGCAAAGCCATCCGAGACGCGTCGCCCACGGACGGCGGCGTCTGAGTTTTTGCGGCCCGCATCGCATCGGTCAGCAGCCCGCCGGGTAATATCCGCGCATGCCCAATACCGACGCCCTGCCACGCGACGCCCAGAGCATTCTGGAGTTGGCCGCGCACTCCATGTTCGACCTGTTCGCCAACGCCAGCGAAGGCATGATGCTGGTCGACCGGCAGGCCAGGGTGGTGTGGATCAACGACCAGTACAAACGCTTTCTGCCGGCCCTTGGGTTTGATCGGGTGGAAGACTTTGTTGGCCACCCGGTGGCCAGCGTGGTGCAAAACACGCAAATGCACCAGGTGCTGGAAAGCGGCAAGCCAATCTTGATCGACCTGCTCAGCAATCGGGCCGGTACGTTTGTGGTCAGCCGCGTGCCCCTGCGCGATGCGGCGGGGGAGGTGATCGGGGCGCTGGGCATTGTCCTGTTTGACCATGCCGAGACCGCCTTGGCGCCCTTGATTCAAAAGTTCTCGACCCTGCAGCGCGACCTGGATGAGGCACGGCGCGAGTTGGCTTCGCAGCGGCTTGCGCACGGTACCGGCAAGCGCCAATCCAAGTACACCTTCGCCAGCTTTGTGGGCACCAGCGCCGCCGCGGTAGAGGTCAAGCGCCAGGCGCGTCGCGCGGCGCAGTCCAGCAGCCCGGTGCTGCTGCTAGGCGAGACCGGTACCGGCAAGGAGCTGCTGGCGCACGCCATCCACGCCAGCTCGGCGCGCGCGCGTGGGCCCTTCATCAGCGTCAACATCGCCGCCGTGCCGGATACCCTGCTGGAAGCCGAGTTTTTTGGCGTGGCACCCGGCGCCTTCACCGGTGCCGAACGCAAGGGGCGTGACGGCAAGTTCCGCCTGGCCGATGGGGGCAGCCTGTTTCTGGACGAAATCGGCGACATGCCGCTGGGTTTGCAGTCCAAGCTGTTGCGTGCGCTGCAAGAGGGCGAGATTGAGCCACTGGGTTCCAACAAGCTGATCCCGTTTGATGCCCGGGTGATCGCCGCCACCTCGCGCGACCTGGTCAAGCTGGTGCGAACCGGCAGTTTCCGCGAGGACTTGTTCTACCGCTTGAACGTCTTGCCGATACGCGTGCCGGCTTTGCGCGACCGGCGCGAGGACATCGCCGCGCTGGTTGAGGCCTTGGGCGAGGACATGGCGCTGCGCAGCGGTGACCAGCCACCCGAATTGACGGCCGACGCGCTGGCCCTGCTGACGGCGCAAAGCTGGCGCGGCAATATTCGCGAGCTCCGAAACGTGCTGGAGCAAGCGACCATGCGGGGCGATTCGCACCACATCACGGCCGCGCAACTGGAGGCGGTGTTGCGCGAGGCGGGCGTGGAGCACGTGGCACCGCCCGTGCCACCCTCCCGCGGTGAACCTGGCCACGCCACGGACAGCTTGCCCGACCCCTTGCGACCGTTGTCCGAACAGATTGCCGCGCTGGAGCAGCGTGCCATTGCGGCCGCCATGGCGGCCACGCAGGGCAACAAAGCTGCGGTGGCCAAGATGTTGGGCATTTCACGCGCGACGCTTTACGCGCGGCTGAATTGATGCTGCAATCGCGCATTCCGTGAAGATTGTCCGCGGACAGCGGCTTTCTTCATGCGCTTTGTCCGAACCACGGGCAATCGGCTCCTATAGTGCGGGTCGGTCAATTTCTGCAAGCCCACGCCTGACCAGCGTGACAACGAGGAGGTATTTGGCATGAATCTGGTACAGCGCGTTCAAGACATTTTGCTCAAACCCAAAGACACCTGGCCGGTGATCGCCACCGAACCGGGCGACGCCGCGTCACTCTACAAGGACTACCTGATTTACTTGGCGCTGGTGCCGGCTGTGGCGGGTTTCATTGGTATGTCGTTGTTTGGCATGGGTGGTTTTGGTATCTCGTTTCGGGTGCCCATTGTTTCCGGACTGGTCACGATGGTCGTCAGTTACGTCATGTCGCTGGTCGCCGTGTTTGTGTTGGGCTTGATCGCCAATGCCTTGGCGCCAACCTTCGGCGGCACCAAAGACCCGGTCAGCGCCCTTAAGCTGATCGCTTACGGCAGCACAGCGGGGTTTGTGGGGGGCGTGTTCAGCCTAGTGCCGTCGTTGTCGGTCCTCGGCTTGCTGGCTTCGCTCTATTCGATCTACCTGATCTATACCGGCCTGCCGGTGTTGATGAAGTGCCCGCAAGAAAAGGCAGTGCCCTACACCGCGGTATTGATCGTGTGTGGCATCGTGGCCATGGTGATCCTGGGTGCACTGTCCAGTGTGTTCATGGGTGGGCGCCACGGCATGATGATGGGCAGCGGATCTGGATCGTCCGACGTGTCGATCAACACCCCGGGTGGTTCGGTCAGCATCAACACCGCCAAGCTCGAAGACATGGCCAAGAAGATGGAGGAGGCCGGTAAACGCATGGAGAGTGCCCAAGCCTCGGGCGACACCGCCGCCGCCGGCAAGGCCGCGGCCGATGTCATGGGCGCCATGATGGGTGGCACGGGCGTGCCTTTTGCGTCGCAGGATCTCAAGAGCTGGTTGCCCGAGAAGCTGGGCGGCCTGGCGCGTGAAACCTTCGAGGTGCAAAGCGGCGCGGCCATGGGGATTGCTGGCTCGTCGGCACGTGCCGCCTACACCGGCGGGGATCAACGCCTTCAGTTGTCCATCACCGACATCGGTGGCATGGGCGGCCTGATGGGCTTTGCCGCGTGGGCCAACATGACCGTTGACAAGGAGACCAACGACTCGGTTGAAAAGGTCTACAAACAGGGCAAACGCACCGTTCGCGAGAGTTACCGCAAGGACGGCAGCCACGCGGAGCTCACGACGGTGCTGGAAAATGGCCTGATCGTTGAGCTGAAGGCAGATCAGGGCAGTATCGACAAAGTCAAACAAGCGATGAGCGGCATTGAGCTTGGCAAGATGGAAAGCGCCCAGCGCCCAGCGAAGTCCTGACGGATGGTCAAAGCGGCCAAGGTGTCCAAGGACTGACCATATGTTCATTTGTTATACATAAACATGTACAAGTTCGATACACATTCACTGCAACGGAAAGGAATGTTCAAGTAAATCAACGATCTTCCTGTTGGCACGATCCATGCAGATATGACCTGGATCATCACTAAAACAGGAGACATTCATGCATCGCAGAACTTGGATCAGCCGCGCAACGCTGATCGCCACCGCTTTGGCCAGCGCACTGGTGGCCCCACTGGCCTTTGGCCAGACCAAGGAAATCAAGATCGCCCACATCTACAGCAAGACCGGCCCGCTGGAAGCCTATGGCAAGCAGACTGCCACCGGATTCATGATGGGCCTGGACTACGCGACCGGCGGCACCATGACGGTGGCCGGCAAGAAGCTGGTGGTGATCGAGAAAGACGACCAGGGCAAGCCCGACATTGGCAAGAGCCTGCTGGCGGCGGCTTATGGCGATGACAAGGTNNTACAAGAAGATACTGTTGGTGGAGCCGGCTGTCGCCGACTCCATCACCGGGGATAAGTGGAACAAGTACATCTTCCGCACGGGTCGCAGTTCCAGCCAGGACGCCGCTGCCAATGCCGCGGCCCTGGACAAGCCGGGCAACGTGGTTGCCATCCTGGCCAACGACAACGCCTTTGGCCGCGATGGTGTCAAGGCCACTCGTGAGTTTCTCAAACACGCCAAGATCGTCCATGAGGAATACCTGGCCGTGGGCACCACTGATTTCACCGCCGGATTGCAGCGTATCGTGGACAAACTCAAAGGCCAGCCGGGCAACAAGTACATCTCGGTGGGCTGGTCCGGCGCACCCACCCCATTTGGCAAGATTGCCGATCTGGATCTGAAGAAGCGCTACGGTATCGACTTGGCCACCGGCGGCAACATCTTGCCGGCGATGGTGGCCTACAAGCAGTTCCCCGGCATGGAAGGCGCGTTGTACTACTACTTCGGCATTCCGAAGAACCCCATCAATGACGCCATGGTGTCGCGCCACTACAGTCAGTTCAAGACGCCGCCCGACTTCTTCACGGCGGGTGGCTTCTCGGCCGCCATGGCGGTGGTGACCGCGCTCAAGAAATCCAATGGTGATACATCCGCCAACACCCTGATCAAGACCATGGAAGGCATGAGCTTTGACACGCCCAAGGGCGTGATGACCTTCCGCAAGGAAGACCACCAGGCGATGCAAAGCATGTACCACTTCAAGATCAAGGTGGACCCGGCCTTCGCCTGGGGCGTGCCCGAGCTGGTGCGCGAGATCAAGGCTGAAGAAATGAACGTGCCTATCCGCAACAAGCGCTAGGTACGCCAAGGCCAGCCTGGCGCCGATCAGCGCCAGGCTGTTCCGAGGGGGCACTCGCCCCCGACACTTCCTTTTCATTCGGTGATGAACCTGCGGAACCACGCGGGCCGGATCAGTTTTGCCAAAAAACTAACGTTTAAATTTGTGGGTCAGACCACTTTGCGCAGCAAATGTGCTCTGACCCCAACTGACGAGGACAGACATCATGAGCCTTCATCTCACGCGTACCCGCGCCGCCCGTTGCACCCTGGCTATGGCAACGGCGTTCAGTTCGGGTCTCGCCGTCGCGGCCGCCGTTAATCTGCCGCAGCTCACAATCGACAAAACGCAAACCACGGTCTCCGGCCTGTCATCGGGCGGTTTTATGGCGGTGCAATTACACGTGGCGTATTCCGCCACGTTCAAGAAGGGCGCCGGGGTGGTTGCGGGCGGTCCGTTTTACTGCGCCGAAGGCTCGGTCAGCAATGCCACCGGGCGTTGTATGGCCAGCCCGGCGGGTATTCCCACCAGCACGTTGGTTAGCACCACCAACAACTGGGCCAGCCAAGGCTTGATCGACCCGGTGGCCAACCTGCAAGGCTCCAAGGTCTATCTGTTCTCCGGCACCTTGGACAGTGCGGTGAAACCCGGCGTGATGGACGCCCTCAAGACCTACTACAACAGCTTCGTGCCTGCCGCCAATGTGGTTTACAAGAAGGATCTGGCGGCTGAGCATGCGATGGTCACTGATGACTATGGCAGTGCCTGTTCAGTCAAGGCTGCGCCCTACATCAATGACTGCAATTTTGATCTGGCCGGTGCGATGTTGCAGCAACTCTATGGCGCCTTGAACGCGCGCAACAACAATACTTTGCCAACTGGCAACTTTGTGGAATTCAACCAGAGCCAGTTCATCAGCAACCACGGCATGGCCACCACCGGTTGGGCCTACATTCCCCAGGCTTGCCAGGTGGGTGGCGGCGCCACCTGCCGCCTGCACGTGGTGTTGCACGGCTGCAAACAAAACCTCAACGACGTGCAGCAACAGTATGTGCGCAACACTGGCTACAACCGCTGGGGTGACAGCAACAACATCGTGATGCTGTACCCCCAGACCAGCTTGGCCGCGACCAATAGTTGCTGGGACTGGTGGGGTTACGACAGCGCCAACTATGCCAAGAAGTCCGGCCCGCAAATGGCTGCGATCAAGGCCATGGTGGACCAGGTGTCCGCCGGTGGCACACCACCGCCGCCCCCACCACCACCCGCGGCGTTGCCAGCACCCACTGGTGTGACGGCGTCCAACGCCACCGCCAGCAGCATGACCATTGCCTGGGGGGCTGTCACGGGTGCGGCCAGTTACAACGTTTACCGCAACAGCAACAAGACCAATGCCTTGCCGGTCACCGCAACCAGTTTTGTTGACAGCGGCTTGGCGGCCTCCACGAGTTACAACTGGAGCGTGAAGGCGGCTGACAGCACTGGCGCAGAGGGCGCCGCATCGGCTGCGGTCAGCGGCACTACGCTGGCAGCGCCACCGCCCCCAACGGCGACTTGCTACACCTCGTCCAACTATTCACACACCATCGCGGGACGGGCTTATGCCTTGTGGGGGTTCACCTATGCCAACGGCTCCGGCCAGAGCATGGGCCTATGGAACATCTTCACCAGCACCACGCTGAAGAAGACCGGCACCAACTACTACGTGATCGGTACCTGCCCGTAACTGCGGACGTCTTTCCAATGCACGACATCGAATCCGTCATTGCGAGCGAAGCGCGGCAATCCACCCGGTCCGTCATTGCGAGCGTAGCGCGGCAATCCACACGGTCCGTCATTGCGAGCGTAGCGCGGCAATCCACACGGTCCGTCATTGCGAGCGTAGCGCGGCAATCCATGGCTGCCGATCACGACGATGGATTGCCGCGCTACGCTCGCAATGACGGGCAAACAATGTGTTCGGCAATGACGGGCAGGCGACGTCATCGTGCCTGCCGTTTTACCTGACCTAAGGACAGAAGTTGTTAGTCACCAAAGATCTGACCATTCGATTTGGCGGCCATGTCGCCGTCAACGCGGTGAGTTGCACCTTCAAGCCCGGCACGCTCACCGCGATCGTGGGACCCAATGGCGCGGGCAAGACCACCTATTTCAATCTGATTTCAGGGCAGCTCAAAGCGTCGGCGGGCGAGGTGTTTTTGAACGGCAACAGCCTGGCCGGTATGAGCCCTTCAGCGCGCACGCGTGCCGGACTGGGGCGGGCGTTTCAATTGACCAACCTGTTCCCGAATCTGACGGTGCAAGAGAACGTGCGCCTGGCGGTACAAGCAGCGCGAAGCGGCGCCCACTTGCGAGGTCTGAACCTGTGGTCGATTTGGAGCGACCACCAGGCCCTGACGCAGTTGGCCGATGAAGTCTTGCAGGCGGTCGCCATGAACGACAAGCGCCACACCATTGTGGCCAGCCTGCCGCACGGCGACCAACGCAAGCTGGAAGTAGCCTTGCTGATGGCGCTGGAGCCTGATGTGTTCATGTTCGATGAACCGACCGCCGGCATGAGCGCCGACGAAGCGCCGGTGATTCTGAACCTGATCCGCCAGCTCAAGGGTGACAAGACCAAGACCATCCTGCTGGTGGAGCACAAGATGGACGTCGTGCGCGAGCTGGCTGACCGCATCATCGTGCTGCACAACGGCACGCTGGTGGCCGATGGTGATCCCGCCACAGTGATTGCATCGCCGGTGGTGCAAGAGGCTTACCTTGGCGTGGCCCCGACGGCGGCAAAGGAGGCCGCATGACTGATGAATTGTTGTCATTGAGCGGGGTGCACACCCACATTGGGGCGTACCACATCCTGCACGGCGTGGACCTGGTGGTGCCGCGCGGTCAGCTCACCATGCTGCTGGGGCGCAATGGCGCGGGCAAGACCACCACACTGCGCACCATCATGGGATTGTGGAAGGCCAGCCAGGGCCAGGTGCGTTTCAACGGCCAGGACATCACGGCCCTGAGTACGCCGGAGATCGCCGGGCTGAACATCGCCTACGTGCCCGAGAGCATGGGCATCTTCTCCGACCTCACGGTGCAGGAGAACATGCTGCTGGCCGCGCGTGGTGCCAAACGTGCCAGCCAGATGGACGCGACGCGCCTGAAGTGGATCTTCTCACTGTTCCCCGCGGTCGAGAAGTTCTGGAACCATCCCGCAGGCAAGCTGTCGGGTGGCCAGAAACAAATGCTGGCGGTGGCGCGCGCCATTGTCGAGCCGCGCGAATTGCTGATTGTTGATGAGCCCAGCAAGGGTCTGGCGCCGGCCATCATCAACAACATGATCGATGCCTTTGCCCAACTCAAGAGCAGTGGCACCACCATCCTGCTGGTGGAGCAAAACATCAACTTCGCCAAGCGGCTGGGCGACCAGGTGGCGGTGATGGACAACGGCCGCGTGGTCCACGCCGGCAGCATGCAGGCGCTGGCCGAAGACGAAGCTTTGCAGCAGTCGCTGCTGGGGTTGGCGGTATGAAGTACCGATGGACCGCGCCGTTTGACCCGTCATTGCGAGCGCAGCGTGGCAATCCATGTCGGTTGATAGG
>CXWL01029171.1_pt1 | contig 10788 bp, 8 predicted proteins | sample 590931 | NCBI WGS metagenome assembly CXWL01 (sample SAMEA3498368, study PRJEB10139) | groundwater metagenome | biome: water well; material: biofilm material | place: Germany | collected 2015-04-27 | reverse complement strand
GTGCTGCACAATCGCGGGATCGACGACGCTGTCACGGCGAGACAGTTCTTCAAGCCTTCCGCCGTTGATTTGATCGCGCCTGAATTACTGCCCGGTGCGACGGTAGCGGCAGAGCGAATCGCGCGGGCCATCGAACATAAACAGCGGGTCGTTCTCTTCGGCGATTACGACGTCGACGGCATCACCGGCGTGGCGATTCTCTGGCACTGTCTGAAGCTGGCGGGCCTTGACGCACAATTCTATATCCCCCGCCGACTGGAAGAAGGCTACGGCATCAACGCCGAGGCGATCGAGACGCTGGCGCGGGATGGCGCTCAACTGATGATCACCGTCGACTGCGCCGTGACGGCGATCGAACAGGCCCGGCGGGCGAAGGAACTGGGCGTCGATCTGATCATCACGGATCATCACGCGCCGCGAATTGGTGGCGACGGGAAGTTCGATCTGCCCGATGCGCTCATCGTGCATCCCATGCTCGACGTGGCCGGCCAGGCGCGGTACGCCAACCCGCATTTGTCGGGTTCGGGCGTGGCGCTCAAGCTGGCGTGGGCCATTGCGCAGCGTGTATCCAGATCAGAAAAGGTGCTGCCCGAGTTCCGCGAGTTCCTTGTCGATGCGATGGGTCTGGCGGCGCTGGGCATCATCGCCGACGTCGTGCCGCTGCTCGGTGAGAACCGCATCATCGCTTCACACGGGTTGTCGGGACTCCCTGCCACGCGGCAAGTCGGTCTGCAAGCGTTGATTCAATCGGCGGGGCTGACCGGGAAGAAACTCGACGGCTACGACGTGGGCTTCAAGCTGGCGCCGCGGCTCAATGCCATCGGCCGCATGGGCCACGCGCTGCTCGCGGTCGAATTGCTCACGCGCGCCAGNNGAGATGGTGCGTGCCACCGGTCAGGACGACGACAGCGTGCGGGCGATCGTGCTTGCGTCGCCGGGTTGGCACGCGGGCGTGATCGGCATTGTCGCCAGCCGCATCGTTGAAGAGTTCGGCCGACCGGCCGTGCTGATCGCCATCGAGAACGGTCTCGGGCAGGGGTCGGCTCGCAGCCTCAAGTGTTTTCCGTTGCACGAGGCGCTCGCGGCGTGCGGGCAGCATCTGACGACTCACGGCGGCCATGCCATGGCGGCGGGGCTGCGTATCGAATCGGCGAAGATCGACGCGTTTCGAGAGGCGTTCCAGGCGTATGCGGCTAAAAAGCTCGGCGCGATCAATCTCCGCGAGAGGATGCAGCTCGACGATGTGGTGCAACTGGCGCAGCTCGATGCTCAACTCGTCGCCGATCTTCAAAAGCTCGAGCCATATGGCGTGGGCAATCCTTCGGCGAAGCTGGCGACCGATTGGCTGGAGGTCGTGGGCGAACCGCGGACTGTCGGCAACGGCAATCAGCATCTTCAGGTCGTTCTGAAGAATGGTCGCGGCCAATGCAAGGGCATCGCCTTTGGCCAGGCCGGCCTGAAGCCGACACTGCTCGATCATCGGCGTTGCCGGGTGGCGTTTACGCCGATCATCAATGAATGGAACGGCCGCACGACGGTGGAGATGCAGATCGCCGATTTCCAATTTCCCGAGAAGTGAGACATTGACTCAGGCCAATCTTGATCTCGCGCCGCGTAAACGAATCTGTCGCGGGGACCTTGCCTGCGTTGTCATCATCGCATTGAGCGTCGCGTTGATGGGCGGCAGGGGGATCACGCAGGGCGGTCTCGGCTGGTCGGATGCGCCCAATCACGTCTTTGACGGCATCTTCGTACTCGATTTTATCAAGGCGCTGCCGCTTCACGGTGCGAAGGAATGGGCCGAGCAGTTCTATCTGCGATTTCCGGCGCTGGGGATCATTGTCTATTACCCGCCGGGTTTCGCGGTCGTCGAGGCGATTTTCTTTGCGCTGGCCGGCGTCAACATTTTTGCCGCCAGGCTCTGCGTGATTTCTTTTGCGCTGGGGGCGTGTCTGCTCATGTTTGCGCTGGGCAAGCGCTGGTTCGATCGGCCGACCGGTTTTTTTGGCGCGATGCTGTTGGCGACCTGTCCGCACGGTTTTCTCTGGATGAACGACGTGATGCTGGAGTGGCCGGCGCTCTTCTGGATTCTTGCGGCCGTCTATGCCTATGAGCGAGAGCGCGAGCGCGAGACGGGCGAGGCGCAGTGGTCGCTGATGTTTGGTGCGACCATCATGGCCGCCTTCATGACCAAGCAGACGGCCGGGTTTATCTTGCCAGTGCTGCTGCTTCACGCCGCGATCAATCCGCGACCGGGCGCGCGTTATTGGCGCAGGCCGGCGTTTCTATCGAGCCTGGCCGCGACGGCAATCGTGGTCGTCGTTTATGTGATTGCGACGCGGCAATACACCGCGCTGCCGAATCAACTGCTCGCGGGGTCGGTGGACGTGATGTATTACCCGCTTCACATGGCGGAGATTGTTGGTTGGCCACTGCTGCCTGTGGCACTGCTCGGCTTGCTGACTTTCATGTTCTCAGCAGATCGCCGTGCCCGAGGGTTGCTCTTGATCTGGTTCGCGGCATGGGCGCTCTTCTGCTCGGTCATTACGGCCAAGGAGCCGAGATACTTTTTCTTTGCGCTGCCTCCGCTCATGTTCGCGGCCGCCCGGTTCTTCATTCGACGTGCCGATCAGAGCCGCTCGCAGATCCGCCGTGAGGGAGCGGTCATCGACCGAAGTTGCGAGCGTCGCCTCAGCCTCGGAACAGACTTGCCTCGGATCGTTCTCTTGTTTGCGATTATCGTCGCTCAGGTCTATCTGGCGAAATCGAAGGACACCGGCCGCCTGCCCCGGTACGACGGCGTCATCGCGGAATTGGCATCGCGGCCCAATGCCGACGTGGTGCTCGTCGATGCGGTGCGAGAGGGTCAGTTCATTTTCGACCTTTATCAAAGCGAGGCGGCCAAGAAGAGAATCGTTCCGCTTCGAGGGAGCAAAGTGCTTTATGCGCGGGCATCGCGGGCCAAGTGGGGATTGCAGGAATTGGTGAAGACGCCGGAGGAAATCGTCGCACTACTCGACAAGTATGGCATTCGTTACATCGTGGTTGAATCGGTGGCACTCAAGACGGACGAAACCGACGCCGATCGTCCCGTGCGCGAACGACTGCGAAAGCTGCTGAGGCAGGATCGCCGATTCCTGCTGGTGAGGAGCTGGCCGCTGGACTGCGGCGACCCGGTGTGGAATGGCGTGGAGCTACAGCTATACGAGTATCCGGCGTGTCCGCCGCGACCGACGAAGAAGATCAAGCTGCCCGTTCCGGCGATGAATCGTGAAGTGGAGTTCGAGTTGCCGTGAATGAGTTTTGTCAGACGACGGCATACGCCCAGCGCTCGTTTTGATGTGTCATAACGAAAGTCGATCTTTCTGTGGTGCGCAACATATTGGGGGGGGGAGTTACAGCGTTCTTGGTCTGAATCATCGCATTGTGCGACAGTCCTATTGAACTCAGCACAGGTTTTCGAGTACTGTGGTCTTATATTCGGAGGGTCGTTCGCTTGGCATCGGTCGTCTTTGCGGCGTGAGATTTGCACTGAGCAGTGGAAACCGTGCAGGCCGGAAAAGAAACATGACGAAACGAAACTACTCATTGAAGATGTTGATTGTTGCGGGGCTGCTTGCGGCGTGCGCGGCCGGTGCCTCAGCGAGCATCATCATCGACACCGTCCCGGTCGGCAACCCGGGCAACGCGGCGGACACGCGATACTGGACGCCCGGCTACGGCGGTGTTGCATACGCCTACAACATGGGCAAGTTCGAGGTCACTGCGGGTCAATACACCGCGTTCCTCAACGCCGTGGCGGCGACGGACACCTACGCGCTGTACTTCACGGAAATGTCGGAACCCGACTACGGCGGCGGGATCACACGGACCGGCTCGTCGGGCAGCTACACCTACTCGGTGGCGGCCGGCTCCACCAACCGTCCGGCGAGTTTTGTGAGTTGGGGCGACTCGGCCCGTTTTGCCAACTGGCTTCACAACGGCCAGCCAACGGGTGCCCAAGGATTGGGCACGACGGAGGACGGTTCGTACTACCTCAACGGTGCGACCAGCAACGCGGCCCTCATGGCCGTGACGCGGAAGCCGAACGCCACGTGGGCGATTCCGACCGAGGACGAGTGGTACAAGGCGGCATACTACAAGAGCGGCTCGACGAATGCGGGGTACTGGGACTACGCGACCAGCAGCGACACGCTCCCGGGGCGGGACATGGCTGATGTCTCGGGGAACAACGCCAACTATTGGAACGGCAGCGGCCCGTTCCCCATCGACTCACCGTACTACACTACGGTCGTCGGCGAGTTCCAGAACTCCGACAGTCCTTACGGCACGCTCGACCAGGGCGGGAACGTATGGGAGTGGAATGAGGCGGTCCTGTTCGGTTTGTACCGTGGCGTGCGGGGTGCGTCGTACAGCAACGACGACGGCGACTCACGCGCATCGGCCCGTTACTTCAACGACCCAACGGAGGATAACTACATCATCGGGTTCCGTGTCTCCGAGGTTCCTGAGCCCGCTGCGATCGTGATGTTGGCCTTGGGCAGCGTGGGGATCATTCGAAGGAGACGAGCGTAGGGGATTGCCCTCTATCCTCGATTCCTTTCACCGTCTCGCCACTGCGGGCAGTGGGTTAATCGAACCATCGAACCGCCACGCTCGTCATCCATTTACATGGACGGCGAGCGTGGCTTGTTTTTGACGACGCCTCGATCGCTCAAAAAGCCGCCCTGCCGTTGGCCATCGGTCCCGCGTGGTAATCGAACGCCTCGGCGATGACTTTGTGGTCGTCGGGCGGGACCTTGTTGAGGGGGTTGTGTGGAGGGGTCCGCGATCAGGCTACAGTTTCCCGCCGGTGAGAGGCAGCCGGCGCGTACGGATGCGCGTGTCCTCGAAAACGACGATCGCGCCCGCATCCAAGTCGGCGAGAATCGCCGACAGATTGGCCATCAGCAGGTTGGTGAGCACGTCGGTTGATTTGATCTGGCAGCGGAAGAGGATGACCGATGGTCTTGCAGCTTGGCGCAGCGCCAGAATTGTACCAAAGTCGGTGTCCTGGGCGATCACGATCCGATCCTCAGCAGCAGCGCGATCGAAGATGATCGTGTCGTCCGCCGTTGACAGGCCGAGGTCTCGAACGTGGACGGCTTCATGCCCAGCGGCCCGCAGCGAATCGGCGAATCGAGGCGACATGCTGTTGTCCACCAGGCAGCGCATCAAGCAACACGTAGCGGGATTTGTCGTTCTCGGACCGCTTCGGCGGCGTATGCCAGGGCCTGGCGGATGTCGTCGGGCTCGAGGTCGGGATAGTCGCGCAGGATTTCCGCATCGGCCCTGCCCTCGGCCACCAAGCCGACCACGGTGGCCACTGGAATGCGGAGGTGACGGATACAGGGCACTCCGCCCATTTGTGCAGGATCAATGGTGATTCTGTCGTTGCGAGCCATTCTTGTAACTCCGGTCTATAGCGACCACCAGATTCTACCACGACTCCGGGCGATCTTCACGGGAATTCCCAGCAGACGAGCAATGCTGCATTGGACTAGGTTAGTAGGGTCGCTAGGGGGCCAACATGGCGGACGAGTTTATCGGCGATGACTTTTATGACTTCGGGCCAGCCGCCCGGACCACCCATTCCATTTGGAAGAGATTAGAATTATCCCATGGCAATTCGCAGTGCGGCCAGATTGGATCTACTTCCGCCCTATCTTTTCATCGAGATCGATCGCCGGAAGAAGGCCGCCATTGCGGCGGGCAAGGATGTGATCGATTTTGGGGTGGGCGATCCTGATTTGCCTACGCCCAAGATTATCATCGACCGGATGGCGCAGACCATCTACGACCCCAAGAATCACCGTTATCCCTACGACGCGGGCTTCCCCGAATTCAAGCAGGCTGCAGCCGCGTGGATGAAGAAGCGTTTTGGCGTGACGCTTGATCCTGCAAAAGAGATTTTGACGCTGATCGGCAGCAAGGAGGGGCTGGGTCATTTGCCTTTGGCGATTGTCAACCCCGGCGATGTCGGTCTGGTTCCCACGCCCGGATATCCCGTATATCACGCCGCGACGCTCTTTGCCGGCGGCGTGCCACACTTGATGCCGCTGCGTGAAGACCGTGGTTTCCTGCCAGACTTGGCGGTGATTTCCGCGGATGTGTTGAAGCGGACCGCTGTGATGTTTCTCAACTATCCGAACAATCCCACCGGTGCGGTCGCGCCGCTGTCGTTTTACGAGGAGGCCGTCGCGCTGGCGCGAAAGCACGGGTTCATCATCTGCTCCGATGCGCCCTATTCCGAGATGTACTTCGACGAGAACGATCGGCCGCCGTCGATACTTCAGGTGGCAGGCGCGAAGGATGTGTGCGTCGAAATGCATTCGCTCAGCAAGACGTTTAACATGACCGGCTGGCGCATCGCGTTTGCGACGGGGAATGCGGAAGTGCTCGCCTCTCTGGCAAAGGTGAAGGGCAACATGGATTCGGGGGCGTTTGGGGCTATTCAGCAGGCGGCCTCGCTGGCGATGGAGCGGATCGACTCGCCGGAGGTCGCGGCGATTCGCGCCACCTATCGCGAAAGGCGCGATGCCCTGGTTCCCGAGCTGCAGCGCGTCGGTTTCAGCCTTGCCAAGCCGAGAGCCACTTTTTTTGTATGGGCCAAGTGCCCCAAGGGATACGACTCGATGACTTGCGCCAGTCGTTTGTTGGAGGAGGGCGCCATTGTCGCTATCCCCGGCATTGGATTTGGGCCGGAGGGTGAAGGGTATGTACGCTTCGCCTTGACAGTGACTGTCGATCGCATACTTGAGGCTGCCAAACGACTTGCGGGGTTGCATTGGTGAGCGCGAAGCACCCTCATATCGCGTTTGTCGGGCTGGGATCGAACCTCGGCCTGCGCGAGAAGACCATTACTGCCGCTCTGCACGCGATGCAGGCGACACGTGAGGTTGAGGTGACAAAGGTCTCCGGCCTTTACGAGACCGAGCCGGTAGGGGGGCCGGACGGCCAGTCCCCCTATATCAACGCGGTCGCCCGGGTGGCGACGAGTTTAAGCCCGGAACGGCTTCATGCCCTGTGTCAGAGAATCGAAGGCTCCCTTGGCCGAAGCCGCGAGGTGCATTGGGGGCCGAGAACGATTGACCTGGATATCCTGCTTTACGACGATGAGATCCACGTTTCGGATACTCTGACGATACCTCATCCGATGATGCACCAAAGGCGTTTCGTTCTTGAACCCCTTGCGGAAATTGCGCCGCGGCAGGTTCACCCCGCCCTTGATCAGACGGCCGAGCAGCTCCTGGATGGCCTGCCCAAATAGGCTGACTGGCCAGTTTCACCATTGATTCAATAATTCTTTCCGGACCGTGGGAATTGAAACGGGGCTGTCTGGGTTTCAAGGGAGAAGGTTGCGGCCCATTCTACTAATGAACCCCATCTTCGGCCGCGTCGATAAATGCCTGTTGTGCGTCTAAGCACAAAGTCGGTCCCGGAGTGTAAGCATGGTATTCTTGGGATGTTGCAACCGGGGATCAGGGATCCCAAGGCAACAGCGCGGCAGGCGTCATGGGTCCGAAATTGCTTCAATTTCCCGTGCTGTCGCCTTGACGCAACCCGTCAATTTCTGTTACGATGTCGTGACAAGTAGCCGCTGGTCCTACCTTAAGCGAGCCTGCCAGCGGAAGGGAAAAGAATGCGATTGCAGTGCATCGCTTTCATTAAGTGCGAAAAGTAGTGCGGTTGGCGCGGGAAGTTTCTCCGCGTCGCTGCCTTGTTCTTCGCGCGAACGAATGCGAGTGACATCGCAAATCTTAGGAGTGGGTAAGTAAATCGTTGGCGGCAAAGAGCCTTTCGTCCGCCAGGCTTGCACTAAACAAGCGTTGAGGGCCGGTGTCGGTCACCAGGCCTTTGAGAGTTTTGGACAAAACGTAATTGGTTCGTTCGATTGAACTGGTTCGCATGGCAAGGAGCAGTAAGAAGATGACTAAGAGAAATATTCTGGTAGCGGGTCTTGGACTCGCAGTATGCATGTGTTGGGCGATCGCCAGCACGACAGCCGATCAAAGCCCTACGCCGTCCCGAACGAAAGTTGGAGACTCAGCCAGCGGGTCGCCCACCGGGATCGCCCCAGCGTCGAGTCATCAGTCGCCGGACAGGCTCCTGACTGCTGAATCGGACGCTAAGTCCGTCAGCGAGTTGGGTTCCACCATTCCGTCAGACCAACTATTCTTTCTAGACGGCATTTCCAAGATGAGAGAAAACGCCGGGGCAAACCAGTTGCTCGGCATGCTTCGGGGGACGCCCGACGTTTGTCCGCCGACCGGCCCGCTTTGCACCGATGTGGTGTATGCCAACGCCCTCTTGAACTTCTCACCCTTTAACGAACCATTGGTCTTTATTCTCCTTCCTCAGGACCTGTTCCTGTATGACGATTGTTCCCTGGCAGGAGCCAGCCGTTTTGCCTGTTCAGTCAGTTACCAGTTAAGACCCACAAGTTCCATTGGTGGGCCATTTGACGTCACGTTGAGGATCAACTCCGGTGACTTCTTCCCGACTTGCCCGGACGATCCGAATTCCATCTTACTCTTTCAAACGACTAAGTTGGTCCCGCGAGATGTCGGGGACACTGTGACGTTCGACATTCCCGCACCGTACGTTCAGCTTCCAGAATTCGCCTGGTTCGGCATCATGACCACCCAATCCGACATCGGCGCCTGGTGGGGAAGCGACGCTGAAACGGGAACGTCTCGTGGAACGACAGTTACCGACCGGGACGTCGTCGTTACCAACGGTGACGGAGTTTGCTCCCCCGCCGATTATCTCGCCGTTAACAACGGCACGGGCACAGCTCAGGTCAGCGTTGCGGGCCCTGAGTTGGTCGTAACAGCAAATACGGGCACGGTGGGTTCCTGCTGCCACCGCGATACAGGCCTTTGCGATGCGAACACGTTCTACGGAGACTGCCGCCAGGTTCTCGATGTCTGGAGCCAGAATCCGGTTTGCGGCCCCTGCAGTGCCTGTCCGGATCCGTGGCTTGCCGGCGGTGTACCTGAAGGCGAGACCCTCTGCGCCCCGAACGGCTACGTTGACACATACAACCCCGGTTGCGACGGAACTATTGACGCGTGGACGCCCATCACCTGCGGCGCGGCCAATGCCCGCCTCGGGACATCCGGCTCGTTTGCTCCAGCATGCACCAGCGATGCCAATTGCCCGCCAGGCTCGACTTGCAATGTCGGCATTTGCACCGGAAGCAGTGGAGCGGTCGACAAGGATTGGTATCAGCTCAACCTGACCCAGGATAGCGTCGTCAGCATCAATGTTGTCGCACTGTTCCCTGCCGTCATCGAACTACGCAACAACGGCGGTGTCGCCGCGAATTGTCCGGAACGTGCTCAGCCCATCAAGGCTACCGTCGGCGCGGCCTGCAGCACGATTACTCTGAGCGAGTCTCTCGACGCAGGCGATTGGAACGTTGGCGTATACCCCCAATTCGACCGGAACATCCCCTGTAGCAGCAAGTATCGCGTCGAGGTTATCTGCGCGGCCGCCAATCTCTCAACCCTAAAGGGTGCCTGTTGTGTATCCGGCGTGCCCGGTGTAGCCAGTTGTGTTCTCATAACTGAGCGGGCTTGCCTCGGTCGGAACGGACTGTTCCTGGGTGTTGGCACGACCTGCCCGGTCGAAGGCGCAACTTGTCCGGGAACTCCGTCCAACGACGAGTGCATTTCGCCGACGACGATTGCCAGTTCCTTCTCAACTTCAGTGACCTTCCGCACGAACTTTGCCACTGATTCTAACGCCGGTACGGGCGTTCTGAATGGTCAACCGGCCTGCCAGCAAGTCCCTGCTACCCCGATTAGCCAGATGAAGCATGACGTGTTTTACAAGTTCCAGATCCCGAGTACTGGTTTCCCGGCGTCTCCGGGCACCACGATCCTCGTCGGACATCTGGTCATCAGTACGCTCGGCAGCCAGGGGGTGGACACATGGGTTGCCGTCTATGGTGACGCCGGCGTCGCTTCCAACTGTGCCAGCGGTGACCTGTGTCAGAACTCACTTGAACGCTCAGACGGTTGCTCGGACGATATCGCTGTTTATCCGAGCGTGGCCGGCGTAGGTCCGATCAACGACAACCCACAGTCCTATATCGCGATGGTGTGCGATCAGACGAGTGGCTCGCCCAGGCCGGGTGATTGCGNNCGGCTGATTTCGACCGTGGTCAGATTCAACTGAACATCGACTTTATTCCGCGAGACCCCGCGCCCTTCGGCTCGGGCAGCAGCGTGGGCAAGTGCTGTCAGCCCAATGGCAACTGCGAAATCGTGATCGCCACCGCACCCTTCGCGACCGCCGAGGCGTATTGCATCGACGACCCCCTCACGGGGCCTCCCCCCCAAGGCTTAGGCGGCAGGTTCCGCATCACGACAGACTTCCAGGAAGGTGGCACGACCACCACGGGCCTTCCGGCGATTATTCCCGAGCCGGCCATTGAGTCTCCCGGTTGCGTGACTTATCCGTGTCCGCCTGCAGGCGGCGCATGCTTCAACGCCTTGCCGCTGAACCTCACTGCCGGTGACCCGCTCTTCGGCGTTGATTTCGGTGCGCTCACACAAGTGGTACGCGATCAACTGTACTACCGCTACAAGGTGCCCAGCGTGCCTCCGGCGGGCATCGTATTCGACACGTGTGATTCCAACTTCAACAGCGTGATTTCGATCTACGCAGACTGCAACGGTATCACCGGTGACGCCAGCCTCACGTCCGGCGACCTCATCGCCGCGAATAACACGTGCGGCC
>CXWL01007912.1_pt1 | contig 10789 bp, 12 predicted proteins | sample 590931 | NCBI WGS metagenome assembly CXWL01 (sample SAMEA3498368, study PRJEB10139) | groundwater metagenome | biome: water well; material: biofilm material | place: Germany | collected 2015-04-27 | reverse complement strand
CCGGTGTATTGGTCTGTTTGTATATTTACTACATGAAACTCAAATTCGCACCGGCTGAGGGGGGGGAAGAAGGGGGTGAGCTGGAACCGTTGATTTTCGACAAGCACGCAGCCACGCCATCCTATGCGATGATCGGATTTCAAGCCCTCTTGGGTTTAGGTGGATTGATCATGGGCGCCCATTTGTTTGTCATGGCTGCAGAATCGATGGCTGGCTTGTTCGCCATGTCGNNGGAGATGTCCAATAGTTTTCTCTGGCTCTATCGCAAGAAAGACCGGCTCGCCGTGGCCAATGTCACAGGCGCCATGGTCTTTCAAGGCACCTTCCCGGTTGCGCTGGGGTTGATCGGAACCGAGTGGGTGATTGCGCCGTCGGCATTGACCACGATGATCTTAGCCGTGCAGGCGGTAGGACTCTGCCTCCTGCAAATTCTGATCGGAGGCCAGTGGCGACCGTGGCTGCTCGCCGCCGGAGCTGTGTTCTACATCGGCTATGCCGTACACCTCTATGTCAACTGAACCACGATCACCTCGCACACGCCCCTCATCCCCTCAACTCCCCTTGTTGGGAATTACGATGGGGGACCCCTCCGGCATCGGTCCTGAAGTCATCGCCAAGGCACTGGCAGGCGCTCACGTGCGCAACGTCTGCCGATCAATCGTCATCGGATCGTTTCCTGTCATGGAACGAACGATCAAGGCCCTGAAGCTCAAACTGAACGTACTCCGAGTTCGCGATCATGAATCGATGGCGCCGCAGAGAGGAACGGTAGCGGTACTAGATCCACTGGAGACACCGCTGCGTCCCTTCAAGTCCGGGATTGCCGCAGCAGAGACCGGCGCCGCTTCAGTCGCCTTCATCAAAAAAGCTGTCGAACTGGCTCAGATCGGCTGTATTGAAGGAATGGTGACGGCGCCCATCAACAAGGAAGCCATCAATATGGCCGGTTGCCGGTACCCGGGCCATACCGAGTTGCTAGCTGACCTCACCCACGCAACCGAATCTGGCATGATGATCGTGGGCGGGCCGTTGCGCATTATGTTCGTCACGACACATGTCGCGATCAGAGATCTCTCGGCGCTGCTGACGCAAGCCAAGATTGAACAAGCGATCCGCTTGGCCCAATTGGCGCTGACGACACTGTTTGGCATCAAACGCCCCAGGATAGGAGTGGCTGCCCTCAATCCCCATGCCGGTGAGCATGGATTGTTCGGCGATGAAGAAGCTCGAATCATTCTCCCGGCATCACGCGCCACCCAACAACAGGGTATTCTGGCAAGTGATCCCTTGCCGGCTGATACGCTGTTTGGGAAAGCCGCGAAAGGGGCATTTGACGGCGTCGTCGCCCTCTACCACGATCAGGGCCTCATTCCCCTGAAGCTGGTCGCCTTCGGCACCTGCGTCAATCTCACCGTGGGCTTGCCTATCATCCGCACCTCAGTGGATCATGGAACCGCGTTTGATATCGTCGGCAAAGGCGTCGCTGATCCCGGAAGCCTGATTGAGGCCATCAAACTGGCTGCCAGGATCGCGCAGAATAGAATGGCGGCAACTCCGACCAAGAAGGGACGGACCAAACGTGTCGCTTGATATTTCGAAGGGCCTTGCCGTGGTTCGGCGTCAGATTGACGAATTGGAGACGCTTGAGAAACAGACACTTCAAGACCTGAACACCGTCGCCGGGACAGAACGAATAGCAAAATGGAAAGCCCGCACCGTCGCGCTGCTCACCAATAGCGTAGGCCATCGTGAAGGACAAACCTTCGCGAGCGTTCACCCTGGGCCATCGTTTACTCATGATTTAGTTGAAGAGTTTACGGATCTTGTGGAGTGCTATCGCACGCCGCTGAGTGTATTGGCCAAGCAATTGGCCCAGTCTCCACCAACTCGGAGTTGAGGGTGGACGCCTCGCTTCCCCCTGCCGCGATCAAACGCCTTGGGCAGAACTTTCTCATCGACCCCAACATTGTCCGAAAAATCGTCGCACTGGCTGAGCTCACCCCAACTCATACCGCGTTAGAAATCGGGCCAGGCCGAGGCATCCTCACCGATGCACTGTGTCACACCAGCGGCCACGTGACGGCAATCGAAGTCGACCCTCGACTCCATGCCTATCTGACTGAACGACAACCCCAGTTCGCGAATCTCACGCTCGTCCTCGACGATGCGATGACCTATCCGATCGAGCATCTTCCGCTTGGGACCACCGTCGTCGCCAATCTTCCATATTATTTGTCCACGCCCCTCCTCTTCCGGCTTCTCGATCAGCGCGACCGTTTTCCTCGCATGGTGCTGATGCTGCAAAATGAGGTGGCCGATCGGCTCGTGGCCAAGCCCGGAAGTTCGGACTACGGAGTCCTATCCGTCATGGCACAATATGCGGCAGAGATCACGAAAGCGTTCCGGGTCTCTGCCCAGTGCTTCCGACCACGACCGCAAGTCGGCTCTGCTGTGGTTCTGCTCAAGACCAAGCATCAGAGAGCGCTGAACCAGGAGGAAGAGCCCAAATTCGCAGCACTGGTGAAAGCCGCCTTTGCGCACCGCCGCAAGACGCTCATCAATTCGCTCAAAGATCAGGGGTATGATCAGAAGTCAGTGACGGACGCCCTGCACACACTCGACTTGTCATCCACTGTACGCGCGGAGGTTCTCTCGGTTGCAGCCTTTTGCAGGTTGAGCTGCCACATCACAATCTGATGAACAATGATTCCTGCCACTGCACCAAGACCAGTCGCACGATGATTCGGAAGCTGGAACCCTGAGTACATGGTGTTTTACGTAGGGCGTATGTGGATTTTGAACATAACGCGGCGGCTTTTTTCGCGGGCTGGTTGCCCTATCTCATTCCGTAAAAGATCCTGCCTCCCACGCCCATTCGCCGTGGCTTTCTGTAAGAAGCATTCATAGGCCCAGGGAAGCTTCTCGCGGATCACTTCCAAACTCTTGGCCAGTACTGCAAAAGAGCGGTCCTGACTGAGTCTCAAATTGCGTATGTCGTCGCCCAGATCGTCGGTGTAACCTTCAATCACAAAGGCCTCCACTTCTTGCTCTCCAGGCTTGCAGACGAGTGAGGCGTAGTGCGGCATGGTCTCGGACAAGAAGATCTCGGCCGTCGGGAGCAACGTGCTTTTTCCAAACTCAAAGTTAATCGCCGTATCCGGCACCGTAATCGTGTGGGTGCTCGGCATTTTGGTTTCCAGTGCTGGATGAGGTGGATCGATTCTCGGTGTGCTGTCCGTTGGAGTGCCACGGCTCTTGACCGGATCTGCATGTCCATCCTCGACGCGAGTCATATAGGCCACGAGCAAGAGAATGAAGATGACGGCGAGCGAGGTCATAAGATCGGCAACCCCGCTTGTCACCACGGCTGAGTTGTCACGCGAGTCCTGTGTAAAGCTCGACTTCATCCCTTTGGCTCTCTCCGTGCTGTGTCAGGTGAGACGAGATGGTTTTCCTGAATGGCGATCTTTAGGCGTCAACCGTGCAGGTTCTGTCGGTGCCGTAGTCGTGCTTCTGAGATCCTGAAACATCGCTTCGATCTCGGCTTGAGACAGCTGCACCGGGGAGGCGTGCTCCTTAATCGAGCGGTTGAGGTTTTGAATGGCTTCCAGTATGGGATTCATCATGGGTCGTAACGCCCGCTGAACCTCGTGCCCGATCTCTCCTGGCAAATCATCAAACTTCATCGGCGCATGCTTGGATTGTAGCGCCGTGATCGCCTGCGCGGCTGTGTTCAGCGCTGCGACGGTGGATCCGAGGCGCTGCTGCACAGCCTCAACAAGCTGATGCGCGGTGTCGTTTCGGATGGGAGTGGCGATGGCCGTCGGAGATCCGTTCGGCGATGGGACCCCCTGGGACTGTTGGTCCGTAGCCTTCTGCGGAAACATTTCATCCAGGAGGGAGATGCACTCCCGGTGTCGGTTGTCCAACCGATGCCAGAAAGAATGTTCGAGGAGGGTGAACGCATTGGCACATGCCAAGCCGACGATGGATGTCACGAACTTTCCCGAGAGGCCGTTGATCAGTCCTTGGATGCCCTCGATCTCCGACCCGTTCGCATGGAGCTTGCTGAGACCGATCAAGATGGCTAGGAAGGTGAACATCAACCCCATGCCCGTCATGAAGGCGGGAAGTTGCCGATAAAATCGGACGTTGAGATGGACGGCGCAGAGAGATTCGAACGAGAAAAACTCACTGGCGGAACGCTGACTATGGACGGTCGGCTCAAGAAACCAGGCGGACTGCTCGACCGCGAGGGTCTTGCGGTATGAACACCAGTCTCTGGCAAAATCCTGTTCCGACCGTACCGCACGATCCAATGTATGCAAATCGTCAAGATCGCGTCGCGTTTCTGACGACACATCAAGACGTACTCGTTTTTTTGCCAAAGCCGGGATAATCAGCCAATCCTTCGACACCTGTTGCCGTGCCAGCACCAGCGGCGCGACAGACGAGTGAAAGCGCGTAAGCGTCCCTTGGATTTGTAACAACCCTCTGAGGAGCACTGCGCTATGCCAGAGACACAGGGTCAAGATCCCCGCGGCACCGATCCAGCTCAGCGCGGGACTCTGGAGCCCACCGACAACCGTGACATCGCGAGTGAGCCATTCCCAAAGAGCGGTAAACGAATCCACGTCATCCATCAGGCAAACCTCACTGGGGCCCTACGCGCCATTCTCACTAACCGCACAGCTCGATTGTCTCCCTCAACTTCTGTGCCAGAGAGAGATGCGAGAAATGGCCTCATATCGCTGCACGATTGGGATCACGCCAGAGCAAGAGGGAAGTTCTTGCCGAGAGGGCGGCAAGTTCTGTAGGGCTCACGAAGGCTCAGTTGCCGTAACAAAACTCTACGTTGCTTTGGGGGTATGGAACCTTGGTGTATGCTCATCCCTCGATGACAACTGGAACGAGGAAACGGTATGCACTTTATCCAAATCGGAAACCATGCGTTCAACCTGGATCTGATTTCTCACTGTGAGGTGCAGATCTGGCATGATGCGATGTCGGTCAAGATCTATATGACAGGGACAGCCAATAACACTCCGGTGGTCCTGAACGAGGAGGAAGCCAAACAGTTGTGGAAATACATCGAGTACGTCGCGGAGAAGCCGGTCTAATTCGGTCAGTGCTCGAAGGCTGTGCTCGTTCATGTTCGCTGAACTGTTCCGGCGCACGGTATTGTTCAGTCGATTGAGAGAGACTGTTCGTGTTATGGTTTGGTGTGATGCAACCGGTGTGTGTAGACAAACCCGCTAGATGAGGGCGATTCAGATGAGTCGAAAGAGAGTGCTCTGTCGACTTGGCGGTATTCTGTGTGTAGTGCTCTCAGTCACAGGATGTGCAAGCGAATTCTCCGTTCTCAGCGCATCGGGGCAGCCTCTCTTGATTTCTCGTCGAGGGTATTCACCAGGTGAATGCACTGAGAAGGTAAAGGACGACGCCACTCGCATGGGTGTCACCTTGCGATATATTCACATCCGTGGCACCGCCGCTGGCCGTTCGTTACTCTGGCCCTTCGAAGCGGGATACGCCTGTGAGGCTGCGATCGGCCCAGAGCAGGGTCCTATCGGCACGTATCCGAGCAATCCTCGCATCCTTTCTCGAGGCTCGTGATTGAGCCCATCGCGCAGAGTCCTTCTGTTCTCGTTGTCCTAACAGGCTGCGGAAAAACTCATCTCGACCTGTGTCGCCGTCACGGATATTGCGGTGTGAGACGACGGTGACCAGCCATCCATACAGGCGGAATGACTTTCTCGTCGTCGATGCACATTCCTCATGATGTGCTGCCCTCTGTTTTTTCCGCACATGGTGCGGATCCGAGATACCTACCAGACCTTTGCATGACACACCCTCTGACGAGCATTTGAGTCTGTCAGCACTTCCTGGATTTGCTTGTTGATTCAGTGTCTTAAGCTATACTTAGCATGTGCGTGAAGCAGTGGTTGGGAGGAGGGTAGGGAAAAGCTCAGGCCCGGAGCGCGATGATCAAGATCTTACTAGTCGAAGACAACGACGTCGATGCGCGCCTGACTCACGATATTCTGGCGGAATGGGGCATGGACGAATTCGAGATTATCCATGTGGCCCGCCTGAGTGACGCTGTCACCCACCTGGCTCGCGCGCGTTTTGACGCCGTTCTGCTCGACCTGTCACTTCCAGACGGTTATGGACTCTCGACCCTGCGTCAAATGCACGCCGCGAATCCGACCATCGCCATCATCGTGCTCAGTGGGCTCAATGACCAAACGCTTGCGTTACAGGCTGTCCGGAATGGGGCACAGGACTACCTCGTCAAGGGACAAGGGCAGTCGGAGCTGCTGGCTCGCTCAATCCGCTATGCCATTGAGCGAAAACGGGCTGAAGAGCGGCTGACCTACCTGGCCCAATATGATCAGCTGACGGGCCTTGTGAATCGCACGCTGTTTCGTGATCGCCTTGTCCAAGCCATGGCGCGTAGTAAACGGCTTCAACAGCCGCTCAGTCTCATGTTGCTCGACCTGGATCATTTCAAACCGGTGAACGATACCATGGGTCACAATGTCGGTGACCAGCTATTAAAGTGCGTCGCTGAACGACTGCACGAGTGTGTGCGCGAAGTGGACACGGTCGCCCGCATGGGAGGCGATGAGTTCACGATTATCCTTGAAGGCTTGACGTGCGAAGAGGATATCACGCTGGTCGCACAGCGAATCACCGCGTCAGTGGCGGAACCGTTCCACCTTGAGGAACACAAGGCGTTGATCGGCGTCAGTATCGGTATTACCGTCTATCCGACCGATGATCACGAAGTCGATGAGCTCTTGAAACATGCGGATGCGGCCATGTATCGGGCCAAACAGCAGGGGGGCAGTTCGTTTCAGTTTCACATTCCCGCTGATTCGCCTTCCTCCACCCCCTTCAGTTAACGCTCATCGACCCTTCGGCAGCTCCTGGTTGCTCTCATCGACCGATCTGAGCCAGCGGTTGATCAGAGATTGAATAGGCACCGATAAGATTCCGTTCGAGTCGATTCATCGTCGGAAGTGCCGAGGGCGCCGGGTTGGGATGTGAATCGGGCGTCATGAGGATCCCCCAGTGCTGATTGTTCCGGCAGACATTATCGACAATGAGCCCTTCGGCCTGCTGGAACAAGAGCATGCCGCTTAGCATATTTTCTTCACAGAGATTCCGCACCAGTTCCGGACGACTGCCCGGGTCCCGGACTGCGATGCCAAAATGGTGATTCTCGACACAACGATTATCGGCCACCCGAGGTTGAGCCCCAGCAAACACGAAAATACCTGACTCCCGATTGCGACACACTTCATTGTCGGTGAAGGCGACCCGACATTCGGGGCCATACAACACCACACCCGACAAAATTCCTTCCATCGCTCGGCACTGCGTGATGATGCATGTGGAGTTGAGGATATTGAGCGCCGAATGTTGATCGCTCCCGACATAGCGGAACGTGATGCCGGTAATCCACCCTTCCGGCACCTCTTGTAGGTACAACGGCCCACTACGCCGGCAGAAGATTTGGACGCGATCGCGTCCGGCACCGACTAACCGCACCGGCCGCTGAGTGACGACAAGCTTATCCTCATAGATCCCAGGACGGACATAGATCTGGTCGGATTCACCGGCATCCGTCAACGCAGCACTTGGAGTCGGATAACAGTGCCGATCAACGGGATCGACAACCAAGGTTCGCCCGCCCAAGGGGTTGGCCGGAATCGCCTCTTCACTCACGACCTTCTCCTTCTGAGAGGTTTATTGCGTCCTGACGTCCTTGATGGGAATCGGAAATCATTGAATACTGCCTTCACAGATTAAGGGAATCGAACCACTTTGTACAAATCTGTGTCTTCATCTACACGCCTCTTGAAAACCCTTGAGGCTGACGGCTTGGGTGATCGAGCAAAATCTTGTTTTTTCAGCGTTTCTCGTTCGTGAATGGTTGGGGCTCTGGCATACTGATTGCGTGCCTAAGCCCCTCGACTGCCGTTTGAACAGATGGAGGCCTGTTATGCTCCAGAAATGTCTCGGAATTCTCATCCTCCTATTCATGTTCTTCTCGGTGGGCCAGTCCTTAGCTGCTCCTACTCAACGGCAGGATACGACCCGCCGATTATATGATCGCGTCATGGATGAATTTAAGCACCGCGACTACAAAGCAGCCATGGCGGGTTTCCAACTCTTCATCGAACTGCATAGCGAATCCGCCTTGGCCGCCAATGCGCAATATTGGATCGGGGAATGTCAATATCGGATGGGACGATATCGAGATGCGNNCGATATCGAGATGCGCTCAAGTCGTTCAATGAGGTCGTGTCAAATTACCCACTCAGCCCTAAGTTGGCAGCTTCCACGCTGAAGCTCGGCCAGACGTACACCAAACTAGGGGATCATGAGACGGCACGACTGATGTTTGACCGGGTGGTGGGCCAATACCCGGATAGCTCTGAAGCAGAACTCGCTCGCAAGGCCATCGAGGCTACGGCAACCGTCGAAGACTCGACGCATCAATCGCCGTAGGCATCCTCCTGTTCGATTGATGCGACTCGTCACTCCTCCGCGGTGATCCCCAATCGAGTGGTCAGATCTGGCAGCGTGTGGCTTTTCTTTGGCTGTACCGTTGTCAGCTTGATCCCCGCTGCATTCAGCACCGACTCGATGACGTGCTGCCGTTCGCCCTGATGAAGTGGTGAAGATTCACGCTCGATTTGGACGACATGTTCAACGCGACATGACCCAGGATGGACCAAGACAAAATCGACTCGTTTGAGTGCAATCTCTCGCAGAAGATCGGAACGCACTGTTGCATCCGCTTCGACCTCGACGAAGGACCAGAGCGGCACCTGACTAAAGACCAGATAGCGCTCTTGGACAGCCATTTGCAGGAGGCTATACAACGCGACTTCTTCTTCCTCAAGCAATCGGGTAGACCCGATTGTGACGCCGGAAGGAATAGCAAACGGGGTGGTCCGCTTCTTTCTCCGTCGTGTCTTTCTCAGATAACGCCAAAGCATGATGATCCCTACGATGACCGCACCGACCAGAAGAAGTTTCATTTCTTTGTACGTCCGCCTTTACACGATCGCAGCCGTTCATACCACTGCGGGCCGCTGGGAATAATGCAACCCAATAATCTCGGGGACGCCGCCCCTGTCACCGACGGCACGTTCCCGCACTGTTCCATCACAGTCTGATAGGCCAGGACGGCAAACGCCACCGATTCCAGCGCCTTACTGTCCCACCCGTGAGACTCAAATGCTGTGACCGGTACTGGAGCAAAGATGTCCGTTAAATGTCCCATGATCGCTCGGTTTCGGACACCGCCCCCACCCACGATCACGTCATCGACTCCCCCCTTGATCCACCGCCTGGCCGTCCCGACCGCTTCAGCAGTCCAGCGGCTACACGTCGCCAGAAGATCTTCAACCGATAACCGACGTGTGTGTTGCCAATTGAGCAGTTCGTCCAACATCTTCGCTCCGAAGACTTCGCGTCCGGTCGATTTTGGCGGCGCCTGAGAGAGATAGGGATGGGCGAGAAGCTTGGCGAGCAATCGTGAATCAACCTGACCCTTGGCCGCCAAACGCCCATCACGGTCCATCGAGGCCCGACCATTCGTGATACGAGACATGAGTCCATCGAGCACCATATTGGCCGGACCCGTGTCAAACGCGGCAAGCTCCGCGGAGCTTGATCCTCGAGGAAGATAGGTCACGTTGCTGATGCCCCCAAGATTCACGATCAGCCTCGCACGGCGCGGATGGCGAAACAGTAACGCGTGCACGCCCGGGGTCAGCGGCGCTCCCTGTCCGCCGGCCGCGATATCGCGTGGCCGAAAATTGGCCACCGTGGTAATCCCGGTGCGTTCGGTAATGACGGCTGGCTCAGCGATTTGCAGTGTCGACCGTATGGCGCCGACACCGGTATCTTTGATGCCATGCGGCAGGTGATGCACGGTTTGGCCGTGAGATCCGATGAGATCTACGTCCTCTGGCGACAATTGCGCCGACCGAATGACTCCTAAGGCGGCGTCGGCGAACCATTCACCTAAGAGCGCATTCAGATGGCAAATATCCGTCACCGTTCCGGACACCGAGGCTGAGAGAATCCGTTGCTGCAGCGAGCGCGGGTAGGAAAGCGAATGAAACGCAACCATCCCGACGCGGAAACCGGTTTTCTGGCGGGTGATGGTGACCAGGGCGGCATCGACTCCGTCAGCCGACGTTCCTGACATCAATCCAACAACGTTCATCTCCAATATCCTTTCACGACCGCACAAATACCGAGCGGCTCACGAGGGTCCTACGCTAATCGATCTTTCGAGCACGGTCAAGGAGACGAATGGACAGGGCCTATGCGCGGTCGCGCCCTCATGACGTCGTTGACACCGCCATACACGGATGGTACCGTCCCCGCCGATGTTTCTTCTGACTCATGTGCGCAAGCTATCTTCTTTCTTTCTCCTCGCCCTGCTAGCTGGTTTCCTTCCACCTCTTGGCACCGTGACGGAAGCTCGCGACCCGATTCCGATTGTGGTCACCATTCCTGTTCTGAAGGATTTGGCAGAGCAGGTCGGTGGCCCCCATGTACGAGTCACATCGTTGTTGAGCGGCTATGAAAATGAGCATACCTATTCACCCAAACCCACCGATCTGATCGCAGTCCGGAAGGCCAGACTGTTATTGGAGATCGGCATGGGACTTGAGGTGTGGGTTTCATCGCTGGTGAAGAACGCGGGTGGCCAATCGTTACGTGTGATTACGACCTCTCACGGCGTCGAGCTGATTCA
>CXWL01112588.1_pt1 | contig 10790 bp, 9 predicted proteins | sample 590931 | NCBI WGS metagenome assembly CXWL01 (sample SAMEA3498368, study PRJEB10139) | groundwater metagenome | biome: water well; material: biofilm material | place: Germany | collected 2015-04-27 | reverse complement strand
AAACAGGATGAACACTTCATACAGGTTCGATACCGGGATGTGGCCGACGTCGGCGCCGATCAGGTAGGACTCGTACCAGCGCACCATCATGCCGGTGAAGCCGAGCACCACCGCGGCCCAGCACAGCTTGGAGCCGACCGCCGAGCCGAAATTCGAACGCCCGGCCAGGCCGATCCAGTAGAACACGGTCGAGAACACGAACAGCGCGCTCATCCACAAGATGGCGGACTGGGACGACAGCATGTACTTCAGGAAAAATTTCTTGTTGGCCATGTCGAGGTTGCCCGCGTACAGGGACACGGCAAACAGCGCCAGCACCGCGACGAGCGGCATCAGCCAGCGCACCGGCTTCCAGTGCCAGCCGAGGGCGGCGAAGGTCGGCGCGGCCAGCACCAGGATCGCCTTTTCGTAGTAGTCCATGTAGGCGCCGTAGCGGTTCAGCGCGAACAGCGCGCCGCCCAGCAGCATGGCGGCGAACAGCCAGTCGAGCGCGCCCAGGCGCCGGAAATAGCCGGGCGACTGCGAATAGGTTTGTGCTTGCGATAGTTCCATTTTTTTCTCCTGATTCGGCCGGCGCGGTAAGCGCGCCCGGCAAGCTTACGCCGATTGCGGCAGTTTGGCTTTCATGTCGTTGAATTCGTGTTCAAAATCGAGCGTCTTGCGCTGGGTGCTCATCGCCATCAGCGCGTGGCTGCCGTCGGGCGCGTCGCGCAGCCAGACCCACAGCCGGCGTTCGCGGATGTAGAACATCGAGAACACGCCGATCACCAGGAACAGGCAGCCGAGGTAGACCACGCTCTTGCCCGGCGAACGCGACACCTGCAGCACCGACGCCTTGACCTCGACGAACTCGTCGAGCTGCAGGTACACCGGCGCGCCGTAGAAGAAGCTGTCGGACAGGGCGTTGGTGGCCAGCTGCAGGAAGCGCGCGTGGTTATCGTCGGCGCTGACCGGGGCAGCGCCGTCGCGCGCGCGCGCCGCCTGCCACAGTTCCCACAAGGTGCCGTTGAGCATCTTCAGGAAGATGTTGGCGGCGTTGCGCTGTTCGGATTCCGGCACCTTCAGCGAGCCGATGAAGTCCGACACCGCCATGAAGCCGCCCTGCTTGCCGTCGCCGGCGAAGATGCCGAGGGTTTTCGCGCTCGACTCTTTCAGCTGGGCAGCCAGCGCCAGCGCATCGCTGCTGGCATTGGCCGGAATCGCGCGCTTCGCGTAGCGCTGCGCCGCCAGTTCGCGCAGGGCCGGATCGGCCAGCGCCGCGCGCAGGCGCATCCATTCGCGCACGCTGTGCTCGTCGTCGGCCGGAATGCGCAGGAAGCTGAACGGATCGGCCGGCGAGATGCGCATGCCGGCCAGGAACACCTGGGCGCCGTCGATCGTTACCGGCTGCATGTAATTCTGGAATTCGCGCGCCTGGCCGGTCTTGTCGCGCAGCTTGTACTGTACGCTCGGGCCGACGTTCTTCAGGTCCTTGTTGTTGGCGTTCTTCGCGGCCGAGCCGGAATGCTTGTCCAGGCTGGCGGAGAACTGCTCGTTCAGGCTCTGGCCCTTGGCCACCGCGCGCACGTCCTGGCCGCCGATGTTTTCCACGTTGAACGGGCGGAAGCCGGACCACTCGACCGAATACTGCTCGTCGCCGCGCTTCAGGTCGGTCGCCGAGTTGACTTCGCCGGACAGCGCGAACGGCTTGCTGTCGGCGCCGGCCATCGGGAAACCGGTCAGCTTGAGCTTGCTGCCGCCGTCTTCGAAGCTCGACTGGTACACCGCCACGCCCTTGTAGATCAGCGGCTTGTTCACTTCGATCGTGGCGGGGAAGGTCTTGCCGCTGTCGTGGTCGCGGATCACGACGTCGCTGGCGAACAACTTCGGCATCCCGGTCGAGTAGAAATCGATGGTGAATTTCTTCAGCATGATGGTGAACGGCAAGTCCTGCACCAGCACCCCGCTCGCCTGCGGAATGATCGCCGTTTCGCTGCTCTGGCCTTCCGGGATCATGGTGTTGCCGCGGAAAGTAGGATTGCCCAGCCCAAGCCGGTGCTGGGCCGGGATCTCGGCGATCACGCCGCTGCCGGCGAACGGCGTCTTGCCCATGAACCACTGCTGGAAGCGGATCGGCAAGTCCGAATCGAGCATGCCGCCCAGCAGGATGATGATGATGGCGCTGTGCGCGAAAATGTAGCCGAGCTTGTTCGCCGCGCCTTTCTTGGCGGCTACCAGGGTGCCATGCTCTTTTTCGACAACTTTTGCGCTGTAGCCGGCGTCGGCCAGGCGCGCCACGGTCTGGCGGGCCAGTTCGGCGCGCGCCAGCGGCGCAGTCCACTCGGTCTTGTGATGGAAGTTGCGCAGCGAAACTTCGCGCACGTGCTCGCGCCAACTGCGCATATCCTTGATCATCTTCGGACCGTTGCGGATGATGCACAGCGCGGTCGACAGGATCAGGAAGGTCAGGATCAGCAGGAACCACCAGGCCGAGTACACCGCGTACAGGCCCAGCTTGTTGAACACCTCGAACCAGAACGGGCCGAACTGGTTGACGTAGTTCGGCATTGGCTCGTTCTGCTTCATCACGGTGCCGATCATGGCGGCGATGGCGATGATGGTGAGCAGGCTGATGGCAAACCGCATCGACGACACCAGCTCGACAGTTTCGGCGAGCGCGCGGCGCCTGGTTTTCAGTTCAATTCCGGTGGTACTCATTGTGGACAAATTCCTGTGTTGCGGGAGAGATCAACCCGCGAGGATACCAACAAAAAGGGCAGCTCGCTTGCGCTGCCGCCCTTTCAGGTGATACCGGCCGGCACGCCCATACGGCGCGCCACCCGTGAAGACTTGCGAATTGCTTACTTCAAGCCGGCGATGTAATCCGCAACCGCTTTCATTTCGTCGTCCGACATGCGCCTGGCCACCATCGTCATCGGCACGCTGTTCTTGCGCGCGCCGGAACGGAAGCCGACCAGCTGGGCGACGGTGTAATCCTGGTGCTGGCCGGACAGGCGTGGATACTGGATCGGCAGGCCGGCGCCGTTGGCGCCGTGGCAGCTGGCGCAGGCGGCGACGCCCTTGTCGGCGATACCACCGCGATAGATCTTCTTGCCCAGGTCCAGCGTGTCCTTGTTCTTGGCGGCGCCCGGCTTCTGCTTCTGGACGGCCAGGTAGGCGGCGACGTTTTTCTTTTCTTCCGGCGTCAGCATCTTGGCGTAGGTCGTCATGACTGGCTGGTTGCGGTCAGAACCGGTGAAATCGACCAGCTGCTTGTGCACGTAGTTTTCGATCTGGCCAGCCAGCTTCGGGTTGGCGGCGATGGTCGAATTACCGGCGGCGCCGTGGCAGGAAACGCAGGCAGGCAGGCTGCGCGCGGCGTCGCCCGTGTCGTACAGGGTGCCGCCCTTGGCGGCATCGGCCTTGACCGGAGCGGCGGCCGGCGCGGCGGCGCCGTGGGCTGACTGTTCAGAGGCGCATACGAGGCCCGAGACCGCCAGGGTTGCCACCAGCAAGGATTTCACAAATGCCGCAGCCGCGGACGGTAAAAACACACGATTCATTCAAACACCCTGAGACGAGTCAAAAAATTAGTTTTATATAAAGGATTTACGGTGCGATGCCGGAGCATCCAACCTGCTTGCGAGCGAAAAGAACCCGGCTTCGCAATAATCGTAACCCCTTATTGTACAATAGCTTTCTTGCGTTATCGCCCCCTTTTGTTGCATTTTCTGCCCATCCCATGTCCAAACTCTGGCAAGCCCGCTTCTTTACGACCGTTAATCAACTGCGTGATCTGCCTGATACGCAGGCGCCTGAAATCGCCTTCGCAGGCCGTTCGAATGCCGGCAAATCAACCGCCATCAACATCCTGACCAACCAGAAGGGCCTGGCGTTCGCGTCGAAAACGCCTGGACGCACCCAGCACATCAATTACTTTTCGATCGGCGGCGCGCACGTCGGGCAGCACCGCAAGGACGCGACCAAGGTCGAGGAAATCGAAGCGCTGCTGGTCGACCTGCCGGGCTACGGCTACGCCGAAGTGTCCGGTTCGGCCAAGCTGCACTGGCAAAAGCTGCTGGGCGACTACGTCCAGCGCCGCGAGCAGNNCCGCCCGTTCACCGAACTCGACGTCCAGATGCTCGAATGGTTCGCCCCGACCGGCAAGCCGATTCACTGCATCCTGACCAAGGCCGACAAGCTCAACCGCAACGAATCGACCAACGCGCTGCGCCAGGCGCGTATGATGCTCGCAAGTTACGTCGATGAGGATGGCGAAGGCTTCCCGTTCACGGTGCAGCTGTTCTCCGCGCTGAAGCGGGTCGGCATCGACGAAGCGAACGCCAAGATCATCGATTTGCTGGGCCTGACCGATGTCGCGCCCGATCCGGACGCGGTGCTGGTCGACCCGGTCGACAGCGACGACTGATACCTCTTTCATTTTCTACTGAAACCTATGCCTGCCCACATTCCTGCCGCCTACCCTGCCATCCGCCTTCGCCGCATGCGGCGCGATCCGTTCTCGCGCGCGCTGATGCGCGAGAACACGATCACCGCGTCCGACCTGATCTATCCGGTGTTCATCCTCGACGGGGAAGGCCAGCGCCAGCAGGTCGCCTCGATGCCGGGCGTGGAGCGGGTCTCGGTCGATCTGCTGATGGAAGTGGCGCAGGAATGCGTGACGCTGGGCATTCCGGTGCTGGCGCTGTTCCCGGTGATCGATGCCTCGCTGAAAACCTACGACGGTGTCGAAGCGACCAATCCGGACGGGCTGGTGCCGCGCGCGGTGCGTGCGCTCAAGCAGCGCTTCCCGGAACTGGGGATCCTGACCGACATCGCGCTCGATCCGTACACCACCCACGGCCAGGACGGCCTGCCGGATGAATCCGGCTACATCGTCAACGAACTGACCATCGCCATGCTGATCCGCCAGGCGCTGACGCATGCGGCGGCCGGTGTCGACGTGGTGGCGCCGTCAGACATGATGGACGGGCGCATCGGCGCGATCCGCAGCGCGCTGGAAGAAGCCGGCCACATCCACACCCGCATCATGGCCTACTCGGCCAAGTACGCGTCGGCGTTCTACGGCCCGTTCCGCGATGCGGTCGGCTCGTCCGCCAACCTCGGCAAGGCCGACAAGAACACCTACCAGATGGATCCGGCCAACAGCGACGAAGCGCTGCGCGAAGTCGGACTCGACCTGGCCGAAGGCGCCGACATGGTGATGGTCAAGCCGGGCATGCCCTACCTCGACATCGTGCGCCGCGTGAAGGACGAATTCCGGGTGCCGACCTTCGCCTACCAGGTCAGCGGCGAATACGCGATGATCAAGGCGGCCGCGCAAAATGGCTGGCTCGACCATGACAAGGTGATGATGGAATCGATGATGGCGTTCAAGCGCGCCGGCGCCGACGGCGTGCTGACCTACTTCGCGCGCGACATCGCGCGGCTGCTGCGCGACAAGCGCTAAGCATCAACACCCGGGGTCAGTGCCGACATTCGGACACGACCTCAGCATTGCTGCGAACGCCTGCTGATGGGGCCGTGTCCGAATGTCGGCACTGACCCCGGTTGCGTCCGATAACAAAGGGAGCACGATCTTGCGAATTGCTGCCGGATTGCTGTCGATTGCGCTCCTGCTCTATGCTGGAGCTTGCATTGCCCTGTTCGCGTTCCAGCGCTCGCTGATCTACTTCCCCCAACCAAGGGCCTACGGCAGCCCTGCCGACGCACTGATCCTGCCGGCAGCCGGCGCGGACATTCTTGTTTCGGTACGGCCGCATGCGGGGCCGAAAGCGCTGATCTACTTCGGTGGGAATGCCGAGGATGTATCGGCCAGCCTGGACTCATTCTCGAAAGCATTCCCAGAATACGCTATCTACTTGCTCCATTACCGCGGGTACGGCGGTAGTTCCGGCAAGCCTTCCGAGAAATTGCTTAATGCGGACGCGCGCGCCTTGTTCGATAAGGTGCGCCTCGACCACCCCGAGATCGCGGTGCTGGGGCGCAGCCTGGGGAGCGGCGTGGCGGTGCGCCTCGCGGCCGAGCGGCCCGTCGCGCGCCTGGTGCTGGTAACGCCGTACGACAGCATTCAGGAAATCGCGGCGAAGCAGTTTCCGTTCTTCCCCGTGCGCTGGCTTCTCACCGACAAATTCGAGTCTTCGCGCTATGCGCCCGCGATTCGCGTGCCCACGCTCCTTCTTCAGGCCGAGCACGATGAGGTTATTCCGAGCTCAAGCACTGAACGCCTGAATGCCACGTTTGCGAAGGGCGTTGCATCGCTCGTCGTCATTCGCGGGACGGGCCACAATACCATCTCCGACACAGCACAATACCTGGATACCATCCGAGCCGCCCTGTGATAAAAATATTGCTTTGACAATACCGCTATGGGAGGGGCCCGCCGGGAGCATCTGCTAATCTTCTGGTGATTCACCATTCAGATTCCTGAGCAAATAAATCATGAAAAGTAGTTCAATAGGCGGCTTGGTCTATTCCACCGAGTTCGGACGCACATGCCCCGAATGCCGGCATGCGCTCGCCGAGTGCATCTGCAAGGCCGACGCCAGGACCAGGGCCGCGCCCGCAGGCGACGGCGCGGTGCGCGTGTCGCGCCAGACCAAGGGCCGGGGCGGCAAGAGCGTGACCGTCGTCAAAGGCCTGGCGCTCGATGCTATTGCGCTGGCCTTGCTGGGCAAGCAGTTGCGCACGGCCTGCGGTTCTGGCGGGACGGTCAAGGATGGTGTAATCGAAGTGCAGGGAGACCATTGCGAACTGGTCATGGAGGTGCTCAAAGCGCACGGGCACAGCGCGAAGCGGGCCGGCGGTTAGACCCTTGACACACGCACGGCCACTCGTTGAGCTTGAAATGAATAACCAATAATTCACCGTAGAGCGCTAGGCAAGAACCGAGCGAAAAATGGCAATCAAACATGACGGGCCCGGAACGAGCATCGTCCAGGTCAAGACCGTTGTGCTCATTGCGCTCATCGCGTTGAGCCGCAAGTTCGTCATCCTCGATACCCGTGCCACGAGCGCGAGCACCATTGCCGCGCTGGCGGGCGCAACCCTTGTACTGGGCATCGTCTACTGGCTGCTGCGTGACCGGGAAGATCGTCACACAGCCGCCGAAGACGGTGAGCTCGGCAACGAGTGAGCCCCAGCGGCTCGCACCTAGCCAGCGTCAGCGCGCCCCGGGCCCCGGCCGATATTCCGGGAACATTTCCTTGAACAGGAAGGCCTGCAATTCGGCCGTATCCTGCAGCCGCGCGCTCATTTTCACCACCCGTTGCAGGCGGTGAGAATCCCAGTCGAAGTCGCCGGTCTTTTCCTTGCGAATCAACTCGATCATCTTCTTGATGATGGCGGTTTCGATGTCGGCCTCTGCGCCCTTCTCCACCGTCAGCTGCTGCAGCCAGCGCCGCTTGAAGTTCGGGTTCCAGCCGCGGAACTTGAGGTCGGCGCTGTTGAAAGTCTGGTGCGAAATACTGAATACGCCGCCGGATTCGTTGCGGTCGTCGCCATGGCTGCGGCCGTTCGCCGCCGCGATATTGGCCAGCGCGATGCGGGTGGCGCGGGCATTCTCGCTTTCCTCGGCCGGCTGCTCGCTCGGGTCCTTCGCGCCGCGTGCCTTGCGGCGCGCCTCGACATAGGCCTGCATGTCCATTTCCGGCGGCGGTGGCGGGGTCACTTTCGGCGGAGCCTCGACCACTTCGACCGGCTTCTCATTTGGCAAGGTGATGGTGTTCGGCAGGCGCTTGATCTGCACCGGCGGCGTCTTCGGGGTCTTCGGGGTCTTCTTCGGAGCCTGCTGCTGAGGCGGCGTTTTCTTCGGCTTGCCTGGCGGCAGCGGCGCGATGTAGACCATGGTCGCCCCGGCGGGCGGCGCGGCATGTTTCTCGGTATTTCGATGGAGCAGGTAGATGGCCACCAGCAAGAGGTGCAGCAGCACCGTCACGGCCAGGCCGGTCCGGCTCGGGCCGCGCGCTCCGTAGGGCGTCACATCGACCGGCAACGGCTGGCCGCAATGCTCGCAAATACCGTCGTTCTCCGGCGAAAAATGGGAATGATCACGCAAAATGAATACAAACTTTCCAGGGGCGGCGTCAACGAAAGGCGGCACTAAGTGCCGCAGTCTAACCGTTTTGCGCCGTAAGCGCACGGGGATCACCTTGTAGAGCTTACAAGATGGGGGGCTTGATGGATGTTACAGTATGTATCAGCTAAGACTCAGCTAAGTATCGAGGCCTTGGCTTGCGCCTGCGCGGCCGGCGCCGCCAGCGGCGGTTCTGCGGGCTTGCCAGCGGTGAAGGCCTGGAACAATTCGCCGACGCAACGGTCGGCGTCCAGCACCTGGCGCGAATGGAGCTGCGGGCGCGGCAAGGCGTGGGTGTAGTAATGCGCGCCCTCGGCCAGGTAGCCGACCGCCCACACATTAGTGCAGACCCGGCCCGACCTGCCGCGCGGATGGTTGGCGCGGTCGATGTCCAGCCCGCCGGGATGGAAGGTGCCGTTGTAGTATGGCCGGATGGTGCCGCGCCTGAGCAGGTTGCAGCTGAACGGGGTGTCGTCGGTCTCGGGCGAATACACGTCGAGCCGGGCGATGACGAGCGCGTCGGCATGCAGCGTCACGGTGCCGGCGGTGCACCTGGTGTGCAGCGCGAACTGCGAGCGCTCCTCGTCGATGCGCACCGCCGTGTTGGGCCCGGCGGCGACCGCCAGCACCCCCGACTCGATCAGCGCCAGCAACTGCTCGTTGCGCATCCGCGGCGGCCCGAAGGTGACCCGGTTGATCGCCGGGTTGTACACGCTGAGGAACTTGCGGTGCGAGGCCGGAGTCAGGCCGGCGTGCTCGACGACATCCTGCAGCACCGCGCGCACGTCGCGCAGCACGTCGGCGCAGGCCTTGATCGGGCTGGTGAGGTTGCCGCGGCGCGCCTGCTGCAAGTCCTCGGTCATCATCCGGGTGAAAAAGCCGGCAAACTCGGCCGGGTCGGCGAAACTGCGCCCGCGCAGGGGAAACAGCAAGGCGTCGATCGCGGCGCGCTCGGCCTCGCCCGCCTCGTAGCAGGCCGGGTCGGGCGCCGCACCGGCCTGCGCGCTGCGCCAGGCGAATCCCATTTCGCGGATCAGCAAGGGCAGCAGGTCGCGGTCGAAATCGAGCTGGGGCGTGCCGCGCTCGCGCAGCGCCTGCGCGCGCAGCAGGTGCACCGCGTCGCGCGTGAAAAACCGGGCCTGGTGGCGCCCGGCCAGCCCCTTCTGGTTGACGCCCCGTGCCGAGGCCGGCAGGCAGTTGCGCGAAAACAGCAGCAGGCTCGGTTCCCGGCCCGAACGCGCATAGCGCAGCCCGGCGCCGGCCGCCAGGTAGCGCCCGCCGCGCCCCACCGTCAGCTCGGCGATCACGTCATGCGCGGTCAGGCCGAGGCCCTGGATCGCGACCGCCGCATCGCTGCCGATGCTCACCAGTTGCTCGAGCGGATAGACATGCCGCACGAACGCCAGCTTGTTGTTGTAGCGCCCGTGGTCCTGGGCGAATTTGCGGTACCAGGATTCTTCGTCGCTGAGGTTATTGCGGCTGTGGCCGGTCGTGATGAAGACGTAATCGCTGGGCACCTGGTAGCCGTTTTCCAGTTCCACCACGAAGCTGCCGTCGGGCTGCTGGTGCATGTCGAAGGCGCGGTGGCGCAGGTGGCGAACCGACACCGCGCCTGGCAGCGCGGCGCACACCGCGCCGAAGGCCCAGGCCAGGTACTGGCCGAGCAGTGGGCGCGGCAGGTAGTCGGTATCGCTCACTTCGGCGCCGCCGCTGTCCGGCTCGACCTGGTGGAACTGCTCGCCGAAACGGCGGTAGCCCTGCGCCCGCGCCCACTCGGTCAGGGACGGCGTGGCGCACACGGGCGCGATCGCGACGCTGTCGCGCGACGGGAAAATCGTGACCTGGCTGGCCACGGTATTGATCAGCAGGTGCTGCGGCTGGCGGGTCGAATGCACGCCGGGCCCGCATTCGTTCGGTTCGACCAGGTTGACCTGCAGGCGGCACGGCGTGCCGCGCGCGTAGGCGGCGATCCGCTCGAGGATGGACAGGCCGCGCGGGCCCATGCCGATGATGGTAACGCTGGGATGCTTCATTCCGACCGCCTGACAGAGCCTGCGAGTCCCCCATGGTAGGCAGGCGGTCAAGGAATGATGTTGTCGTCAGTCAATTTCGACTTTGCGTGATTTCAATGCGACGCCTCGTAGGCCTCCAGTTGCTTGTCCGTCATCGGTCCGGTGCCGCTGTAGCGGTCGAGGAACAGGTAGATCACCGGCGTGATGTACAGCGTGATCACTTGCGAGAACAACAAGCCGCCGACCACGGCCAGGCCGAGCGGCTGGCGCAGTTCGGCGCCGGCGCCCAGCCCGAGGGCGATCGGCAAGGCGCCCATCAGCGCGGCCAGTGTGGTCATCAGGATCGGCCGGAAACGCAGGATGCAGGCTTCGCGGATCGCCGCGGCCGGCGTCATGCCCTGGTTGCGCTGGGCGTCGAGCGCGAAGTCGATCATCATGATCGCGTTCTTCTTGACGATCCCGATCAGCATCAGGATGCCGATGATGGCGATCATGGTCAGGTCCAGCCCGAACAGGCGCAAGGTGAGCAGCGCGCCGACCGCCGCCGACGGCAGGCCGGCCAGGATCGTCAGCGGATGGATGTAGCTCTCGTACAGCACCCCGAGCAGCACGTAGATCACGCCCAGCGCGGCGACGATCAGGATGATCTGGCTCGACTGCGAATCCTTGAACACCGCCGCGTCGCCGCCGTACTTGGTGATGAC
>CXWL01028936.1_pt2 | contig 10790 bp, 11 predicted proteins | sample 590931 | NCBI WGS metagenome assembly CXWL01 (sample SAMEA3498368, study PRJEB10139) | groundwater metagenome | biome: water well; material: biofilm material | place: Germany | collected 2015-04-27 | reverse complement strand
ATCTATCTGGGAGGACTGACGATTGCGGCGGTGCTCTGGTATCGGCGTCTTGAGCCGGTGCGCGTCGGAGTGTTATTGGCATTTCTCTTCGTGGCCTGCCGGCATCTGCGAAACATCCCGCTTTTTTTGATCGTGAGTCTCCCTCTGGCTGTTGAGTTGCTACAAATTGGGTGTGACCGGATGGTGTCGGCTCTGAAACTGCGGCAGCGTGGATCAGCATGGTGGGTTATGGGTTTGACGGCAGCGCTCGCCCTCTTGCTGGTCTTTCTCGGTCCTGATCATCTGCGGGATGTCTGGCGGTTCGGGGTGACTCCGGACGTCGCATTTCGTCAGACGTCCTATCCCATTGAAGCCGTCGAGTGGATTCGCGCCCATCGCGATCGCCTGGGGTCAAGGCCGGTCCACGACTATCAGTATGGCGGCTTTCTGCTGTGGCAGTTGCCGGGATTCAAGACGTTCATTGATGGGCGGATGCCGGCCTGGCAAATCGAGGATCGGTGGATTTTCAAAGATTATGTCGATCTCGTTTCGGCTTCGGTTCCTCGGACGGATCTTCTCGAAAAATACGCGATTGACTGGGCGCTGCTGAAAAGAGAGACGGCGCTTGCAACGGTATTGGCCTCCATTCCGGGGTGGGAAAAAGAATACGAGGATATGCGGGTCGTCGTCTATGCGAAGAGGAATTCCCCGGCTGAGGGTGCTACTCCGTGATCGGGGAAGGAGCGCGGAGCGAGGCAACGGGGTCAGGTGCCGTAAGCGGCGAATAGTATCCTCTGACCGTATTCCGGTGAATGATGGTGAACTCGCGGAGCATGGCGATGCTATCCCGAACGAGCCGCACTTTCGATCCCGGTTGATCGGTCCAATTCACGGGAACTTCTGCGATTCGGTAGCCGCGCTGTTGCGCCACGAACAGCAATTCGAGGTCAAAGCCATATCCGTTGATGGTCGACACGGAGAAGAGATCGCGAGCGACGGATCGATCGAATAGTTTGAACCCGCATTGTGTGTCGCCGATCCCCCGGATCCCCCCCAAGCGGACTAGCGCATTGAAGCAGCCACCCAGGATACTCCGGTGCCAGCGGGCGTTCACTTCGAATCCCGGTTGCCGGGAGGCCAGACTCCGTGAACCGATGGCGATGTCGGCGCCGTTCCGGATGGCCTGCTCAAGCCGGTCGAGTTCCGTAATAGCAGTGGCTCCGTCGGCATCGGTGAATAGCTGCAGCCGGCCTCGTGCCGCGAGCATGCCTTGTTTTACCGCTCCGCCTTTCCCCATGCAGGTCGGGAGCGGAATCACTCGCAATGCCGGTTTGGTTTTGGCAAAGCTACGAACGACTTTGATCGTGTCATCCTGGCTGCCGTCATCGACCACAATGATTTCGTAGGAGCGGTCTTGCCGGGAAAGGGAGTCGTGAATCGAGCGTAGATGGGGAAGAATGCGGGTGGCTTCGTTGTGCGCAGGGATGACGATGGAGAGGTCCAGTACCCTGTAGAATTCTTCCTGCGTCACCGGATTTTCCCCCTCGCGTCCTGCGTGGAAGTACCCTCGGAGTGCCGTCACGGTAAATGACTTTCTCCCTGATTTCAAGTGGGGCCGATCGACTCTAGAGGACTTGACAGATCTGCCGAGGGGGAGCGAACGTATATTTATGTGACGGTCGATACATAGCCATCCACTTGAGCCTGGAGGTGCGTCATGCACAATCTGGTTCGCGGTGCTTCTCTCTTGACGATGTGTGCTCTCGTTGTCGCCTGTGCAAGCGCGGTTCCCCCGACTCGCATGGGCCAGTATCTTAAGTTTGACCAACCTTCAGCTCCAGAGGCGCTCCTCAAAGCGGAGCAGCGTCCGTTAAAAGCCGGCTTGGTGCTCGTACGGGATCAGCCGGATCAGACAGCTGAAGCGGTGTTACCGGAAGAGGCGCTTGTGCGACTGGGCGATACGCTCAAGCAGGACATCGCGCGAGTGTTGCCCGTGACAGTGACCGAGGTGCTCTCGGCGGAAGGGGTGCGCCCTCAGGATCAAGGTGGAGATCTCGCCCGGCTGGTCGATCTGGCGAAGAGCAAAGGGCTGGACTATTTGATGGTGGTGGTGGTCTCGAGCGCGGAGCAGGAATATCCCGTCACACTGTTTTTAGGATGGACGACTCATGCACAGCCGGGCTATCGACGGGACAATTGGTCGCTCCTGGAATTCGCGCTGCTCGAGGTACAGTCCGGCCGCGCGGTGATGCAGGCCGAGGGGCGAGGATGGGCCACGTTGGATCGCCCGACAGCCCCGGGGATTAATCAATGGTATCCGGTTGTCTATCTCAGGCCGCAGGAGCCGGAGCGGCGTATCTGGCCGCCGACCTATGAGGGGGCTCCCAATACATTGCGCGTGGTGTCGTTTGAGCAAGCCGAGAAACGGCTCGCGTTGAAGCTCCAGAATTCCTGGCTGGGTCAGCTGGAAGCCGATGCGGCTGCCCGCCGAAGCAGCTGAGTCTCACGACTCGCTACGCAAGTGCGGCGTTCAGGTCGTTCGACAAGTCCTCTTCAGGCCACAGAATAGGCGGTCAGAAGAGGACTTTTCCTCTTTGAAGCCCAAGGAATGATTAGTGTAAGATGTACCGTTCGATCGGTGGCTACCCAGCTGGTTGCCGATCAGTGTGATGTGTCTTGTGAGTTCAACCGTCGGGAGGAACTGAGCATGGTCTATCGGAGTCAGCAGGCGACCAAGTTTGTGATTGGTTGTGGGCTTGTACTTGCGGCCACGGTCGCAGGCGGGCTGATCGGAACCCCCGCTACGTTGGCGGCAGGAGTTCCTCCGGCATTTACCCAAGGTTTTTCTGAGATCGTAAAGAAAGTGACTCCTGCCGTGGTGAATATCGCCGTGACGGGCGGTGGCGGGGAAGGTGGTCGTCGCCGTGGCGGGCTCCCGCCCGGACCGTTCGGCGGACCTCCTGGTGGTGGTGACGAGCCGGGTGGAGGAGATCTTCCGACGCCGCCTCCGATGCCGCCTGGCCCTCCGGGGGGGCATGGACGACCTGAGCAGAGTGCCGGATCGGGGGTCATTCTGGATCCCAATGGCTACATCGTCACCAATAACCATGTAGTCGAAGGTGCGACGCAGATTACGGTGACGCTGAGTGATCGCCGTGAGTTCACGGCCAAGACCGTGGGAACAGACCCCAAGACCGATTTGGCTGTGATTAAGATCGAGGCGAAGGATTTGCCTTCACTGAAGTGGGCCGACTACGACAAGCTGGCCGTGGGAGATCTGGTGCTGGCCGTCGGCAGTCCGTTCGGACTGAGTTCCACGGTCACGTTGGGCATTATCAGCGCGTTGGGCCGCGGGAACGTCGGCATTGCCGATTACGAAGATTTTATCCAGACTGACGCCGCGATCAATCCGGGCAACTCCGGCGGGGCGCTGGTGAACATGAACGGTGAATTGATGGGCATCAACACCGCCATTTTCTCCCGCACCGGCGGGTCAGAGGGAATCGGGTTTGCCATTCCCAGCAGCATCGCGGTGGACATTGTCGACAGCCTTCAGAAAACCGGCAAAGTGGTGCGTGGCTGGATGGGCGTCGCGATTCAGGAAATTACGCCGGCCTTGGCAAAGTCGTTTAAGTTGCCGGAGCAGCGCAAGGGTGTGCTCATCAGCGACGTGAATGAGAATGGACCGTCGGCTGCCGCCGGAATGAAGCGCGGCGACGTCGTCATCGCGTTCAACGGCAAGGAAGTACAGAGCGTCAGCCAGTTGCGCAATCTGGTGGCGCGGACCATGGTAGGCAAAGACGCCCAGGTGAAAGTCCTGCGCGACGGGAAAGAACAAACCATCTCGGTGAAGGTCGCCGAGCGGCCTTCCGACGAGTTGCTGGCCAAGAAGGAAGCCGCCCCGCCCAAAGAACAGGGCGAGACGATCAAGCCGCCGGACAATGTGCTGGCGTCGCTCAAGATTCAGGCGTTGGACAATGCGCTGATGAGCCAGCTGAATATCCCTGCCAAGACCACCGGCGTGGTCGTGACCGGCGTGGAGCCGGGCGGTCAGGCTGAGGCGGCGGGATTACAGCGCGGGGACATCATTCAGGAAGTGAACCACGAGACGGTCAAGAACGTGGATGAGTATCTGAAGGCTGCGAACAAGATCAAGAAAGATGAATTGGCCGTGTTGCTGGTGAGCCGGCAGGGCAACAGCCTGTTCGTAGCAGTCAACCCGAAGTAGACCGAGATTGCGGCGCCGGACCTCGTCTGAGACTCCGGCGCCGCATCGTTCTGTACGATGAGGGCGCGGTGCTGAACGATTTCAACCGGTGGTTGCAGGACTCGGTCTTCAAACCGCTGGAAGACAAAAAAATGCCGGTCATGGAGCACCTGGTGGAGCTCCAGGTCCGGCTCACACGCGCCGTCATCGTGACGGCAATCGTCTTTGTCGTCACATTTTTCTACGCCGACGCCCTCGTGAAGTGGCTCCGCATTCCCCTCCAAAATATGTTTGTGCCCAGCACGTTGTCCTGGGAGCCGACGGATCTCCCGACGGTGCCGTTTGTGTTTCTGGCCCCGGGCGAAGCCCTGTGGCAGAACGTCAAAGTGGCCGGTTTGTTCGCGGTGGTGCTGGCGACGCCCTATATTCTGTTGGAGTTCTGGCAGTTTGTCGTGCCGGGGCTGCACGTGCAGGAACGTCGTTTTGTCGGCCCCTTTGTCATGTTAAGCACACTGGCATTTCTGGCCGGAGTGACCTTTTCATTTTTCTTTGTACTGCCCTTTGCCCTGAATTTTCTCATTTCATACGGCGTGAATGCCGGCTTTATTCCCCAACTCTCGATCGCCCAATNNAGTGCCGCTGGCGATCACGCTGATGGCCAAGCTGGGCTGGGTCGATGCGCCGTTTCTGCGGCGTTATCGAAAATGGGCGCTGCTGGGGGCCTTTATCATTGCCGCCATTCTCACGCCGACCCCCGATCCGTTCAACCAGTGTCTCATGGCGTTGCCCATGTATGTGTTTTATGAAGTCGGCATCATCAGCGCCGGTTTTTTCAATAAGAAGAAACCGGTGCCGGAAGAAGCCGATGCTGCGGATGTGCCGCCGCTGACGCCGGCGACTGTGCCGGCCGGTGCCGCGCGCATGTCGAAGTCCGGCGATAGCGAGTATGTTGGGGTGCCGACCGGAAACCCTCGTCGATAACCGAAGCGTCAGGCTTCACACGATATAGAAGGACACACTATGGCCCGCGAACTGAATGTCATTCAACCGCCCACGTCCGGTGGAAGCGACGCCTGCACCTACATGTGGGCCTGCGCTATCTGTGACGAGAACGAATCCTGTCAGAAAGACAAGGAAGGCCACAGTCGATGGCTTGTCGCCAAGCGGATGGAGCGCATCGAGTATAAAGTGCTGATCATGAGCAACAAGGGCGGCGTCGGGAAAAGTACCTGCACGACCAACCTTGCGGTCAGTCTGGCACTCAAGGGCTGGCACGTGGGCATCTGCGACATGGACATTCACGGGCCGAACATTCCGAAGATGGTCGGAGCGGAAGGGCAGAAACTCAAGATCAGTACTTCCGGAGGCATCATTCCCTTCCAGGCCTACAATCTGAAAATCGCCTCCATGTCGTTTCTGCTCCAGAATCCCGATGACCCCATCATCTGGCGCGACGCGTACAAGTATGAATTCATCAATCAGTTGCTGGGCGGCGTAGAGTGGCAGGACCTGAACTTCCTGTTTATCGATCTGCCGCCGGGCACCGGCAACGAATCGGTGACGACGATCGATCTGCTCGGCAATGTCAGCGGAGCGGTCATTATCACGACGCCGCAGGAAGTCGCTCTGTTGGATTCGCGCAAGTCGGTGACGTTCTGCAAGGACAGCGAAGTGCCGATCATCGGGATCGTGGAGAACATGAGCGGCCTGGAGTGCCCGCATTGTCATCAGAACATCGAAGTGTTCCGCAAAGGCGGAGGGGAAGCCTCCGCCAGCGATATGGGCGTGCCGTTCCTGGGACGGATTCCGCTCGATCCTGATGTCGTGATGCAGTCGGATGCGGGCGAGCCCTTTGCGATGTTCAATTCCGATACAGCGACGGCCGAGTGTTACCACAATATTGCGAATCAGATCGAAGCGTTTTGTAAGAAGAGCGGGTCGCTCGTAAAAGTGGCGCCGCGGCATGCACATTGAGACGGGAGCGATTGTGAAAGCAACCGACGCAACAGAAGGACTCACGCGGCTTGAAGAGGCGCAGCGGATTGTATTGGAAGCCACCCCGACGCTGGGTCTGGAGAAAGTGTCGATCCTGGACGCGCTTGGTCGTGTGTTGGGTGAAGATATCGTGGCCGAGCGGGACAATCCGCCGTGGAATAACAGCGCGATGGACGGATTTGCCGTGCGCTGGGACGATATCAAGCAGGAGCACGCGATCGAAAAGACGGTCACGCTCAAAGTAATTGAAGATGTGCCGGCCGGAAAAATGCCGACGAAGTCCGTCGGCCCCGGGCAGGCGATTCGCATCATGACCGGCGCGCCGATCCCTCAAGGAGCGGACACGGTGTTGAAGGTGGAGGATACGGAGCACACCCCGGATTCCGTTCGCGTTTTCAAACCTGAACCGCGCGGCTCCAATATCCGGCCGCAAGGCGAAGACGTCAAGAAGGGCGAATGCATCATCGCCAAGGGGACGCAGATTCGTCCGGGCGATGCGGGTATGCTGGCGATCCTCGCGAAGTCGTTTGTCTTTGTGTATCAGCGCCCGCGCGTGGCCATTCTTTCCACGGGCGATGAGTTGGCCGATCTGGATGAGCGGTTCAGCGAAGAGAAGATCATCAATTCGAACAGCTACGGGATTGCGGCGGCGGTGCAGGAAGCCGGCGGCATTCCCTTTCTGCTCGGGATTGCCCGCGATACGCCGGAGGCGTTGAAGGAAAAGATCTCCCACGGGCTGACGGCCGACGTCCTGGTGCTGTCCGGCGGCGTCTCGATGGGAGATTACGATTTCACGAAGGCCGTGTTCCGCGAATTGGGTGCCGAGATGAATTTCTGGAAGCTTGCGATCAGACCGGGGCAGCCCCTGGCATTCGGCAAGATTCAGGGCAAGCTGGCCTTCGGCCTGCCGGGGAATCCGGTCTCGTCGATGGTGACCTTCGAGCAACTGGTGCGACCGGCCATCTTGAAGATGAACGGTCACCGGACGTACGGGCGACCGCTCGTGCAGGCGGTCATCCAGGAGAAGTTTTCGAAGCGCACGGACCGCCGGCATTTCCTCCGCGGCGTGCTGACGCGGGAAGACGGGGTCTTCAAGGTTCGGACGACCGGGGCACAAGGGTCCGGGATTCTGACGTCGATGGTGAAGGCGAATTGTCTGATCGATATCCCCGTTGAAGTGGAACGGGTGAATCCCGGCGATCTGGTGACCGTGCAATTGTTGAGCGGGGAAGCCTGGAAAACGCAGGCTGAGCATATCCACAGCCCCGGGCATAAGACGTCCTGTTGTTGAGCGTGGAAAGGGACTGAGTCCATGGCCGTGCCCATCGTGTCATTTGTCGGCCGGTCGAACAGCGGCAAGACCACGTTGATCGAGCGCGTGATTCCCGAACTGGTGCGGGCGGGCTATCGCGTGGCGACGGTGAAGCATGCCGGTCATGGCTTCGATCTCGATACCGAAGGGAAAGACAGCTGGCGGCATAAGCGCGCGGGGGCCAGCAGCGTCATCGTGATGTCCCGCGGCAGTCTGGCGATGTTTGCCGATGTGCCGGAAGAGATGAAGGTTGAGGAGATTCGGGACCGGTTTCTCGATGCTTCCTACGATCTCATCATTGCGGAAGGCTGGAAGAGCGAAGGCTATCTCAAGATTGTCGTGATCCGCGAGCAGGTCGGCGAAGTGCCGGTCTCTCCAGACGGACTGTTGGCGGTGGTTTCCGACAAGCCGGTCGATCTTCCTGTGCCGGTGCTCGATCTGAACGATGTCACGGGTGTCGCGGCTCTCATCATCAAGCACTTCCCGCGCGTCACGCATGAATTGGAACCGTAAAGCGACCCTGATTCTGGCTCTGATCGCCGGAGCCTTCGCCTTCGGCGGGATCGCAATTCCCCTGACCAATCACCCGAAGTTTTGCGCCAGTTGTCATACGATCACCCCTTCGTACGACAGCTGGGTGACATCGTCGCATAAAGAGGTGACCTGTGTGGCCTGCCATGTTCGTCCAGGTGTCGCCGGCTGGCTCCATGACAAGGCATGGAACGGGACGAAGGATTCGATGATTCATCTGTTCGGCACGCCGACCGATTCTCACAATCTTCAGGCGAAGGTGGAGTCGGATGTCTGTTTGGGCTGTCACCGGAACATTTTGCGGGTCTCTGAAATCGCCGTGCGGGATCTGCCTGCACCGGTGAAGGACGTGGGGCTGGTCATGAGCCACCGTGCACATATGGAGGCCTTTGGTGTGAGGGGGCAGGGCGAGGGGTGCACCACATGCCATTCATCTGTGGTCCACGAAAAACCGATCAAGGGCTATCCGATCGTGATTCCTCGTGGCCATGTGGCGGCTGATAGTCAGCCCTGGTATCCCGATCATCCCGAAGGGTCGGTTCTTCGCACCCGGGCGTGGTCCGACTGTTTCCGCTGCCATGACGGCAAGCAGGAGTACAAGGGAAAGCCGATCAGCCGGAAGTGTGAGACCTGTCATCTCCCTGACAAAATCGGCGCGGCCTTACTGTTCAATTGATACCCGGGACTCTTGCGATGGCGTCACCCGTTCTTGAAGTCCGCAATCTGACCAAAACATTCGGCGATTTTACGGCCGTCAACGGCATTTCGTTTGCCCTGCAGCCCGGCGAGATTCTCGGTGTATTGGGACCCAACGGTGCGGGCAAGACGACCACGATGCATATGCTGCTCGGTCTCATTACGCCCACTTCCGGGACGATCTCGATGTTTGGAATGGATCTGGAGACCCATAGGGAGGCTATCCTGCAGCAGGTCAATTTTTCATCCACCTATATGTCGATGCCGCAATCGCTGACGGTCGAGGAAAATCTGTGGGTGGTTGCCCGGCTCTATGGCCTGCCCGACGTGCAGCGAAAAATCGATGACATCGTGAAGAAATTAGAGATGGGGGAATTTCGGCACAAGGTTACGCGCAAACTGTCGTCGGGACAAATGACGAGACTGACGCTGGCAAAGGCCTTTTTGACTGAACCGAAGATTCTGTTTCTGGACGAACCGACGGCCAGCCTGGATCCTGATATCGCGCACAAGATCAGGGCTCTGCTGAAGGATGAGCAACGGGCTTCTGGATTAAGCGTGCTCTATACCTCGCACAATATGCGGGAGATGGAAGAAATGTCGGACAGCATTATCTTCCTCCAAAAGGGCAATCTTGTGGCAGAGGGAACGGCCGCTCAAATTGTGGCTCGCTTCGGGCAGACGGATCTTGAAGACGTGTTTCTGAAGTTGGCCAGAGAATCATAGCGGCCCCGCATTGCGGGGAAGGAATGGAGCGCTCATATGATAGAGACAGCCATCTCGTTTGTGCTGGGGCTGGTGTTGGGCGGATTTGGGGTGAGTGCCTTCTGGGGGCTCTTTTGGTCGGTGCTGGCCCTCGTAGGCGTGCTCCGCGGTACCAGTAAGTGGCAAGTCGTGCGGGCCAGCCTCACCGCGGGGTTGGTTCCCTTCCTGATGGTGGTGGCGGTGGTGTGGATGATGGATAGCGTGCGCTTGGGTACCTGGCCGTTTTTGCTGGGAGTGGCGGGAGTCCCGGTGATGCTGTTTGGATTGGGCCTGAGGAAATTGCCGGACGGCACGCGTGTCGGCGAGCGGCTCGTTGGTGGAGCCCGGACGATGATGGATACCATGTTGGGGCGGCACCAGGGGTGTGGAGACTGCGGAGGCTGCGGCGAGGAACACCACCACTAGGATTTCATGAAGCTCCATCGGATTACTGCCATCGTATTTCGCCATTTGTACCTCTATCGCCGGAGCTTGCCCCGGATTATGGAGATCTTCTACTGGCCATTTTTGGATCTGGTCATCTGGGGGTTTATTACTCTCTATCTCGCGCGGTATCAGACGCAGGTTCCCGGATTCGTGACGTTTTTCCTCGGGGCGCTGATCCTCTGGGACGTCCTGTTTCGATCACAGCAGGGGATCACTATTTCATTTCTCGAAGAACTCTGGTCCCGCAACCTGATGAATCTGTTTGCGAGTCCGCTGAAGCCGAGTGAGTTTCTTGCTGCGACGATGATCATGAGTATTTTCAAGGTTGTCTGCGTGTCGCTGGTGATGGGGCTCTGTGCCTGGTTGTTTTACGATTACAGCATTCTGATTATCGGGCTCTGGCTGCTCCCCTTCGTACTGAATTTGGTCGTGACCGGGTGGGTGATAGGTGTGTTTACCACCTCGCTGATCATGCGGTTCGGACAGGAGACCGAGGTGCTGGCCTGGAGCATGGTGTTCCTCTTTCAACCGATCTCCTGCGTGTTCTATCCGATGGATGTTTTGCCGGCCTGGTTGAAGCCGGTGGCCTGGGCCAATCCGGCCGCGCATGTCTTCGAGGGGATGCGTGGCGTCCTCAGCCAGTCCGGCCAGCCGGTCGAGCATCTTGGCTGGGCGATCGGGCTGAACCTCCTGTTTTTAACGGCCATGATCGCCTGGTTTCACCGGACATTTGCCTATTGTCGGAACCAGGGTCTGCTGGTTCGCGTCGGGGAGTGACATTGAATTCACCGGACCCCTATGGTAGGCTACCATTAACTCATCGCCAGGGCCTCGCGATGAATCGTCAAAATAAAGCAGGCCCGCAACGATGTTGCCTTG
>CXWL01138105.1_pt1 | contig 10791 bp, 10 predicted proteins | sample 590931 | NCBI WGS metagenome assembly CXWL01 (sample SAMEA3498368, study PRJEB10139) | groundwater metagenome | biome: water well; material: biofilm material | place: Germany | collected 2015-04-27 | reverse complement strand
GGCTGCCGCTGCTGGCCAAGACGCTCAGCCTGATCGGCCTGCAGGCGGTGATGCTGCTCATCGCCATGGGCTGCGGCATGCTGATCCAGCTGTTCAAGGGCTACTTCACGCTCGAGCCGGGCCTGTACCTGCAGACCCTGTTCCTGATCAGGCTGCCGCAGTACGCGCTGTTGGCGGTGCTGGCGATCTCGCTGCAGGTGCTGATCAACCAGAAGTACCTGGCCTATTTCGCCATGATCCTGTACTACGCGGCGACCCTGTCGTTCGGCCTGCTCGGGCTCGACCATCCGATGCTGCTGTACGGCACCTCGCCCGACTTCATCTACTCGGCCATGAACGGCTTCGGCCATTTCCTGGCGCGCGAACGCTGGTTCGAGCTGTACTGGTCGGGCGCGGCGCTGATGCTGATGGTGCTGTCGGTGGTGTTCTGGCCGCGCGGCTACAACGGCGAATTCGGCAGCCGCCTGCAGCTGGCGCGGCGCAACCTGAGCGTGCCGGTGCTGGCCACGTTCGCGCTCGGCCTGGCGATCTTCGCCGGCGCCGGCGCCGTGCTGTACTACAACCTGCACGTCGCCGGCCATTTCCAGACCGCCTGGCAGCAGGACCAGGCGCGCGCCGAGTACGAGCTGCGCTACAAGCAGTTCGCCGCGCTGCCGCAGCCGCGCATCACCGACGTCAACCTGCAGGTCGACATGGTGCCGGAGCGGCGCAGCCTGCGCGTGCGCGGCGCCTACCAGCTGGAAAACCGCAGCGCGGCGCCGATCAGCGAGGTGTTCATCCACCAGGCCCGCATCGGCGCGCTGCAGCTGCGCCTGTCGCCCGGCGCGCGGGTGCTGCTGGCCGACCAGGCGCGCGGCTTCTACGCCTGGCGCCTGGCGACGCCGCTGGCGCCGGGCGCGAAGATGGCGATCGAATTCGACCTCGCCGCCGCGCCGCGCGGCATCCTCGGCATGGGCGACGACACGCCGGTGCTGGCCAACGGCACCTTCTTCAACAACGACGCGCTGCCGCGCATCGGCTACCAGGCGGGCAACGAACTGCGCGACGACCGCGACCGCAAGCGCCACGGCCTGGCGCCGCGCGCGCCGCTGCCGGCCGCCGGCAGCGAACAGGGCGCCGCCAACAGCTACCTCGCCAGCGACGCCGACTGGATCAATTTCGACGCCGTCGTCAGCACCAGCCCGGACCAGGTGGCGATCGCCCCCGGCACGCTCGAGCGCGAATGGATCGCCCAGGGCCGCCGCTACTTCCACTACAAGATGGAGCGGCCGATCCTCAATTTCTACGCCTTCCAGTCGGCCCGCTACGAAGTGCGCCACGAGCGCTGGCAGGACGTCACCATCGACCTGTACTACCACCCGGGCCACGATTTCAACCTCGATCGCATCATCCAGGGCGCGCGCGCCTCGCTCGACTACAACACCGCCAATTTCGGCCCGTACCAGCACAAGGTGCTGCGCATCGTCGAATTCCCGCGCTACGCCAGGTTCGCCCAGTCGTACCCGAACACGATCCCGTTTTCGGAAAGCGTTGGCTTCATCGCCAGGGTCGACGACAAGAATCCGAAGGACATCGACTACCCGCTGTACGTCACCGCGCATGAAGTGGCGCACCAGTGGTGGGGCCACCAGCTGGTGCCGGCCAACGCCCGCGGCAGCACGGTGCTGAGCGAGACGCTGTCCGAATATTCGGCCATGATGGTGATGAAGAAGTCGTTCGGCCCGGCGCGCATGCGGCGCTTCCTGCGCTACAACCTCGAGCGCTACCTGAGGGGCCGCGCGCAGGAGAACCGGCGCGAACTGCCGCTGGCGCAGAACGAGGACCAGCGCTACATCCACTACAGCAAGGGCAGCCTGGCGATGTACCTGCTGCAGGATCTGGTCGGCGAGGACAAGGTCAACGGCGCGCTGCACGCGCTGCTGGCGCGCTACGCCTTCCATGGCGCGCCCTACCCGAACGTGACGATGCTGACGGACGAACTGCGCCGCGTCACGCCGCCCGAACTGGCCTACCTGATCGACGACCTGTTCGAGTCGATCGTGCTCTACGAGAACCGCGCCACCCGCGCCAGCGCCGTCAAGCGCGCCGACGGCCGCTACGAAGTGACGCTGACGGCCAGCGCCGGCAAGGTGCGCGCGGGCGAGCTGGGCGACGAGAAGGAAGCCGCCCTGAAGGACATGATCGAGTTCGGCGTCGACGACAAGGACGGCAAGCCGCTGCTGCGCGAACGCCGCCTGGTCGAGCGCAAGGAGGTGACGGTGACGATGGTGGTCAGCGCCCGCCCGGCCCGCGCCGGCATCGACCCGGATAATAAATTAATCGATCGCAAGCCGACTGACAACCTGATTGACGTCGAAATGCGGTAGTATTGGAAACGAATTAAAAAAAATAGAAAAATGGGAGCAGGTTGATGTCTACAATAGTTGCCGAAATCGCTGAGAAAATCCAGCTTCTGAGCAGTGCCGAAAAGAACGACCTGCTGCGTTTGCTGCTGCTGGACATCGACGGCGCCGTCGATCCGGATGCCGACGAAGCTTGGCGCGAGGAGATCGTGCACCGCGTCAAGGCGATCCGCAACGGCGAAGCGGCGATCCGCGCCTTGCAGGAAGACTGGCAGGAATAAGGCTGGTACGACAGGCGCCGGCTTGCTGGCCGCGCCACACAGAGAAAACCGCGTCCCTCATGGCACGCGGTTTTTTTATTGGGCGCCGGCGACGCGCCCTGCCCCACTGGCCACGGCAAGTGGCCCGGATCAACGAAACCGCGTTGCTTCGGATGCGCAGGGCAGTACGACACCACGCCGTGCAAATGCATCGAACAACTCCGAAACTGCCTGATGATTGGTGGGGGTGGCTCTTAATGGGTTATTGGAGCGGGTCAACAGCCAGCAGAAGGTTTCGCCCGCAGTTTCTTGGTTCAATCTGCCTGGGCTACGCCATTGCGCATCGGCACCGAGGTCAAGCAGGGTAGCCGCCACCTTCCACCCCATTGAAGCGATCGAAGCATACAATGGAGTACCCGCCCCCCACACGAAGTTGATATCGGCTCCGGCACGTACCAGCAACTTGATCTGCTCCGGTTGTCCCGATCGCACCGCTTCGTGCATGATGGGTTTGTCGTGCTCCACACGGGCGTTCGGGTCCGACTTCCAATCCAGCAGTGCTCTGGTGAACTCAGCATTCTCCATGCGCACCGAAAAGTACAGCGGTGTATTCCTATCGGACATACGGGTATTCGCATCGGCGCCGGCAGCAAGCAACGCTCGCGTCACGTCCGCTGTGCTGGCTGGAAAAATGAAGAACAACGGCCGGGTTCCTTCGTTGCCGGCGACATTGGGGTCCATGCCCGCTTTGAGAGCTTCGGTTACCCGCTTCAGGTTGCCATCCTGGACATCGGCCACGAAGGCGGCGACCTTCGGGTCCGGAAAATACCGGCTCGTATCGAGCTTGGATGCCTTAATTCCCATGCTGCTTCCTTCCTGACAGGGCAAGATGCCGGCGATGATGATGGCGGCTGATGCGGCCGCAAGTCTTTTTCTCGCAATCACAGTGACTCCCACAGTAATTGTTCCGCTCATTTCGGCGGCAAGGCAGGCAAATGGCCCGATCAGCGAAATCGCGATGCCTTGGCCGCGCAAGGTAGCGCAACGCCACGCCGGGCAAATGCGGCGAACAATTCCGAGACCGCCTCGTGGTTGGTGGGTGTGGCGTGCAATGGATTACGGGCGCGAGTCACCGTCCAACAAAAGTCTTCTCCCGCTGTATCTTGGTTCAATCCGCCCGGACTGCGCCAATGCGGGTCCGCACCGAGATCAAGCAAGGTGGCCGCCACCTTCCAGGCCATGGAACCGATCGAAGCGTATAGAGGCGTACCGCCCCAATTTACATTGATATCCGCGCCGGCACGCGCAAGCAATTTTATCTGTTCGGGGTGCCCCCCAAGGACCGCATCATGAATGATGGGCTTGTCGTGCTCAACCAAAGCATTCGGGTCGGCCTTCCATTCCAATAGCGCCTTCGTAAATTCCGTATTTTCGAGGCGCACCGCGAAGTACAAGGGCGTATTACCATCAGCCAGCCGAACATTCGGATCGGCGCCCGCGGCTAGAAGCGCCCGCGTCACGTCGGCTGTGCTGGCCGGAAAAATAAAGAATAGTGGGCGGATACCTTCTTTGCCTGCGACATTGGGACTCATGCCCGATTTGAGAGCTTCGGTGACGCGCTTCAGGTTGCCGTCCTGAACGTCTGCCACAAAGGCGGCGACTTTTGGGTCCGGAAAATATCGAGTTGTGTCGAGTTTGGACGCTTTGATGCCCATGCTGCTTCCTTCCTGACAGGCCCATAGGCCGCCGATGAAGACGATGGCTGAAGCAGCCTTACGCAGTGCTCTCGCAATCACGGTGATCTCCTCAGAGCACGATGTTTCGCTTGTTTCAGCGGCAAACTCTGCTCCACTCCGCGCAACAAACAAGCCCGGATCAGCGAAACCGCGCTGCTTCGGAGGCGCAGGGAAGTACTACGCCACGTCGAGCAAATGCAGCGAACAATTCGGATACGGCCTGATGGTTAGTGGGGGTCGCTTTCAATGGACTTCCCGGGTGCGCCACAGCGCGGCAGAATCTTTCGCCTGCGGTATATTGAGTGAGCCCACCAGGACTCCTCCAACCCACGTCCGCGCCGAGGTCCAAGAGGGTAGCCGCCACCCTCCATGCCATAGACCCAATCGAGGCGTACAACGGCGTGCCGGATCCCCATACCACGTTGATATCCGCCCCGGCTCCCGCCAGCAATTTGATCTGCTCCGGCTGCCCCCCAAGAACCGCTTCATGAATGATGGGTTTATTGTGCTCCGCGCGCGCGTTCGGGTCCGCCTTCCATTCCAATAGCGCCTTGGTGAACTCAGCGCTCTCCATGCGTACCGCGAAGTACAAGGGCGTGTTGCCATCGGCAAGGCGCACGTTCGGATCAGCGCCAGCGGCGAGTAGCGCCCGCGTAACATCTGCAGTACTGGCTGGAAAGACGAAGAACAGCGGCCGAATCGCTTCGTTGCCGGCGACATTAGGGTTCATGCCCGCTTTCAGAGCTTCGGTCACGCGCTTCAGGTTGCCATCCTGGATGTCGGCTACAAAGGCGGAGACTTTCGGGTCGGGAAAATACCGGGTCGTATCGAGTTTGGTCGCTTTGATGCCCATGCTGCGTCCTTCCTGACAGCCCCATAGGCCGGCGATGAAGACGGTGGCTGAAGCGACTTTGCGCATTGATCTCGCAATCACGGTGATCCTCACAGAGATGGTGCGCTGCTTCCGCGACAAACCCTGTTCCACTCGCCGCAGTAATAAATTTGGATCAGCGAAACCGAGCTGCTGCTGGGGCGCAGGGCAGTACCACACCACGCCGCGCAAACGCGGCGAACAATTCCGATACGGCCTGATGGTTAGTAGCTGTGGCCTTTAATGGATTATTGGAACGGGTCACCAGCCAGCAAAAGCCTTCGCCAGCTGTATCCTGATGCAAACCGCCCTGCGGGCGCCATTGCGTGTCCGCGCCGAGGTCAAGCAAGGTGGCCGCGACCGTCCACGCCATTGAACCAATCGAAGCGTACAACGGCGTACCGCCCCAATTCACATTGATATCCGCACCGGCAGCAGCCAGCAATTTGATCTGCTCAGGCTGCCCGCCAAGCACCGCTTCATGAATGATGGGTTCATTGTGCTCCACGCGGGCATTCGGATCCGCCTTCCATTCCAGTAGCGCCTTGGTGAAATCAACATTCTCCATGCGCACCGAAAAGTACAGGGGGGTATTGCCATCGGCCAGACGCACATTCGGATCGGCGCCCGCAGCGAGCAGCGCCCGCGTCACGTCCGCTGTGCTGGCAGGAAAGATAAAGAATAGGGGGCTGATCCCTTCCTTGCCTCTGACATTGGGGCCCATTCCCGCGTTAAGCGCTTCGGTCACACGCTTCAGGTTGCCATCCTGGATGTCGGCTACAAAGGCGGCGACTTTCGGGTCAGGAAAATACCGATTCGTATCGAGTTTGGCCGCTTTGATGCCCATGCTGCTTCCTTCCTGACAGGCCCAGAGGCAAACAAGGAAGATGGTGGCTGAAGCGACGTTGCACAGTGCTCTCGCAATCACAGGCATCCTCACAGTCCGATGTTCCGCTTGTTTCAGCGGAAAATCCTGTCCAACCCGCGTAATAAATCAGCCCGAATCAGCGAAACCGCGCTGCTTCGGAGGCGCAGGGCAGTACTACGCCACGGCGCGCAAACGCGGCGAACAATTCCAATACGGCCTGATGATTAGTAGGGGTGGCTTTCAATGGGTTATTCGAACGAGTGAGCTGATTACAAAAACGTTCCGCCGCAGTATATTGAGTTAATCCGCCAAGGCTACGCCAGTGAACGTCCGCGCCGAGGTCAAGCAGGGTAGCTGCCACGCTCCAGTCCATCGCACCAATCGAGGCGTACAATGGCGTGCCGCTCCACACCGCGTTAATGTCCGCGCCGGCGCGTGCAAGCAACTTGATTTGCTCGGGTTGCCCGCCAAGGACTGCTTCATGAATGATCGGTTCATTGTGTTCCACGCGCGCATTCGGGTCCGCCTTCCATTCCAGTAACGCCTTGGTAAACTCGACGTTTTCCATGCGCACCGCGTAGTACAGGGGCGTATTGCCAGCGGCCAGGCGGGTATTAGGATCGGCGCCCGCGGCGAGCAGAGCCCTAGCTACGTCAGCTGTGCTAGCGGAAAAGATAAAGAACAGCGGCCGAATCCCTTCGTTGCCGGCGACATTAGGGTTAATGCCCGCTTTCAGAGCTTCGGTCACGCGCTTCAGGTTGCCATCCTGGATGTCGGCTACAAAGGCGGCGAGTTTCGGGTCAGGAAAATACCGAGTCGTATCGAGTTTGGTCGCTTTGATGCCCATGCTGCGTCCTTCGTGACAGGCCCATAGGCCGGCGATGAAGACGATGGCTGAAGCAGCCTTGCCCAGTGCTCTCGCGATCACGGTAATCCTCACAGTGCAGGGTCCGCCTGTTTAAGCGTCAAACGCTATTCCACACGCCGCAGCATCTTGCATGGATCAGCGAAACCGGGCCGCTTCGGCGGCGCAGGGCAGCGCTACGCCACGTCGGGCGAAAGCGGCGAATAGTTCGGATACCGCTTGATGGTTAGTAGGAGTGGCTCTCAATGGATTATTTGCACGCGTCAGCAGCCAGCAAAAGCTTTCCCCCGCAGTATATTGCGTGAGTCCACCGGGACTCCGCCATTGCGCGTCGGCGCCAAGGTCAAGCAGGGTTGCTGCCACCTTCCAAGACATGGCACCTATTGCCGCGTCGAGCGGCGTACCGCCCCAATTCACATTGATATCCGCGCCGGCGCGCGCGAGCAATTTTATCTGCTCGGGCTGCCCCCCGAGGACCGCTTCATGAATGATGGGCTTATCGTGCTCCACCAATGCATTCGGATCCGCCTTCCATTCCAATAATGCCTTCGTAAACTCGGCGTTCTCCATCCGCACCGCGAAGTATAGGGGCGTGTTGCCATCGGCGAGCCGTACATTCGGATCGGCTCCGCTGGCGAGCAGTGCCCTCGCCACGTCGGCCGTGGCCGCGGGAAAAATGAAGAACAGCGGACGAATCCCTTCCTTGCCCGCGACATTAGGGTTCATGCCTGCCTTTAGGGCTTCGGTCACTCGCTTAAGGTTGCCGTCCTGGACGTCGGCAACGAAGGTGGCGACTTTGGGGTCCGAAAAAAATCGACTCGTGTCGAGTTTCGATGCCTTAATGCCCATGCTGCTTCCTTCCTGACAGGCCCATAGGCCAACAATAAAAATTGTGATACACAAAGTTTTGCATACAGTTCGCGCCATCATGGCGTTGCCTGCAAGGTGGCCACGTCCTCATTCTTTTCACGTTCAATACCATTGACGAGATTATGGACTGAATGTTGCCCGAGTAAGTCGTTCGCGGGCACGTTCTTTCCTTCATCATCGAGCGACGGTGCGACGATCACCTTTCCAACCGCCGGCGGCAGCAGAGTTCCTTGTTTGAAGAGATTGCCCATCGCGCTGGGAAAGGTTGTGGTGGCCTTGGATGCTGCATCCGCCATTTCCGGCGAAAGTGAAGAAATGCCTAGTCTCTTTGCAAGGTAGTCGCCGGCGGTTGCGGCGGCGCCTATTGGCATTGCAATAGCCCCAGCCAAGCCAACCCCGGCTTGCAATCCCGCGGAATTCTGGATTCCGGTCAAAGGGTCGCCTGCGGCGCGAAATTGCGTATATTGGCTGGCGTCAGGCAACGCACCGTCAACAGTATTGGGGTGCAGGCCGGCGGAGTTGAACATTATTCCTTTGAGACCTCCACTTGCCCCTGCTGCTTGTGCCTTACCGCCACCGAGAGAATGGCCAGTAACCAAGGCAGATGGGCCGAACTTGGCGGCAACTTTCGCACCTAATCTTTTCGCGGCCTCGTATTGCACAGTCTCCTCTCCCAACGCCTGCTTGAGATTAGTTTTCAAGTCCTCGTCTTCAGATGGCTCGGTGCCACGAAATGCGATCACCGTCTGTTGTCCGCCGGGCCAATCTGCAGGCGTCTGATAGATCACTCCCTTACTATCAGCCAAGAGCTTCGGATCAATGCCATGTGCCAGTACTTCAGCATCACTCAATTTGTTCCATCCTAGCGGAATTTCCTGCTTGCGTTCCGGGCGAAATACCTCGTAACTGTCTTCCGACAATCTGGCCAATTCGACCGCGCGGTTGTTGCGCGCCAGCCGCTCGGCAGCCGCCTTTTGTTCCGGCGTGCCGCTCGGCCCGCGACCCAGAGCGATCAACGCGTTGCGTTTCTCAAGTCGCTTGCGCTTGCCTTCAATCGTGTCCGGGCACGGCTCGACCACGGTAGCGCGCGGCGCTTTCGTTGGCGATGCAATCAACTTGGTGGCGATGTACGCCTTGCCGAGCAAAGGCGATGCTTCGATCGACTTGTCGATGACATGCGCCCCCCCGCGGACGGCCGCCCACGCCGTCTCACCAACGGCGCGCACACCAAAACTGCCCACGTTGGCGGTCCCCTGCGCAACCGCGGCGAGTGTTTGCTGCACCGCGCGCGACGCTTGCTGGATCGATGCCACCGTGTTGAGCGCGGTGTCCTTGACGCCGGCGCTGACTGCGTCATAGGCCCGGCCCAACAGCGCGCCCCAGCTCATCGCTGGCTTCCCGCTTGCAGCATCCCGAGGAACATCGTGGCGGTTTGCTCGATGGCCTCTGCCTTTGCACGGGGCAACATGGTCGGATGGGTGAGGATTTGCTGAAAAGCCGGAAAACGGGTGTCGAAATCGGTGCCCAGCAGCCACGCGGTGACGATGTACTGACCCAGTTCAAGTTCGGTGGTCAGCCCATACGAATGGGCCTTCTCGTACTGTTCATGCAGGATGCGGTTGCCGTCCGGCCCGCGCAGCTCTGCGTCGGCGCTCGGGTCCGACTCGGCGATCGCTCCAATCATGCGCTCGAGGAAGGATTCGGTCGCCATGCGGTCCATCTGTTGTTCGGTAAAAGCCAGCATCGTGCGCTCCCCGCAATTCCGGATTTTTCAAAAAGCCGCTGCAATGCATGAGTTTGCTACGAAATGTTGGTCTTTTATCGACGTTGCAAAAAAATACTCGTGGTTATTGATCTTCCGCAAACAATGGACATGTTGTCACGCCAACTACTTGGCGGACGGCACAATGAACGGCCCGACGATCCTGTCGACGTCGGAAAATGCTCAGGCAGGCCACACCAGCCGCCGAGCGAATGAAATTGGAAAGGCGAGGCGCCATGCCCCATACCATGCAGCAGATCGCGATGCTCTCCGGCCGGCTCTGGCCCGATAACGAACACGCCACCTTTGCGGTGCTTGATGGTGCCGGTATTCCCGATCTGCTCGAGCGCTTGTACGGCACGCCGGCGCTCGAATTCGCCTGCCTGTTCGAGGGTGATATCGAACCCGACGTCGCCGCGGTGGCGCCCTATCTCGTGCGCGTCCTGCCCGGCAGCGAACTGGCCGGGTGGCTGATGGCCGGTTGGGGCGAGTGCCGCGGTATCTTTGCGCTGGCGCCGGCGGAGCTCGACTTGTCGGCGTTGCGCCGGCATTTCCGCAAGCTCACCATGGCCTACGGCGCAGACATGCGCCCGCTCCTGTTTCGGTTTTACGACCCGCGCGTGCTGCGCTGCCAACTGCCAGAATGTGATGCGGCCCGCCTGAACGACTTCTTCGGTCCGGTGCAACGGTTCGTCATCGAGAATGGCGCCAGTTGGGGTGCGTCCATGTNNAGGTGCGTCCATGTCGGTCAACCGCGGCGAACTGGTGCATGAGATTTTTTCGATTGCCGGCGACTGCGCTCGCCCGCCTGGCGCACCTCGATTGGTAAGCTGATCAAGGACGCCCGGATAAACAAAAACCGCGTCCCATCACTGGCACGCGGTTTTTTATATGCATCGTCCTCGCGCACGCCGGGACGCGCGGACGACGTCGCTGTCGGCTATTTCTTCGCTGCTGCGGCGGCCCGCTTGACGGGCGCTTTTTTGGCCGCTGTTTTGACAGGAGCTTTCTTCGCTGCGGTTTTGGCCGGCGCCTTCTTGGCCGCCGCCTTCTTGGCCGCCGCCTTCTTCGCCGCCGGCTTGATCGGCGCCGTCACCTCGGCCGCCTCGTCGCCCTCGTCCGCCACCGGCTTGGCCTTGACCTTGGCGCCCGGCTTGGCCTTGCGCTCCTCGAACTCGAAGCTGATCTTGCCATCCTTGCCCTTGACCAGGAAGGCC
>CXWL01011695.1_pt1 | contig 10791 bp, 11 predicted proteins | sample 590931 | NCBI WGS metagenome assembly CXWL01 (sample SAMEA3498368, study PRJEB10139) | groundwater metagenome | biome: water well; material: biofilm material | place: Germany | collected 2015-04-27 | reverse complement strand
ATCTACACCTGGTCGGCCATGATCACGGTGACTTTGGTGGCGCTGTCTGTCGGATACGCCTGGGGCGGGCGCTTGGCCGATCGCAATCCCTACCTCACGCAGTTCGCGCGCCTGCTGACCGCCGCGGGCTTGACCGTCGCCGCGATCCCTTGGCTTCGCGAACGCGTCCTTCTCGCGAGCTTGCCCTTGGGCGTGAAGCTCGGGGCCTTCGTCAGCGCCGCCGTTCTGCTCGGACCCGCGCTGACGTTGCTCGGCGCGCTGGGCCCGATCGCGGTGCGCTTGACGGCCACGGGCGCGGCCGACTCGGGGCGCAAGTCCGGCGACGCTTGGGCGGTGTCGACGGCCGGAAGCGTGCTCGGCGCGGCGCTGACGGGTTTTGTCCTCATAGCACTTCTGCCGCTCTCGAAGATCATCCTGGGCGCGGCGGTCATATTGCTGGCTCTGGGAGCTTTGGGCTCGTGGCTCTCCACGCGGGCGCTGCCGGTCCGGGAGCTCGCGGCCTGCGCGGCGTGCATCGTCTTAAGCCTGCTCCCGACTCCGAAACCCGTCTCCGCCGTCTTCGCCCGCGAGTCGGCGTACGGGCGCATCGTCGTGTTCGACTCCGGGCGCAAACGCTTCCTTCTCGTCAACGGAACGGCCCAATCGGTCATGGAGATGGAAGGGGGCGAAAGCGAGTCCCAGTACATCCGCGGCCTGGAATGGACGCGCGCCTTGAGGCCGAAAGCCAAGCGCGGCTTGCTCGTCGGCCTGGGCGCGGGACTGCTGCCGAAAGCTCTCGAGCGCCGCGGCTTGACCATCGACGCCATCGAGATCGATCCCGCGATCGCCGAGATAGCGCGGGAGTATTTCGGCTACGAGCCGCGCGGACGCGTGATCGTGGGCGACGGGCGCGCGGCGCTGGAGAACGAGGGCGGGACATGGGACCTCGTCTTTCTCGACGCCTTCGGCGCCGAGTCGCCGCCGGCGCATCTGTTCACCATCGAGGCTTTCTCGACCGTGCGCGAAAGATTGGCGCCCGACGGCGTCTTCGCGATCAACCTCATCAGCGTCGTCTCCGGTCCGGACTCCCGCCCCTGGAAAGCCGCCTACCGCACTCTCTCGTCCGTTTTTCCCAACGTGAGGGCCTTCGTGTCGAGCGACCCTGCCGACGGCTTGGCCAACGTTCTGCTGTTCGCCTCCGCCGGGCCGCTTAAGGCCGGGCCCCCGACATCTCCCGGGCACTCGTCGCGAGAAGTCGCGCTGATGCTCAGCCGCGAACTGCACCCCAGCGCCGTCGAGCTCGCCGAGGTCCCCGTTCTCACCGACGATCATGCCCCGCTCGACACGCTGATGGCCGCCACGGCCGGCCGCTGGCGCCGCCTGCTTCAGCAGGCGATGCCTGAGGTCCTGCTCAACTGAAGCCGCTCGAGACCCGCGCGCCCGTCGAGCGAGCCGTGCTGGTGGGCGTAGGGCCCAAGGCGCAGACCGACGTGATCCGCTCCAGCCTCGATGAGCTCGCGCGTCTTGTCGAGACCGCCGGCGCGCTCGTCGTCGGTGAGACGACCCAAGCCTTGGCCCGCTTCAACCCGGCCACGCTCGTCGGCGAAGGCAAGGTGGCACAGATCGCCGGGATGTGCGCGGGACTGCGGGCTGGCACGGTGATCTTCGACCTCGAGCTCTCCCCGGGCCAGCAGAAAAACCTCGAGAAGGCTCTGCCCAAAACCAAGATCGTCGACCGCACGCGTCTGATCCTCGACATCTTCGCCCGCCGCGCGCGCACCAGCGAGGGGCGCCTGCAAGTCGAGCTGGCGCAGCTGTCCTACATGCTCCCGCGCCTGACGGGCGCTTGGCGAGCATTCTCCCAGCAGGCCGGAGGCATCGGCACGCGCGGCCCCGGCGAGCGCAAGCTCGAGTACGAGCGGCGCCACATTCAATCCCGCCTCGTGCACCTGCGCGCCGATCTCGAGCGTGTGCGCTCGGCCCGGCGCCTGCGCCGCGAGCGGCGCTCGAGCGTGCCCGTGCCGCAGGTCGCACTTGTCGGCTACACGAACGTGGGCAAGTCGACTTTGCTCAACGCCTTGACCGGCGAAGTCTCGGCTTACGCCGACGACAAGCTCTTCGCCACGCTCGACCCGACCGCGCGGCGCGTGCGTCTGCCCGGTGGAGGCTGGGCCGTGGCCACCGACACCGTCGGCTTCATCCAGCGCCTGCCCACCACGCTGATTGCCGCTTTCCGCTCAACTCTGGAGGAAGTCGAGGCGGCGGACTGCCTATTCGTCGTCCACGACGCCTCCTCGCCGGAGCTCACGAATCAATATGCCTCGGTGGCCAAGACCTTAAGCGAGCTCGACACGGCCGATATTCCGCGCGTGGACGCCTTCAACAAGATCGACCGTTTGGACGCCGCCGCGCGGGCGGATTTAGCGCGCCGGTTTCCGGGAGCTGCGATGATGTCGGCGGCCGCCGGCACGGGTCTTAAGGAAGCCTTGGTTCGCGTCGAAGAGGCTTTGTCCAAGCGCTGGCTGCTGCGCGAGGTCGACGCGCCCGCCGCGCGAGCCGGCGATTGGACCGGGCGCCTGTACGAATCGGCGCAGATCATCGAGCGCCGCGTTGTCGGCGACAAAATCCGGTTTCGCCTTCGGGTCACCGCGGAAAATTGGAAGCGATTGCAGTCCGTCCTCGCCGAATGCTAGGATTGCGCTGAAAATCATGGCTAATTTACGCGTCGCCGTATTGGGTGGAGGCATGTGGGGCTGCGTCTTGGCCCAGCACCTTGCGCGTAAATCCAAAGTCCGGCTCTGGGAGTTTGTTCCGGCGCTGACCGCGAGCTTAAAGAAAACCAGAAGACTCAAGCATATTCCTGGATTCCGGCTTGACGACTCCGTGCTCGTGACCAACGACCTCGTCGAGGCCTGTCATGATGTCGATCTCATATTATTCGTGCTGCCTTCGAGGGCGCTTGCGGCCACGGCGAAACGAATCCGTAAAATAAAACTTCCAAAATCCGTCATCGCCGTCAACGCTTCTAAAGGAATCGAGCCGGTCACTTTGGCCACGATGGGCGACATCATCGCCCGCGAGATCCCGTCTTTGCGGGGAAAAGTCTGGACTCTCACCGGACCGAGCTTCGCGCGCGAAGTCGCGCGCGGCGTTCCCACGGGTCTGCTTCTAGGCGGCCCTTCGGGTCCCCAAGCGAAGGCGCTGGTGTCCCTGTTCGACGGCGGCGCCTTGAACGTGACGCATTGCCCCGACCGCGTGGGCGTGGAGCTCGGGGGCTCCCTTAAGAACGCCATCGCCATCGGGGCGGGGATCTTGGACGGCTTGGGCGTGGGCGCCAACACGAAAGCCGCGCTGCTCGTGCGCGGCCTCTCCGAAATGGGCGCTCTCATCTCCGCGCGCGGCGGGCGCGCCGGCACGATTTACGGCTTGGCGGGACTGGGCGATCTCATCGCCACGGGCACCTCCGCCGAGTCGCGCAACCGCGCCTTCGGCGAAAAGTTGGGCCGCGGGCTGTCGCCGGCCCGGGCGCGGGCGCAGATCGCCACTGTCGTCGAGGGCGTGGAGGCCGCGGCCAGCGCGCGCGAGCTGTGCCGAAAATATAAAGTCAAAGCGCCCCTGCTCGAGTCGATCTGGGGTGCCACGCGGGGCGCTTCCGCCGGCGGCGTGCTGACCGCGATGGGATTTCACTAGGGAGAACACCTATGGCCAAAGGCGACAAAAGCGACAAAGACAAGACGCCCGAGCCCGCCAAAGGGGAGAAGGAAGTCCGCATCTACTCCCTGGCGACAACCGTCAACGAGTGCATCATCTTCCTCGAAGAGCTCCAGGGCAAGCGCCTGCTGCCGATCTGGATCGGCATCACCGAGGGCCAGGCCATCGCGATCCGATTCTCCGGCATCGTCCTGCCCCGTCCTTTGACGCACGACCTTTTGCTGGCGGCGATCCAGCAGCTCGGCTACGAGGTCAAGAAGATCGTCGTCAGCGACATCAAGGAAAACACTTTTTACGCGCGCGTGTACGCCTCCAACGGCAAGTCGACGGTCCAACTCGACAGCCGTCCCTCCGACGCGATCGCGATCGCGGTGCGCGCCGGCTGCCCGATCCTCGTGCACGAAAGCGTCTTCGAGCGCTGCCAGACGCTGACCAAGCCGATCTCGGAAGACGAGGTCTCCAAATTCAAAGAAGAGCTCAAAAGCCTCAAGCCCGAGGATATTTTCAAGGATCTCAAAAAGCCCGGGGGCGATGAACCGCCCAAAGGAAAAGGAGACGCAAAATGAACCGCCTCGACATCATCAAAGCCGTCGCGAAAGTCCTGACCACCAAAGGTGAAGCCGCTCTGGCCGTTGAAACCACCTTCGAGACCATCCGGGCTTCGCTCAATCACGGCGACAAGGTCGTGATCTCGAACTTTGGGACTTTCCGCGTAAAGGCCCGCCAGCCGCGCACAGGCCGCAACCCCAAGACCGGAGAGCAGGTCAGCGTGCCGTCCCGGCGCGGCGTGCGCTTCAAGGCCTCGAAGAACCTGCTGGAATAAGACGGTGGAACTGCCGTTCGTTCCCGACCGGGATTTCTTCACGATGCGCGAGGCCTCGCGCTTAGCCCAGGTGCCGCCGCACACCCTGCGCTATTGGGAGAACCGTTTCGGAGACCTTCGTCCTTCCCGCAAACAGGGAGGGCACCGGCGCTACAGCCGCGCCGACCTCGAGCTCGTCCTCGAGATCAAGGACTTAATCCAGCGCCGCAAAATGACCGTGGCCGGCGCGCGGCGCGCGCTCATCGACCGGCGCCGCGGCAAGACCGCGCTCGACGCCCCTCTCACGGGGCCGGCGCCCGGCGACAACGCCCAGATCAAGCTCCTGCGCGAGGTCCGTAAAGAGCTCAAGGCGATCCTCGAGGAGATGGGACGCTAACTAGTTGCACCGAAGCGGGGGAAAACATAAAATACCCCGACGGGCTTCGCGGTCGACCGGCCGCACGTCGCGCTCGCGGTCGGGGACTGGCTCAATGGTAGAGCGCTCCCTTGGGGTGGGAGAGGCTACAGGTTCGATTCCTGTGTCCCCGACCGCGGGCGTGACGAGGCCGTCTTCGCAAACGGGGTATAGCTCAATTGGCAGAGCGCTTGGTTCGGGACCAAGAGGTTCCCAGTTCAAGCCTGGGTACCCCGACCACTTTTCCGGCTCCATCTTCTCGGAGCTTCGACTTATCCCCAAACTTGGTCCAAACCAAGTTTGGGGATAACGTTTCAGGGACGGCGCATATTAACTTTACGTGACACCCCCTTGCGCGCGCTATTGACAAAGCACTAGAATGTCAACCATCGGCCCCTTGACGCGTCGACACCTCGCGGTGCGCGGACATGTCCAAGGGGTCGGGTTCCGGTGGTTCACCCGCCAGACGGCCGAGACGCTCGGCCTGACCGGCTGGGTGCGCAACCGGGAGGATGGGTCGGTCGAAGCCGAGGCCGAGGGGACGGAGCGGGCGCTGGAGGAGTTCGTCAAGCGGCTGCGCGACGGCAACCCTGCGGCCCATGTGGACTCGATCGAAGTGCGTCAGGTCGCCGCGCGCGGCGATCATGGATTCATGATCAAATAGAGGAACAATGGAACCTTCGACCGATACGATAAGCCAGTACTTCAAGGGAATCCAAAAGCTCGCGCTGGTCACGCGCGAGGAGATGCACGAGCTTTGGAAGAAGGCCAAGAAGGGGGATCATTCCTCCAAGTCCCGCATCATGGAGGCGAACCTGCGCCTGGTGGTGCCCATCGCCAAGAAGTACCACCGCCAAGGCATCGATTTCATGGACCTCGTCGAAGAGGGCAACCTGGGACTCATGCACTCCATCGATAAGTTCGAGCCCTCCAAGGGCTACCGCTTCTCCACTTACGCCTCGTATTGGATTGAGCAGTCCATCCGCCGCGCGGTCGAGGAAACCTCCAAGACGATCCGCATCCCGCCGCACGCGTGGGAAGCCCTGCGCAAGTGGCTGAAGATGTGGGAGAAGATGCACCTCAAACTCGACCGCGACCCGTCGTTGGCCGAGATGGCGCGCGCGATGCACTGGACGGCTCGTCAGGTCCGGGGAGTGCTGGATGCCGCGGAAGCCGCCAAGGGCATGGGCTCCTTCGACGCCCCGATCGACTCCGATGACGACAATATCACCGTCGAGGACATGATCGCCGAGACGACCGCGCAATCGCCCGAGAACGTGATCGGCGTGCTCAAACTCCACGACGAGCTGCATCAGGCCCTGCGCGAGATCGGCGACCGCGAACGCATGATTCTTGAGTTCCGCCACGGCCTGACCGGACAGACGCAGATGACGCTCGAGGAAGTGGGCAAGCGCCTGAAGCTCTCGCGCGAGCGCATCCGCCAGATCGAGGAGCGCGCGCTCCTGCGTCTGCGCCGGGTCGCCAACCGCATGGGACTTATCGAAGTCGATGAGGGGGGACGGCGAAGCCCGACCAACCTCCAGCCCGGCTTCCAAGCCCCCAAACTCAAGACCGACATCTTGGGCCAGACCATCCCGGCCGGACGCAAAACCGCGCCCACGGCCGCGCAGATCGTGCGCCGCACGCCGCCGGCTCCGCGCAAGATGATCTTTACAGCACCGGCCACGGGCGGCGCCCGCAACGGCAAGCACGTCAAGAAAAGAAAGTGATGGACCTCAAAAAGTTCATCCACGACGTCCCCGACTTCCCCAAGAAGGGAGTGGGCTTCAAGGACATCACGCCTCTGCTGTCAGACGCCAAGGCTTTCGCCGAGACCATCGACCGCCTGTGCGAGCCGTTCGTGGGACAAGGCATCCAAGTCGTGGCGGGCATCGAGTCGCGCGGTTTCCTGCTGGCAACGCCGGTGGCCTACCGCCTGGGCGCGGGCATGGTGCCCATCCGCAAGAAGGGGAAACTGCCGCGCAAAGTTCACTCGGCCAGTTATGCCCTCGAGTACGGCACCGACTCCATCGAAGCCCACGCCGACGCCTTCCCTAAAAATGCCAAGGTCCTGCTGATCGACGATGTGCTCGCCACCGGCGGCACGGCCGGCGCGGCCATCTCGCTGATCGAGACCATCGGCGGCCAGCTGGTCGGCACCGCTTTCTTAATCGAGCTCGCCTTCCTGAGCGGGCGCGCCAAGCTGCCCGGCCGCAAGATCCACTCCCTCGTCACCTACTGATCCGAGGTAGGCCCTTAGGGCCGCCGGGCGGGGGCCTTTTGCCCCATGCGCCCTGCAAGCGTCTTCTTTATCCTTAAAGGATGAACGCGAAAATCGTGTCCCTCGCCATCCTTGTTCCAATCGGCAGCCAGGCGCACGTGATCAAGACGATTCCTGCGACCACGACGCCGCTCACCATGTCGCTAGCGCCGATGACGACACCGGTTTCATCGCCTGTCACGAATCTCATCACTCCGGCTTTGCCGTCTCTGCCCGCGCTCGCCATACCAGCCGTCCCGATAACTGCCGCCGCAATCACCGCCAAAACCGGCTCGGAGCAATCCCAAGACAACCCGATGACCGTTCTGACCGCCGCGGCTTCCGAAGAGTCGGCCGCGACCGAAACGGGCCGGACGTTCGACGGCGGCGCCGATCAGGAAGACGACCACACTCCCGTCTTCGTTAGACAAGCCCAGGACTCCCTCAAAAATCAGGCGCGCGCCGACCTCAAAATTCAGCTCAGCGTCATGAAATCTCTCTCCGTGGAATTTAAGAAGCATCCTGAGCCGCATTGGTGGAACACGGATTACCGCGAGCTCTTCCGCGAAAAGGCGGAGGAAGCGGCTCGGACTCTCAGGAAAATCGGCACGCGTGAGTCTTCGTCCGAGGCCTCCCAGTATACGAAAGCGCTTCTTGAGGCGAACGTATCCGTTAATCAAAGCAACGTTTCTCTGCTGCCCGTACAAGACATCGTTCGCTGGGCGGACTTCAACGCCTTGTCTCAAGCTGAGATCGAGCAACTGCTGGAGAAATACAAGTCGGAAGGGCCCCAAGAAACGCCGGACTATCCGCCGTTTCGCATGAAAGACCTGGACATGATCCAGCGGAAGCTTAAAAACGGAGCGATGAACGAATACGGACTTCGCGCCTCGCTGGCGTTCATCCAGCAGAACAATGGAGAACGCATCTTTTTCCCTTTGATGGATCGAATTAAAAACGAATGGCAGCTGATGGCCTTCCATTCGCTTCTAGCGCACTTGCACAGCCAGTCAGTATACGCGGACTCTTATACGCAAAAATCACACGCGCGGAGCATCATCTACGCCTCGACCCCCAAGCGCCTGGCCATGTTCAGGAATGTCTTGGAAGAAAATCGGTATATCCTGCGCAAGGGGCCCTTGTTGAAACAGGTCAGCCGGCACATCCAGAACAATCCTCCGGCGGAGGACGCTCTCAAGCAATTGACGGCTATGAGCGAACTCCTATCGAATTTGGATATAAACTTGGACGACCCGCGCCTCATCAAACTGCTCTCGCGCATCGACAACATCCATCAAGTCGACGCTCTAAAGCAGATCGCGCAACGGAAATCGACCATTCTGCCCAATGAGAGGCATACCACAACGACATACCACAAAAAAGAACTGACCTTCGGCGAGGAAATACAAGACTTCCTTGTGGGAGTCGACAAAAGGGGCACCTGGGATTTTGAAACGGAGTATCAGCCCTCGCCGATCCTCCAACGAGCCCTCACCAAGCTGATCCTCGAAGTGGGGGATATCCGCAACGAGCAAGACGCCAAAAACCACGCGGCGAGGTTGGCCGAGTATCTGAAGGTAATAGAGGGTTAGACCGCGCCTCTCGACTTGAACGGGCGCATGACCCAGGTCTCGGAAACTCTCCCCAAGACTGAGAAATCAACGGAACTGCCCTAACAACGGCAACGGCGCCGTCGTATTGTCGGCGCCGGGGTTTTCATCCCGCCAACGGCGGCGGGCTGAAAACCTTTAACAATGGCGCGGGCCCTATCAACGCGAATTATGATGTGGGCTGGGCTGTGCTCGTCTGCGCCAGTACTCATTCCAGCGCCCGTCTTCGCTGCGATGAAGTGCGCATAGCGCCAGCATCTCTTCAGCCCCTGGGCCGAAGCCAAACCCGTTCCAGAATTTCTCGCTTCCCTTCAGCCGCATTCCAAACTGCTTGACCGCTCCCTCGGCCACACCCGAACCGATCGGCCAACCTTCCGTCCGGAAGCGCGGGTAGTCCATCCCATCGCGATTGTCGCTGAAGTAGCCGATGTTCCTGTGCAGGATCACTCGTGCTGAACCCTCATGCTCCTTGGGTTGAGGCTTGCCGACGCGCACCGACTCTTTCTCGATGCTCGCGATCACGCCGTCAAGATTTCCCAGCCACAATTTCTTCTTCACACGCTTATACCACGCGACTTGCTCCTCTGTCCCTTCGCCGAAGGCCGCCTTCGAGCAGGCCGAGATATGTTCCGCGGCGTGATACCAGTCCAGGATGAACATCGCTTCCGGGAAATGGTCCTGTCTGAATGTCCGCAGGCTTTGCGCTCCGTCGGATATGAAGAGCTTCTCTTTGGCCGTCACGTAGCCGCGCTTGTGCGCTTCCACGCGCAGCATGTAGCCGAATTCCTCCCACGACTGCATCGTGGCGGCATAGGTCTTTGTCAGCGCCGCAGCGCCTTCGTATTCCTCGATATCGCGGGCGGCGGGGTCTTTGCGCGGGCTCGCGTCGTAGATGGCGCCCACCTTGTCCTCCTTCCAGACACCACCCTCCTCGTCCTTGTCGCCCTGGCGCGTCTGAACGCGGCCACCGTCAGCGGTCACCACGATCAAGTCGGCGACCGCCCCCGGCCCGGCGATCTGCTCGCCCTTGCGAAACAACTCAACCTCCTGCGCCCGCCCCGCCGCCACCCGCGCACCTTCAGCCTCGCCGTTGACCCTCACTTGCTTGGCGCTCATCTCGATTCCTGCGTGCTCCTTGAGAATATCCGCCGCCATCCCAAACGACCTCGCCGTCGCCGCCGCGTGGCTGATCTTGCGCATCACCTCGACACTCGGACCAAACGACGGGATGCCCAGCGCCTCGTCCAAGGGTGCTGCCGTATGACCGCACCGATCGCAGACGCCGTAGGCGCGTTGATATTCGATCTCACCGATCGTCGTGTTGAGCGCGCGCCTCTGCGCGTGCTCCTGAATCCGCAGCTTGCCTTGGCATTGACGACACGTCGGATCAATCGGGTCGGTTCTGGGATCTTGCGAAAGGCGCACTTTCATCAAAGCACGGGCGAGCTTACGACCGGACTCCTCAAATCGGGCCGCCAATTCCGCCATGTTCATGTCTTTGGTCATGGAATACTGCGCTCCTCCCAGCTCACCCTGACAGAAGGCCTGGTACTCAGCCTCAAACCTGTTCAAGGTTGCCGGGTCCGTGCCTTCGCGATGGTGTCGATGACGCGGAGCATTTCCTCCTGCCGCTTGCGTTGCTCTTTCATCAGACGAGCTCGCGCCTTGCGAAACTGACGGTATGCCTCCGTGCGGTCCCGGAGTTCCTCAAGTCGGTCTTCCGGGACCTGCCACAGACGCATTTTCCCATTGATACGCGCCGTCAGGACCGTCGATTCATGCCTCTGACCGGTCGCACAACGGCATGACGGCTTGGAGCACTTGCGCCGCAGCGTGTAGACGGTCCCCTTGACCATGGGGCGATCCGATAAGAACGGCCCCAACTCATCGGGCCTTGGACCATGCAGCTCCAGTAATCGTTGCCGGAGCGCGCTGAAATCCCGTATCTGCATCTCTAAATATATATTATGAAATACAGAAACTAAAAATCAAGCGAGATGGCGGTTCTGCACCC
>CXWL01008552.1_pt1 | contig 10794 bp, 9 predicted proteins | sample 590931 | NCBI WGS metagenome assembly CXWL01 (sample SAMEA3498368, study PRJEB10139) | groundwater metagenome | biome: water well; material: biofilm material | place: Germany | collected 2015-04-27 | reverse complement strand
TCATCGCGGTCTCCTGAGTTGTTTTGGCTGTTTGCAATACAACCATTACTATACTCTTTGTGATGCCGCTTTCCTTATTTTAATCAAATAATTAAGTTTTATTTATGGAGTTTTTGAACTCCGAAACTTTAGTTATAAAAGACTATTTCTATGATAAAAAAATAATTTATAGTCAATTAGTTAAACTATTCTGCCAACAATAAATGCCATGAGCAGCATTCCTGAGAATTAACGTACCGCACCAGACAGGTATTCAAGTCAGCATCCTCAAAATAACGCCCCGTTTCATGGTGGGCGAACTTGACTTTTGTTTTACCCACTACGAATCACATAGAGCCATATTATTCAGTGTTATTAGTCGTTAGACTGGTACGATAAATTGAAACAATTAATATGATTACATTTAACGATTACATAGTTTTTGTTGATGAGAGCGGCGATCATAGCCTTACTTCGATTGATCAGAGTTATCCGATATTTGTTTTGGCTTTTTGCTTATTTGAGAAAAAGCATTATGCGGAGGATGTCACACCGGCAACGCTCAAATTCAAATTTAAGTATTTTGGACATGATCAGGTTATTTTGCATGAAAACGACATCCGGAAAGCCAGGGGTGTTTTCAATATTCTGCAGAACGCTAATGTTCGAAGTGTTTTCATGGATGATTTGAATATTTTGGTTGAACAGAGCAATTTTGTTTTGATAGCTGGTGTTATCCAGAAAGAAAAGTTAAATTCAAAATATTCTGATCCTGATAACCCTTATCACATTGCAATGGCGCTTGGTTTAGAGCGAATTTTCTTACATTTAGAAAGCCTTGGATGCGAAACAGGGACAACTCACTTGCTTTTTGAAAGCATAGGACTAAAGGAAGATAAGGATTTAGAGTTAGAATTTCGGCGCGTTTGTGATAACAACAGAACAAAAAGGATATTACCCTTTGAAATTATTCTGACCGACAAGAGAAGCAATTCAGCAGGTCTTCAGATTGCCGATCTGATTGCAAGGCCGATTGGAAGGCAAATTTTGAAGCCTGAACAGCAAAACAGAGCTTATGAGATTATAGAAAAGAAATTCAGGCGAAATTCAAAAGGCAATCTGAATGGATGGGGTTTAAAACTGTTTCCCTAGAAAGCGAAAAGCCCCAGTATTCACCGAGGCTTAGCGCCGACCGAGCATTCCCAATCCACTTTTAAATAAGCCTACACTTTTGATATAGGATTGTCAATATTATATCTAATAAATCACTGACTATAAATTAGCATGAAGGGGTCAAGCATGAAGGGGTCAGGTCCATAACTAAGAATTCCTATTCGGGCAGCATGCCTTCTTTCGAGCACATGCCCTTCTCGCCAGTCGGCGGCGCGCCCCTTGAACTTAGCCCAAGTTTAACATCCACCAAAAAACATCATTCCTAATCATGCGGTTAGCTCGTACCAGTGTTTTTTGTTATTGATTTACTCGTAATTTGCTCGTTAACCGATCAGTTTTTTATTCCACCGGGAGCCGGGTTAATTTGCACAGCGTTTGATAGATCGCCCTTAACTCAGGTTCAGCCAACGTACTCTTGCCTCTTGCGGATAAACATTCCCTGATTTTACAGGAAAAGCAAGGGGAAAACTATGATTTAGATGAGATTATGGCACAACAAATTAAAAATGGAGTGGTGTAAAAATACCTTTCGTTAATAATCAATTTGTTACGTATGCAGGCAAGGGTAAATTCTAGGGATTTTGGTGGGAGAATGTTAAAGATGGGTTAAACTCCCGAGAAAACAGCTCAGCACGCTATAAAAAGAAATCATATCCACAAAAACTACGCTAGAATGAAGCTCCCATTTTAGATTTCTTCCTATCGATCATTCCCAGATAAAGACTGGCCTGTCATTTTCCTATACTAATCTACCCAAGCAGTTATCATTGATGGAACCAACTGATCTTAAAAACCCCACACTTTATATCAATCGCGAGCTGAGTTTGCTTGAATTCAACCGGCGTGTCATCGAACAGGCAAAAGATGAAAACTTGCCGTTGCTGGAAAGATTACGTTTTTTATGCATTGCCAGCACAAACCTGGATGAGTTCTTTGAAATACGCGTTGCCGGTTTGAAACAACAAGTCAAATACAGCTCCGTGCAAACGGGGGCAGACAATCTGTCACCGGCAGAAGTACTGGCACGTGTCAGTGAAACAGCGCATTTGTTTGTGGAAGAGCAATACAGCGTATGGAATGACATGATCATACCCGCGCTGGCCAAGGATAAAATACGATTGCTGCGCCGCACGCAGTGGAAACCCTTGCTCAGCCGGTGGGTGCATCGCTACTTTAAGGATGAAGTATTGCCTGTGCTCAGCCCAATTGGCCTGGATCCTGCGCATCCTTTTCCAAAAGTTCTGAACAAGAATCTCTATTTCATTATATCGTTGGAGGGAAAAGACGCCTTTGGACGAGATTCAGGGCTGGCCATTGTACAAGCGCCGCGTTCATTGCCCAGAATTGTCCAGATTCCAGCAAAATATAGTGATGGAAATCATGATTTTGTCATGCTTTCATCGATCATCCATGCGCATGTGAGTGATCTGTTTCCTGGTATGAGTGCAACCGGTTGCTATCAATTCAAAGTTACCCGCGATAGTGATTTGTTTATCGATGATGAAGAAATTGACGATCTGCTGCGTGCCCTTGAAGGTGAGCTGCCTTCGCGAAGATTCAGTGATGCCGTGCGCCTGGAAGTTGCAGATAATTGTCCGGATAATCTTAGCCGCTTTCTGCTACAAAAATTTGGATTACAACAAAGCGATCTTTATCGGGTCGCTGGGCCTGTCAATCTGGGACGCTTGCTCGCGATTTGTGACCTGGTTGATCGCCCCGAATTAAAATTTACTGGATTCACACCAGACATACCCAAGCGTTTGCTCAAAAATACCAATATCTTTGATGCGTTGCACAATGGCGACATCCTGCTGCATCATCCATTTCAATCGTTTGCGCCGGTTATCGACTTTCTGCGGCAGGCCGCAACCGATCCCAATGTACTATCAATCAAGCAGACACTTTATCGTACCGGCGTTGATTCGGCAGTGGTCGAAATATTAAAAGTTGCAGCGCGTGCCGGCAAGGAAGTCACCGTGGTGATTGAGCTGCGAGCAAGGTTCGATGAAGAAGCCAATATCGAACTGGCCAGTGAATTGCAGCAGGCTGGGGCGCATGTGGTATATGGCGTGGTTAATTATAAAACCCATGCCAAAATGATCCTGGTGGTCAGACGGGAAGGCCGCACCTTGCGCCGCTATGTCCATTTGGGAACTGGTAATTATCATGCTCGAACTGCACGTTTATATACTGACTACGGTCTGCTGAGCTGCGACAAGGCGATCGGAGAGGATGTGAACAAGCTTTTTCATCAACTGACCGGCTTGGGTCGGGCGGGCAAATTAAAAAAGCTCTTGCAGTCTCCTTTCACCCTGCACAAAGGCATACTCAACTATATAGAAAACGAAATCAGTGCTGCGAATGCAGGAAAAAAAGCCTGGATTATTGCCAAAATGAATGCACTGGTTGATCCCGAAATCATCGCCGCACTGTATAAGGCTTCGCAGGCAGGCGTCAAAATAGATCTGATCATTCGCGGTGTATGTTGCCTGCGCCCCGGAATCAAAGATATTTCGGAGAATATTAATGTACGGTCCATCGTAGGCCGTTTTCTGGAACACACCCGCGTTTACTATTTCCATAACAACGGTGAAGAATTGGTATTTTGCTCCAGTGCTGACTGGATGACGCGCAATTTACATTATCGGGTGGAAGTGTGTTTTCCCATCGAAGAAAAACGTACCAGTGACACCGTGATCAAGTATGGATTATTAAGTTATCTCTCAGATAACACACAAGCCTGGGCACTGCAAAGCGATGGCTCGTATAAACGTTTAAAACCCGGAGTTTCCAAGCCCCGTTCGGCACAACAGCTTCTGTTGGAGCATTATTGCGATTTATCTTAATTGAAGGGATATTCTTTAATAATCGACTCACTATGAGTTCAATGAATAATGTTTACTCACATTACAACAAAATACCCAGCAAGGTTTTAATCAGCTCTTCCATGGAAATCATGGTCAGCGCCAACGGTAACACCGGCAACAATGTCACGACGGCTGCTTGCATCACAGCAGCCTTATCGAACGGAAATAAACGCATACCTTGCACGACGGAAAAGCTGCCTGCCAAATCGTTCAGCGATTGAATATCGCTACTGCCGACCAGCCTTTCATCCTGCGGCGGCGCATCACGCAGCCATTTCCGGTCAAACTCTTGGACATAGTTGCTTGCCAATGCGCCATACTCAAGCGAACCCTGCCGTTTGGTATGTGCCAGCTTGGAGGCGAACACGCACAATGGGCCAAGTGTAAACAATAATGCAAAAACTACGGTAGCGATAATTTCCTGCTTGAAAGAAAGCAGCGTCAATCCTTCATAGAAAATCTTGTTGGCAATCAAACCCGCGAGTAAAACGCCCAGCCCCATCAGTAACGGCACAAAAGCTGTCACGCTTTCCGCGAGAAAACCCAGCCCCCCGGCACGATCGGGATGGGTCGGCACAAGATGCAGATCCAAACGGGAAACCTGCCATAGAAAACGCGCCCAGATAAAAATGCGAAATAACCAGCGGTAAAGCAAGAACTGGAATACCGGAATACTGACATAGACGTACCAAAATCCTGCCGGGGAAAGGTGGCGCTGCCCATCCAAAAAGACCGAAACCCAAGTCGATGTTTGTATTGTCGCTTGGTTTAACCATAAATAATGTCCCGCTGTGAACACCAGGATAATCAGCAATACTTCGATAAGCACCGAATTTCGCAGGCGTAACGCAGAGTCGATACTGTCCTGGAACTTCGGAAGAATTTCGGGAGAAACGATCCCACGCTTTACAAACTGCTGAACAATCGGTCTAAACCGCTGGTGAATCACGAGTTCCGCCACCAACAGCAACGGCAAGGATAGCAGAAAGCGGGTGTGCACCTCGAAGTCATAAAGAAATGGTACTTTAATATCGCCACCCGCCGACTCACCAGGAAAAAACGAAAGCAACAGCAACGGCATCCAGGTAAACGAGGAAAAGACAATCACTCGACGCTTAACCAAACCGAGTGTATCGGTACTTAATCGAGTGCGGAGTAATAGCTGAAAAAGCGGGCCACCCAATACGAGGGAAAGGTTTTCGGGTTGCTTATTGTCGACAGGGTTATTCATAGAGTTTTAGCCAAATATCAAAAAGCCCGGTGGAAAGATATACATCTTTTTATACAAAAATGAAATAGATGAGACGTGCTGTCAAAAATGGCGTCTATCGGTGTAGAGAATAAATTAACTGTCCGGACTTGTAGCAAAGATCTGACATTGCCATTCATGGCTTCCGGATCCCGGCAATCCCTGCCGGGATGACGACTTAACTTAATGGGGCAGTGACCTCAACGCTCAAGATAAGCTTCCAAACGTCCCTCCCGCACCGCTTGCACCAAGGCTTGGTGATCCTGCTCGTTCTGGTCGGCATAAGCTTCAGAAAAATCCGCAAGCACCTCATCGAAGTCTTCTTTCTTTCCCAGGTAGCCGGTGATCTTCGCGGCATCGCCGGAACGGGCATGAGCGCCCGCCAGCGTCCAACCGCAAAGTTCGGCGTACTGATTCATCACGGATGGAGTGAACAGTTCGACCAGCGGCTTCAGCTTCATGTCACGCATTTGCCGTATATAGAAGTGTTTTCCGTTTTTTCCCACCACCCAGCCAAGAAAGATGTCGCTCGACGACAGCATCAGCCGTTGCCCCATCACGACGCGCTGTCCGTGGTTCGGATAGGAGCTCTGTCCGGCATACGGCTCCAGCACCGAAGTACGCGCCTCCTTGACCTGCAGGAACAGCGGATCGTCCGCGCCACCCATAAGGAGCATAATGCTGCAGCGGGTGCCGACACTGCCGACGCCGACCACTTTCATGGCGATGTCCTTGAATTCATAGTGATCCAATAATACCCGCCGATCCTCCGCCAGCGTGGCGCGGTAACGTTCAAACGCCTCGAGCACGCGTGCTTCCACTGTCGTCTCTTCCTCATCCTGCATGTGATAGATCAGCGGCGGATTGTCGCGGATACGGTGTCTGCCGTCTTCGAAGGTGACCAGCTCAGGGAAATCCTCATCCAGCACATCGCGTTCGCGGGCCTTGGCGTAACGTTTTTTGGCACGCGTCTTGGCGGTTTCATCCTCAAACTGCTCGATTGCCGTTTCCAAGTTGATGCTGAAGTACCACACATCAAGCACCCCCATCTTGGAGAATTCCCGCATGCGCTCGCGGTAGCTACGCACGCAAACCTGTGCCGCCTCGCGCGCTTCGCCGGTTCTGAGGCTGTTGGAACGGCTGGCCACCACGAAACTGGCGGCAAGCCGTTTGATATCCCACTCCCAGGGCGCGGGCAGGGTTTCATCGAAGTCGTTGATAGCGAATACCTGCCGCCGTTCCGGTGTAGCGAAGCTGCCGAAGTTGGCCAAATGGCAATCACCGCAGGCTTGCACGCGAATACCGGTGGACGGCAAACCTGCGAGATCGGCCGCCATAATGGCCGCACCCCCTCGATAGAAAGCAAACGGCGATTGCATCATCCGACCGTAGCGAATCGGCAACAATTCAGGTATCCGATCGGCGCCGGATTCGATCAGCAGATCAATGGGATCGCGCCGATTGGCCGGGGCCTGCCATTGCGCGTGACTCGCCAGCGGAACCGCAAGGCGCATTGATCTCCCTTCGTCCCTGCGATCTGTTCGCGAGCGCCGATCGACAGTGACCGGTGCAGCAATTTCACTTGGGACACTATGTTTACGAGTGTTTTTTTTTGAAGTGTCTTTTTTAATCATGAAAAATACTCCATTTGTTTTAAATTAGGCGCTATCACTGTTAATTATCAGTGACGATAATTATCGCAGGGTAGTCTTTAATATTCAAAGAATCATAATAATGTTCTCATTTAACCCGGATATTGCATGAATTCGCACGATGCTCACGCAGGATATTGGTTTCACAAGGGATTTTTCGAAGAAGCGGTGTAGTTATTCATACACCCGACTGAGACAAATCCCGTGTGAAATCAAGAGACAAGTGAGGGCGTGTGCAATTCATGCAATATCCGGGTTAAGTCAATTGATTACGCGAACACAAACATTGAACGGTGAAAGAGCCTAATTGAATATCAATTTGATATCCGCAACCTGCAGAAAGCCTTGCTCAGTACTTAAATCAACAAGTGTTAAGGGATGTTTATCCAGCCATTCTGAAGGAAAATACAGATTAATTCTGTTTTTATTCACACGGATGCGTATATCCGGCAGGCTGTTATTAGACCGGCTTCTGTGCAGAACGGAGGCTAGTCTTAACAAGACACAGAGCCTGAGCACTGAAGTCCTCATTGAATTGGCAATTGATTCGAATTCTTCCACTGGAAACTTCCTGCGATGACTTCGAACAAGCATCGCTAGTTTGATTTGTTCTTGTTGAGAAAAACCCGCAAGATCCGAGTGAGCAGTCAGATAGGCTCCATGCCGGTGATATTGGTTATGAGCGACCGATAGACCCATTTCGTGAATTAAAGCACCCCACAGTAATAATTTTAAATCCGTTTTTTCATCCAGTTCCCAATCTGTTTTTACCTGATGAAAAAATATTTCAGCTGTTTCCTTGACTCGGTTTGCTTGCTCCATATCGACATTGTATCTTTGCAACACATCCATGATGGTCTTGTCTCTGATATCCTCATCATGCACCCGGCCAATCAGGTCATACAACAAGCCTTCGCGCAATGCACCTTCAGATACATTCATCTTTTCCAGATTCAGGGCTTCAAAAACCCCGCACAATATCGCCACACCACTGGCAAACACAGGTTTTCTGCGTTCTGACAAACCGGCAAAGTTGATGGACTCACTATCGCCCATTGCGATGAGTGTTTCTACTAATCGAGTCAGCGCTGAGGCTGTAATACCTGAATCACACCAGCCTTGCGCCTGTACCACATCCCGTATGCTCATAATCGTGCCGGAAGATCCCAGCGCATGATCCCAACCCTCTCTTTTATAAGTTTTTTCTATCGATTCCAGTTCCTGCATGGCAAATAATACCGCCTTGCGCATTTTTTTAGCTTTTATCTTGCCATCATCAAAAAAGCGTTGTCCTACATTGACACACCCCATATACAGACTCTCGGTATAGTACGTATCAAACCCGCGGCCAATGATTACCTCCGTACTACCGCCACCGATATCAATCACCAGGCGCTTATTCACTTCGTCATATAAGCTGTGTGCAACGCCTGAGTAGATAAGCCTTGCTTCTTCACGACCCGCGATGATCTCTATCGGATGACCCAGTGCAATATTCGCCTGAGACAAGAAAAATCCACCATTTCGTGCCTGGCGCAGGGTATTTGTACCTACAGCGCGAACATTCACATGAGGAATTTCTCTGATGCGTTGACCAAATCGCTGCAAACATTCAAGTGCCTGCTGCATGGATTCCTTCGATAACTCCTGTTCGTCATTCAGCCCTGAAGCCAATCTGACCATCTCCTTCATTCGATCAATGATCTGTAGACGGCCATCTACCAAATTAGCAACAATCATGTGAAAACTATTTGAACCTAAATCTACCGCAGCATAGGATTCGTCCATATTTGATGTCATCGAAATGATAATATATTAGAATAATGAGTATCAGAGAAAATTTATGCAAGAACATAAGCTGATAATAATGCGTCATGCCAAATCCGATTGGTCTGAAGAAAATCGATCCGATTTCGATCGTCCTCTGACAATACGCGGAAAAAAATCCGCAAAATCAATAGGAAAATGGTTAAAAAAGAATCAATATAACATGGATCGAGTCATTTGTTCGCCTGCACTACGGGCAAAACAAACCTGTCAGCTGGTATTAGAGGAACTGGGCGTAACTCAAAATAATGTACTTTGGGAGACCGAAGTCTATGATGCATCATTGAATCACTTACTCTCCCTTATCAATCGATATAGCCAAGGTACTCATACGCTATTCATCATGGGCCATAATCCTGGTCTCGATCAATTGCTCTGTTATCTGTCCAGAGATCCGCCATCAGTTAACAGCTCAGGTAAATTACTCACTACTGGTTCAGTAGCTGTGCTTGATTATGGCAGCGCTGCAATCACGACAAAACCCCACCAGGCACACCTGCAACACCTGATCAGACCCAAAGAATTATAAAAAATACCGGCAAGCTTTGGACAATAAAGTTCTCTTACTCTAAATCACAGAGAGAGAAAAGATCCTGAACTTGATAAGTCACCTCTCATTCCGTCAAGTATGGTCTTAATTTATTTTACGGCCAAACGACGGGAACAGCTGATAATGTTATGTACAGTTTTGGAGATCCTATCAGTGGCAATCGTACTGGAAGTCCGAATAGCCAAGCCTTTACTGCTGAGGTAAGTTATACACCTTTTGGTAAATCTACTTCTACCTTAGCCACATTTGCAAATCTACGACTTGCTGCACAATACGTTCACAATTTCAAGTTTAATGGGAGCGCCAACAATTACGATGGTTTGGGCCGTAATGCAGTTAATAACGATGCACTCTATTTGAATGGTTGGCTGGCTTTTTAATAAAATTATGAAAAGTACATGGGTATGAAAATCAATAGCTGAAAGATGCGCTGCGACATTACCCCTAATTGGGCCATACCTAACATCAACAGGTGGAAAAATCTGCACGACTGTCGATTTAAACCTGGCAAGCTACAATGCAAATTGTAGTACTCCAATGGCCGTACTCGCCTCAAAAATAGAAAAATAAGGCAAATATAGATGGCTCAAAGGCGAAAAGAAAGAAAGAAATAGTTATTTCCGATAGTTTTAGTCAACCTTTGTGGAGCCCCTGTGTGGCTAAAAATCATAAAATAAAATGCTTATAAACGAGCGTTAGTTATGATTTCTTTTTGTCCTTTCCCTTCTTTTTGCTGTCCTTCTTATTTTTTTCCTTCTTTTTCTTATCCTTGCCTTTAATTTTTTCTTTCTTCCCGCCGTCTTTTTTATTTTTTTTCTTATCCTTTACCTTATCTGGTTCAACCTGATTTACAGCTTGACTGACCGCACTCTTTTCAGTCGTTGTCTTTTTAACCGTTGCCTGAACATTACTGGCTGCAGTAGTCAATTGCTTAGCTGCTTTATTCTGTAAGCAATCAGAGGCTGCTTTTTTGACCGCGCGCGCGCGTATATCACTAAAACCAGGTATTTTCTCCAATTCTGTTAAACTGATTGAAGCCAACGTTTCAATTGTTTTGATATTGTGTTCAGATAACAGCTTGGCTGTAACGGGACCGATTCCAGTTACATCAGTTAATTTAACCATGGTTAGACTCCTTGTTTGCTTAAAAAGCTCATTATATCTATCTGTCAGTTTAATACAATGAACTCCAGGAGGCTGTCCGAGAATAGTGGTCGTAGCGAGGGAAAGCTATTTTGAGACAGATTTCTCGATCATTTGAGGCAACTAGTGATTCTATTTAACGAAAATGATCGAGAAATATGGCCAAAATAGCTTTTCCGCAGTAGATCACTCTATTCCCGGACAGCTTCCTAGTCTATCTGATTTAACCCGGATATTGCATGAATTGCACACGCTCTCACTTGACTCTTGATTCCACAAGGAATTTTTCTCAGTCGAGTGTATGAATAACTACACCGCTTCTTCGAAAAATCCCTTGTGAAACCAATATCCTGC
>CXWL01110550.1_pt1 | contig 10796 bp, 9 predicted proteins | sample 590931 | NCBI WGS metagenome assembly CXWL01 (sample SAMEA3498368, study PRJEB10139) | groundwater metagenome | biome: water well; material: biofilm material | place: Germany | collected 2015-04-27 | reverse complement strand
TTCGCGATACGCGAAGGCGGACGCACCGTCGGCGCCGGCGTGGTGGCGAAGGTAATCGAGTAAGTAGCCGGTAACTTGTAGCCAGTAGCGGGTAGCAAAGCTACTGGCTGCTAGCTGTTTTTTTTAGGCCAGTAGCTCAATTGGTAGAGTATCGGTCTCCAAAACCGAGGGTTGGGGGTTCGAGACCCTCCTGGCCTGCCACACTAAAACGGCCATACAAATAATGGTCATACAGGTAGGATAGAACGCGCATGGCTGACAAGATTAAATTAAGTTTGGCTTTCCTGCTGGTTATAGCGGGTATTGCGGGATTCTATGCATTGCACGAAAGCGCTGCTGTGGTGAAGCTGGCGTCCGTGTTACTGGGCTTGTTATTGGCGACCGCAGTAGCTTGGACGACTGATCCAGGCAAGAGGTTGTTTATCTTCAGCAAGGAGTCCGTGGCCGAAGCAAAGCGCGTGGTATGGCCGACGCGCAAAGAAACGGTGCAGACTACCGGCATGGTGATCTTGTTCGCGGTTGTCATGGCGCTGTTCTTGTGGATGGTTGATGCCAGCCTGATGCTGGTGGTCAATAAACTGATGGGGCGGAGTGAGTAATGACAAAGCGTTGGTATGTAGTTCATACGTACTCTCAGTTTGAGAAAAGCGTGCAACGCGCCCTGCTGGAGCGCATTCATCGCGCCGGCATGGATGATAAATTCGGCCAGATACTGGTGCCGGTGGAAGAAGTAGTAGAGATGAAGTCCAGCAAAAATAGCGTCAGCGAGCGCAAGATCAGCGAGCGCAAATTTTTTCCGGGTTATGTCCTGGTTGAAATGGACATGACCGATGAAAGTTGGCACTTGGTCAAGAGCACGCCCAAGGTAACCGGTTTTTTGGGTGGGTCGGCGATGAAGCCCACGCCCATTAGCGAAAATGAAGTGCATAACATCATGCAGCAAATGCAGGCCGGGGTAGAAAAGCCCAGGCCCAAGGTGTTGTTCGAGGTTGGCGAGGCGGTGCGCGTCAAGGAGGGGCCGTTTACCGACTTTCATGGTGCAGTGGAAGGCGTTAATTATGACAAGAACAAACTGCGGGTGGCAGTGACCATTTTCGGGCGCTCGACACCTGTGGAACTGGATTTCGGCCAAGTAGAAAAGGCCTGAGATAGGAGCTGGTAGCGTGTGGCTGGTAGCGGGTAGCGGTTTTTGCTACAGGCTACACGCTACTAGCTACCGGCTGGTGTTGTAACGGGGAGCGTGCCGGAGTAACGGCGGTATGCGTTTAACCCACTGAAAAGGAGTAGCAACGTGGCAAAGAAAATAGTCGGCTATATCAAGTTGCAAGTGCCTGCTGGCAAGGCAAATCCAAGCCCGCCCATCGGTCCGGCTCTGGGGCAGCGCGGTTTGAATATCATGGAGTTCTGCAAGGCGTTCAATGCACAGACTCAGGGCGTAGAGCCCGGTCTGCCGATCCCGGTGGTGATTACCGCCTTCGCGGACAAGAGCTTCACCTTTATCATGAAGACACCGCCCGCGACCATCTTGATCAAGAAGGCCGCCGGTGTGCAGAAGGGCAGCAAGACGCCGCATACTGATAAAGTGGGCAAGTTAACCCGCAAGCAGGCGGAAGAAATCGCGAAAACCAAGATGCCTGACCTGACTGCTGCTGATATGGACGCAGCAGTACGCACCATTGCTGGCAGCGCGCGCAGCATGGGTATTACCGTGGAGGGTGTATAACATGGCGCAAATTTCCAAACGCTATAAGGCGCTGGTCACCAAAGTTGACCGCAACAAGCTGTATCCGCTGGCTGATGCGCTGAATCTGGTGAAAGAAACCGCCAAGGCGAAGTTCGATGAATCTATAGACGTGGCGGTGAACCTCGGCATTGACGCCAAGAAGTCCGACCAACTGGTGCGAGGTTCCGTCGTGTTGCCCAAGGGCACCGGCAAGACCGTGCGCGTGGCTGTATTTTCCCAAGGCGCCAAAGCGGAAGAAGCCAAGGCTGCCGGCGCGGACATCGTAGGTTTTGAAGATCTAGCGGAAAGCATCAAGGCCGGCAAAATGGATTTCGACGTGGTGATCGCTTCGCCGGATGCAATGCGTATCGTCGGCCAGTTGGGCCAGATTCTCGGACCGCGCGGACTGATGCCCAACCCCAAGGTGGGCACGGTAACTGCCGATGTGGCGGGCGCGGTGAAGAATGCTAAGGCTGGCCAGGTGCAATACCGCACCGACAAGAACGGTATTGTGCAATGTACTATCGGACGAGCATCGTTCACGCCGGAAGCGTTGCGCGAAAACCTGCTGGCGCTGATTGATGCATTGAGTAAAGCCAAGCCTGCCACATCCAAGGGCGTGTACCTGAAGAAGGTGTCCGTCTCCAGCACCATGGGTGTCGGCATACGTATCGAACAGGCCAGTTTGGCTGGGTAAGTTTTGGTTTAAATTTGCGGCATGTTATGTCATGCCGCTCGCAATCTTTGGACTGCTGCATGATTGGCAGATTATCAAAGACCGTAGGTGCCCTGAGGGCTTAATATTCAGTAGATTGTTGATGGAGCAACAGGATTGTTTTCTGTCATCTGTCTTCTGAAACCCACGTAGATGGTGTGCCCGCGAGCAGGGAGATTTTTCCTTACTTCAGGACGCAGTTGTTAACGATGGAGCGCCAGAGCCTGGTTTTTTGGAAGCTTGGCTATTGTGTTCCGATTGAAAATGGAGGAAGGCTTTGGGTCTTAATCTGCATGAAAAACAAGCGGTAGTAACCGAGGTAAGCGCACAAGTGGCGCAAGCCCAGACTATCGTGCTGGCAGAGTACCGTGGCATAGAAGTCGGCGACATAACCAGATTGCGCGCTACCGCACGCAATTCCGGTGTGTATTTCCACGTGTTGAAAAATACGCTGGCACGCCGTGCCGTGCAAGGCACTCCATTCGAAGCGCTGGCTGAAAAAATGGTCGGGCCGCTGGTGTACAGCATCAGCGCCGATCCGGTCGCCGCAGCGAAAGTGGTGCATGACTTTGCCAAGACAAATGACAAGCTGGTGATTAAGGCAGGTGCAATGGCCGGTTCTGTGATGTCAGCGGACGAAGTAAAAGTGCTGGCCGCTATCCCGGGACGCAATGAGTTGATTGCGCGCTTGATGGCAACCATGAATGCGACGACCAGCAAGTTCGTGCGCACACTGGCGGCGATCCGCGACAAGAACGAAGGCGCAACCGCTGCCGCTTAAAGCGGGTAAACGGATTTTTTGAATTATATATTTAGGAGAGCAACATGGCTGTAACTAAAGCTGATATTTTGGATGCAATTGCTGGTATGACCGTGCTGGAACTGTCCGCGCTGATCAAGGAAATGGAAGAAAAATTCGGCGTATCCGCTGCGGCTGTTGCCGTTGCCGGGCCCGCTGCGGGCGCTGCTGCTCCAGCCGCCGCTGAACAAACTGAATTCACTGTGATCCTGAAGTCCGCTGGCGACAACAAGGTAAATACGATCAAGGTGGTTCGCACCATTACCGGCCTGGGCCTGAAAGAAGCAAAGGATCTGGTGGACGGAGCACCCAAGGCAGTGAAGGAAGGCGTTAACAAGGCTGATGCTGATGCCATCCTGAAGCAATTGACTGAAGCTGGAGCAGCTGCCGAAATTAAATAGTACTGCACGTGCAAAAAAGGCTGGTGGCAAACCTTCTTTTTAATCCCTTCCCCGAACGGGGTGGAGCTAATCGTCTCCTCAACTCGCTGGGAAATAGCCAACGATTTGGCCGCTGTTTTTCGGCGGCCTAGCAGGATGGCTAGGTAGTTATATTAGGGTTAGGGAGAAGGTGTTATTGCTGTCAGCCTTTTGCCATTTCTAAAAAGGCAGCGAACAGCAAGCTATAAGATTTTTGTTTATTGTCTTTTAGTTCCGGCATAGCCCGCGCGTGGATGTTGACATTTGGTGTCATTACAACCACGGCATCCCTTTGCAGGGGTGCAAATTCCTACCAGCGTTTCGCTGGCAACGAATTTGCCTATTCTGTACAGAGAAAGGCCATGCCTGACCTGAGTTAGTGTATAGAGGCATTTCGTCGAAAGGCGGATGCTCGCAAACTTTGTTTTCCCTTGGCCGTGGAGATATCATGAACTATTCTTTTACTGAAAAAAAACGCATCCGTAAAAGTTTCGCAAAACGGGTCGGTGCTTTGCCGGTGCCTTTTTTGTTGTCCACCCAACTGGAATCTTATAGCGATTTTTTGCAAGCGCAAGTGCCGCCTGACCAGCGCATCAATAATGGGCTACAGGCCGCATTCAAATCGATTTTTCCGATTGAGAGCCATAACAAGTATGCGCGCCTCGACTTTGTTAGNNGCGGCCGTAAAAGAAGTGAAAGAGCAGGAAGTGTATATGGGTGAAATTCCGCTCATGACCCATACAGGCTCTTTCGTCATCAACGGCACCGAACGAGTTATCGTATCGCAGTTGCATCGCTCGCCCGGCGTATTCTTTGAGCATGACCGCGGCAAGACACACAGTTCCGGCAAGCTGCTGTTCTCCGCACGTATCATTCCTTACCGCGGTTCCTGGCTGGATTTCGAGTTCGACCCCAAGGATTACTTGTACTTCCGTATAGACCGCCGCCGCAAGATGCCAATTACCATCTTGCTCAAGTCGTTGGGTTATACGCCGGAAGAAATACTCAAGGAGTTTTTCGAGTTCGATACATTTTTGCTGGGCAAAAAAGGCATACAGTTTGAAGTGATGCCGGAGCGGCTGCGAGGGGAAATAGCGCGCTTCGACATTGCGGGCAAGGCTGGCAAGGTGATTGTGGCTGCCGGAAAACGCATCACCGTGCGGCACATCCGCGAAATTGAAGAGGCGGGCATCGACAAGCTGGCGGTGGGCGACGACTTCCTGCTGGGCCGTGTGCTGGCTCATAACATGGTGGACAAGGACAGCGGCGAAATCATCGCCAACGCCAACGATGAAATCACTGAAACCTTGCTCGGCCAGTTACAAGCGGCGGGGATCAACAAGATTCACACGCTGTATACCAACGATCTGGATCAGGGCGCCTATATCTCACAGACTCTGCGCTCCGATGAAACCACCGATCAGTGGACAGCACGCGTAGCCATTTACCGCATGATGCGCCCCGGTGAACCGCCCACAGAAGACGCAGTGGAAAACCTGTTTAACGGATTGTTCTTCTCTGATGAGCGTTATGACCTGTCGGCTGTAGGCCGCATGAAATTCAACCGCCGTGTCGGGCGTGATGAATTGACGGGCTCTGCCATATTGTCCAACGATGACATTGTGGCGGTGATCAGGATTCTGGTCGAATTGCGTAATGGCCGCGGCGAGATTGACGATATCGACCATCTCGGCAATCGCCGCGTGCGCGCGGTGGGTGAACTGGCGGAGAACCAGTTCCGCGCCGGTTTGGCACGTGTCGAACGCGCGGTGAAGGAACGTCTGGGCCAGGCCGAGGCGGACAACCTGATGCCGCACGACTTGATCAATGCGAAGCCGATCTCCGCTGCAGTCAAGGAGTTCTTCGGTTCCAGCCAGTTGTCGCAGTTCATGGATCAGACTAACCCGCTGTCCGAAGTGACGCACAAGCGCCGCATTTCAGCACTGGGCCCTGGCGGATTGACGCGCGAACGCGCCGGCTTCGAGGTACGCGATGTGCACCCGACGCATTATGGCCGCGTGTGCCCGATCGAGACACCGGAAGGTCCAAACATTGGCCTGATCAACTCATTGGCGCTGTATGCGCGCACCAATAATTACGGTTTCATCGAAACGCCCTATCGCAGGGTGGTCAAGAGTAAGGCGACAGACGAGGTGGATTACTTGTCCGCGATCGAAGAGGGCAAATTCACCATCGCGCAGGCAAACGCCGATCTGGATAGCAAGGGAAAATTCACCAACAATATCGTGTCATCGCGGCAGCACAATGAATTTGTGCTGGCCACGCCTGACAAGATCGAGTACATGGACGTGGCTCCAGCCCAAGTGGTGTCGGTTGCGGCATCGCTGATCCCGTTCCTGGAGCATGACGATGCGAACCGCGCCTTGATGGGCGCCAACATGCAGCGCCAAGCCGTGCCTTGCCTGCGTGCGGAAAAGGCGCTGGTCGGCACCGGTCTCGAACGCACCGTGGCGGTGGACTCCGGCACGACAGTACAGGCATGGCGCGGTGGTCGGGTGGATTATGTGGATGCGAGCCGTATTGTGGTGCGCGTTCACGATGAAGAAACGACGCATGGCGAAGTGGGTGTGGACATCTACAATCTGACCAAATACACCCGCTCCAACCAGAACACCAACATCAACCAGCGCCCGCTGGTCAAGATGGGGGATGTGATTGCATGTGGTGACGTGATCGCCGACGGCGCATCCACCGATATGGGCGAACTGGCGCTGGGGCAGAATATGCTGGTGGCGTTCATGCCGTGGAACGGCTACAACTACGAGGACTCGATCCTGATGTCCGAGCGTGTGGTGGCGGAGGAGCGATTTACCTCTATCCATATCGAGGAGTTGACGGTAGTGGCGCGCGATACAAAGCTCGGTTCGGAGGAAATTACGCGCGACATCCCCAATCTGTCTGAAGCACAGATGGGCCGTTTGGATGAATGCGGCATAGTACATATCGGCGCAGAGGTCGGAGTGGGCGACGTGCTGGTGGGCAAGGTCACGCCCAAGGGGGAGACCCAACTGACGCCGGAAGAAAAGTTGCTGCGTGCTATCTTTGGCGAGAAGGCTTCCGATGTAAAGGACACCAGCTTGCGCGTGCCGGCCGGTATTTCCGGTACGGTGATCGACGTGCAGTTGTTTACCCGTGAAGGGTTGCAGCGCGACGCGCGCGCGCAGCAGATTATTGAAGACGAGCTGAAACGTTACAAGAAAGATCTGGCTGACCAGATGCGCATTGTCGAGTCGGACGTGTTCGCTCGCCTGGAAAAACTGCTGATAGGCAAAGTGGCCAATGGCGGGCCGATGAAGCTGGCCAAGGGCACCAAGCTGGGCAAAGAGTACCTTGCCAAGCTGGAGCATCATCAGTGGTTCGATATCCGCCTCGGCAATGAAGAGGCCGCTTCGCAACTGGAGCAGGTCAAGGAAGGCCTCGCGCAGAAACGGGTGGAATTTGATGCTGCATTCGAGTTGAAGAAGAAGAAGCTGACCCAGGGCGATGAACTGCAAGCCGGTGTGCAGAAAATGGTCAAGGTCTATGTGGCGGTAAAACGTCGCCTGCAGCCAGGTGACAAGATGGCAGGACGGCACGGCAACAAGGGGGTGGTGTCGCGTATCGTGCCAGTGGAAGATATGCCCTGCATGGCGGACGGCACGCCGGTCGACATCGTGCTGAATCCGCTGGGCGTGCCGTCGCGCATGAACATCGGCCAGATACTCGAAGTACATCTAGGTTGGGCAGCCAAGGGCTTGGGCAAGAAAATTGGCATGATGCTTGAGTCACAAGCCAAGATTGCTGATGTGCGCAAGTTCCTGGGTAAGATATACAACACCGATGTGCATAAGACTGTGGATATCGCTACGTTCAGCGACGATGAAGTGCTTGAACTGTGCCGCAACCTGAAGGATGGCGTGCCCTTTGCCACCCCAGTGTTTGACGGAGCGAACGAAGAGGAAATAAAGGCCATGCTGGAGCTGGCAGATCTGCCGCGTTCCGGCCAGATAGCCCTGCACGATGGCCGCACGGGCGCTGCCTTTGACCGCCCGGTTACGGTGGGTTATATGCATGTTCTCAAGCTGCATCACCTGGTGGACGACAAGATGCACGCCCGCTCCACTGGGCCATACAGTCTGGTGACGCAACAGCCGCTGGGCGGCAAGGCGCAATTCGGCGGCCAGCGTTTCGGTGAAATGGAAGTCTGGGCGCTGGAAGCGTACGGTGCGGCTTACACCTTGCAGGAAATGCTGACGGTCAAATCCGACGACGTTAATGGGCGCACCAAGGTCTATGAGAGCATTGTCAAGGGCGACCACAAGATTGATGCCGGCATGCCGGAGTCGTTTAACGTGTTAACCAAGGAAATACGCTCTCTGGGTATCGATATCGATCTGGAACGTCACTAAACGCTATTCGGGCATAAGGCTTAAAGGAGTTACACATGAAAGCATTGCTGGATTTGTTCAGGCAGGTAACGCAAAAGGAAGAATTCGACGCGATCAAGATCGGGTTGGCTTCGCCGGAGAAAATCCGTTCCTGGTCTTACGGCGAAGTGAAGAAGCCGGAAACCATCAACTATCGTACTTTCAAACCAGAGCGGGACGGCTTGTTCTGCGCCAAGATTTTTGGCCCNNGTGATCTGTGAGAAGTGCGGCGTGGAAGTGACGCTGTCCAAGGTGCGCCGCGAGCGCATGGGCCATATCGAACTGGCATCGCCGGTTGCGCACATCTGGTTCCTCAAGTCGCTGCCGTCGCGCCTGGGCATGGTGCTGGACATGACACTGCGCGACATCGAGCGCGTGCTGTATTTCGAAGCTTATGTGGTGACCGAACCCGGCATGACTCCGCTCAACCGCAGCCAGTTGCTGTCCGAAGATGATTACCTCGCCAAACTGGAAGAGCATGGCGATGAATTTTCTGCGGTGATGGGGGCGGAAGGGGTGCGCGCGCTGCTGCGCGCGCTGGACGTGCCTGCCGAGGTGGAAAAGTTGCGTGCCGAACTGGAAGGGACGACTTCCGAGACCAAGATCAAGAAATTTGCCAAGCGCCTGAAAATACTCGAGGCGTTCCAGTCTTCCGGCATCAAGCCCGAGTGGATGATCATGACGGTGTTGCCGGTGCTGCCGCCGGAACTGCGCCCGCTGGTGCCGCTGGATGGTGGCCGCTTTGCGACCTCCGACCTGAATGATCTGTACCGCCGCGTGATTAACCGCAATAACCGCTTGAAGCGCCTGCTGGAACTGAAGGCGCCGGAGATCATCGTGCGCAACGAAAAGCGCATGTTGCAAGAGTCGGTGGATTCGCTGTTGGACAATGGCCGCCGCGGAAAGGCGATGACCGGTGCCAACAAGCGCCCGCTGAAATCGCTGGCCGATATGATCAAGGGCAANNTCCGTGATCGTGGTGGGACCGCAACTGAAACTGCACCAGTGCGGCTTGCCCAAGAAAATGGCGCTGGAACTGTTCAAGCCGTTCATATTCCACAAGCTGGAAATCCTCGGTCTGGCCACCACCATCAAGGCTGGCAAGCGCATGGTGGATGCGGAAGAGCCGGTGGTGTGGGACATTCTGGAAGACGTGATCCGCGAACACCCGGTACTGCTGAACCGCGCGCCAACTTTGCACCGTCTCGGCATCCAGGCGTTCGAACCGATCCTGATCGAAGGCAAGGCGATCCAGTTGCATCCGCTGGTGTGTACCGCATTCAACGCCGACTTCGACGGCGACCAGATGGCGGTGCATGTGCCGTTGTCGCTGGAAGCGCAGATGGAGTGCCGCACCCTGATGCTGGCTTCCAATAACGTGCTGTCGCCTGCCAACGGCGAGCCGGTCATCGTGCCGTCGCAGGATATCGTGCTAGGCTTGTACTACATGACGCGCGAGAAAATCGGCGCGCTGGGCGAGGGTTCGATGTTTGCCGATGTATCCGAAGCGCAACGCGCTTATGAGTCAGGGCACGTCGACCTGCAGGCCAAGGTGGTGGTGCGCATCAAGGAGCCACATCTTGACGAGAATGGCGTGCGCCAGGAAAAACGCACGCGCTATGAAACGACCGTGGGGCGTTCCATCCTGTCGGAAATTCTGCCCGTCGGTTTGCCGTTCAGCTTTGTCAACAAGGCGCTCAAGAAGAAGGAAATCTCGCGCCTGATCAACACCAGCTTCCGCCGCTGTGGTCTGCGCGACACTGTCATTATGGCGGACAGGCTGATGTATATGGGATTCTCTTACGCCACCCGTGCTGGCATTTCGATCTGTCTGGACGATATGCTGGTGCCACCGCAGAAAAACGAACTGATCAGTGTGGCCGAAAAAGAAGTGCATGAAATTGACGTACAGTACACCTCCGGCTTGGTGACACAGGGCGAACGCTACAACAAGGTGGTGGACATCTGGGGGCGCACCGGCGATCTGGTGGCCAAGGCCATGATGAACCAGTTGGGTAGCGAGCCAGTAATCGATCGTGCCAGTGGCAAGCCGCTCACCGACAAGAAGGGCAAGGTGGTGATGCAGGAGTCATTTAATTCCATTTACATGATGGCCGACTCCGGTGCACGGGGTTCCGCCGCACAGATACGCCAGTTGGCCGGGATGCGCGGACTGATGGCCAAGCCGGACGGCTCGATCATCGAAACCCCGATTACCGCGAACTTCCGCGAGGGGTTGAACATGCTGCAATACTTTATTTCTACCCATGGCGCGCGCAAGGGACTGGCCGATACTGCGCTGAAGACCGCGAACTCAGGGTATCTGACACGTCGTCTGGTGGACGTGACACAGGATCTGGTGGTGATCGAGGACGATTGCGGCACCAGCTTGGGTGCCGCGCTGAAGGCGTTAGTGGAGGGTGGCGAGGTCATAGAGGCGTTACGCGAGCGCATACTCGGCAGGGTCGCCAGCTTGGATATTGTCAACCCTGAAACCAGTGAAACCCTGTATGAAGCGGGCACCTTGCTGGACGAGGATATGGTGGAAACCATAGAAACGCTGGGCATAGATGAAGTTCATGTGCGTACCCCGCTGACCTGTGAAACGCGTTATGGTTTGTGCGCCAAATGTTATGGTCGCGATCTGGGTCGCGGTGGCCTTATAAATGTGGGCGAAGCGGTCGGCGTAATCGCCGCGCAGTCTATCGGTGAA
>CXWL01063653.1_pt2 | contig 10796 bp, 13 predicted proteins | sample 590931 | NCBI WGS metagenome assembly CXWL01 (sample SAMEA3498368, study PRJEB10139) | groundwater metagenome | biome: water well; material: biofilm material | place: Germany | collected 2015-04-27 | reverse complement strand
CTGCCGCGAACCTGCGCACCATTGACGTTGCTCAAGTTTGCATTTCGTATCGATAGGAAGCTGAAAATGTCCACCCATCGCAGCACGGAGAACGCAATGTCATTAGCCAAGCCAGCGCACGAACACACCTCCCACACACTCGAAGTTGCGAACCCGCCGCCGGCACGGACCGGCATGGCGGGCGTGCGTCCAACCGACATCGAACCACCGAGCAATCTCGACCGCATGCTGCACGCGATGATGGGACAGTTCAGCCAGGGCATCTCGCCGACCAGCCTGGCCCTTGCCGGAACCGACTGGATGCTGCACCTGGCCCAGTCGCCAGGAAAATGGCAGCGGCTGGCCGAGAAGGCCTGGACCAAGGACATGCGCTGGCTCGACTACGCGCTGCGCAGCACCTTCGGCCAGGATGCGCAGCCATGTATCGATCCGCTGCCCCAGGACCGGCGCTTCCGCAGCGAGGAGTGGCAGCGCTGGCCATACAACCTGATGCAGCAGGGCTTCCTGCTGAACCAGCAGTGGTGGCACAACGCCACCACCGGCATCGACGGCGTCACCAAGCATCACGAACAGGTGGTGTCGTTCGTCGCGCGCCAGCTGCTCGACCTGGTCTCGCCGGTGAACTTCATCGCCACCAATCCCGAAGTAAGCGCAGCCATCGTGCGCGAGCGCGGCGCCAACCTGGTGCGCGGCGCCACCAACCTGCTGGAAGACNNCGTCCACGCCGAGCCGGTGCTGATCGTTCCCGCGTGGATCATGAAGTACTACATCATGGACCTGTCGCCGCATAACTCGCTGGTGCGTTACCTGGTCGAGCACGGCCACACGGTGTTCATGATCTCGTGGCACAACCCGACGACCGAGGATCGCGGCCTCGGCCTCGACGACTACCTGCACGACGGCGTGATGCGCGCCTTCGACACGGTGCGCGAGCGGCTTCCGGGCAAGAAGGTCAATGCTGTTGGCTATTGCCTTGGCGGCACCTTGCTGTCGATCGCGGCCGCCGCCTACGAGCATGACCAGCGCGCCTACCTGAACTCAATCACGCTGCTGGCGGCCCAGACGGATTTTTCGGAAGCTGGCGAACTGATGCTGTTCATCGATGAAAGCCAGGTGGCATGGCTGGAAGACCTGATGTGGCAGCAGGGCTACCTCGACAACCGGCAGATGGCCGGCGCCTTCCGCTTGCTGCGCTCGAACGACCTGGTCTGGTCGGTCGCGGTCAGCCAGTACCTGCTGGGCCAACGCGCGCCAGTGAACGACCTGATGGCATGGAACGCCGACACCACGCGCATGCCCTACCGCATGCACAGCGACTACCTGCGCAAACTATTCCTTAACAACGACCTGTTTTCCGGGCGCTACCGGGTCAAGGGCAGGCCGATCGCGCTGTCGGATGTGCACGAACCGGTATTCGCGGTCGCGACCATGACGGATCACGTGGCGCCGTGGCGCTCGGTGTACAAGGTGCACCTGATGTCGCATTGCGACGTGCACTTCGTGCTCGCCAGCGGCGGCCACAACGCCGGCATCATCAGCGAACCTGGCCACGCGGGGCGGCGCTACTACACCGCGGCCCACCGGCGCGGCGACCGCTACACCGATCCCGACAAATGGATTGAAGGTGCCGATGAAAAGGCCGGCTCGTGGTGGCCGGAATGGCTGGCATGGCTGGAGCGCGTCTCGCCCGGCGCAATGGTGGCGGCGCAGCCCGTCACCGGCTCGCTCGGCGCCGCGCCGGGCCGCTATGTTCTGGAACGCTAGCCGGTGAACGGATTCTTCACCGTCTGAATGCCTGGAGCCGGCAGTGCGTCCGGCAGGTCAGTCGCTTCGAGCTTGCCAACGACTGCGCCAAGCAGCTGGTGCAGCTCGCGGGCCATGGCGAGCCCGGCCCTGTCGGCGGTCAGGTCGACGTCGCCGCTCAGCGTGATGCGGTCGAGCCGGTTCTCGATCATCAGCTTGCCGATGATGACGACGTCGGCTTCATTGGCATACGGATCAAACCCCTTCTTGTCGGTCGTCATTGCAACTCCTCCTGATCGCGCCGTGGACGCTTTTGCTTACGCTGGCGAACCTGCGGCAAGCGCAGCATCGCCTCTTTCTCGCGTGCCGACAACGACGGCATCAGGTCGATGCCGATGGTCTTCTCAAGCTGCGCGATCGTCATCGTCTGGTACCGCGTGGTCGGCGCATTCTCGATGAACCAGGCGCCCCCGGCCTTCTGGCGCGGGTTCCACACAACCTTGTACAGGTGGGTGGGCACCAGCACATTGCCGACCTTGCGCAAGCTGCTCCCCAGGAATACCGGCCCGGTCAGGACATACAGCGCGCCCTCTTTCGCCGCCATCTTGCGTACGATGTGCTCGATGCCGGACCAGACGTGGCGGTTATTCTCCGCGTCCTGCGGCACCATGTTCGCGAGCGAAAAGCTCTCTCGCTGGCTGCGCCGGTCCGGCATATTGCCGTTCGGCGCAAGGTGTCCGCGGTCGAAACCGCTGAGCGCATAATCGGACAGCTCGGCGCGCTGAGCCCGCGGCAGGCGCGGCTCGGCATGGAAGGAATTGATGCGTGACTGGTCGCCGGCCGCCGCAACGTTGCCGGCGCGCAGATGCTCGGCCGACCACAGCGCGGTGCGCGTGATACCGGAATGCATGATCCCGAAGACGCCATAACATAACTCGCGTGTAGCAACTGCCAGCCTTGGGTTGCGAATCTCGGGCAGCCGCCCATCCACGTAATGGTCGGGACAAGCGCCAGCGGCGGCGTTGGCGCCGGCCAGCAGCGCGGCGGCCAGCAGCATGCCGGCCAAAATCTGATGAAACATTGACGCCTGATTAAAATTTCCAGGCCGCTATTGTAACGTCGTGCCCCGGCGAAACGAGCCCCGAACGTGCGCACAATTAGAAAAGCATTGCTAATTGGAATGTACTAGAATGCTTTTTTAATTCACAACCTGCGACGGTCAATCCCTAATGGCGCAGCAAGCGATACCCGAAGACATACGCCGGTTTGTGCTCACCAGCATACCGTCGGTGCCTCACCTCGAAGCCCTGCTGCTGTTGCGCGGGACGCCCGGCCAATGGAGCACTGCGGCGCTGGCAGAACGCCTTTACCTCGGCGAAAAACAGGCCGCTGTCCTGCTCGACGACCTCTGCAATTCCGGCATGGCGGTGGTCAACGGTGCGGAGCATGCGGCAAGCTATCGCTATCAGCCTGCCAGCGAGCTGCTGAGCGCGACGATCGACAACCTGGCCGATTTTTACGCGCGCCACCTTGTCGACGTCACCCACCTTATCCACTCCAAGCACGACCGCAAGGCGCAGCAGTTCGCCGACGCGTTCAAATGGCGAAAGGATTCTTAAATGGCCCAGATCATCTACATTTTATGTATCCTCACCTCGCTCGCGTGTGCCTGGCTACTGCTGGGCAGTTATAGCCGCACCCGTCATCGCCTGCTGTTCTGGAGCGGTATGTGTTTTGTCGTCATCACGCTGAACAACGTGCTGTTGCTGGTGGACCGGGTGGTCTTCCCGACATCCGTCGACTTGATGCCATACAGGCTCGGGTCGGCTTTGCTCGCCCTGATGCTGTTGCTGTACGGCCTGATCTACGAAAAGGAGTGATGACCGAATGAACGAGATTCTGGTTGGCGCAATTGCCATGGCATCGCTGGTTATCAGCATGGTCTTCACGCGCTACTGGCGCAGTACCGGTGACCGTTTCTTCCTGTACTTCGCGTTGTCGTTCGCCATCGAAGGCGCGCACCGCATCTATTCAAGTGTCGCGCAGAGCATGAATGAGGAAAGCGCCCTGCACTACCTGATTCGGCTGGTTGCTTACGGCCTGATCTTGTGGGCGATTTTCGAGAAGAACTGGCCGCGCGGCAAAGCCAAGCGCTGACCTGGCAGCGCACCACAGGGCCGCCAGATTTCGCGTCACGTCCGGTTGATGGATACGCCGCCATCGGTCGTCAGGCACGATCCCGTCGTAAAACTCGACGCCTCGGAAGCGAGGTAGAGCGCCGAACGGGCAATCTCCCCTGGCTGTGCCAGCCGTTTAAGCGCGTGCAGGCTTTCCACGAAGGCACGCGCCTCTGGCGTGTTTGCCACGGCCCGCCCCATCGGCGTGTCGGTGCCGCCTGGCAGCAGCGCATTGGCCCGGATGCCTTGCCCGCCAAACTCAACCGCGATCACCTGCATGAGACCGATCAGTCCCGCCTTGCTGGCCGCATACGCGCCCATTCCCGGAAAGCCGGCGGCGTGGCCAACGAAGGTTGAGGTGAAGATGATCGAGCCGGAGCCGCGTCTTACCATCGCCGGTATCTGGTATTTGGCGCCCAGGAAGGCACTGGTCAGGTTTGTGTCGAGGATCTCGGCCCAGGCGTCGGTGGCGATATCGGGAACCGGTGCACTTCCCCCTACAGCTCCTGCATTATTGAAGGCAATATCAAGTCCGCCAAAGCGGCCGACTGCGCTCTCTACGAGTGCGCGTGCGAGCCCTTCGTCCCTGATGTCGCCGGCAAGCGCAACAGCGTGGCCGCCGCCCGCTTCNNGTCACGATCGCGACCTTGCCTGCCAACTGGTGCATCTTCTTTCCCCTGTGCTGATTTGTAAGAGTCATCAGCATAGGGAAGCGGCGTTGCCGCCGCTATCCGTTTCTTGCGGCCGCGTTCGACTAATCGGCAGCCGCTTCCACCGTGATATTGCCAATGCCGATAGCGCCCAGCGCATCGCGCACGTCCTCGATCTCCGCCTCAAGTTCCGCGCCCACATCCAGCGGCTTCTCGACGGTTGCCAGTACGGAGCCGCCCTGCCCCAGCAAGGTCACGCGCATGACCAGGTCGTCGTCGCTGGCCGCCGCCGCAACCCTTGCGCTGGCGTCGGCCGGCGCGATGCCGCTGCCTTCCAACGCCTGGTTCAGCTGCGTCATCATGCGCAGCGTCGCGAGTTCTTCGACACCATATTCAAACGCACCGAAGAACAGGTCCTGGTACAGGAAGTTCACTTCGACGGCATCCGGATTTGCGGCAAGGCAGCGCCGCACCAGCGGCGACGCCGTTTCCGTCCACGCGCGGTAGCGCGCCATGCGGGCGTCGAAATACGCCTCGGCGCGCGTCGCATCGCCGGGAATCGCATAGAACGGATCGTCGACCCGCTTGAGTGCAAAGCCGACCAGGAAGCGCAGCTCGACCGTCGGCGCGTCCGCTGCCGCGGTATTCGGCGCCCATCCGGTCATGGTCCGGTCCAGCGCCGGGGTAGCGGTCAGTTTCTTCGCCGTCATGGAGGCGTGCACATCCCGAACGATCTCATTCAGTTCGCAGTAGGTAATGCGGGCCGCCTCGCGCGGGTCGTAGGCGTGCGCCACCAGCACGACCCTGGCCTCTTCGCTCTCCAGTTGTCCACTGCGCAGGCTGTCGACCAGCGATTCGAACGCATCCGGGTCGGCGAACGTTTCGCTCTCGTTCAGCCCGCCGGTGCTGTGGACAAACAGGGGAATGGCGAACGCGTTGATCTCCATTGCGGGGACGCCCTCGCGCCGCATCACGGCAACGCCACTGGCCTCCTCAATGCCGGAACGCAGCAGCAGGTAGGCCGGAATGTCCGAATAGCGCGCGCGGTCGATGGCGTCGTACAGCACATCGTCGTTCTTCTTGCGCAATGCATTGAGGACCATGCGGTTCAGCTCCTCCTGCTTCTGGCGCACCACGGCGTCGTCGTCGTCCTCGGGCACGGCGATGTCGAGGGCAAGATCCGCCATCGCCTGGGCGACGAAGTCGTCATCGTCTTGCGGAGCGGAAGTGACGGCGGACTTGCGTGGAACTGGGCGCTTATTTTTTGGCATGGCGGTTTCTGGTGAGGTGACTGTGCACCATGTTAGCAAATCGCCAGCGCCGGCGCGACTGCCGCAGTCGGTTCCCGCTCAACCGCGAACGCGGTATGATCTTGCCAAGACGGCAAGCCCCAGCGGCCAGGGCAGCGTAACAAACCTTACGGGAGAGCACAGTGTCACTGCTGAACAACTATTTCAAGCTGCAGGAAAACGGAACCACGGCGCGCACCGAAGTTATCGCCGGCATCACGACCTTCCTGACCATGGCTTACATTATCTTTGTCAATCCGTCGATCCTGGGCGACGCCGGGGTGCCGAAAGACGCGGTCTTCGTTGCCACTTGCCTGGCCGCCGCGCTTGGCAGCCTGATGATGGGCCTGTACGCGAATTATCCGATCGGCATGGCGCCGGGCATGGGCTTGAACGCCTACTTCGCTTACGCGGTCGTGCTCGGCATGGGCGTGCCCTGGCAAACCGCGCTGGGCGCCGTGTTCATTTCAGGCTGCCTGTTCATCCTGGTCAGCGTGTTCGGCCTGCGCGCGATGATCGTCAACGGCATCCCGCACTCGCTGCGCACCGCAATCACCGTGGGGCTGGGACTGTTCCTCGGCCTGATCGCACTCAAGAGCGCGGGCATCGTCGTCGCCAACCCGGCCACCATGGTCAGCGCCGGCGACCTGCGCTCCGCGCCGGCCATCATGGCCATCGTGGGCTTCCTGCTGATCGTCACGCTGGATCGCCTGCGCGTGCGCGGCGCGATCCTGATCGGCATGATGGTGATTACCGTCGCCAGCTTCTTCTTCGGCGGGAACACCTTCAAGGGCATCGTTTCAGCGCCGCCTTCGCTGGCGCCGACGCTGTTGCAGCTCGACATTGGCGGCGCGATCGGGGTCGGCATCCTGAATGTGGTGCTGGTGTTCTTCCTGGTTGAATTGTTCGATGCGACCGGCACCCTGATGGGCGTTGCCAGCCGCGCCGGCCTGCTGGTCGATGGCAAGATGGAGCGCCTGAACCGCGCCCTGCTGGCCGACAGCGTCGCCATCGTCGCCGGCTCGGCGCTTGGCACGTCCAGCACCACCGCCTACATCGAGAGCGCGGCCGGGGTCCAAGCGGGGGGACGAACCGGCCTGACCGCCGTGGTGATCGCCCTGCTGTTCCTGGCCTGCCTGTTCATCTCACCGCTGGCTGGCGTCGTGCCGCCGTATGCAACCGCGCCCGCACTGTTGTTCGTCGCCTGCCTGATGCTGCGTGACCTTGGCAACATCGATTGGGAAGAAACGACCGAGAGCATTCCGGCGGCAATCTGCGCGCTTGCGATTCCGTTCACGTACTCCATCGCGCATGGTATTGCATTCGGTTTCATCACCTATGCGATGCTCAAACTGCTGACCGGAAAAGCACGCGACGTAAAGCTCATCGTGTGGCTCATCGCTGCGGCCTTCACCTTCAAATACGCGTATGTGGGTGCCTGAGCTCGACAAAAAATAACACCTTGACACCGTGTGGTACCGAACAGAGATCGACCCTCGCAGCGCGCATAATTGTCTAAACGCTAACGAGGAGCAACACCATGAAGTGCAAAGCCATCCGCCACACACTGTTTGTCGCAGGCATGGTGTTCGTCTCGAGCACCTTCGCCGGAACCGAAGTCATCAAGTGCACCGATGCATCGGGCCATGTCACGCTGACCGACCAACCGTGCCAGGGCGAGGCAGCGCAGCGCGTGTTGTCCGTTGCTGCAGCACCCGCTGTCCCCGCGGCGGAAACCTCGGCTGCGCTTTCCAGTGGCGCCGATCGCTACCAGCTGAGCAAGCTGCCGCCGTCGACACGGATGCGCGCGGCGCCCTTCACGCAAGTCCATGCGCCTGGCCGTTTGCTTGCACGCGATGTCGCCACCTTGAAGGAAGCGCGCCGCACCCTGATGCTTCTCGACAGTACCATGTCGGCCAGCCGCCAGCGCGGCCTGGCGGCCAACCGATAATCGTTTTTCCGCGGGCGTTTAATAACGGTCGTTAGCGCGTATTGACCGCAAGTTGTAGTCAATTGCGGCTTGTCTGCAGGCTTTCTCGTGTGTTGTTCAGGTACAATGCTGCTCACCGATAGCAGTTCCCTATACGCATATGAAACTCTCTTCGCTTCTCGCGCTCGCCGCGGTCTTAACGCACGGCAGTGTCATCGCCGGCGACATCGCCCCCGGCTGGAACACCTCAGCCGAACTCGGCGCCATCACTACCTCCGGCAACACGGCAGGCACATCTGTGACCGGCCGTATCGACGCGCGCCAGGAGCTCGACAGCTGGAGCAACCAGTACATTGTTTCGGGCTACTTCAAGGAAGATGAAACCACCAGCACCGGCAAGACTGTGACGGTGAAATCGGCCGAGCGCGTGTCCGTGTCGGCCAAGGCCGCGTACAAGCTGATGGAAGACGGCAAGAAGCTGTTTGTGCTCGGCACCTATGTCGACGACCGGTTTGGCGCGTACACCACTTACTCGACCATGGCAGTCGGTCACGCCTGGGGCTGGGAAAATGCGAAGGACCGCAGGATCGACCTGGAGGTGGGCCCGGGCTATTTCACGGGAACGCGCGCCAGCGGCGAGGAAGAAAACGGTTTCACCGTGCGCGGCGCGGCTGCGCTTCGCTGGCGCCTGAGTCCTTCCGCAATGTTTTCCCAGTCAGTCAGCGTCGAGCGCGGCACATCCAATGTGCACTCCATCGCCGAGGCCGCGGTATCGACAAAGATCAACGACACCATGCAGATGAAGGCTGCGTTCGCCGCGCGGAACGACACCAATGTCCCGGATAACAAGAAGAACACCGATACACAGACCTCGGTGACCCTGGTTTATTCGTTCTGAGCGGTTTCCGCGCCTTGAAGCGGCAAAAAATCGCGCGGGCAACTCAGGCCACCCGCGTATAGCGCGCGCTCATGAATTCATGCCATTTACCGTCCTCGCGTAGCGTGTATGAACTGAACTTCCGCTGCGACTCATCGACGATTTCAATCACGTCGCGGTAGCGCGCCGTCGCGCCCACCCCGTTCATGCCTGGGCCCGTCGATTCAAGGGTCAGGATCCGGCGCGTCCCATCGAGCTCACCATCGTAATGCCACAGGTAGCTCATCATCGAATGAATGAAGGTGCCGGTAAAACGCTTGCCCAGCGGGTCGTACCCCAAGGTGACGACCATCTTGGCTGGCCCGTCGCCAGGAAACTCGCCCTCGCCTTCGGCAATCACCCAGAATTCCCCCAACGCCTTCACCCGGTCGGTACCGGTGAAAGTCTGGGTGTCGTCCGCTCCCATGGCCACGGTTGATTCATAGGTCCAGTCGCCAATGAGCTGCTGCAGCCAGCGGTGCTGCTCGGTTACGGTTTCTTTTTCCATTGCATCTCCTGTTAGTGTCCCGCGCCCTCCGCGCGGGTTCGTGGGTATTCCGGCAGGCCATCGCCAGCCACCATCCAGCTCAGGCGGTATTGCACAAACGTGTGATCGTCCGGCCGCGTAGTCTCGGGGTCGTCGAGGCTGCACAGCGTGATATCAATCTCGCCGGGAAAATCGTCGTGCTGGTAGGTCAGCTGTGTGCCGCATTCGGCGCAGAAACCGCGGGTGACGTGCAGGCTGGAGCGGTAACTGGCCAGGGTGCCCGAGATGATCTCGAAATCGGAGAGCACAACACTGAACCATGCGACGCACGGCGCGCCGGCAACCTTGCGGCAGGTCGGGCAATGGCAGATGGTGGAGTGGAACACCCGCTCGGCCGTCTCGTAGCGAACCGCACCGCAACAGCATCCCCCGCTCAGTACCATCGCGACCTCCGCGTATCAGACATAAGGTAGTGTAAGCCAGTTCGCGCCGCGCACGCGTGGCCGAACGTCGCCGATTGACCTATAAATTTATCCGATGTGAATAGAAGCAAGTCGGCTATTTATTTATTTTATTTTATTCAGATTTACCAACAGAGATAATATTTTGACGTGTTATTAATACGGCCCTATTTACTCATCAGCAGCGCCGGAAATCATGTCGACAGTTGGCAAAACGCGTTTCTGGATACTGTTCGCGCTGGTGGCCATCGCCGCCGCCACAGTCCGCTCCCACCTCGACGGTGATGGCGTCGAGTACCTGGTGACGACGCATGCCTTCACCAGGCATGGCAGCGCAGCTATAAGCTCTGCCGACTTCGCTTATATCGCCAGGCTGATGAACGGAAAGATGGACCCGGCTGCTCACCACATGCTTGTCGAGGCCTACGATCAACTAGGCCGTACCGCCGTCGCCACACCCCATTTCGGCTTTGCGCGAACGGAATCCGGAAACATTTACGCAATTCATTTCTGGTTCTTTTCGCTGCTGGCGGCGCCGTTTTATGCCGCCGCATCATGGCTGGGCGTCAAACCCACCCTGGGCTTTTCGTTACTCAACCTGGCCTTGGCAGGAGCGGCATTGCTGCACCTGCACAGGTCGCTCCCGGGCGCAAGCCGGGCAGCGGCACTGGTTTTCGTGTCGCTCGGCACGGCGTATTATCTGCGCTGGACCGGACCGGAGGTGATGACCGCATGCTGCGCGTTTTCCGCTTCGATCTGCGTGCTGCGGCGCGACACGTCGATGGCGGTCCTGCTGTGCGGAATCGGCGCCACCCAGAATCCTACACTGGCACTGATGATTCCCCTGGCAATCGGACACCGACTGGTAGCGTTGAAAGTGCCGGCTATCCTGACCTTGCCGATTGTGCGGCGCGGCGCCTTGCCTGAACTGGCCCTTGCCGGCGCTGGCATGATTGCCGCCCTCAGTCCCTACGCCTTCTACTACAGCGCTTTCGGCATTCCGAGCCTGATCGCACCCTACTTCACTGACCCGGCCTTCATCACGCCGCGGCGCGCGTTCTCATTCTTGTCAGACCTCGACCAGGGCATGTTGGCCGGCATACCGGGCCTGTTTGCTGGACTAATTGGCGTCGCGGCCGTTAA
>CXWL01021883.1_pt1 | contig 10796 bp, 13 predicted proteins | sample 590931 | NCBI WGS metagenome assembly CXWL01 (sample SAMEA3498368, study PRJEB10139) | groundwater metagenome | biome: water well; material: biofilm material | place: Germany | collected 2015-04-27 | reverse complement strand
AGGCCCGCTGCAGCAAGTGCTGCGCGAGCCCGGCCTTCGCATAAACCCACGATCCTTCCCCGATCTGCCACAAACTAATGGCCAGGAGGAATACCATTAGCCCAGTCAGCATCCGGGGAGTAGGTCGGATCAGATTCATGCGACGCGTTTCCTGCTTGCCCGCACAGCCCACGTCACCCAGGCCGCCAGCAGCGCGGCGAGTCCCAGCAGAATCTGGAGTTGTCCGCTTGTGGCTGTCTGAGGCAGGCCGAAGATTGCCTGATAGTCCTGCCCGTCCGGCAGAGTCGTTTTCATCGCATGAGTCTGGAGCGCTTTGTCGAGCGGTCGCACCGGCGTCACATCCACCGCGACCAGGCTGCTGTATTTGCTGACGAGGTGATGGCCGAGAGCCACATCGAGCACGGCTTGTTTCATCGCAGCCTCGTCCTGGCCATAGCGCTGTTGATCCATCAGGGCGGCGATCTTCTGCCGCGCCCAGTAGACAGACAATCCTTCACGCGGCTCACTGTTCTTCAGCGTGATCGACGTCGTCCATGGGGAGGCCCCGGTTAGGCCGTGGATTGTGATGGTGTCCGGAAGTGCCCGGCCTTTCAGTACGACCACAACCGGCTCGCCCTCGTAGAGATCGGGGATGCGCGGGGGAAACATCTCGACCTGATCGTTAATCCCGTCAACGCGGAGATCCGTCAGCACCGGTCGTTCCAGTTTACGGAAGATCGCATCCATCTGGGCCTGCACTTCGCTGGTGCTGCCGATGTGGGTGAAGGTGCCGCGTCCGAACTCCGCCGCCTTCCGCATGAAGTGGCTGTTCGGCGCCGAGCCGATGCCGATGGTGAAGAGGCGGCTCGTGCCGAGCTGCGTGCGGATGACCTCGAACAGCTCGTCCTCATTGCCGACCTGCCCATCTGTCAGAAAGATCACCTGGCGCAGGTGAGAGGTAGGCGCGCTGCCTTTCAATGCTATCTTCAACGCGGGGAGAATCTCCGTTCCGCCGTTGGCTTTCAGGTTGTCGACATAGTGCAGGGCTTTGCGCAGAGTCTCCGGTTTCACCGGCTGTGCCTGGGAAAACAGCACGTGCGTGACGCTGTTGAATTGAATCACGTTGAACCGATCCTGCGCGGTCAGGCGATTCAGGGCGAGCAGCAGCGCGGCCTTGGCCTGCTCAATCGAGGTGCCGGACATCGAGCCGGAGGTGTCGATGACGAAGATCGTTTCGCGGGCCACGGCTGTCGGCGAATGATCTGAGCCAATCGGCGGCATCGCCATCAGGAACGCATAGTGGTCATTGCCACGCTGTTCGCGAAACACAGAGACAGTCGGCGCCTGCCCGGAAGCCGGCTGCCAGGTCAGCACGAAGTCCCGATCGGCCGGGACTGTATCTTCGCGCAGCGTGATGTGTTGCCGGCCATCCGGTTCGGCGATGGAGAGAATGTTGTGATAGGGCGACTCAAGCTTGCCGAGGGGAAAGCCCGGTGCGAGATCGATGTTCAAGCTGAGTGGATTGACGGGGCCTGCGTTCGGATGCCGGACCGGCGGAGTAATTCGCGACGCATCCGGCACGCGATCCGTATCGAGCGACCAGCCGTTGCCGGGCGGTTGATCTTCCATCACCACCGGCGTGCCGGGAATGTAGCGCGGGCCGACGACCATGGGAAACCGTAGCGAGAAAGCGCCCTGGTCGTAGCGGATCGTTTCCTGATACTCGATCTCCACGGTGATGCGTTCACCGGGGCCGATGTTGGCCACGGATGTCGTAAAGATATTTGGCCGTTCCTGTTCGACCAGGCTTGCCCGTTTGCCGTCTTGCTTCGCCTGTTCATAGACTTTCTTCGCTTCCGCCTTTTCCTTGATCTGGCCTTCGATGATTCGCTCGCCGATCTTCATGCGGAGATGATCGACCGCGGCGGTTTCCGGGAGAGGAAACACATAGATGCCTTCGGCCCAGGCGTCTTTCGCCAGACTCGGGTTCAGAAATTCCTGTGAGACGGTGGCGCGGGCTATGAGTCCGGTGACTGAAATACGAACATCGGTCTTGAGCGTGGGGGCGAGAAAAAAGCGGCCAGGCTGGTTCGTCTTGAAGAGCAGTCGGCCCCCTTTCACATCATTCAACGAAATAGTCCGGTCCGGTTGTTCCAATTCGTTCCCGCAGGCTGGTGCGAGGGATAGACTGCCTGCGCCCAGCGAGAGGAACAGGGCGAGCGTTGCGCGAAGGAAGAGATGTCTGGTCATAGAGTCCTCGTCTACGTGAATAAGGGTGGTGGAGCGAGGCAGTCTGCGCAAGGCCTGTACCTCGCGCAGACTCTGTCCCCGGCAATGCGTTAGCTGCCCGATGCCGGGTCAAACGTGGTGACGGCCGGCGAGGAGGGAGGGATGTTGCCGGTTGCGCTACCGTCCTGGCCCGAGGCCTGTTGCTCGATGCTTGAGTCGGCCGGGTCGATGGCGGTGGTGTTGGCCACTGTCGGAATGATCATGTGTTCCTGGCCGATCTTGCGGATGTCGAGGTGCACCCGGCGATTCAGGTGCCGGCAGGTATCGCTGTTGTCGATGCAGAGCACGCCGTCCTCACCGAGGCTGACGACTTTCATCTGGTGTTCGGCGACTCCGGCATTCAGGAGTTCCTGCTTCACGGTTTCGGCCCGCTTCATCCCCAGCTTTTTGTTGTAAGTCGCCGACCCCTGTTGGTCGGTATAGCCCTGGATCAGGACGGCATAGTCCTGGTTCTGCTTGAGCAGGTCGCCTTGGGTGGCCAGTTTCGTCTTGGCTTCATCCGTCAAACCCTTGCGGCCCACTTCGAAGTAGACATCGCTGTGAATGATGTCGGCTATGCTTGCCACCGGGGCCGTCACCGGGGTGGAGGGGGAAATGGAGGCTTCGGCCTGGGAGAGTCCGCTGGCCTTCTTGAGGATCTCCGACACCTTGGCCGACTCGACCTTGTCCGAGGCGGCGGTGAGGGCTTTCGGGTCTTTCGTTTCGGTATAGATCCAGGCTACGGCCGAGAGGCCTGCCAAAATCAGGACGAGGCTGGAGAGTATGACAATGTCTTTGGTGTCTTTCTGCGGTCCCATGACAGCGGGGCTGATGTTGCCTGACGAAACCTGGGATGGACCTTTTTGCATGATGGCTTCCTCCTCGTACGTTCAATTGTTGAAAGTTGTCGTGTCTCTCGTCGGCTGATCCGGCGTTTGCACTGGCCTCGTTCCTGCGTCACCCCCTTTCCAGCCGTTTGCGCCGTCCGCCGACGGTCCTGTGCTTGAGCAACCGGAGTGCCGGTGGATGAGCGCGAGGTAATTGAGAAAGATATGAGGAAAATTCAGGGGTTCAGAGGATGAAGGAGAGATGCAGTTGATGCGGGGAGATCTATTCCATCAAGGGATGCGGGGATGGCCCCGCAAGAGAAGAGGGGGCCAGGCAAAGAGCCGGGATGGGGCCCCCGCTCCTCCGGCGAAGTTGCTCCGTTCCCTGCCAGGCCCTTAGAGGTGGAAAGGGTATGAGGTGTTTGCGCAACGAGCGGTCTCAGAAGGGAAAGGAGAGCCGTTAGACGGTAGGGGGCCTGTTTGAGGTGTAGAATATGACTGGTTCGTGTCTGCTATCCTCGAAGTGCCATAGGATGAGATGAAAAGGAGGGGGAATTGGCTGACTGGGTGACGTATAAAAATCATCAGATTAAGGCATGCTCCCAAGATCTCGGAGATGACCGATGGATGCCAAAGGCGCTTGCATGGCTTTCAATGGGCGGCCGAGCGCCAATGAAAACCCTCCAGGGTGAGTCGCATGAGGTCAGCAATACGGAAAGTAAGGCGAACGTGATTGCGCTTGGGAAAGCCAAGAAGTGGGTCGATCAGCACCAATAGGGTGAACCTGATTCCCTCCCCCCATCAGACTATTCTTCTTGTTTGTCGCCCCCCCTCCCCCCCACGAAAAATGGCTTGAATGACACCGGTGCTGATCCTTTCCTCCCGGAGCAGAGGGGGACGTCGAGCCGCCAGACCATCCTTCTTGCTCGCCGAGCCCCTACGATGAAACGGTGGTCGCTCAATGCGCGCAGTGAAGCAGCCCCCTGGGGAAGAAGGTATGGGGGTGGAGAGGAGGAATAAGAGGGATGTCCGGCGCGGCGCAATCGAGGACTAACCAGGCCGCCAGATAAAATAGTGAGAAAGTAAATGTCTGCAGTTTACTGGATGGGATCTGAACCGAGGTAAGGAGGCGTTGTTATGCCGATCGCATAAGCCCCCATGATAAACGGTCCTACGGTCGCAACTCATTGAAACGCCAACGGTTATGGCGTATTGTTCATTAGCAGTGGAGTGTGTTACGACCAGACATTGGCAGATCCGACTTTTATCCTGATCGGCCTAAACATTGTTAGGTCTCACAATTAGAGTTATGTCGATCAGCGACAACACAGCAAAACTCTTGTGGGGGCGCGCGGCCGGCATCTGTTCGAATCCAAGTTGTCGGGAAGACCTGACGGTGCTTATTGAGGGAAATTGCAGCTTCAATGTGGGCGAGATGGCGCATGTGATCGCCAGAAGTCCGGATGGCCCGCGGGGCGAGAGCGGTGGCGGAAGTGACGAGTACGAGAATCTTGTTCTTCTTTGCCCTACGTGCCACCGCACAGTTGATAAGGCTCCGTCGGGGGTGTACCCAGCGGAAATGCTTCACAGATGGAAGGCCGAGCATGAGCGCTCTATCCGCGCCTCCGGTTCTAATCTGATCTTCAGTTCAGTAAGGGAACTGAAGGCATTTGTTGATCGTATTCTCGCGGAGAACAAGGCTCTCTGGAAAAGCATTGGCCCGCACTCTGAAGCGGCGACCACCAACCCAGGGTCTAATTTGCACGAGGTTTGGACGCTGCGGAAGCTCGATACGATCGTTCCGAACAATGCCAAGATCGTCAATGCTGTAGACGCGAACATTGCGTTGCTAACCTCGGAAGAAACCGCTGCATTCCTCGATTTCAAGATTCACGCGGGTGCATTCGAGCGTCACCAGTATCAGCGGCTCGATATCTATCCCACTTTCCCTACTCACTTTGAAGCCTTTATGAAGCCATGACGCGGAACGGCACCAACAGTTGGAATGTCAGCTTCTCTCACATCTCGTGGCTGGAGAGATCGCTGACTACTCACGGGAATATAGCGAAGATGGCCCGGCACGACGATCTTGTGTTTGAGATAGATCGGTGCAGGCAGGTGGATCATCTCTCAGTTATTTGCCTGAACGAGTACACGATGGGGCTAACTACCGTTCACCGTGTGATTCACGAGTTCGGAAAGCCTTCCATCATTTACATCGGCGGCGGCTGGTGTGGGTACACGCTCCAGGCAAAGGAGTTTTGTCTCGCTGAGGGAATCGGGCTATATGTGACGGATGAAATGTCAGGCGGGCTATGGGCAGATGAGTACTGGACTTATTGCAAGCGAGATAAGAACGGCGATCCTGCGTATCACCTCAGCCGAGAAAGAACTTGAGGCTGTGTTCGGCTTCGGTTCTTGTTTTCGGGGAGAGCGATTCAATGACATTGACGTACTCGCTGTGGCGTGTGCCGAGAACACCGAGACACTTTACACCTACTATAGGTTGTCGCAGGCTCTCGCTCCGGTTGCAGATCGGTTTGGACGCCCGCTTCATCTAACTGTGCTCACGAGCGACGAGTTCAGATCTCGGCCCTTGCGCAACATGAGCGAGCTCCAATTGCTGTGGAGGGCGTTCGAGTGAGAGCTAACAGCTCTATCGAGTAGACAGTTTGAGGAAATTAACGGGGATATTCTACATTTCTGGCAGTGGGGAGCCCTGGGCACGGGCCATCGACCTATCGTCAATCGCCGAAACCAGTAAAATCTTTGGATGTTCCCTGTTCGTTTTCTGCCCGCTCCATTTTTGTAGCGCCGGTTATTATGGTGAGGGTTCGGTGGACTGGGTTTGGAGAACCATCAAATGAAAATGGTTTACTTCTCTTTCGCTTTTTTACTGGTTGGTTGCGCATCAAACTCCGGGGTGATTCCTATTGGGCCAGACACGTTTATGGTTTCTCGCCAGGCCGCCACGGGTTTTTCAGGATCTGGAACCCTGAAAGCAGAAGCATTCAAAGAGGCAAATGAGTACTGCATGGCTCAACAAAAAAAGATGCAAGTGGTAAATACAAGCGAAGCTCAACCTCCATATGTTTTAGGCAATTTCCCAAAGGCTGAAGTGCAGTTCATGTGTCTCGATGCCACCGATTCTGAACTTGTCCGTCCGAAGCTGAGGAAAGAGCCTGATACCGTTATTGAGATTCGGAGGTAGGACTAGGGGGAAACAAAATGGTCAGAGAGAGAAAAACAGGGACATTCTACATTTCTGGCGGTGAGGACCTCTGGGCAGGAATTATCTACCGTCGGTTGCGTGCCGAAACTAGTAAGGCGTCGAGAGTCTCCTTTGTTTCCATGCCGAATTAGATGGATGCGGACGTGAGAATCTTTCATCCGGACGAACTGGAGAAACGAATCGACGAAGTTCTCTACTACGTCTGGGATCCAATTGGCGTTTCTGACGCGCCTTCTGCGCGTGGCGAATACTGCTCTTATGTTCCCGGTATCCTCCAGTTAGTTCGTGCCAATTCCTCCGCCGAGAAAATTTCATCTCACTTATCCGATGTTGTCCGGACGCAGATGGGCCTCATTCCGAATGAAGAAAGGGAACGACGGGCGGCCGATCTTATTCTTCAACATAAAGACGCGCTCGATAATGGCCTCGCATAGGGACAACACCAAGGCGTCAGATGCCTATTTTTTCAGAAATCACTAAGAGAAAACAAAGGTGTCAGACACCATTGTGTCTTACCGACCAGCTGCTCGCTTTGTTGTATGTCCTGGATTGCGACGTCGATCTTCTCGTGCGAACGCCTAGTGCCCCGTTACCGGGTAGTTCAGCGCTCGGAGCAGGGCTTTCCCGAGGACATGCAATGAGAAGCCCTTCTCAATAAATTCGACCACACCCAGCTCTCGTGCCTGCTGTTCGTCCGCCTCCGTCCATCGACCTGTCAGGATGATGACCGGATGGTTCGGATTGACCGCATGGATTTGTCTGAGTACGTTGATGCCATCGATGTCAGGTAGTTTTAAGTCGAGGATCGTCACGTCCGGGCGATCCTGCCGAAACCGAAGGAGTGCCTTTTGGCCATCGTGCGCGATCACCACCTCATGCCCCTTGCGCGCCAAGACGGTCCGGAGCAGGTCGCGCATTGATGGTTCATCGTCTACCACAAGGATCGTGGCCATCATGGGCCTCCGTTTTGTCGCTTCTTACTCAATGGCAGCGAGGATAGCCGTGACAAATGAGCGATAATTCGTTAAAGAAATATCATGCGTTCGCACAATCGAACAGGGTTGTTTGACTTGGAACAAGCAAAAGGTTCCAGGAACCGTTTCCCTTCTCGTAACGTATTAAGATTAGGTCGATCCTGGTATTGCGTGGACCGAAAATGGCAGATCCGATTCTTATGCGGATCGGTAACATAGTTAGCAGTCATATGCCACGATTATTCACCTACACAATTCCCGTTGATGACGGTGCCGCCCCCAACCCATTTAATGGCATGTGTTCTCTTGCCATTTGCAAACCGGGAATCCGTCGAGTCGCAAAGCCAGATGACTGGGTTGCAGGCCTTGGATCAAAAAACGCACCAAGTGGTGATTTGAGCGGCCGCTTGGTTTACGCGATGCGCGTTGAAGAAGTTCTTTCGTTGCGAGATTATGACCTCCAGGCAAGTTCACGGTGGCCGCACCGCATTCCCAATATTCAAAGTGTTGTACTTCAGGATCGTCTCGGCGACTGCATCTACAACTTCTCGAGTGGCATAGCAGTTCAACGTTCAAGTGTCCACGGAAGCGTGGGAGAAACCAAAGGTGTCAGGAGAAACCAAAGGTGTCAGACACCATTGTTTCTGACGCCGTGATATGTTTCACGGCAGCCAGCGATCTATTAGCTTGGCGGGCAGGTGTCTGGTTACGAACGTAGGTGGTGGATGGACGCACGTAGTAAACAGATGACTGAACAACACATCATTGACGGGGAAGCCCAGGACCTTCTTCGTAGTGTCCTCCCAAAGCACTGGGTTCTGCGCGAGTATCGACCCGATTATGGTTTGGACTTTGCGCTGGAAGTCTTTCGTGAGATTCCGACCGGTGGGGGGCAGGGGCCAGGAAACCACTTCGAGACGCTCGGCGAGCATATATTTTTACAGCTAAAGGGGGCTCGGAAGGCACCTCGCCGCTCTCTCAAGGTCTACTCACGACGGAATGTGGAGAAGATGGTTTGCCAAGAGAACCGCGACGATCTTGTTGATGAAATCGAATCTCTTCCCCTCTCGATTGAGACTTCTGAATTAGTCACGATCCAGCGTATGGGTGCGGCGCTACCAGTATTACTGATCCGAGCGGACCTTGAGGCCCGGAAGTGTTACTTTGTTTGTCTCAACGACTACATCGACAAGATACTTATCCCACGGCACGGCGACTACACTAACAAGGCGTCTCGAACAATTCATGTCCCTGGTCTGAACGATCTGGCACAGCAGCAAGTTGGCATCACCGCGCTCCGTTGGTATGCCAAGCGAGCCAAGCTATTCGCTGGCTTCCAGAAGTTCATCTATCAACAAGTGGAACTGTCGTATGCTGCGGATCAAGCAGACCTGATGCGACTTGCAAAACACTTCGCGTCTCTTCTGGTGAACTACGATTTCTGGGATGACACACCCATGTGGTCGGTAATACCGTACTATGGGATAGCATTGAAGCGTTTTCTGGCCGAGGGCTCCCCGGGATTAACCCAGGTCAACGAAGAGGGAGTGGCTCTGGCGTCTCACGGCAGCGAGGAATCTAGGCAGGAGATCATTGCGCACCTTGCAGAACAAGAGATTCCTGAACTCTGGCGCTGTCTGGCAATTCTTCCTAGAAACTACGAGGAGCTCTGTCGCGAATGGTTTCTTCCGACTCCAGTAGGGCTTTGGACCTCGTATCCTCGGCAGAAGTAAGGGGTGAGCGAAAACAAAGGGGTCTGACTCCTTAAATTTGTGCTGATTCTATGGGCAGGAATGGCGCAGGTTCAAGTCCTGCCGCCGCGTCTAAATTGGGCTTTGAGGTTTGTTCAACCAATCTAAGGGGAGAAAAACGGGGGCATTCTACATTTCTGGTGTCGGCGAGCGCCGGGTAGGAGTCATCGCTTCCTGGGTGAGGAAATCATAGTCGTCAGATCTCATGACGTGCCGAAACTCACATCATGAAAACCCAGTACTACACAGCCACAAGCCTTGACGGATTCATCGCCACCGAAGACGACTCGCTGGAGTGGCTGTTCCCTCTCGGTGATCTGAATGATTCCAGCTATCCGGCATTCATCGCGGATGTTGGTGCGTTGGCGATGGGGGCGGCGACCTACGAATGGATGCTGCGCAACGCAGAAAAGGTTGCTGCTGAGTCTGGTTCGCCGTGGCCGTATACCCAGCCGGTCTGGATATTCTCCAGCCGCAAGCTTCCAGTAACTGACGGTGCCAGCATCCGATTCGTCAATGGCGATGTGCGCCAGGTCCATGCTGACATGCGAGCTGCCGCGGGCGGAAAAAATATCTGGATAGTTGGCGGCGGTGATCTCGCTGGTCAATTCTACGATGTCGGCCTGCTGGACGAGCTCATCATCCAGATGGGCTCAGTCACCCTTGGCAAGGGTAAGCCATTATTTCCTCGCAGGGTACTAAGCCCCCATCTGCGCTTAATATCTGTTCGTCAGATCGGTACTGGTATGGCTGAGTTGCGCTATGAAGTACATAAAGGCGGCGCGGCTTGATTCAAGCTGTAGGCGGGGCTTAGATCCTTGTGTGATGAACCCCACAGGGGAGATTTTTCTCCCTCTGGGTAGTAGATAAACAGCCAATTCTTCAGTAGATTTGCCGTGGCGAAGGGGTGGTCTTCGGTCAGGACGATGTGCTGGCGAGAGATCTGGTCGGGAGGCGTCTATCATGGCTGAACTTGTCGATCGTATCACCGTGAGTCCTGAGCAGTGCGGAGGTCGCCCTTGCATTCGGGGGATGCGGATTCGAGTGATCGATGTACTAGATCTCCTGGCCGCTGGGCTAACGCAGCAACAGGTGCTTGAAGAGTTGCCGGATCTCGTCGCGGAAGATATCTCTGCCTGCCTTCGCTTTGCCAGTAGCCGACTTAATCACCCGATCCTCGCTGCGTGAAGATCTGGCTCGACGCCCAGATTTCTCCTTTCATTGCGCCATGGCTGAGTTTGACCTTCAACATTGAGGGGGGTAAGGGTGTCAGACACCATTATTCCCTCCATATAAGTGAATCTCGCCAATTGGACGGCAGGTAGCTGATCTGTATGTTGTATCGCCTCGGTGCGGATCTGGTCTTGTTCTCGCACTTTCTCTTTGCTGCGCTTGCAGTCTTTGGGGGAGTGTTCGTTTTTTATGAGTCCGCATGGGCCTGGGTGCACATTCCCGTGGTGCTCTGGTCTTCGGTTGTAAATCTTATGAGCTGGACCTGCCCGTTGACTCCGATAGAGAATGCCTTGCGCTCCCGCGCTGGCCAGCTTGGCTACCCAGGTGGCTTTGTGCAGCACTATATCGGACCCGTGGTTTACCCGCGTGGCATGCCGCGTCAGTTGGAGCTTGAGGCCGGGGTTTCCATTGTGGCGGGAAATGCGCTGGTATATGCGATCATTTTTGCGTTGGCTGTACGGTGACCTGGTGCCTATGAGAAGGAAGGATAGGGTTCGACAAGAAAGATTTCTCAGGAGAGGAAGATAAAGGT
>CXWL01008199.1_pt1 | contig 10798 bp, 12 predicted proteins | sample 590931 | NCBI WGS metagenome assembly CXWL01 (sample SAMEA3498368, study PRJEB10139) | groundwater metagenome | biome: water well; material: biofilm material | place: Germany | collected 2015-04-27 | reverse complement strand
GTCGGCAGCGTCGTTACGTCCGAGACCTTCATACGCGCGCGCGAACGCCAGCACGACGGGCGCGGTTTCGCCTTCCCGCCCCAGCGCCTTCATTTGCTCAAGCCGGGCGAGCGCCTCTTGCCAGCGGCCCAATTCCAGCAGCGCATTGGCGTGCCCCATCAGAATGGTGCTGTCCTCGGCCCAGTGGCCGGTGACGCATTGGGCCCATTGCGCTTCGCAATCGCTCCAGCGTCCGAGTGCGGCGGCGGCTTGCGCCACTTTCATGCGGTTGCCGACCGTCGGCGTTTCATCCAAAGCGCGCATGGCGGTGCGAAAATCGCGCTCTGGATCGATCACTTGGCGCGCCGCCTTGCCGACCCCGCGCGCCGTGCGCCCGCCCAAAAGGTCCGGCAGCANNCGTTGTGCGTTGTTTGCAGTGTTGTGCTTGGCGAATGCCGCGAATGCATGTACCGCGAATCGAGAGCTTTATCCACATGATGGAGGCGTCATGTCCCGATCACGCTGGCAGTTCCGCTCCTTCGCATGGGCCGACGCGCCGCCCGACGAGTTTTTTGTCGAGCCGGATGCCGAGCGACGGCGCAGGCTGGCCGAGCGCGCCAAGGACGGCAAGAAAGCGCTCGAAATTGATCGCTCCGGCTCGGTGACGCATCTTGAGCGGGTGGCCAAACGCTTGAAGCACGTGAAGGCCGAAGATCGCGTGCTCTACGTGCCGCAATGGGACATGAGCAAAGCCGAAGCCGCGATGCGACGCGCCGGCGTTCGCGGCGCGGTCAGCAATCTGTGCGGCTCGCAACGCAAACGGGTAAAGGCGCAGGCGCGGTAGAGCTACTCGGTAGGGTCAGAAGCTGGTTTGCGCGGATCTGTTTTTGTCGCTGGCGCGAGGCGCATCACTTCGCCTTGGTATTTTTCGTCTTCGCCTTTCGCGAGCATAGGCGCTGCCTTTGCGATCGCCTCTAAGAGGCGCTCGACCCATTCGCCATCAACCTTGTGAAAATCGCTCAGCACATAGCCGTGCACGAGTTCGGCTTGCCCGGGGTGGCCCACACCCAAGCGCGCGCGCCGGAAGCCCTCGCCAACCGGCGAGGCGATGATCGAGCGGATGCCGTTGTGGCCGGCGGCGCCGCCGCCGGTTTTCATGCGGAAGCGCCCGGGGGCGAGGTCGATCTCGTCGTAGAACACCACGACTTCCATCGGCGAAAGCTTGTGGAAGCCCGCCGCTTCGCCAACGGCGCGCCCGCTTTCGTTCATGTAGGTTTGCGGTTTGAGCAATAGCGTTCGCACGCCGTCGATGTGGCCCTCCGCCAATTCGCCGTGGAACTTCTTCTTCCAGGGACCAAACCCATGCGCGCGCGCGATCGCGTCCACGGCCATGAAGCCGATATTGTGCCGGTTGCCCGCGTATTTCGCGCCCGGATTGCCAAGGCCGACCAGAAGCAGCATCGACGCCCTCTATGCTTCCCGGCAGAGGGAAGGGAAAGCGGATTAGTACTCGGAACCGCACTTGTGTGATCCATGATCACGCGAGTGCGGGCTCCGATACAAACGCAGGCTTTTACTTCTTGTCGGACTTCTTGTCGGGGGCGCCCTTCGCCGGGGCTGCCGCCGCCGCGCCTTCGGCGGGGGCCGCGCCTTCAGCCGGCGTCGCCGCCGCGGCTGCGGCCGTGGCCGTTGGATCGGGATCGGCCTTACGACCGGCGACGGTGGCGATAGTGAAATCGCGGTCGCGGATCACGGGGCGCACGCCCTCGGGCAGTTTGACCGAGGAAATGTGGATCGAATCGCCGATGTCCGTCCCGGTGAGATCGACAACAACCTCTTCGGGAATGTTGTTGGCCGGCACTTTCAGCTTGATGGTGTGGCGCACCACATTGAGCACGCCGCCGCGCTTCAGGCCTGGGGAAGCGTCGTGGTTGCGGAAGCGGACGATGACGTCGATGGCGATTTCCGCGTTGTCCTCGATCCGGTAGAGGTCGACGTGGATCGGCAGGTCGGAGACGGGGTGGAACTGCACCGCGCGCGGGATCACCGGCTGGCGCTCGCCCCTATGGTCGATCTCGACCCGGTGCGAGAGGAATTTGCCCGACCGCAGCGCCATGACCACGTCCGCCGACTTGATCTCAATCGGGATCGAGCCGCGCACGCCGCCATAAAGGACGCCTGGGATCAGGCCGCCATTGCGGGTGGCGCGGGCCCCGCCCGTGCCGGTCCGCTCGCGCTTTTCAACGTTCAAAACAATGCCGGCCATCGCGCCGCGCCCCTTCAAAGTCGGTTCGGTCAGGAAAATGAAGCGGGGCTTCTAGCCGAACCTGGGGGGGAGGGCAAGGTGGTGGGCGAGCGCCGGTAGCGGCTCAATCTGAAGTCGGGTGAATTGACGCCTGTTCGCTCGCCGCGCCGGGGAGGAACGCAGCACGCCCGAAGGCTGGGGGGCAAGGCGCGGGCCGAGATTGTTTCTGGACACGTCGATGGGGGCTGACGATTAACGGCGGGCGCGAGACGCTTGCGTTGACAGTCCGCCGATTCCCCGCGCCCATATCGGCCAGGCATCAGGCTGGTGGGGGCGGGAAATGATCACATCACGCGCGCTTGGGATTTCGCTTATCGCCGGCATTGCGCTCGTCGGCGCATTGTCCGCCTGCGCGACGAAGGATGAGCCCACAGCCGCCGCGGCGCAGTGCTACTGGCTCTCCAACGAGGGCGCGGGCTGGGTGGCGCGGCCCGATCTGGTGGACGTCGAGCTTTGCTTCGAGATGGATAGCTGCTCGGGCGGCGTTGGGCTGTCTGGCGGCGGCTGCTACAAATGGGCGACCGGTGCGAACGCGCCGGCCGTGTCCTGGATTGATCTCGGCATGGCGCTGCAGAGCAAGAGCCGCTGACTGAGACATCGCCGGGGGCCAAGGCGATCATGGCGGCGGCGGTTGAGCGCCTTGGGCGCCCCGTTAACCAATCGGTGGCCTCCCTTGCGGTACAAGGCCATCCGTGGCCAATCCGCGACATTCCGATGGTCGGCGCGACCTGGCGTTGATCCGCGCCAGCGGCTCGACGGCGCGCGTTCTTAATCTGGCGCTGGTGTACGAGCGCTTTGGCGAGGCTGAGGATTATGCCGCCCAGCCTCTGTTCCAGAACGTCAAACTCAACAGGGCGCTGATCTTCAAGCATACGCTGCGCCCGCACGAGGCCGATCTGTTCGACCGCCCCGAACCCCACACCACCAAAATCGTGTTTCCGTATTCGGCGACGGAACTGGGTTTGGGGGGCATCAGCGTCATGATCGGCGAGCGGCGCTTTGGCCAGCTCTTGCGCGGCGCCCTGGGCGCCGCCGCTGACACGCCCGGGTTTGAAAGCGATTTCGAACTGTTGAATCATTTGCACGAAATGCCGTCGTTTGATCCGTTTCTGTTGCGTGAGCAATTGCGCCGCCTCGGGCGGGCGCCGGCGTCGTGCTTCTTCGAGATTTCAGAGGCTGATGTCGCTCAGATGATCGCTTTCGTCTGCGACGAGATCGCGCCGCTGACACGCTTGGCGTTCGGAGCGAGCGGTCGGCGCGGCGCCAATCTGTCGATGCGCATGGCCGAAAAGCTGATGACCGACGAAAACGCCAAATTACTCGATCCCCTGCGCGAGACCTTGCGGCTCTCGCAGGTCGAATACGTTGAAGGCGTTTTCGCGTGGAAGGGCTTCCTCTATTATAAGTGGTTGTTGGCCGATTTCGCGGTTCAGCATGAGGCCTTCCAGGCGAAATTCATGAGCTGCGAAATCAGCCGTTCCGAACCGCGCAAACGCGTTGAAGCCGAGCAACTGAAGTTTGATGTCTTGGCGGCGATGGACCGGGTGGCGCGCCGCGCTGTCGACATGGTCGCCGCCTATTCCGGCGCGTTCGGTTCGCTCACGCGGGGCCAACCCATCGCGTTCAGGGAATTTCTGCTGCAAGCGCCGCCGAATTTCGTCAGCTTGGGTGAAGCCGCCGGCGCCCTCAAACACATCAATTCCTATTGGGACTTTCGATTCCCCAATGGCGCGGCGGCGAAAATGGAACCTGACGAAGCGCTCGACGTGCTGCAGGAATTTGACGTCATGCTGCGCGGGGTCGAACTGAACCTCGCGCGCCCGCCTCAAGACCTGCTTTTGAACTAAGGGCGCCTAAGGCGCCGCCGCCGCGCGCGCTACACCACCGTCACGCGCCTCGGTTTCGGCAATCGCGGTTTCCATTGCCGCCAGCAGCGCGGGAACGCAGCAGGCGTTGAGAAAATGGTCGCCGCCGGGGATTTCCACGAGCGTGCGGCCATATTCGTTGGAGATGCGGCGCGCGGATTCGAGCGGCACAAACGTATCGTCGTCGCCGTGTACGAACACCACCGGTTGGCGCAGGTTTCGCAATGCCGCAAATGCGCCCGGCAATTGCGCGTCTTGCGCGGTGACTTCCGTGATCGAGTTGCGCAGATCGCGCGACAGGAACGGACGCACGACACGGCCGACGCCGAACAGGCGCCGCGCCGTGGCGCCTTTTTCGCCAAAGAACGATGACACCAGCAGCACCGCGCTGACCATGTCAGGGAAACGCTGCGCCATCAGGGTCGCCACTGGCGCGCCGAAGGATTGGCCGACCAACAACACACGCTGGCCGGGGCGGGTGTCGAGCATGGGCGCCAGCGCATCGGCCTGGGTGGCGAGGTCGCGGACGGCGCCGCGCGGTTCGCTCTGGGCGAAGCCCGGCCGGTCGGCGACTATGATTTCGCGGTCGGCGGAGGCGCCGGCGATGGTCGGCGCCCAATACTCGCTCCACGAGGGCGTGCCGGTGATGATGACGATCTTCCAGTCCGCTTCTGGGCGCTCAGGCGTGCGCAGCGCCGAGAGCCGCCAAGCTTCCGCGACGCCCGCTGGAAAATCGATCCGCTCCATCGTGCCGGGTGGGTAATCGGTGGAGACGGGAAAGCGCTGATCCTCGCCTGAGGGCTCGACGTTAGCCACGCAGGCCCCCGTGAGCGCCGCAGCCGCCACGCCGATGATTTTGAGAATGGTCCGCATGTGGGTCGATGTAGACGCGCCACCGCGGAACGCCCAGTCCTCTTGATCGAAATCAATGCACCGACACGCAGCCAAGGCTCCGTAAAGAATGACGCTGGCGTCATTTTTAGGAGAAAACCCATGCGCGTGAGAGTGGTCGATCAGCCCCCGCAGGACGTGCGCACCTTCGACCTCGCCGACAAGCTCACGAGCGACGACGTCGAGACCATCCGCGAGATTTTCAAAACCCCGCTCACCGGCTCCTTCAACTGGGATTACGACAGCGCCAATGCGAAAATTCGCCGGCTCTACGAACTTGGCAAGGTTCACAATTGGAACGCGACGCTCGACGTCGATTGGGACGCGCCGTGCGACATGAATGACTATCCGATGGAGGCCTCCATCGGCGCGCTCAACGGCTACCCCGAATACGAAGCGCTCAGCCATGCCGAGAAAGTGCGCTTCGCCTGGAAAGGCCACGCCCAAACCATGAGTCAATTCCTGCACGGTGAGCAGGGGGCGATGCTGGTGGCTTCGCAACTGGTTTCGTGCGCTCCGACGGCGGACGCCAAGCTCTACGCCGCGTCGCAAACCTTCGATGAAGCGCGCCACGTCGAAGTGTTCAACGGCTATCTGCGCCGCCGCTGTGGCATGATGTACCCGATCAACAAGAACCTGAAAGCGTTGATTGACAAGGTGCTCGCCGATGAACGCTGGGATCTCAAATTTATCGGCATGCAGCTGATCATTGAAGGCTTGGCCTTGGCTGCGTTCGGCACTCAAGTGCGCACGACCAAGGATCCGCTGCTCAAGCAAATCGTCGAACTGGTGATTCGCGACGAGGGCCGTCACGTGGCGTTCGGCGTCAATTACCTTGAAGATTGGATCAAGGTGCTGCCGCAAGAAGAAATCGAGGACCGCGCCGAGTTTGCTTACCAAGCCTGCGCCATCATGCGCGATCGTTTGTTCGGTATGGATGTGGTGCGCGAATACGGCTTCAACGAGGAAGCGGCCAAGAAGCACATCATGGACAGTGTCGTCATCGCCATGTTCCGCGAGCTGTTGTTCGAGCGAATGATTCCGAACTTGAAGCGCGTAGGCTTGCTGACTGATCGGGTGCGTCCAAAATACGAAGCGCTCGGCGCCTTGAAATATGAAGATTTGGCCGGTGACGTGCTGCTCGATTGGGGCCAGCTTGAGCGTCCGCTGCCGACCAAGGAAAACCTCTCCGCGGCGAAGGTCGCGGCGGAATAATCTCCCCCCCTAGCGGCGGCACGGCGAAGCCGTGTCGTCGTTTTTTTTGGCCCTAACCGGCCATACGCCCACACGGTTCGTCGCAGAACCTGGCCGTTGCACGAGTTGATGGCGTCACATTACGGCGGACATGCCGGCGTGCAGCCTTCACCGCGATGCAGCCAAAGTTCGGTGAGCCACATTTGGGGGCCTTCGCCAGCGCGCGTGTCGGCTTTGAGGTGCAGGCGCAGGCGGCCCGTGAAGGAGGCTGTGGCGATTTCGGCGGCCATTGCCGCAAGTGCCGGATTTGCCGTTGTATCAACAAAAACCGATACAGAGCTTCGACCGTCGATGGAATCGCGAGCATAGACCGCGCCGGTGCGCGAGTTCATTACGTCGCGAGCTTCGTCGCAGGAAAACATCAATTGCTGCGCTCGCACGGCGAGCTGCGATACGCGGCACGATACGTAGTATGAATGCACACGGTTACGTTCCGCTGCGGCTTCACGCTCCCAGCGTTCGCGTTCAATGCGCTGCCGCTCGGCCTCCGCTCGCGCAAGCGCATCGCCGAGGGTCTGGGCGACTCTGTCGGGCAACCGACGTACCGGCGGCGCCTCTGGGACTTGCGCCGCAGCCACACTCGCAAACAGAGCGATAGCGGCGAGAACCTTCGCGGAATGGCGGACCGTTGCCGCAAGTCGTCGATTCCTCATTCCAGGCGCTCCTTAGCATTGAAAATCGACCCATTCGGGGTGTTCCAAATCAATCTTACGAGGGGCTCGCCATCTTGGCCAGCGCGAGCCGCCCTTGCGCATGGCGAGGTCGATGGAGAGGCCTCGGCCCAAGCGTGCAAGGGCTTGTGCGCGCGCCTCTGGCCGGTGAGACTCCAGCATGACTCGCCTTGACGCACCACAAGAGGGGGCTTCCTCGCCGCTCGGATATCGGCCGCAGATCGATACGCTGCGGGCGGTGGCCGTGGGGTCGGTCATGTTCGAGCATTATCTGCCGTGGGTGTTCCAGCGCCTGGGGNNATCCTGCTGATCACTGGGCGCGTGCAGGAGACGTTCCTTTGGCACGCCACCTACACCACCAATGTCTGGACCGCGCTCAATGGCCGCTGGGACATGGCCGCGGGGCATTTTTGGTCGCTGGCGGTGGAGGAGCAGTTCTATTTGCTCTGGCCACTGGTGATTTTCTCCTTGCCCAAGCGAGTGCTGCCCTGGGTGATGGCCGCGGGCATCGTGCTGGGTATTGTTTTCCGCATGTGCGCGCTCGCGTTCGATTGGGGGCTCGCCATTATCGTCATGCCGATGGCGAATTTCGACGCGTTGTTCGGCGGCGGCTTGCTGGCGTGGGCCCACCACGCCAATCAGGGGCGATGGCTGGCGGTTCTGCGTAAGTATGGGCTCTGGAGTTTTCTTGCCGTGCCGCTGCTTTATGCGGGGTTCGAGCAATTCAACGCGATCTTCTCCACCACCTTGGTGGCGCTGATGTCGGTCTATGTGATCGACCAATGCAGCAAGGGCTATCGCGGGTGGCTGGGACGGCTCTTTTCAATCCCGCTCGTGCTTTACCTCGGCAAAATCAGCTACGGGCTTTACCTCTATCATTACGTTGTGCGTCTCTACATCGATGAGGCCGCGTTCGCTTTCGCGGGCGAGTACGCGCTTTATGCGCGCGCCGTGGCGTGGGGGCTGGCGGCGGTCGGTTGCGCCATGATTTCCTGGCATCTGCTCGAAAAGCCGATCAACGCCTTGAAGGGACGCTTTCAATTGGGGGCCAGCGCCGCCAATGCTGGCGCGCCTATTCGAACAGCGAACTGACGCTTTGTTCGTTGGCGATGCGGGAGATGGCGTCGCCCATCAGTTCGGCGATGGAGATGACGCGCACCTTTTCCGACTTGCCCTTGCGGGTGGCGGGATCGATGGAATCGGTCACCACCAATTCCTTGAGCTTGGAGTTTTCCACGCGCCCCACNNTCCGCGCCCAGCCGGTTCGCCAGCGCGCGCGCGCGCACGACGCCGCCGACATCGGGCGAGATGATCATCAGGTCCGACACGTTCTTGTGGTGCTCGCGGATGTCGCGCTCGAGCACCGGCGTTGAGAACAGGTTGTCGGTGGGGATGTCGAAGAAGCCCTGGATCTGCCCCGCGTGCAGCTCCAGCGTCAGCACGCGGTTAGCGCCGGCGGTGACGATCAAATTGGCCACCAGCTTGGCCGAGATCGGCGTGCGCCCGCCGACTTTGCGATCTTGCCGACCGTAACCGTAATAGGGAACGACAGCCGTGATCCGACGCGCCGAGGCGCGCCGCAGCGCATCGATGCCGATCAGCAATTCCATCAAATGGTCGTTGGCCGGGAACGAGGTCGATTGGATGATGAACACGTCTTCGCCGCGCACGTTCTCCTGGATCTCAACGAAGATTTCGTTGTCCTTGAACCGTTTGACCTCGGCGCGCGCGAGCGGCGTGTCGAGGTGGTCCGCGATCGCCTGCGCGAGCGTCCCGTTGGAATTGCCGGACAGAAGTTTCATGGGAAGGCCGGCCTTCGCGCAATCTCGATTGGGCGCGGTGTAGCGCGCGAGTCGGGCAAGGCGAAAGGATTTGCTGCAATTTGGTGACAGCGCCCGCTCCCGTGGCGCCGGCGCCACGATTCTTGGGTCAACCCAAAGCAATCCCCGCGCAATTGCGGCCATAATCGCCAGCGTTTTCGTGGAGGGAGCGGCGGTGGCTGTGAAACAGATCAGGGTGGGCGCAAGTATCGAGCGGGAGTATTTCGACCGCGGCGAGCTCCAGCGCCATGAGGCGCGCGGCGCAAAAGCCGGGCAGGTCGAACAAAAGCCGGTCGCCGCCGCCGGGCCTGAAGAAGCGCGCTGAATTCGCCTCGGCCCCGAGAAAGCGCGCCTCGAAGTCGGGGCCGACTTCGTAGGAAGGCTGGTGGATGCAGGGGCCGATGGCGGCGGCAATGCGCGCTGGGTTGGCGCCGTGCTGCTGCATGAGCCGCACGGTCGCTTCCAGCACGCCTCCAAGCGCGCCTTTCCACCCCGCGTGCGCCGCGCCGATCACCCCCGCTTCAATGTCGGCGAACAATACGGGCGCGCAATCGGCTGTGAGCACGGAGATGACAAGGCCGGGCGTTGTCGTCACCAGCGCGTCGGCGTGAGGGCGTGCGCCACCCCAGGGCGCGTCGACGAATACGGCGTCTGGCGAATGCACTTGATGCACGCCGACGAGATTTTCGGGCGGCGCCCCGAACGTCACGGCGATGCGGCGGCGGTTTTCGGCGATCGCGGTGGAATCGTCGTTCGAGCCGGTCCCCGCGTTAAGGCTTGCATATACGCCCGCGGAGACGCCGCCCGCGCGCCCGAAGAATCCGTGGCGTATGCCGGCGAGGGCGCCGGCGCTCCATGACGGCGGGTTGCTCAAAAGCCCGCGGGCGGGGGGAGGTTGGGGCTGGACAGGCATATGACTTTGAACAAAGCGCCCATCTCGGCCTCGTGCGTCAAGCGGCGAAGCTGGCGCTCGACCGATGGCCCGTGCTCTGGATTGGCGCGGGTGAGCATGTCGGCGCGCACGCCAATGCCCAAGCCGCGCAGGAAGCGCGCTTGGGTGATCGGCCCGGCAACGTCGAGCCCAGCCTCGCGGCCCAAATGTGCGACACGCGAAAAATCAACGTGGGCGGTCAGGTCCGCTTCGCCGGGTGTTTCCAGGGGATGCACTTTCGTGTGCCGTTTGAGCGCTTGAAGCGTGTCAGCGCCGCCAGGCGCTGCGTACCCGTAATCGATGAACAGCGCGCGCGCGGGCGCGGCGTGCAGGCGGCGCTCGATTTCGTAGATCAAGGCGTCGAGCCCGGGAGCAATCTCGCGCACGGCGCCAATCCCGACATCGTCGTCCGGCGCGGGCAGGGCCGCGCTCAGGCCGAAAGTGAGCGATTCACTTTCGTCGAGCCCGATGAGTTTTTCGTGCCAGCCGTCCTCGCCGCGAAGGAATTGGCGGATGGGCAGGCAATCGAGGAATTCGTTGGCTATGATGAGGGAAGGGCCGGGCGGCGCATCTTCCAGCCGCTGCGCCCATTCCGCCTGCGACATACGCTGATCTTGCTCATCGCGCAGCGGTGCGCTGGTTTCGACGAACACCACATTTGCCGCATCGTGGAAGCCTTCGATGCGCTCGGTGGCGCGCCAAGCATCTTGCATCAGCACGCCGCGTCCGGGGCCGAGCTCGATCAAATTCAACGCCGGCTTGCCGAGCACTTCCCATTCATGCGCGCACCAAAGCCCAATCAGTTCGCCGAACATCTGGCTCGATTCCGGCGCGGTGAGGAAATCGGCGCTTGCGCCGCCGATGGCCGGCCGCGTTGCGTAATAACCGTGCGCGGGATCGTGCAGGCACGCGGTCATAAAGTCCGCCACCGTCATCGGGCCGACCTCGCGTATGTGTTCCGCGAGCTTCTTCGCGAGGTCGCTCATGCTTTGCGCCTAGGCGAGAGCTTACGATTGGCGCGCGTGCGGCGTTGCAATTGGCGCGCGAACTCCCCCTCCCCTTGGGGGGAGGGGGGTAGGGGG
>CXWL01133776.1_pt1 | contig 10801 bp, 6 predicted proteins | sample 590931 | NCBI WGS metagenome assembly CXWL01 (sample SAMEA3498368, study PRJEB10139) | groundwater metagenome | biome: water well; material: biofilm material | place: Germany | collected 2015-04-27 | reverse complement strand
TGCGCTGACCCGCGCCAATGCCTTGCTCAACGGCCAGGTCGACATCATTGAAACGCCACCGCCGGATGTGCTGCCGCAATTGAAGTCTTCCGGCTTCAAGCTGGTGAAGAATGTCACGCCGCACGTATGGCCGTATCACTTCAGCACCTTCCCTGGTTCGCCATGGACCGATATTCGGGTGCGCAAGGCCGCCAATCTGGCGATCGATCGTGAAGGCATCGTGGCGCTGATGAACGGCCTGGCAGTGCCTGCAGTTGGTCAACTGGATGCGACCAGCACATGGTTCGGCAAGCCTACCTTCAAGATCAAGTATGACCTCGCTGCGGCACGTGCCTTGATGGCGCAGGCAGGTTACGGCCCGAGCAAGCCCTTGAAAGCGAAGATAGCGATCGCCCAGGGCGGCACCGGTCAGATGCTGTCGCTGCCTATGAATGAATACATCCAGCAAAGCCTGGCCGAGATCGGTATCCAGATCGAGTTTGAAGTCGTCGAATTGGAAACCCTGTATCTGAAATGGCGCAGTGGTGCCAAGGGCGACATCAACGCCAGCAAGGGTGTGACGGCCATCAACCTCGGTTACGTGACGGCAGATCCTTTCTACGCATTGACGCGTTTTGTCGACAGCCGCTATATCGCGCCGAACGGCGTCAACTGGGGCGGCTATGCCAATCCGAAGATGGATGCAATGCTGAATCAGATACGCACCAGCTTCGACGTCAAGACGCAGGACAAGCTGTTGGCGCAAGTGCACCAGACCATGGTCGACGATGCCTTGATGCTGTGGGTTGTGCATGACGTGAACCCGCATGCGATTTCGCCGAAAGTAAAAGGCTTCGTGCAGGCGCAGCACNNACGCCTCCTTTACGCGATTCCGATTGCATTGAGTGTGACGGTGTTGTCTTTCATGCTGGTGTATCTCGCGCCTGGCGATCCGCTGAATGCGATCGCGCCTGCCGATGCGCCTGCCGATGTCATTGCCGCGCTCAAGAGCGCCTACGGACTCGACAAACCGGTGCCGGTGCAGTACGGGATGTGGCTGCTGCGCGCGGTGCAGGGCGATCTGGGTACCTCGATCGCTTCGGGCCGCGAAGTGCTCACTGAAGTCATGAGCGCCGTCAGCAATACGCTGCTACTGGCCGGTGTGGCCGGTCTTGCCGGCGTGCTCGCCGGTTGCATCCTGGGTGCGCTTGCCGGTTACTGGCACGGCAGCTGGATCGATCGCATAGCGATCTTTATTTCCGTGATCGGCGTGAGCGTGCCGCATTACTGGCTGGGTCTGGTGCTGACGATTGTTTTCTCGACGTGGCTGGGCTGGTTCCCCGCGATGGGCGCCGGGCCGGGCGGTTCTGCCGAATGGGCGTGGGACTATGCGCACATCCGTCATCTGGTGCTGCCGGCGATCACGCTGTCTGTCATCCCTATGGGCATCATCACGCGCACTGTGCGTGCGCTGGTTGCCGAAATGCTGGAGCAGGAATTTGTGGTGGCCTTGCGCGCCCGCGGCCTCAGCAATCGCGCCATCTTTCGTCACATCGCCAAGAATACGGCGCCTACAGTGCTGGCAGTGACTGGCCTGCAGATCGGTTACCTGATGGGCGGCTCGATTCTGGTGGAGACCGTCTTCGCCTGGCCGGGCACCGGCTTCCTGCTGAATACCGCCATCTTCCAGCGCGACATGCCGCTGTTGCAGGGCACTATCCTCGTGCTGTGCATGTTCGTCGTCGCCCTCAATCTGCTGGTCGACATTTTGCAACCCCTACTTGATCCCCGCATGGGTCGCTGAAAAGCGCTGGAAAGGTTAGAACCATGGTTTCTTCTATTCAATTTTTTCCGCAACCAGCGATGCCTGTCGTGACAGCGCAGCCGCGCGGTTACTGGACTACTGTTTTGCGTCAACTTATGCGCGATCCGGTGGCGATGGGTGCGGCGCTGGTGATCTTGCTGATCGTCGGTGCCGCAGTGTTTGCACCGTGGCTGGCACCGACGGATCCATTCAAGGGCAGCATGATACGGCGCCTGCTGCCTATCGGCAGCGAAGGGCACTGGTTCGGTACTGATGAACTCGGGCGCGACATGCTGACGCGCCTGATGTATGGCGGCCGCCTGTCATTGACGATGGGCGTGCTGCCAGTGCTGGCTGCATTCGGCATCGGTACCTCTATCGGTCTGCTGGCCGGTTATGTCGGTGGCAAGCTCAATATGGTCATCATGCGTGTACTCGATGTGTTCTACGCATTTCCATCGGTGCTGCTGGCGGTTGCGATATCCGGCGCGCTTGGACCGGGCATGAGCAACAGCATCCTGGCCCTCACGCTGGTGTTCGTGCCGCAGATCGTACGTGTCGCAGAAAGCGTGACCACGCAAGTACGCAAGCTTGATTACATTGAAGCGGCGCGCATGAGTGGTGCCAGTGCATTCTCGATTATTCGCGTGCATGTCTTGGGTAATGTACTTGGACCAGTCTTCGTCTACGCCACCGGCTTGCTCAGCGTCAGCATGATCCTGGCTGCCGGTTTGTCCTTCCTCGGTCTGGGCGTACGTCCGCCTGAACCGGAGTGGGGCTTGATGCTTAACACCTTGCGCTCGGCAATTTTCCGCAATCCCTGGGTTGCTGCATTGCCAGGTTTGTTTATTTTCATGACGTCGATTGCCTTCAATCTGTTGGCAGACGGCGTTCGTTCAGCCATGGATATCCGTCGATGAAACCTGATGACATGAACCTTCCATTACCAAACGCCGCAGACCGTGGCGGCCCGGCGCAGCCGCTGCTGGTAGTGAACAATCTGAAAAAATATTTCCCTGTCCGTGGCGGCATTCTGCAGCGCGAGAAAAAATTCGTGCATGCCGTTGATGGTGTCAGCTTCTCGGTTGCCAAGGGCAAGACGCTAGGCATCGTTGGCGAATCCGGTTGCGGCAAATCGACGACGGCGCGGCTGGTGGCACGCCTGATCGATCCGGATAGCGGCAACATGATTTTCGATGGCGATGGTGTTGCTGAATTCGGCGGCATCGAATTCAAGGAATTTCGTCGCAATTTGCAGATGGTATTTCAGGATTCATTCGCTTCGCTCAATCCGCGCTTGACGATAGGCGATACCGTTGCTTACGGGCCGCAAGTGCATGGCGTATCCGAGCGCGACGCTAACGAGCAGGCGCGTGCATTATTGGCGCGCGTTGGTCTGGAGCCTACGCAGTTTGCCTCACGCTATCCGCATGAATTGTCTGGCGGCCAAAGGCAGCGTGTGAACATTGCACGCGCGCTCGCATTTCAGCCGCGTCTGGTGATACTCGATGAAGCGGTGGCGGCACTCGACAAATCGGTGCAGGCGCAAGTCTTGAATCTGCTGCAGGAACTGAAGGCTGAGCACGATCTGACTTATCTATTCATCTCGCACGATCTGCACGTCGTGCATTACATCAGCGACGATGTGATGGTGATGTACATGGGGCAGGTGGTTGAGATGGGGCCGGTCGAACAGATATACGGCAGCGCCCGCCATCCGTACACGACAGCCTTGCTGTCGGCTGTGCCATCGATGGACCCGGATCATCGCACGCAGCATTCGCCACTGGCGGGTGACCCACCGAATCCTATCAATCCGCCTAGCGGCTGTCGTTTCCGTGAGCGTTGTCCGCATGCGGAAGCAGTTTGCGCAGCGAAAATTCCAGCCTTGCTGCAGGTCGCGAATGGTGCAGGGCATGCGGTCGCATGTCATATGAACGATCCGGTTTCCGGCCACACAAAGGCAATCGAAGAGGTGGCAGCATGAACAAACCTTTGGTATCAGTACGCGATTTGAGCGTGGAGTTTCATGGTAACCGTCGCGCCCATGCGCTGGATCATGTCAGCTTCGATTTGCAAGCGGGGGAAGTGTTGGGCTTGCTGGGTGAATCCGGTTCCGGCAAGAGCGTCACCTTGCGTACCTTGTTGCGTCTGCATCCGCAGCGCACGACGCGCATCAGCGGCCATATCGAAGTCGATGGACAGGATGTGCTGGCATTGAAAGGTCGCGCGCTGGAGATGTATCGCGGTGGCACGACTTCGATGATTTTTCAGGAGCCGGGCCTGGCTTTCGATCCTGTCTATACGGTAGGCCAGCAAATTACCGAAGCGATACGCGCACACGAAGCTGTCAGCCAGGATGCTGCCATGCAGCGCGCCTTGCAAATGCTGGATCGCGTGCAAATTCCGCAGGCACGTCGTCGTTACGATGCGTATCCGCATGAACTGTCAGGCGGCATGCGACAACGCGCGATGATTGCCTTGGCGCTCGCATGCAAACCTAAATTGCTGTTGGCTGATGAGCCGACGACTGCACTGGATGCATCGGTGCAGATTCAGATTCTGCTACTGCTGCGTGAGCTGCAAAAGGAAACCGGTATGTCGGTCATCTTTGTCACGCATGACATAGGCGCGGCAGTCGAAGTCGCCGATCGCATCGCCGTCATGTATGGCGGCCGCATTGTGGAAGAAAACACCGTCAAGGGTATCGTCACCACGCCGCGTCATCCATACACGGCGGGTTTACTGGCGTCGACCGTCAGTCATGATAATCGCGGCAAGCCTTTGCCGGCAGTGCGCGGTGCACCGCCGAATCTGGCAGCCTTGCCACCCGGTTGCAGCTTTGCGCCGCGTTGTGACAATGCGAGTGAACGTTGTTTGAGCGAAAGGCCGGCCATTATTTCTGCCGGTGGTGAACGACTGGCATGCTGGAATCCGGTTGTGCCGCTTGAGATGCGCAAGAGCGTGGCATTATCGGCGTAAAAAACACGGTGCAGTGAAATGCATAAGTAATAAAAAAGCATCCATACGGATGCTTTTTTATTTGGCGAGAGGAAAAAAATAACTTAAGGCATGGTCTTGTTGTCGTTCAAATCTACGATGCCCTTGATCAGGCGGTAGAGTTTCCACAACCAGGCCAGGGTCCAGACCAGGAACGCCGCCGGAATGCCGACAATGGTCAGGAACAGGACGCCACCGAGCATCATCCACACCAGGTACCACCAGAACGAACGTATCTGCCAGCTGTGATGGCTGTAGACAAAGGTATTGGCCGCATCTTCACGCTTGGCGTAATTGATGATCAGCGGGATGAATGAAAATGCGCCTAGCGAACATATCAGGCTGGCAGCGTGTGCGATATACAGCCACCATGCGAGATTTTTCGCCGACTGCAGCGGGTTGTCTAAAACAAGTTCTTGATTCATGTCTGGCCCTTGTAAGTGTTCAAGCTATCAGATCGAGCGGTGGCAAACAAAGTTCCATTCGCCGGCTTGTCCTGGCGCCCCCAAAAAAAACGGGGCCCACTCAGGGGCCCCGTTTTTTTCTTGCGAGTGCAGCTTACTTGACGACCATGTAGGTGAACGGTATCACATACGCTTGCAGCGTCACCAGGAAGCCGACCAGGATGGCCAGTGCAATCGAGTGGAAGAACACATAGCGCAGGATGTCGCCTTCATGGCCATACCACTTGGTAGCGGTGGATGCGACCACAATCGATTGTGCATCGATCATCTTGCCCATCACGCCGCCGGCGCTGTTAGCCGATGCCATCAGGACAGGTGGCAGACCGAGTTGTTCCGCCGTGGTTTTTTGCAGGCTGCCGAACAGCACGTTGGCAGCGGTATCCGAGCCGGTCAAAGCAACGCCCAGCCAGCCGAGCAGGGTGCCGAACATCGGATAGAACACGCCGGTGTGCGCGAATGCCAGACCAAGGGTTGCATCGAGACCCGAGTATTTGGTCAGATAGCCGACGCCGAACATCGCACAAATCGTCAACAGCGAATAGCGCACCAGCTTGATGGTTTGCCAGTATTCCTGGAACAGGNNCGGCATTTTCATGACCATCTTGTGCAAGCCTTCGATCGGATACTTCCAGGACCAGACCGCATCGATCGCTTTCTTGAAGAATGGCGTACCCCAGATGAACACGAATACCGACAGGATCACCCATGGCATCCATGATTTCGCTACGCTGATGCCGGCGACTACCGAGTTGTCCTCGGTAATTGGCTCGTCCTTGATGTCATCCTTTGAATTGTCATGGCGATTGCGCAAGGCGGTCGTGGTCCAGATCGTCTTTGGCTTCCATACCTTCAGGAACAGCGTCAGCGAACCCATCGAAACGATCGCTGCGATCACGTCCACCAGCCACGGACCGTGATAATTCGAGACCAGGAACTGAGGCACTGCGAATGACACGCCAGCGACCAGAATCGCCGGCCAGATTTCACGCATGCCGCGGAAACCGGCGAATGCCCAGATCAGCCAGAACGGCACCAGCACCGAGAAGAATGGCAATTGACGGCCTATCATCGCAGACAGGTCGAGCAAATCGAGGCCGGTGACCGAGGCCAGCGCGATAACAGGTGCACCCAGCGCGCCATAAGCGACTGGTGCCGTGTTGGCGATCAGCGCCAGGCCGGAAGCAGCCAAAGGCGAGAAGCCGAGGCCGATCAGGATCGCACCAGTCACCGCCACCGGTGTGCCGAAACCGGCTGCACCTTCAAAGAAGGCGCCGAAACAGAAGGCGACCAGCAGCAATTGCAGGCGACGATCTTCGGTAATGCCGCTGATGCTGTTCTGCAAGACCTTGAAATAACCATTCAGCGTGGTCAAACGGTGCAGGAAGATGATGTTGAGGACAATCCAGCCGATAGGGAACAAGCCCGCAGCAATACCGTAGCCTGCTGCCTTGCCTGCCATCGCGACCGGCATGCCGAATACGAAGGCCGCAATCACGATGCCGACCACCAGCGCCAGACCGGCCGCCAGATGAGCTTTCATGTGGAAGAATGCAAGTGCTGCCAGCAACACTGCCACTGGTATACCCGCAGCCAGTGTCGAAAGTCCGAAACTGTTAAGCGGATCGTAAATCTGTTGCCATATCATGGTCTTTTTCCTTTGTTTAGGTCACTACTATTTTGTCTTCCATCCTTGCTGATCGTTGCAGCAATAGGCGTCTGCTACGATAGCAGCCCGCGCCTGACACGTTGGTGAATAAATTTAATGTGTGGGTGAAATATTTTGATGGCTGAGGGCCTTGTGATTCCTACAGTTTTGTTGTGCTTTTGCAAGATGCAAAATTCAAACGCGAAAGAGTGAAGAACTTTCCATCATTTGAAACAATTTCTGAAGCGGCTTGTTCAGCTTGGGGAACGTTGCAGAGCAAGCTTGTGATGCTGCTCTGCAACTAGTGTGACTTAGCTGCGGAACAGATTCAATATACCGTCCAGACCAACAAAATTCAATGCAATATCAGCTTGCGCACGCACGATGGGTTTGGCGCGAAACGCGACCGACATCCCGGCGATGCCCATCATCTGCAAATCATTGGCGCCGTCGCCCATCACGATCGCCTGTTGCGGCGAGATGTGCAATGCCTTGCAGACGCGTTCCACGGTTGCTTTCTTTTCTATGCCATCGACGATGCCATCGATGACATGGCCGGTCAGCTTGCCGTCGACTATTTCGAGCCGGTTCGAATGCGTGTAGTCGAGTGCCAGGCGCTGCTGCATGCGATCGGTGAAGAAGGTAAAGCCGCCCGAGACCAGCAGGGTTTTGATGCCGGCGGCCTGCACGCCAGCCAGCATTTTCTCTGCGCCGGGTGACAGTGCGAGGCGTTCGTCATAGACGCGTTGCAATGCGCCGGCATCCAGCCCCTTGAGCAGGGCGACGCGACGGGTCAGGCTTTCCTTGAATTCGATTTCGCCGCGCATTGCTGCTTCGGTGATTTCTGCGACTTGTGGTTTCAAACCCTGCATGTCGGCAATTTCATCTATGCATTCGATCGTGATCAGGGTCGAATCCATGTCCATCGTCAGCAACTTGAAATCCGCCAGCGAACGCTCGTGTTCGATGAAGGCATAGTCAAGTTGTGCGGCCCATGCCGCCATATCGATTTGCGATTTCACTTCATCGTTGTAGCTGACGTTCATGCAGCGATAGGCATGCTCACCGATGGCGACAATTTGGCGCGGACGGGCAAGGCTGGCGATGCGTTCGACGATATGGCGTTGTGCAGTCAAGCCTTGCAGGATCAGGTTCATGGTCATGTGTATGGATGCAATTTAATTCAGTAGCGAGCGGATCGTGGTCTTGATTTGCGCCACGCGCGCAGCCAGGTCCGGCATGTTGGCAGTGATGCGCAATTTGTCCTGGCCGTGCAATTTGATGTGACGATTCTTTTGGATCAGTTCTATGATGCGCATCGCGTCTATAGGCGGATTCGGCTCGAAATGCAGAGTCGCTGATTCTGCATGCGCATCAATCTTGATGATGCCGACCGGCACCGCAGCCACGCGCAACCTGTGGGTTTCCACCAGCGCCTGCGCGGCATCCGGCAGTTTGCCGAAGCGGTCTATCAATTCTTCCTGCAAGTCATTGACGGCTTCCTGCGTTTTGCAATTGGCCAGGCGCTTGTAGAGCGACAGCCGCTCATGCACGTCGCCGCAATAGGTGCTCGGCAGCAGCGCAGGCACATGCAGGTTGATCTCGGTGGTGCTCGACAGTGGCGCTGCCAGATCGGGTTCCTTGCCGTTCTTCAGCGCGCGTACCGCTTCATTCAACATGTCCGAATACAGCTGGAAGCCGATCTCGGTCATTTCGCCGGATTGTTCGTCACCCAGCACTTCACCGGCGCCGCGGATTTCCAGATCGTGCATGGCGAGATAGAAGCCGCTGCCGAGTTCTTCCATTTGCTGGATCGCGTCAAGACGGCGCTGCGCCAGCTTGGTCAAGCCTTGCACGTCGTGCACCAGCAGGTAGGCATAGGCTTGATGATGCGAGCGTCCGACCCGGCCGCGCAATTGATGCAATTGCGCCAGGCCGAATTTGTCGGCGCGGTGCATGATGATGGTGTTGGCGGTCGGCACGTCTATGCCGGTTTCTATGATAGTCGTGCACAGCAGGATGTTAAAACGCTGCGCGACGAAATCGCGCATGATGCGTTCCAGATCGCGCTCGTGCAACTGGCCGTGGGCGACGCCTATGCGTGCTTCCGGCATCAGTTCTTCCAGCATCGCCTTGCGATTCTGTATCGTCTCGACTTCATTGTGCAGAAAGTAGACTTGTCCGCCGCGCTTCAGTTCGCGCAGGCAGGCTTCGCGGATCACCGAATCGTTTTCGCTGCGCACGAAGGTCTTGATGGCGAGTCGTTTTTGCGGTGCAGTGGCGATGATGGAGAAATCGCGCAAGCCTTCCAGCGCCATCCCCAGCGTGCGCGGGATAGGTGTGGCGGTCAGCGTCAAGACATCGACTTCGGCGCGCAAGGCTTTCAGCGCTTCCTTTTGCCGCACGCCGAAGCGATGTTCTTCATCGATGATGACCAGGCCCAGGCGGGAAAACTTGACGTCCGGCGACAGCAGCTTGTGGGTGCCGATCACGATGTCGAGCGTGCCATCGGCCATGCCCTTGAAAGCCTGCGTGATTTCCTTGCCGCTGCGGAAGCGCGACAGTTCGGCGATGCGCACCGGCCAGTCGGCAAAGCGGTCGGCAAAGGTTTGCGCATGTTGTTCTGCCAGCAGCGTGGTCGGCGCAAGGATGGCAACCTGCTTGCCGCCGAGTACGGCGACGAAGGCGGCGCGCAAGGCCACTTCAGTCTTGCCGAAACCGACGTCGCCGCAGATCAGGCGGTCCATAGGTTTGCCGCTGGTCATGTCCTTGATGACGGCATTGATTGCGGCGGCCTGGTCTACCGTTTCCTCGAAGCCGAAGCTTTCGGCGAAGGCTTCGTAATCGTGGGCTGAATATTCAAAGCTGTGGCCTTCGCGCAAGGCGCGGCGGGCGTACAGGTTCAGCAACTCGGCGGCAGTATCGCGGACTTTTTCTGCTGCGCGGCGCTTGGCTTTTTCCCACTGGCCGGAGCCCAGCGCATGCAGGGGGGCATCGTCGGGCGAGGCGCCCGAGTAACGCGAGATCACATGCAGCTGCGAGACCGGCACATACAGCTTGGTGTCTTTCGCATATTCCAGATGCAGGAACTCGGTTTCGCCTTCGCCCAGATCCATGCTGGTCAAGCCCATGTAGCGCCCGATGCCGTGATTGATGTGCACCACGGGGTCGCCTATCTTGAGCTCGGACAGGTCGCGCACCATCGACTCGACCTGCGTTGCGCCTTCCTGCTTCTTGCTGCCGACGCGGCGGCCGGTGCCTGCATACAGTTCGGTTTCGGTGATGAAGGCCAGGCCGCCCAGCGCATCGCCGAGCTCGAAGCCGGCGTGCATGGGCGCCACGCCCAGCATCAGTTTTGCCGATGCAGTGCTGAAATCGGCAAAGCCGTCGGCGGTTGCCAGCGGCAAATCGTATTCGTTGAAATACTGCAGCAGCGTTTCGCGGCGGCCGTTGGTTTCGGCACAGATCAATACGCGCTTGCCGGTTTGCAGCAGGTAGGCGCGCAGATTGACGAGCGGGTCGTCGGCGCGCCGGTTGACGGCGATGTTAGGCAATGGCGCCGACAGTTCGGAGGCGACATCTTCGCTTTGCAGGATCCAGCGGCCGTAAGGTTTGGCCAGCGTGAAGAAATTTTCATCGCTGAGGAAAATCTGTTCCGGCGCGAGCAAGGGACGGTCGCGATCCGACTTGAGGAAGCGATAGCGCGATTGCGTATCGTCCCAGAAGCGCTTGATCGCCGCATCGATATCGCCGACCAGCGCAAAGGTCGTATCCGTGGGCAGATAATCGAACAGCGTCTTTGTTTCTTCAAAAAACAGCGGCAGATAATATTCGATGCCGGCCGAGGCAATGCCGCTGCCGATATCCTTGTAAATCATCGAGCGCGATGGATCGCCTTCGAACAATTCG
>CXWL01007956.1_pt1 | contig 10801 bp, 6 predicted proteins | sample 590931 | NCBI WGS metagenome assembly CXWL01 (sample SAMEA3498368, study PRJEB10139) | groundwater metagenome | biome: water well; material: biofilm material | place: Germany | collected 2015-04-27 | reverse complement strand
AATAGTCGCATCGAAGGTTTTTTCTGATACGCGGCCATAAATTTCTTCGTCAACCTGCATGGCCGGCGAGCAGGCGCAGTTTCCTAAACAATAAACGGGTTCTAAAGAAAATTGGCCATCCGGTGTTGTTTCATGAAAATCGATCCCCAGCCTGGTTTTTACATGATTTTCCAGTTGTTTGCCACCCATTGCCTGACAGGATTCGGCGCGGCACAGATGGATGGTATGTTTGCCTGGAGGCGTATCGCGAAAATAGTGATAAAAACTGATCACGCCATGTACTTCAGCGCGGGAAAGACTTAAAGCATTGGCAATCTGTGGGACACTTTCCGGCGGTATATAACCCAGCGTATCCTGAACCGAATGTAATATTGGTAAAAGTGCACCCGGTTTATCTTTGAGTGCGTCGGTTATTTCCTGTATCGTTGCTTGCGTAGTGCGGGGTTCAGTCATGTTCATCTCACTTTGCCAATTCTATCCATTAAACAACAGTATTCCCTATGGTTGTATCACTAAAATGTCGGCACAGAATAGCATAAGAATATTTTCGTGTAAAAAACACATAAAAAAGACATAATTTAGCAATACAAAAAGACAATTTATGAGTCCGCTAGTTCAATAAATGTAGAATGGATTGAGAACACACTTTAATTTAATTAACGTAACCATTCAGTCAAATCCGGGGCAGACACTGAGCAAGAAGACCTGCGAGGTTTTAAAAACCTCGCAGGTCTGCTGAACGCGGCGTCATCAAGATTGGAAAATTGTGCTGGTATATTTCAAGAGTAGCAGGAACAGAGAGCATTGATGGCGAAACTGACGGAACAAGAAAAACAGGAAATTATCCGCTTTATGGAGGCTGAAAAGCCTTTGCCTGACAAATACCGCTTTTTGCTGTTCGACGAAAAACGCGAAGTCGAGCTGGTCTGGAATGGCAAGACCCATGAAGTCTGCAATGTCGTGCTGCCCTTCCAGGTCATCGAGCAGGTGGACGAGCCGCGTTCGGAGAAAGACACGCGCATACAAGGCGACCTGTTCGACATGGATGCACGCGGCCGACAGCTCAAGGGCTGGACGAACAAGCTGATCTGGGGCGACAACAAACTGATTCTGTCCAGTCTGAAAAACGGTCCGCTCAGGAAAGAAATCGAAAAGCAGGGTGGCATCAAGCTGATTTACATTGATCCACCTTTCGATGTCGGCGCGGATTTCAGCATGGACATTGAAATCGGCGACGATACCTTCACGAAGCGCCCGAGCGTACTGGAAGAGATAGCCTATCGCGACACCTGGGGCAAGGGCGCGGATTCTTTCATCAGCATGATTTACGAGCGGCTGGTGCTGATGCGGGACTTGCTGGCTGAGGATGGGAGTATTTATGTGCATTGTGATTGGCGGGTGAATGCGTTCATCCGATTGGCGATGAACGAGATTTTTGGCATAGATCAATTTGTAAATGAGATTACATGGCGGCGGACACGGACACACAATGACGCAAAATCATGGGCAGCTATTGCAGACACTATATTTCATTACTCCAAAGGCGATGTATTTATCTGGAATCCCCAATTCACAGAACAAAGTGAAGAGGATGTTGAGATACGGTATAGATTCAAAGACGATGATGGGCGTCGCTATAGATTAGGCCCAATAGACAGCCCTAACCCGCGGCCAAACATGACTTATGAGTGGAAAGGGTTTCAGCCACCAAAAAACGGATGGCGATACTCCCGTGAGAAAATGGCAGAATTGGATGCAGAGAACCGAATTTGTTATCCAAATGTCAAATCGAAACGACCGGCAACAAAGTTATATCTCGACGAATCAAAAGGTTCTTTAGTAGGCACGGTTTGGACTGATATTTCAGCGTTACAAGCCTCCGCTAAGCAAAGAGTTGACTATCCAACTCAGAAGCCTGAAGCGCTACTTGAACGAATTATCAAAGCCTCGTCCAACGAAGGCGATCTCGTAGCCGACTTCTTCTGCGGCTCCGGCACAACGGCGGCCGTCTCAGAAAAACTAGGCCGCAAGTGGATCACCAGCGACCTGGGCAAGTTTGCCATCCACACCACGCGCAAACGGCTGATCGGCATACAGCGGCAACTCAAAGCCGAAGATAAAACCTACCGCGCCTTTGAAATCCTGAACCTGGGCAAATATGAGCGCCAGCATTTCATTGGCGTCAATCCCAATTTGCGCGATGCTGAAAAACAAAAGCAGTTAGAAGCCAAAGAAGCCGCTTTCCTCGATTTGATTTTACGCGCCTATCGCGCCGAAAAAACCGACGGTTTCCAGACCTTCCACGGCAAGAAGGCCGGTCGGCTCGTGGCTGTGGGGCCAGTCAATCTGCCGGTCACGCGACTGTTTGTCGAAGAAGTTATTCTGGAATGCCGCAAGAAACACATTACCCGCGTCGATATTCTCGGCTTCGAATTCGAGATGGGCTTGTTCCCGAATGTGCTGGACGAAGCAAAAGCCAAGGGCATTGATATTGCCCCGAAATACATTCCCGCCGATGTCTTCGACAAGCGGGCAGTCGAGAAAAACCAGGTAGTCTTCCACGACGTGTCCTTTATTGAAGTAAAACCTCATGTGAAGGGAAATACCATAGCCGTTGAGCTGACCGATTTCTCAGTGTTCTATTCGCAGGACTCCATCGCCAACGCCGAAGCCAGCCTGAAAGACAAACAAAGCAGGATCGTCGTTGATAAAGGCCAGATCGTCAAAGTCAGCAAGGATAAAAACGGCATTGTCAGCCGCGAAACGTTAACCAAAAACTGGACAGACTGGATCGATTACTGGTCAGTGGATTTCGACTTCGAGAACAAGCGGGAAATCATCCGTGTGCAGAACCCCGAAAACAGCGAATGGGAAGAAGTCTGGACGGGCGATTACATTTTTGAAAACGAGTGGCAATCCTTCCGCACCAAAAAAGACCGCAAACTGGAACTGATCAGCGTATTTCAGGAGGTTGCGCCCGGACGGCGCAAGATCGCGGTCAAGGTAGTGGACATTTTCGGCAATGACACAATGACGATAGTTGAGATAACGGTAGGCAACCGTTGAGGAGTTTAAATGAACATCAAAATTAGTAATCTCGGCGCGTTACAGAAGGCCGAATTTTCGCTGGGTGATTTAACCATTATTTGCGGTGGGAATAATACCGGTAAAACCTATGCCACTTACGCGTTGTTTGGTTTCTTGTCGGGCTGGAGTGAAGGGTTAACGATTGATATTCCTCAACAAACGCTAAATCAACTGCTGGCGGAAGGCATAGTGCATATTGATGTCAGCGAATATGCGAAGAATGCCCAAAAGATTTTGAGAGACGGCTGCAAGGCATACACCAAACACTTACCCATTGTTTTTGCCGCGCCGGAAGACAGGTTCAAAGACAGCGAGTTTGCCGTGACAATCGATACCAGCGATATTCGCTTGGATGGAGAGTATGAGCGCCGCATGAAAGCCGGTAATGCCGAATTGTTTTATCTAACCAAAGCGGAATCCAGCGGTGATTTGGTGGTTACACTGCTGGCGGAAAAAAACAAGGCGAAATTACCCCAGGACATGCTTGCAAAAGTCATTGGCGATGCCTTGAAGGACATTATTTTTGGTGCCTTTTTCCCCCATCCATTTATCGCCAGTGCCGAACGTACAGGTGCGGCTATTTTTCGCAAGGAGTTGAATTTCGCCAGGAACCGTCTGCTGGAGGAGATGAGCCAGGCGGATAAAACCATCGACCCTTGGGAGTTGCTGTTTAAATCCTATCAAGACTATGCGTTACCGGTTAAAGCCAATGTAGACTTTACCCGACAGCTTGAAAGCTTAGTTAAAAAGAATAGTTTCGTTGCCGACCAACATTCTGAGGTGTTGGCCGATTTTGCCGACATCATCGGCGGTGAGTACAAAGTCACCAAGAACGATGAGCTGTATTACATTCCCAAAGGAAAAACCACCAAACTGACTATGGACGAGAGTTCCAGCGCGGTGCGTTCGTTGCTGGATATTGGTTTTTATCTAAAGCACATGGCCAAACCGGGTGATTTGCTGATGGTTGATGAGCCGGAGTTGAATTTGCACCCGGAAAACCAGCGTCGGGTGGCGCGGCTTTTTGCGCGTTTGGTCAATCTGGGCATCAAGGTTTTCATCACCACGCACAGTGATTATATTATTAAAGAACTTAACACGTTGATAATGCTGAACCATGACAAACCGCACCTTAAGCAGATCGCTGAAAGGGAAGGGTATAAAGCTGAAGAGCTTATCGCCGCTGAAAAAATCAAGGTTTATATCGCTGAAAAAGCGTTGGTTAAATTGGACGGCGGAAAAAATAAAGTTAACCGTCAAACGCTGACGCCTGCCGATATAGATCCCATGCTCGGTATTGAAGCACGGAGCTTTGATGAAACCATTGGAACCATGAACCGGATTCAGGAAGAAATTGTTTGGGGTGGGGAATAATGTCTGATATTCAAATACTGGATGAAATGGTCAGCCAAAATGCCAAGCTCGCCGTTGAAACAGCAAACGGTAAAAACAAAGTGGTTTTGATAGAACCTCAAGACAATCTTTCCGTCACCCTTTCGGGGCTGCCGGACAACGCGATTATTCTCAAAGCCGATGCCTTTAAGTCGCCGGATACCATTTTTAACGGTACAAAAGGCGAATGTAAACGCGCGGACTTTGTGATTGTTGCCAATATTGGAAAGAAAAAAGTGATTGTTTGTATTGAGATGAAAGCTACGAAAGACTCCCGCAAAGAGATTGTCCAGCAACTGACCGGAGCGCAATGTTTAGCCCGTTATTGTCAGGAAATCGGCAGGCAGTTTTGGCAACAGCGAGACTTTCTGGAGGGCTATGTTTATCGCTTTGTCAGTATTGGACATATCAGTATCGCCAAGCAAAAAACACGGATAAGCCGCCAAGCCCCAATACACGATCATCCTGACAAGATGCTAAAAATTGATTGGCCGCATCATCTTGAGTTTAACCATCTAGCCGGAAAAATTTGATGGTTCTGCTTAAAACTCGTCCCTTCTCTCTTACACCATTCTCACCCACGCCATCCGCTGTTTTATCTGATATTGGGTTTGATCGCTTATTTAGACGCAAACTTGAAATGCTCCTAGTAGATCTAAAAAACAATTTATTAATCAATATGTTGCTATTTAGACGCAAAAACACCGCTTACGTAATGAAGCTCTCAGGAATACGATAAATGGCTCTGCATAAAGACTTTCCCGACTCCCCCCATGCCATTCTTGATCCCTCCATCCGCTGGTTTCCGGCGGATGAGGCGCTAAGGACATCGAGCTTTGAAAAGTTGTTGCCACCTCTCGTGCCGGAACTGCGCAAACAAGTGAAGGTTTGGCGTGACAGCGGCTACGCCAAAGCCACAGAAACAAGCCGTAGCCTTCTGAACTGGTGGTTCAAAACGCCTCATTTGCAAACCCTCTCCCCCAACCCCTCTCCCTTGTCAGGGCGAGGGGAGGCTATGACCGAATTCCAGTATTACTTTGCTCAACGGGAAGCCCTGGAAACCATTATTTATCTGTATGACGTGGTCGGAGTGAAGGATAAATACGATCTGATGCGCTTCGATAGTTCGGGTGCGGTATCCAGCGGCATGTTTGATGAATCCTGGCGGCGGTTTGTCGTGAAAATGGCAACCGGCGCAGGCAAAACCAAGGTCATGAGCCTGGTTCTGGCCTGGAGCTATTTTCATAAACTCTACGAACCGGACTCCGAACTGTCCCGCAATTTTTTAGTGATTGCCCCAAACATTATTGTACTGGATCGCATCTACAAGGATTTTAACGGTCTGCGTATTTTCTTCGACGACCCGGTGCTGCCGGATAACGGTTTTGACGGGCAGAACTGGCGGGATGACTTCCAGCTTACCTTGCATCTTCAGGATAACGTGCGTATCACTCATCCTGTCGGCAATATCTTTCTGACTAACATTCATCGGGTCTATGCGGGCAACGAAACAATACCGTCGCCGGATGACGACAACACAATGGATTATTTCTTAGGGAAAAAACCCACGGGGGCGACGAACGATTCCAAAGTGGATTTGGGTATGATCGTGCGCGACATTGATGAATTGGCGGTGCTGAACGATGAGGCGCACCATATCCATGATAGCCGCTTGGCCTGGTTCAAGTCTATCGAGGACATCCATAACCGGCTGAAACAGAAGGGCGATGCGCTTTCGCTGCAAATAGATGTGACTGCCACGCCGAAACATAACAACGGCGCGATTTTCGTGCAGACTGTGGCGGATTACCCGCTGGTCGAGGCCATTTCGCAGAATGTGGTAAAGCATCCGGTGCTGCCTGATGCGGCCAGCCGCGCCAAGCTGGCGGAACGCCAGAGTTCCAAATACACCGAGAAATACGCCGACTATATTAACCTGGGTGTTGTGGAGTGGCGCAAGGCCTATGCCGAGCATGAAAAGCTGGGCAAGAAAGCCATTCTATTCGTCATGACCGACGACACCAAGAATTGCGACGACGTAGCCGAATATCTGGAAGGTAATTACCCTGACTTGAAGGGCGGGGTGCTGGTCATCCACACCAAGGATAACGGGGAAATATCCGAAGCATCTTCCGGCAAGGCCAAGGAAGTGCTGGAAAAGCTGCGTAAGCAAGCCAATGAAATTGACAGCCTGGCAAGTCCTTATAAGGCCATTGTTTCGGTGTTAATGCTGAAAGAAGGCTGGGACGTGCGCAATGTCACTACCATCGTGGGGCTGCGCGCCTATGCTGCGCTTAGTAACATCCTGCCTGAACAAACCCTGGGACGCGGCCTGCGCAAAATGTATCCGGGCGGCGTGGAAGAATACGTTAGCGTGGTTGGCACCGATGCTTTCATGGACTTTGTGGAATCCATCCAGGCCGAGGGCGTGGTCCTGGAACACAAGCCGATGGGCGAGGGAACGAAGCCAAAAGCGCCGCTAGTTATCGAAATTGATCGGGAAAACGAAAAGAAAGACCTTGACGCGCTCGACATTGAAATCCCGGTGATGACTCTGCGTATCTATCGGGAATACAAAAATCTGACCAATTTGAATATCGAAACTTTAAGTAACGGCAAAGTGCCTTATAAAACATTCAGCGAAGAGGAGCAGCGCGAAATTGTCTTTAAGGACATTACTACAGGTGAGGTCGCGCATACCACTATTCTCGACACAGCGGGCATTGCCGATTACCGCAGCGTCATTGGCTATTTCGCGCAAACGATTATGAAAGACCTGCGTCTGGTTAGCGGCTATGATGTTCTTTACGGCAAGATCAAAGCCTTCGTGCAAGACCAGTTGTTTGACCGGCAAATGGAGCTGGAAGACCCGAACACGCTACGCAACCTGTCGGAACTGGTAGCCACAAAAACACTAATTGAAACTTTCAAGAAGGCCATTAACGCACTCACGGTCAGGGACAAAGGCGATGCCGAAATTCGCGACAGCATTAAGCTCAGGCAAACTCGCCCTTTTATGACCAAGGATCAGGGTTATCTTGTCCCGAAGAAGAGCATCTTCAATAAGATCATCGGCGATAGTCAACTTGAGCTGTTGTTCGCCCGCTTCCTGGAAGATTGCGACGATGTGATGTCCTATGCGAAAAACTACATGGCCGTGCATTTCAAACTGGACTATGTGAACGCCGATGGCGATATTTCCAACTATTACCCTGACTTTCTGGTCAAAGTATCACCGAAAAAAATCTATATTGTCGAAACCAAGGGTCAGGAAGACCTGGATGTGCCATTAAAAATGGCACGGCTTCGGCAATGGTGTGAGGACATCAATCAGGTGCAGTCAGACGTGCGATATGACTTTGTTTATGTTGATCAACAAAGCTTTGAGAAATATAAGCCTAATACATTCGGTGAGTTGACTCTTGGTTTCAAAGAATATAAAGGATTATCCTGATCAAGGGGAAAGCTCATCAGGCAATCATGCACCCTAAACTTGATCAACTGGAGCAATCCTTCGCAGCTTCAACGCTAACAAAAATTGAAGATCAACTGCTTGATCAACACCAAATTGAGCTATGGATGAAGCGGGATGACAGCTTACATCCCATTATTTCCGGTAATAAATGGCGTAAACTGAAATATGTTCTGAATTTTGTCTTAAATTCCGGCATGGATACAATTATCAGTATGGGCGGAGCTTATTCCAATCATCTGCACGCATTGGCCTATGCCGGTTATGTTTTAGGGCTGAAAACCCAAGGTATTATTCGAGGAGAACAACCGGAGCCATTAAATCCGGCTTTGCAGGATATGCAGCAATGGGGCATGGAGCTTCAATTCGTGTCGAGGTCTGATTACAGGGCTTTAAGACAATATAAACACTGGCACAGCCTGCCCGGATTGACAACCGGGCAATACTGGCTGCCGGAAGGCGGAGCGACGGCGCTGGCTTTACGAGGGGTCGCGGAATGTGTGCATGAAATAGACATTGCCTATGACATTCTTTGTGTTCCCATTGGAACGGGAACTACTTTGGCCGGTATTATCAACGCAATACCTAAAAATTTATCGGTGCTGGGTTTTTCAGCATTAAAAAATTCAGACTTTGTAAGGGGTGATATTGAATCTTTATTAAATCAATCTGTCTGTGCTTGGCAAATTAATCACGATTATCATTTTGGCGGATTTGCGAAAACTACGACGGAACTGTGTGCATTTATGGAAAACTTCGAGTTGAGGACTTCAATTCCTTTGGAACCAGTCTATACCGGCAAAATGATGTATGGACTTTATGATCTGATAAACAAAGGGTATTTTAAATCGGGTTCTCGTCTTATCGCACTTCACACCGGTGGTTTGCAGGGGAAAAGAGGTTTTTTGCCAATATGATTGATAGTGCGTTATCTAATTTCAGAGTATGACAATGGAAAGGCAACTTGAACCCGAATTGATGGAGGATGCTGAACAGGTTAAAGCCTATGCGGAAGCTGATTTTGAAATTCCGCATAGTCAGTTTATTGAGCGCTTGAAAACAGTTGTCAACAGGCCGGACTTTTCCGGCATCGCCCTGGATTTAGGTTGTGGTCCGGGCGATATATCGCGCCGTTTTGTTAACGCTTATCCTGACAGCCAGGTGCATGCCGTTGATGGATCGGAGCCGATGATACGTTTTGGCGAGTCTTTAATGACGCCTTTATTGCAAAATCGGATACACTTTATCGTAGGCTGCTTGCCCGTTGCCAGTTTGCCTCAATCCAGCTATGAGATGATTTTCTGTAACAGTTTATTACATCATTTGCCTGATCCTTTTGTACTTTGGCAATGCATAAAAAAATATTCCAAACCAGGTGCTTGCGTAGCCGTCATGGATTTATTGCGTCCGGATTCCATTGAGTCAGCGCACAGCATGGTTAATAGTTGTGCGGCTAATGAACTGCGTATTCTGCAACAGGATTTTTATAATTCTTTACTGGCCGCTTTTAGTATTGAAGAAATCACTCAACAACTAGAACATGCAGATTTGACTTTAAATATTGAGCAAATCAGCGACCGGCATGTTTTTATCTCAGGTGTAATGCCCTGATATCTCACGTTATGGATCAAAATGGAAATTAGCGACACTGTTGAAGTCATTAATCTGCAAAAACCGGAACTGTATATCAATCGGGATCTCAGTTTGCTGGAATTCAATAAGCGGGTTTTGGCTCAGGCCAAGAATGAACATATTCCTCTGCTTGAACGCCTTAATTATCTGTGCATCTCCTGTTCGAATCTGGATGAGTTTTACGAAGTTCGGGTCGCCGGCGTCATCCAGATGGAGAACATGGACCCGAAACTGGTCGGCGCCGATGGCTTGACGCCTCATGAACAACTGGAGTTGATTGCTGTTCATGCCCATCAGGTGGTTGAAGAGCAATATCAGGTTCTGAATGACATTTTAATCCCCAAGCTGAATGCCGAAAACATTCGTTTTATCCGGCGTACCGACTGGAGCGAAGCGCAGCAAAAATGGCTGGCCAGCTATTTCAATGATGAATTGTTACCCATTTTGACGCCTGTGGGCCTGGATTCTGCACATCCATTCCCGCGCATACTGAACAAAAGTTTGAATTTTATTATTTCGTTAACCGGCAAGGATGCTTTTGGCAGAAACAGTGGCCGGGCTATCCTGCAAGCACCGAGAGCATTACCTCGAGTTATACAACTGCCCGCTGAAGAAACCCATAGCGGCCCGTCAGACTTTGTTTTTTTGTCGTCAATTATTCATGCGTTTATCAGCGAGCTGTTTAATGGTATGACGGTCAAGGGTTGTTACCAGTTTAGAGTCACCCGCAACAGTGATTTCTTTGTTGATGACGATGCGATTGATGATTTGCTGCTGGCGGTTGAAGGTGAATTAGCCATGCGCAATTACGGCGATGAAGTCCGGCTTGAGATCGATGCGCAATGTCCGGATGAAACAGTAAGCTTCTTGTTAAGCCGTTTTGAGATGACGAAAGATAGGTTATTTCTGGTCGATGGCCCGGTTAACTTAAACAGGCTTCAGGAAATCAATGCGCTGGTTGGACGGCCTGATCTAAAGTTTGCGCCGTTCAAACCCATCGTTCCGCATCAGCTTGATCGGACTAAAGATATTTTTGCGGCTATCCGGCGCCACGATATTTTGTTGAATCATCCGTATGAGTCATTTTCACCGGTTGTTGAATTCTTGCGTCAGGCCGCTGTGTCCCCGGATGTGCTGGCGATCAAGCAAACACTCTATCGTACCGGCGCCGATTCGCCTATTGTTGCAGCCTTGGTTAAAGCGGCCAGGGCCGGTAAA
>CXWL01129463.1_pt1 | contig 10802 bp, 6 predicted proteins | sample 590931 | NCBI WGS metagenome assembly CXWL01 (sample SAMEA3498368, study PRJEB10139) | groundwater metagenome | biome: water well; material: biofilm material | place: Germany | collected 2015-04-27 | reverse complement strand
CGTGCGCAACTACATCGACACCCTGGTCAACCTGCCCTGGAAGAAGAAGTCCAAGGTCAACAATGACCTGGTCAACGCCGAGAAAGTGCTCGAAGGCGATCACTACGGCCTCGACAAGGTGAAAGAACGCATCCTGGAATACCTCGCGGTCCAGCAACGCGTCGACAAGCTGAAGGCACCGATCCTGTGCTTCGTCGGCCCTCCGGGCGTCGGCAAGACCTCGCTCGGCCAGTCGATCGCCAAGGCAACGAACCGCAAGTTCGTGCGCATGGCCCTCGGTGGCGTTCGCGATGAAGCCGAGATCCGCGGCCACCGCCGTACCTATATCGGAACGATGCCGGGCAAGGTGCTGCAGTCGCTGTCGAAAGTCGGCGTGCGCAACCCGTTGTTCCTGCTGGACGAGATCGACAAGATGGGCGCGGACTTCCGCGGCGACCCGTCGTCGGCCCTGCTCGAGGTGCTGGACCCTGAACAGAACCACACGTTCTCGGACCACTACATCGAAGTTGACTTCGACCTGTCGGACGTGATGTTCGTGGCGACCTCGAACTCGTTCAACATCCCGCCGGCGCTGCTCGACCGTATGGAAGTGATCCGCCTGTCGGGTTACACCGAGGACGAGAAGACCAGCATCGCCCAGCGCTACCTGCTGCCGAAGCAGATCAAGGCCAATGGCCTGCGCGAGGAAGAGATCAAGGTGGACGAGTCGGCGGTGCGCGACATCATCCGTTACTACACCCGTGAAGCCGGTGTCCGTTCGCTCGAACGCGAAATCTCGAAGATCTGCCGCAAGGTCGTCAAGATGCTGCTGCTCAAGGCGTCCGAGAAGAGGGTACTGGTCAACGGCAAGAACCTCGACAAGTTCCTGGGCGTGCGCCGTTACGACTTCGGCGTGGCCGAGAAGGAAAACCAGATCGGCCAGGTGGTCGGCCTTGCATGGACCGAAGTGGGCGGCGACCTGCTGACCATCGAAGCGGTGACGATGCCGGGCAAGGGCGTCGTGGTCCGCACCGGTACCCTGGGCGACGTGATGAAGGAATCGATCGAAGCGGCCCGCACCGTCGTGCGTTCGCGTTCGAACCGTCTCGGCATCAGGAACGACGTGTTCGAGAAGACCGATATCCACATCCACGTGCCGGAAGGCGCGACGCCAAAGGATGGCCCTTCGGCAGGTATCGCCATGACGACCGCACTGGTGTCGGTATTTACCGGCATCCCGGTACGCGCCGATGTGGCCATGACCGGCGAGATCACCTTGCGCGGCGAAGTCCTGCCGATCGGCGGCCTGAAGGAAAAACTGCTGGCGGCGCATCGCGGCGGCATCAAGACCGTGATCATCCCCGAGCAGAACGTGAAGGACCTGGCCGAGATTCCGGACAACGTCAAGAACAAGCTCGAGATCGTTCCGGTGCGCTGGATCGACAAGGTGCTTGAGGTTGCGCTGGAACGCCACCCGCAACCGATCGTCGAAGTGGCGCCAGTGGCCGTGACTGCGGCCCCGGCGGCCGACGGCCAGGCAGACGTCGTCAAGCACTGAGAGTGAAGCACCAGGCCGGTTAACCCGGCTCTCCAAGCAAGCGCCCTCGCGGCGCTTGTTTCATTTTGGCTTGACACACCGGAGGGCCAGCTTGTTTAATACGCGCTGCGCAATTTTTGGCGCACTTTTCAAGTAATGAGGCACATGTGAACAAAACAGAATTGATTGAAGAAATCGCCAAGTCCGCGGACATTACCAAGGCCTCGGCCGCACGTGCACTCGATGCAATGATTGAAGCTGTCACCACCAGCCTGCAGAAGAACGACACGGTCACCCTGGTCGGCTTCGGCACCTTCTCGGTAGGCGAGCGCGCAGCCCGTACCGGGCGCAATCCGCGCACCAAAGAAGCCATCAAAATCGAGGCGCAACGCGTTCCGAAATTTAAAGCTGGCAAAGCACTGAAAGATGCAGTAAACTAATGGCCTCCGGCGTTGTGACAAGCGCCGGACTATATTTGGCGGTATCCACACCAGTTATATCGTGCGGGCGCTTAGCTCAGTTGGTAGAGCGGAGCCCTTACAAGGCTTAGGTCGGGAGTTCGAGCCTCTCAGCGCCCACCAGATGTAGAGTAGTAAAGCGTATTTTTTGGAGCGGTAGTTCAGTTGGTTAGAATACCGGCCTGTCACGCCGGGGGTCGCGGGTTCGAGNNGAGATGGAATAGTATTCCCCCTGCGGGGAATGCGGGATTGGATTCGAAGGGATTCCCCTGCAAGGGAATCCGCGGCCGGCGCAACGTCGGCGAGTCCCGTCCGCTCCGCCAAGAATAAAGAAGAAGGCGAACGAGAGTTCGCCTTTTTTTCTATGTGCTCGTTGCATTTAACTTAATTTCGAAGTGGCTGATCCATGTTTGAATTTATCCGCACTCACAAGCGCTTGATGCAGGTCTTCCTGATGCTGCTGATCGTCCCGTCGTTCGTCCTGGTCGGCGTCAGCAGCTATCAAAGCGGCGACGCCTCCACCGGGGTCGCAATGGTCGATGGCAGGAAGATCACCCAGCAGGAATGGGAAGAAGCGCAGCGCCAGCAGATGGACCGCTATCGCCAGACCATGGGCGAGCAGTTCGACCAGAAGATGTTCGAAACGCCCGAAGCACGCCAGGCCGTCCTCGACAACCTGATCGCCGAGCGCGCGCTGGAAGCGGAAATCAAACGCAGCCACCTGACCGTCAACGACGCTACCCTGGCCCAGACCATCGCCGGCATCGAAGCGTTCAAAAAGCCCGACGGCAGCTTCGACATGGAACAGTACAAGGCCGTGCTGGCCGCGCAGGGCATGTCGCCTGCGATGTTCGACGCGCGCATGCGCCGCGACCTGGCGATGCAGCAGCTGAACAACGCGGTCCAGGCCAGCGCATTCGTACCGCGCACCGTCTCGAAGCGCCTGTCCGATGTCAACGACCAGGAACGCGAAGTGCAGGAACTGGTATTCCCCGTGTCCGACTTTGTCGCACAGGTCAAGGTCACCGACGACATGGTCAAGGCCTACTACGACAAGAACGCCGCGCTGTTCGCCGTGCCTGAGCGCGCCAAGGTCGAATACGTGGTGCTCGATGCGGCCGCGGTTGAAAGCCAGGTTGCCGTCAGCGACGCGGAAGTGGCCGACTTCTACACCAAGAACCAGAAGCGCTTCGGCTCGCCTGAACGCCGCACCGCAAGCCACATCCTGGTCAACGCGCCCAAGAGCGCCAGCGCAGCCGACAAGGCCGCCGCCAAACAAAAAGCTGAAGCGATCCTCGCGGAAGTGCGCGCCAATCCGGCCGGCTTCGCGGCAATCGCCAAGGCAAAGTCGCAGGATCCGGGTTCGGCCGAAATGGGCGGCGACCTGGGCGTGGTGGAGAAGGGCGCGTTCGTACCGTCAGTGGAAGACGCCATCGCCAAGCTGAAGCAAGGCGAGATCAGCGGCGTGGTGGAATCCGAATTCGGCTACCACATCATCACCGTCACCAGCGTTGTGCCGGCTGCGACCAAGGCGCTGGACGAAGTCAAAGGCGAAATCACGGCCGAACTGACGAAGGCCAAGATGTCGAAGAAGTTCTCCGAGCTGGCCGAAGTATTCACCGATACCGTCTACGAGCAGTCGGACAGCCTGAAGCCGGTCGCCGACAAGCTCAAGCTGACCGTCCACACAGTGGACAACCTGGCGCGTACGCCATCGCCGGCACTGGCTGATGCGCCGTACAACAACGCCAAGTTCCTGCAGGCGGTGTTCGCGGACGACTCGCTGAAAAACAAGCGCAACACCGAAGCGGTTGAAGTAGCGCCTAGCACCCTGGTTGCCGGCCGCGTGGTCGAGTTCAAGCCTGCCTCGAAGCGTCCGCTGGCTGAAGTCGACGCGGCGATCCGCCAGCGTGTGACGGTCGAAGAAGCGATCAAGCTGGCGCGCAAGGCCGGCGAAGCGAAGATGGCAGCTGCGAAGGCAACCGGCGATGCGGCTGGTTTCGGCGCACCTGTCATGGTGGCGCGCACCAGGCAGCCAACCATCAACCCGACTGCTGCCCTGGCAGTGCTGAAGGCTGACGCAAGCAAGCTGCCTGCGTATGTTGGCGTAGAAGTGCCGGGCATGGGCTACGGCGTGTACCGTATTGCCAAGGTCACGATGCCGGCAGCGCCTGATGCGGCCCGCCGCGCGGCTGAAGCCGAGCAGATTGCAGGCGTGGTTGGCCAGCAGGAGATGTACGGTTTCATCGAGGCGCTGAAACAGAAGGCCAAGGCGAAGATTACAGTGGAACAGCCGGCCAGGACGCAAGCCGCAGCTAACTAATCGGCTGCGCATAAAAAAGACCCGGTGAGCGAGAGCTACCGGGTCTTTTTTTATGTTGGTGGTGGGCGAAGGTGGCCGATTGCGCCGACGTTGTGGGCGTCGGCGGACGCGTGCCGGAAAACTATCCGAGCAAGCGCTTGGCCGCAGCCAAAAACGCCTCTTTCGAAATATCCCCCAGCTGCACGACTTCCGCCTCATTGAACTGAACAAAATTCCGGTCAATCGACCTGAGATAAGCCGGGTCGTAATGCTCCACCAGCAGCTCATCTACGAGCTCCGGCATCTGCCCGCTATTGGCCAGCCGATGCCAGCTGTCGATCTTCTCGCGCCCGTGCAGCTTCACCAGGCAATCGAGCTGCGTATTGAGCGTGTCCGGACTCTGGGTAAAGTGCTCATAATCTTCCATCAGCAAGCGCACCCGGTCCGGCCGCGACAAGGTCAGCGACACGCACGGCGACTGCCGCATCTTCTCCATCACCGCATCGGGAACCCGCAGCTGCCCGACCTTCTTGCTCTCGGACTCCACAAACACCGGCACCCCGGGATCGAATTCGCGCAGCTTCTGCCAGATCAGGGAATCGAACATCTTTTGCGACGGCTGCGGCTGGCTTGGCAGGTTGCCCAGCACCGACCCGCGATGCGCCGCCAGCTGCTCCAGATCGAGCACCTGTGCGCCAATCCCCGCCATCACTTCCAGCAGCCGGCTCTTGCCGCTGCCAGTGGTCCCGCAGATCACCTTGAACGTGTGCGGTGGCGTCTCGGACAACTTGTCGCAGATGTGCGCGCGATAAGCCTTGTAGCCGCCGTCAATCTGGATCGCCGGCCAGCCGATCCGCGCCAGGATGTGCGCCATCGAGCCGCTGCGGTTACCGCCGCGCCAGCAATACACCAGCGGCTTCCACTCGCGCGGCTTGTCGGCAAAGCGTTCTTCGATATGGCGCGCGATGTTGCGGGCGACCAGCGCCGCGCCGACCTTCTTGGCCTCGAAGGCGTTGACCTGCTTGTACATGGTGCCGACGCGGATGCGTTCCTCGTTGTCCAGCACAGGGCAGTTGATCGCGCCCGGAATATGGTCGAGCGCGAACTCGGCCTCGCTGCGGACGTCGATGATGGTGTCGAATTCGCCCAGCTGCGGGAGGATGTCGCGGAAATTCAGTATGGCGGGATACTTCATTGGGCCTTTACGAGTGGCTTGAACTTGGGCCAGATGTTAGCCAGGATGATCGGATGCGCTGCCGCACTCGGGTGCAGGCGGTCGGCCTGGAACATGGTCGGCTGGTCCGCCACGCCTTCCAGCATGAACGGCACCAGCGGCGCCTTGTATGACGTCGACAGCTTGGTGTACATGTTGAAGAACTGCTCCGTGTATGCACGGCCGTAGTTCGGCGGCATGCGCATGCCGACCAGCAGCACCTCGGCATCGTTCTTCTTCGACAAATCGACCATCGCGCGCAAATTGTCTTCGGCCGAGGCGACCGGCAGGCCGCGCAGGCCGTCATTGGCGCCCAGCTCGATTACGACGACCGCTGGCTTGTGCTGCTTGAGCAGCGCCGGCAGGCGGGCGCGGCCGCCGCTGGTGGTCTCGCCGCTGATGCTGGCGTTAATGATCGTCACGCTGATCCGTTCCGCCTTGAGTTTCTTTTCGAGCAGGGCCACCCAGCCGCTACCACGGTTCAGTCCGTACTCGGCCGACAGGCTGTCGCCAAGCACAAGCACCGTTTTTGGTGCAGAATAGGCGCTCGCCGACGCGGCAAGCAGCAACAGGCCGCCGACCAACAGTTTATTGAGACTAACAAGCATGCGTGACATTCCAGAAGCTTCCAATAGTTACGTTAACAACGTTGCCAAATCGACGGCCGCAATCGAAGTCATCAATTTATCAAAGCGGGTGGCTGACGCCAGCGGCGAGCTCACCATCTTGCACAGCGTCGATTTTACAGTGCAACCGGCTGAGACGCTTGCGATTGTCGGCGCGTCCGGTTCCGGCAAGTCGACCTTGCTGGGCCTGCTGGCCGGCCTCGACACGCCGTCCACCGGCAAAGTCATCCTCGACGGCAGCGACATCTTCGCGCTGGACGAGGACGGCCGCGCCTCGCTGCGCAAGGCCAAACTGGGGTTTGTATTCCAGTCTTTCCAGTTGCTGGCGCACTTGAATGCGCTTGAAAACGTCATGCTGCCGATGGAGCTGCGCGGCGAGGCCGACGCGAAGGAGAAGGCGACCGCGATGCTGGGCCGGGTCGGGCTGTCGAGCCGCCTGAAGCATTATCCGAAATACCTGTCGGGCGGCGAGCAGCAGCGCGTCGCGCTGGCGCGCGCCTTCGTGACGGAGCCGCCGCTGCTGTTTGCCGACGAACCGACCGGCAGCCTCGACGCCGCCACGGGCGAAGCCGTGATCCAGCTGATGTTTGAGCTGAACCGCGAGCGCGGCTCCACCCTGGTGCTGGTCACGCACGACCCGTCGATCGCGGCCAGGTGCGGCCGCACCATCACGATTGCGGCGGGCCGCCTCGTTTAGGGCGTTCCGCCACCATCCGGTTCAGCACAGTACGAATCGCCGCCGGCAGCTCGCCCGCGGTCAGCCCGATCGGGCCCACGCCAGCCGCCACCAGGCGGTCGGCGGCTTCCCCATGCATCCACACCGCAGCCAGCGCCGCATCGCGCGCGGGCCAGCCTTGCGCCAGCAAGCTGCCGCATAGACCCGCCAGTACATCCCCGGTGCCTGCGCTGGCGAGACCGGGGTTGCCGGTCGGGTTGATCGCTGCCTCGCCATCGGGCATCGCGATGACGGTGCCCGATCCCTTCAGCACGACGTATGCATCGAAGCGGGCGGCGATCTCGCGCGCCGCTTCCAGCCGGTCGCCCTGGATGACGCCGGCCGTGACACCCAGCAGGCGCGCCGCTTCGAGCGGATGCGGCGTCAGTATCGACGGCGCAGTGCGGGCCGACAGCCGCGCTTGCAGGTCAGGGCTGGCCGAAACCAGGTTGATGGCGTCGGCGTCGAGCACCAGCGGGCTCTCGCCGTCGAGCGCCCTGGCCAGTACGCGGATTGCCGTGGCCGAGTCCCCCATGCCGGGCCCGGCAACGATGGTGCAGCCTGCGAAGTTGTGGGTGGCCGCATCGCGGAACATCAGTTCGGGCTGGACGTTGTCGAAGGCCGGTCCATGGTCGATCGACGCGACGTACACGCGGCCGGCACCGGAAAGCAGTGCGGCCCGCGCCGCCAGGATCGGGGCGCCGGCCATTCCCTGCGCGCCGCCAACGATCGCGACATCGCCGAAACTCCCTTTGTGCGAGTCGTGCTGGCGCGGCACGAACGCAAGCTCGAACATGTGCGGTTCGTTGAGGTGGATGCTTGCACCCGGCAGCATCGCTTCGTCGATGCCGAGCCGCGCGACCAGGACCTCACCGGCGTAATCGCGCCCGGCGCAGGTGTGCAGGCCCGGCTTGCCGCCAATGAAGGTGACCGTATGCGAAGCGCGCACCGCCGCACCGCCCGGACCGATGACAGCGCCGGAGTCGGCATCGAGTCCGCTCGGAACATCGAGTGCCAGCACCGGGCAATCGAGCGCGTTGACCGCCTCGATCGTTGCGCGTGCCGCACCTTCCACAGGGCGCGCCAGCCCGATCCCGAACAGGCCGTCCACCACGAGCGACCACTGGCCGTGGGCGGGCACCGCGTCGGCGAAATCCGCTGTACTTGCGCGTGCCCTCGCCAGCGCATGTGCGGTCTCGGCCGACGGCTCGCCCTCGCACGCGAGGTGGACAATCGTGACATCGACGCCGGCCTGGGCCAGGTTGGCCGCCACTTCGAGCGCATCGCCGCCATTGTTGCCCGGACCGGCAAGGACCAGCACCGGCCGTGCCGGCGCCGCGCCGACCATGTCGATCGCAATGCGCGCAGCCACCTGTCCTGCCCGCTGCATCAGGGTGCCCGGCGGCAGTTGCGCGGCCGCGGCCTGTTCGGCCCGGCGAATCTCCGCGACGCTGTAAAGTGCTCCCATGCTGCCTCCTGATGCTTGCTGAAACCTCAAAGCTGCATTTTCCCTAAATTTGGCTCCGAGCGCACTACAATACACGTTCAAACGAATTCGCAAGGGGTATGCATGGATTGGCAATTCTGGATCGACCGGGGCGGAACATTCACGGACATCGTCGCGCGCAAGCCTGACGGTCGCATCGTGACGCACAAACTGCTGTCGGAGAATCCCGAACAATACCGCGACGCTGCGGTGGCCGGCATCCGCCACCTGCTCGGCGTGGCCGAAGGCGAGCCTGTCCCTGTGGCCGATATCGAAGCGGTCAAGATGGGGACGACCGTCGCCACCAATGCACTGCTCGAACGCAAAGGCGAGCGCACCGCGCTTGCCATCACACGGGGCTTTCGCGACGCGCTGCGCATCGCATACCAGAACCGTCCGCGCCTGTTCGACCGTCATATCGTACTGCCGGAGCTACTCTACAGCCACGTGATGGAGATCGACGAGCGCATGGGCGCACATGGCGAGGTCGTCGTCCCGATCGACGAGGAAGCCACCCGCGCAGGCCTGCAGGCGGCGTTCGACAACGGCCTGCGTTCGCTTGCTATCGTCTTCATGCACGGCTACCGCTTCACCGGACACGAAGCCATCACTGCCCGCATCGCGCGCGAAATCGGCTTTACACAGGTGTCGGTCTCGCACGAAGTAAGCCCGATGATGAAACTGGTCGCGCGCGGCGACACCACCGTCGTCGATGCCTATCTCTCGCCGATCCTGCGGCGTTACGTCGATCAGGTGGCGGGCCAGATGCCGAACGTGAACCTGCAGTTCATGCAGTCGAACGGCGGCCTGACCGACGCGCGCACCTTCCAGGGAAAGGACAGCATCCTGTCCGGTCCTGCCGGTGGCATCGTCGGCATGGTGCGCGCCAGCCAGCTCGCCGGTTTTGACCGCGTGATCGGCTTCGACATGGGCGGCACCTCGACCGACGTGTCGCACTTCTCGGGCGAGTTTGAACGGGTGTTCGAGACCCAGGTGGCCGGCGTGCGCATGCGCGCTCCGATGATGAGCATCCACACGGTCGCTGCGGGCGGCGGCTCCATCCTGCATTTCGACGGCAGCCGCTATCGCGTCGGCCCTGACAGTGCGGGCGCCAATCCGGGGCCGGCCAGCTATCGCCGCGGCGGGCCGCTTGCTGTCACCGACTGCAACGTCATGCTCGGCAAGATCCAGCCGGCGCATTTCCCCAAGGTCTTCGGCCCGGATGCCAATGAACCGCTCGACGTCGATGCGGTGCGCACCGCGTTTTGTGCAATGGCGCGCGATATCGGCGACGCCACCGGCGCTACGCCTGCGCCGGAGCAGGTGGCCGAAGGCTTCATCCAAATCGCCGTCGGCAACATGGCCAACGCGATCAAGCAGATCTCAGTGCAGCGCGGTCATGACGTTACCGAATACGCATTGACCAGTTTCGGCGGTGCGGGCGGGCAGCACGCCTGCCTGGTGGCCGATGCCCTCGGCATGAAAACGGTATTCATCCATACGCTGGCCGGCGTGATGTCCGCCTATGGCATGGGGCTCGCCGACCAGACATCGATGCGCGAGTCCGCAGTCGAACAGCGGCTTGACGAGCTGGCACTGGCGACGCTCGAGGAGCGCCTGGCGGTGCTGGGGCAGGGCGTGACCGGCGAGCTGCTCAAGCAGGGCGTCGCACGCGAACGCATTGAACTGGTACGCCGCGTCCACCTGCGTTACGAAGGCACCGATTCGGCCATCATCGTCCTCTTCGACGAACCGGGCAACATGAAGGCGCAGTTCGAGACCGCCTACAAGAAGCGCTTCTCCTTCCTGATGCCGTCAAAGGCACTGGTCGTCGAAGCCGTCTCGGTGGAAGCAATCGGCAAATCCGACGCGCCCGCCGAGAGCTTCGCCTCCGATATCCCCGGGCGCAGCACGCCGCTGATGCCGCATGAGCGTGTCCGCATGTTTGGCGCTGGCGAGTGGCACGAGACTGGCTTGTTCAAGCGGGCCGGCATGCGGCCGGGCGACGTGATCAAAGGCCCGGGCATCATCGCCGAAGACAATTCCACCACCATCGTCGAGCCAGGATGGCAGGCGCAGGTGACGAGCTTTAACCACCTGGTGCTCACGCGCGTCGAAGCGCTGCCGGAACGGCGCGCCATCGGCACGACCGCCGACCCGGTGATGCTCGAGATTTTCAATAACCTGTTCATGTCGATCGCCGAACAGATGGGACTGCGCCTGCAGAATACCGCTTACTCCGTCAACATCAAGGAACGGCTGGATTTCAGTTGCGCGCTGTTCGACGCACGCGGCAATCTGATCGCCAACGCGCCGCACATGCCGGTTCACCTCGGCTCGATGGGTGAGAGTATCAAGACAGTCATGCGCGAGAACAAGGGCAAGATGCGTCCTGGCGACGTCTTCATGCTGAACGATCCTTACCACGGCGGCACGCACCTACCTGACGTTACGGTCATCTCGCCGGTGTTCGACGAGGCCGGCGA
>CXWL01119948.1_pt1 | contig 10802 bp, 9 predicted proteins | sample 590931 | NCBI WGS metagenome assembly CXWL01 (sample SAMEA3498368, study PRJEB10139) | groundwater metagenome | biome: water well; material: biofilm material | place: Germany | collected 2015-04-27 | reverse complement strand
CGACATTTTGTTTTGCAGAGCCAGTCCCGTGACTACCATCGCCACCGCTTTTAATACTTTGCCGCTCTCCGCCGCCATGCTGGCTAACCTCGACTCGCTGGGTTATGTCGAGATGACGCAGATCCAGGCGCAAAGCTTGCCGGTGATCCTCAAGGGGCTGGACCTGATTGCCCAGGCCAAGACCGGCAGCGGCAAAACCGCCGCCTTCGGCATCGGCCTGTTGAACCCGATCAACCCGCGCTACTTCGGCTGCCAGGCCCTGGTCATGTGCCCGACGCGCGAGCTGGCCGACCAGGTGGCCAAGGAAATCCGCCGCCTGGCCCGTGCCGAAGACAACATCAAGGTGCTGACCCTGTGCGGCGGCGTGTCCCTCGGCCCGCAGATCGCCTCGCTGGAACACGGCGCCCACGTCATCGTCGGCACCCCGGGCCGTATCCAGCAGCACCTGCGCAAAGGTTCGCTGGTGCTGGATGGCTTGAACACGCTGATCCTCGACGAAGCCGACCGCATGCTCGACATGGGTTTCTACGACGCCATCGAAGACATCATCAGCAAGACCCCGGCCCGTCGCCAGACCCTGCTGTTTTCGGCCACCTACCCGGTGAGCATCAAGCAGCTGGCGTCCAAGTTCATGCGCGCGCCGCAGCAGGTTAAAGCCGAAGCCTTCCACTCCGACGACCAGATCGAACAGCGCTTCTTCGAAATCTCGCCGGAAGAACGCATGGACGCCGTGACCAAGGTGCTCGCGCACTTCCGTCCGGCCTCCTGCGTGGCGTTCTGCTTTACCAAGCAGCAAGTGCAGGAAACCGTCGACCACCTGACCTCCAAAGGCATTTCCGCCGTCGGCCTGCATGGCGACCTGGAACAGCGCGACCGTGACCAGGTACTGGCGATGTTCGCCAACCGCAGCACCTCGGTGCTGGTGGCCACCGACGTGGCGGCCCGTGGCCTGGACATCGACTCGCTGGACATGGTGATCAACGTCGAACTGGCCCGCGACTCGGAAATCCACATCCACCGTGTAGGCCGTACCGGCCGCGCCGGTGAGACCGGCATCGCGATCAGCCTGGTGGCGCCGTCGGAAGCGCACCGCGCCCAGGCCATCGAGCAACTGCAGAAGTCGCCGCTGAACTGGGACCAACTGGACAACCTCAAGCCGCAAAGCGGCGGCCCGCTGCTGCCGCAGATGAGCACCCTGTGCATCGCCGCCGGCCGTAAAGACAAGGTGCGCCCTGGCGACATCCTCGGCGCACTGACCGGCGACGCCGGCATCCCGGGTGCCCAGGTCGGCAAGATCGCGATCTTTGACTTCCAGGCCTTCGTGGCCGTGGAACGCGGGATCGCCAAGCAGGCGCTGCAGCGTTTGAATGACGGCAAGATCAAAGGCCGCTCGCTGCGCGTGCGCATCCTGTAACACGATCTCCACATTTATCGGAGATCCAATGTGGGAGGGGCGGTGCGACGATTCGACTTGCCCCCGATAGCGGTGTAACTGAACCACCGCTATCGGGAGCAAGCCCCCTCCCACATTTTTGACTGAATTCCAATTCTGAATTTGTATGAGGACATCGCTGTGCGCTCGACCGAAGTTGTGATCATTGGCGCCGGCGCCGCAGGCTTGATGTGCGCACTGACCGCCGCCGGGCGTGGGCGCAAGGTGATGTTGATCGACCACGCGAACAAGGCCGGCAAAAAGATCCTGATGTCCGGCGGTGGCCGCTGCAATTTCACCAATATGTACACCGAGCCGGCCAACTTCCTCTCGCACAATGCACACTTCTGCAAGTCGGCACTGGCGCGCTACACCCAGTGGGATTTCATCGGGCTGGTGGCCAAGCACGGCGTGCCGTACCACGAGAAAAAACTCGGCCAGTTGTTCTGCGATAACAAGTCCAGCGACATCCTTGGCATGCTGCTGGACGAGTGCATCCAGGCCGGCGTGAGCATGCACCTGGACACCTCGGTCCAGGAGATTGCCAAGCTGGATGCCGGTTATCAGTTGCAGACCACCTTGGGCGAACTGCGCTGCGAGTCGCTGGTGATCGCCACCGGCGGCCTGTCGATTCCGACCCTGGGCGCCACCGGTTTCGGTTATCAGGTGGCCAAGCAGTTCGGCCATGAGCTGCTGCCGACCCGTGCAGGCTTGGTGCCGTTCACCATCACCGACCAGCTCAAGGAGCTGTGCGGCGAGCTGTCGGGCACTTCGGTGGATTGCCTGGTCAGCTGCAACGACCAGAGCTTTCGCGAGAACATCCTGTTTACCCATCGCGGCCTCAGCGGGCCGGCGATTTTGCAGATTTCCTCGTACTGGGAATCCGGCGACACCGTGGAAATCAACCTGCTGCCCGACCATGACGCCCATTCATGGCTACAGGAGCAACAGGTCGAGCGCCCCAACAGCGAATTGAAAACCCTGCTGGGTGAAATCTTCACCAAGAAGATGGCCAACCTGCTGGCGGAAACCTGGTTTGTGTCCAAGCCGATGAAGCAGTACACCCACGCCGAAATCGCCGACATCGCCGCCAAGCTGTCCAGCTGGCAGCTGATACCGGCAGGCACCGAAGGCTACCGCACGGCCGAGGTGACGCTGGGCGGGGTGGATACGCGGGAAGTGTCGTCCAAAACCATGGAATCGCTGAAAAGCCCGGGGCTGTACTTTATTGGTGAAGTGCTGGATGTGACCGGGCACTTGGGCGGGTTCAATTTTCAGTGGGCGTGGGCGTCGGGCTATGCGGCGGCTCAGTACGCCTGACCAAAGGATGTACTCAATCAAAATGTGCCTGGGAATAATTTGCTCTCAGATGTGCTCACCACCCTTGCCGTGACGTCATTGATGCCTCAATTTAGCGGCATCGTCCCGGAAGACTCCAGCCTTCATGTCATCGACCTCGTTCAAGCAGTCCATGCGGCGCCTGTGGGCGCTGGATAAATTCAGTTACAGCGTACGGGTATTCATCGCCCTCACCGGCAGCATGGCGCTGTGCTGGTATCAGGATGAAATGACGCTGCTGATCCCGCTGTTCCTGGGGATTATCGCCAGCGCCCTGGCCGAGACGGACGACAGCTGGCAAGGCCGCCTCAATGCCCTGGCGGTGACGCTGGTGTGTTTCAGCATCGCCGCGCTGTCGGTGGAGCTGCTATTCCCCTACCCCTGGATTTTCGCGATTGCCCTGGCGCTCGCCAGCTTCTGCCTGACCATGCTCGGCGCGCTGGGCGAACGCTACGGCGCAATTGCTTCGGCCACCTTGATTCTGTCGGTCTACACCATGATCGGCGTGGACCAGCGCGGTGGCGCGGTGTCCGATTTCTGGCATGAACCCCTGCTGCTGGTGGCCGGCGCCGCCTGGTACGGCGTGCTTTCGGTGCTGTGGCAGGCGTTGTTTTCCAACCAGCCGGTGCAGCAGAGCCTGGCGCGGTTGTTTCGCGAATTGGGGCGTTACCTCAAGCTCAAGTCGTCACTGTTCGAACCGATCCGCCAACTGGATGTGGAAGCACGCCGCCTGGAACTGGCCCAGCAAAATGGCCGGGTAGTGGCGGCGCTGAATGCCGCGAAGGAAATCATCCTGCACCGCGTGGGCAATGGGCGGCCGGGCTCGAAGGTCAGCCGCTACCTGAAGCTGTATTTCCTGGCCCAGGACATCCACGAACGCGCCAGCTCCTCCCATTACCCCTACAACGCCCTGGCCGATGCGTTCTTCCACAGCGACGTGCTGTTCCGCTGCCAGCGCCTGCTGCGCCAGCAAGGCAAGGCCTGCCAGGCCCTGGCCGAGTCGATCCAACTGCGCCAGCCGTTCATCTATGACGACAGCTTCGCCGAAGCCCTCAGTGACCTGAACGCCTCCCTCGAACACCTGCGCATCCAGAGCAACCCGGCCTGGCGCGGCCTGCTGCGCTCGTTGCGCGCCCTGGCGGCCAACCTGTCGACACTCGACCGCCTGCTCGGCGACGCCAGCAACCCCGACGCCCTGGCCGACGCCACCGACAGCAACCTGCTGGACCGTGCGCCGCGCAACCTCAAGGAAATGTGGACGCGCCTGCGCACCCAGCTCACGCCGACGTCGCTGCTGTTCCGCCACGCCTTGCGTTTGTCGCTGGCGCTGACCATCGGTTACGGCACGCTGCACGCGATCCACGCGTCCCAGGGTTACTGGATCATCCTCACCACGCTGTTTGTGTGCCAGCCGAATTACGGCGCAACCCGGCGCAAACTCGGCCAGCGGATCATCGGCACGGCCATTGGCCTGACGGTGGCCTGGGCGCTGTTCGACCTGTTCCCAAGCCCGCTGGTGCAATCGATGTTCGCCATCGCCGCCGGCCTGGTGTTCTTTATCAACCGCACCACCCGCTACACCCTGGCCACGGCGGCCATCACGCTGATGGTGCTGTTCTGCTTCAATCAGGTCGGCGATGGCTACGGGCTGTTCCTGCCGCGGCTGTTCGATACCTTGCTGGGCAGCTTGATCGCGGGCCTCGCGGTATTCCTGTTCCTGCCGGACTGGCAAGGTCGGCGCCTGAACAAAGTGCTGGCCAATACCCTGACCTGCAACAGCATCTACCTGCGCCAGATCATGCAGCAATACGCCGCCGGCAAGAGCGACGACCTCGCGTATCGCCTGGCCCGGCGCAATGCCCACAACGCCGACGCGGCGCTGTCCACCACCCTGGCGAACATGCTGATGGAACCGGGGCATTTCCGTAAGGAGGCCGACGTGGGCTTCCGCTTCCTGGTCTTGTCACACACCTTGCTCAGCTACTTGTCTGGCCTGGGTGCACACCGCGAAACCCAACTGCCGGCCGAGGTGCGTGAGCATTTGATCGACGGCGCGGGCAATACCCTGGCCGCGAGCATCGATGAAATCGCCACGGGGCTGGCGAACAAGCAGCCGATTGCGATTCAGAGTGATGCCGAGGAAGCCCTGGCGGCGGACCTGGAGCAGATGCCGGATGAGATCGATGAAGGGCAGCGGCTGGTGCAGACGCAGCTGGGGTTGATTTGCCGGCAGTTGGGGCCGTTGCGCACGTTGGCGGCGCATTTGATCAAGGATACCAGCGCGGCGTGAATCGCTATCGGGGGCAAGCCCCCTCCCACAGGGGAACGCATTCCAAGTGTGGGAGGGGGCTTGCCCCCGATAGGGCCCTAAAGACCACTACATCCCATGCGCCTTCATCAACCGCGCATAACTCCCATCCGCCTTCATCCTGGCTATCTCCCGATCAAACCCCGCCACAATCTGCTCATGCTGCGGATTCTTCAGGCTAACCAGAATATGCAGGCTGTTTTCACTCAACGGCTTGGGCAGAAACTCCACCGAATTGCGCACCCGCGGCGATTCGCGCGCCAGGTAATAACGCGCCACATATTCATCCTCCACCGTCAGCCGCACCCGCTGCGCCGCGAGCATGCGCACGGCCATGGCGAAGTTGTGCACAGGGACTTTTTGTAACTGCGCATCTCCATCGAACGCCGCCGAATACGCATAGCCGCGCACCACGGCGATGGGGTAGTCGTGCAACTGCTCAAGGTTCTGGAACTCGATGGGATCATCGCGGCGCTTGATGAAACGCACGCGGTTAACCAGGTATTCGCCGGAGAACTGCCCCAGCTGCGTACGCGCATCGTCGTACCAGGCGTTGACCAGCACGTCATAACGACCGTCGCCCACACCCATCAACGCCCGGGCCCAGGGCACCTGCTCGAAATCACTGGCATAGCCCGCACGGGCCAGGGCGGTGCTGACAATATCGGTGGCCAACCCACCATTGATCAAGGTGGAATCGGTAAAGGGCGGCCAGGCATCCGCGACCAGGCGCAGGCGCTGGGCGAACACCGGCATGGACAGCAACAACACTCCAATCAAAGCAACGGCACGAGAGAATCGCGGCATGCTCAAAGTCCTTGGCAGGCAGGGCGTTGGCCTTAACTCAGGCGGGGCCTGAGGCTGTAACAGTAGCTCAGATTACACAAAGAAACGGCCGGCGAACGCACTCAATGATGGCAAATTGATTTCACTCACAAAAATAGCTGATTTAGACAGAGTCGCCCGCTGCGCTTACTATCCGGCACAGACATTTATAAGAGAACACGCCATGACAGTCGAATGGGTCTGCAAGCATCACGATGACCTGGGCAAGGAGCAGCTGTACGCCATCCTGCGCCTGCGCAACGAGGTGTTTGTTGTCGAGCAGAAATGCGTTTACCAGGATCTCGACGGGCAGGATCTGGANNCGATATCTGGCCGCAGACGCCGATATTTCTGTCAGCCCAGGCGCATCTGCAGGGGTATTACGGGCGGTATGGGTTTGTGGTGGCGGGTGAGGAATACCTGGAGGATGACATTCCGCATATTGGGATGCGGCGCGTCTGAAGCCGCCATCGGGGGCAAGTCACTGCAAGCCTTCAGGGATATCCCAACACCTGCTTGACCACCGCCAGGTTCGCCTCGATCCACCGCCGATCAATCGCCCCCCAACTGCGAATCCGATAGTGCCCCGCATGGTTGCGGGCACCATCCTCCTGCTCAAACTCACACACAATATCCAGGTCGGCCAACGCCGCAATCGTGTCCTGCGCCGTGCGCCTTGGCATGCCGGTGGCGTCGGTCAGTGCCGGCACGCTGCTGGCCTGGCCGCTGTCGATCAGGTAGGCCACATACAGGCGGCGGTAGAAGCTGCTCTTGGTTTTGCTCACATCCATGGTCGGTCGCCTTGTGCGGTCAGGGTTTGCCCTGCAGGTCGCGATACGTGAGGTACACCCGCAGGTCGAATTCCACCTGATGGTAGCCGGGCATCATGTAGTCGCAGAGTTTATAGAACGCCTTGTTGTGGTCCGATTCCTTGAAGTGCGCCAGCTCATGCACCACGATCATGCGCAGAAATTCCGGCGCGGCGTCCTTGAACAGTGACGCGATGCGAATCTCTTTCTTGGATTTGAGATTGCCGCCCTGCACTCGCGAAATAGTGGTGTGCAGGCCCAGGGCGCGGTGGGTCAGGTCCAGGCGGTTATCGAACAGCACTTTGTCGATGGCCGGCGCGTTGCGCAGGTGTTCCTGTTTCAAGGCCAGGGCGTAGGCGTACAGCGCCTTGTCGCTCTGCACCGCGTGGCGCTCGGGGTAGCGCTGCTCCAGATAGGCGCCCAGTTGATCCTTGGCGATCATCTGGCGCACTTGCTCTTGAAGGGCTGCGGGGTAGGCCTGGAGGTATTTCAGCGCGGTCATGGGGTCTGCAACAGGATTCGGATGGCCGCCAGTGTAGCGAATTCAGCGCAGGCGGGCGCGTGACCAGTTGGCGACTTCTTCGGCCATCAACGGCTCGGCTGCCCAGGGGCCCTGGATAAACGGGCAGCCATTGGCCTTGAGCCACTGGGCTTGCTCCTGGGTTTCGACGCCCTCGGCCACCACCAGCACATCAAAATGCCCGCACAGTTCGATGATGCTCCGCGCCATCACCGCATCCCGTGCCGAGCCCGGCAGGCGCGCGACCAACTGTGGGTCGAGCTTGAGCGTATCAAACGCCAGGTCACGCAGATGGGCCAGGGAACACTGGCCCATGCCAAAGTCATCCAAAGCGATGCGCACGCCGATCCGGCGCAGCAACTTGAGCTGCTTGGCGGACTCTTCCAGGTTGCTCATCAGGCAGTCCTCGCCGATTTCCACCTCCAGTTGGCGCGCCTGCAGCCCATATCGCTCGAGCACCTGCGTCAGCTGGTTGGCCAGGTTGGGCATGTTGAACTGGCTGCTGCTCAAGCTCACGCTCAATACCAGTTCATCATCGAAGGTGGTTTGCCACGCCTGGCGCTGGGCGGCGACCTGCTGGTAGATCCACGCGCTGAGCTGGCTGATCAAACGCGCTTCTTCCAGCAAGGGCAAAAACAGCCCCGGCGGCACATCGCCAACACTGGGGTGCTGCCAGCGCAACAGCGCTTCGACCCCACGCAAACGGCCGTCCTCCAGGGACACCTGGGGCTGGTACACCAGGGTGAATTCCTTGTTTTGAATCGCCGTGCGCACGCTGTCTTCGAGCATCAGCCGCGAGCGGGCGCGGCCGTTCATTTCCTGGTCGTAATAGCGATATTGCTGACGCCCCGCGCGCTTGGCTTCGTACATGGCGATGTCGGCAGCGCGCAGCAGGCCATTCAGGTCCGAACCACAGTCCGGGAAGGTGGCGATGCCGATGCTGACGCCGAGCATCACATCCAGGCCTTCCACCTGTTGGCACACCGACACGCGCTCGATCAGTTTTTCCGCAACCTTGGCCGCCTGCTCCGCAAATTCCAGCTCCAGCAACGCGGTAAATTCATCCCCCCCCATGCGCCCGAGAATGTCGCCGGACCCAAGGCAACCCTGCAATTGCTCCGAGACCCAACGCAGCACTCGGTCGCCGGCATCATGACCGAGGGAATCATTCACCCGCTTGAAGCCATCCAGGTCCAGGTACAGCAATACAAGGGCCGGGTCGCCACGCTCGCTGCGCAGCAAGACATTCTCGACCGCCTGATAGAAACCCCGCCGGTTCAGCAGGCCGGTCAGCGGGTCGGTGACCGCCTGGAACTCCAACTGCTGATGCAGGTGGCGCACCTCGGACATGTCCAGCACCGTCACCACCATGGCCTTCTGCTCCGCCGGCAGCGGCGCGCACGANNGCGGGCACGTGAGGCTTTTGCAGAAAACCGAGGAATTCCTGGCCGTGCAACTCATGGGTCGTGGCGTTGAGCAGGCGCGAGATCGCCGGGTTGGCGTATTCGATCACACCGTCCTCGCTGACCACCAGGATGCCTTCGGCGGCGTTATCCAGCACCGAGGCATTGAAGGCGCGCGCGGATTCCAGGTCATGGCTCAAGCGCTGCAACGCCCGGCGATTGCGCTGGTGCTCCAGCAACGCCTGGACCTTGGGCTTGAGGATATGCGGGTCGAAGGGTTTGAACAGGTAGTCGATGGCGCCGCTGGCGTAGCCTTCCAGCACGGCGGCTGGGGACTGCGCGTTGGCACTCAGGAAGATGATCGGCGTCATCCGCGTACGCTGGCTGCCGCGCATCAGACGGGCGACTTCAAAGCCGTCCATGCCGGGCATCTTGACGTCCAGCAGCACCAGGTCGACGTCATGCACCAACAGCAATTCGAGGGCTTCCAGGCCGGAGCCGGCGGTGATCACCTGCCAGTCTTCGCGCTGCAAAAGTGCGCGCATGCTGAGCAGGTTTTCCGGGTAGTCATCGACCACCAGAAGAACCGAACTGCTATCGCCGGGGTGTGGAGCGCATTCCATGCTGCATCTCTTCCTTAGGAGCCACTCCGGTCACTTCTGAGAAAAAACCCGGACAAACACTGAGGCCTCACTCTAGCCCCGGTTCCGAAAAATCAGAAGTAACGTCGGTGCCATCATTGCGCCAAAGTCCAGGAAGCCGACTAACGGTCAGTGCCTGGAGGCCACGGTTCATGGGAAACGTGGCTTTTTGACATTCCTTTGGCGCCAAGAATTTGCCATCGTTTAATTAACAAGCAGGTGACTACCGCCTATAAAGAACCTGTCTGGCCCCAGGGCCATAGCCTACACCCCTCTGTAAAAAGGCCTACGCCATGATTGACCTCTCCACTTGGAACCTGAGCATTCCCGTTGGCTCGCCCCCCGCGACCATCGACACCCCCAAACTGCTGAGCGGCTTCAAGGACCAATACTTCCAGGCCGAAGGCAGTAACGTGCAATTCTGGACACCGGTAACCGGCACCCGCACCGAAAACGCTGTTTACCCACGCAGCGAACTGCGTGAAACCTACGCCGACGGGCGCCTGCGCAACTGGACCTACCCCGACGCCGACAACTTCCTGCGCGCCACCCTGGCCGTCAACCAGGTGCCCTCAAGCGGCAAGATCGTCATCGGCCAGATTCACGCCTACGACAGCCAGAAACCGCTGATCAAGCTGGAATACCAATTCAAGGAAAAAACCCAGACCGGCAACATCGTCGCCAAAGTGCGCATGCGCCCGGACGAGGACGAAGGCCGCGTGATTATCGTCGCCGCCAATGTACCGCTGGAGAAGACCTTTACCTACGTGATCAACCTCAACAAGGCCGGCTTGCTCAGCGTTTACGCCGCCGACGGTGAGTGGAACGAGCGCATTGGCGCGGCATGGGGCGCCAAGCCGCTGTACTTCAAGGCCGGCGCGTATGTGCAGGACAACAGCGGGGATAGCAAGGAAGGTGCGCGGGTGACGTTTGCGAAGTTGGATATTGATCACGACTGAGTGTGTAGGGCTTGTCCGATAAACCCCGGTGAATGTGGGAGGGGGTTTGCTCCCGATGGCGGCGGTTCAGCTGAAGATAAGCTGGCTGACCCACTCCCATCAGCGGCAAGTCGAATCGTCGCACCGCCCTTCCCACATTTGTTCTGTGTAGGCAGACGATTCAGTGTTGGTCGCGTCGCCTGATCAAACTCCAGCCACAAAAAAGCCCGCATCGCTGCGGGCTTCTGTTCAAACGACTAAGGCTTAGTTCACCTTGGCGTTCAACTCACCTTTCAAATAACGCTGGTACATCGCTTCCAACGAGATCGGCTTGATCTTCGAAGCGTTGCCTGCGGTACCGAAGGCTTCGTAACGGGCGATACACACGTCACGCATGGCGGTCACGGTAGCGCCGAAGAATTTGCGCGGGTCAAATTCGCTCGGGTTGGTGGCCATCAGGCGACGCATCGCACCGGTGGATGCCAGGCGCAGGTCGGTGTCGATGTTGACCTTGCGCACGCCGTACTTGATGCCTTCGACGATTTCTTCAACCGGTACGCCGTAGGTTTCTTTGATGTCGCCGCCGTA
>CXWL01127864.1_pt1 | contig 10806 bp, 8 predicted proteins | sample 590931 | NCBI WGS metagenome assembly CXWL01 (sample SAMEA3498368, study PRJEB10139) | groundwater metagenome | biome: water well; material: biofilm material | place: Germany | collected 2015-04-27 | reverse complement strand
GTCCCAGACTTCACCTTGCCAGGTTCCGGTATCGACAATCGCATCCCAAATACCTGCATAAAACGTCTTGTCATGGCGCCCGGACTTGAGTATGTTCGAACTGAGGCCAACCACATCTTTTGCGGTATAGCCGGTATTTTCGGTGAAGGCATGGTTGATCCGTAAGATTTTTCCATGCGTATCGGTAATCATCATCGCTTCTTGCGTTTCGAACGCGATCGCGGCAATACGAAGTTGTGTTTCCGCCTCCCGGCGCAAGGTGACATCGGTAAACGATGTCACAACACTGTGCAACTCAGACTCGTCAGGGTTGACCATGGGTTCCACATTTACGGAAATCCAGGACAATGATCCGTCAGGTTTGTGAATCCCCATGACCGTATCTGATATGGAAGCGCCGGTTTTAAGTGCCAATATAGACGGGTGCATCTCGCTAGCTAATGGTGTTCCATCCTCTTGAATGGCATGCCAGCTTGGATCATTGCACCTGAGACCGATTAACTGGTCGGGGCTATGGCTATAGCCCAGCGCGTCCGCCGCTGCCTTGTTTGCACTTAATATTTCACTTTGAGAGCCCAGGATGAGGACGCCCTCTGACAAGGAGGAAAGCGCCGAATGATAACGTATTTCGCTCTTGCGCAATTTCATCTCTGATTCACGCAATTTTTGGAATGGGATACGCACGCTCGTCACGTAAACAGACCAGTACAGAAGTGCATATGCGGCCACTTTGAAGGCGTGTCCGAAAATGTTTTGGAAATCGGATGGCGTGATGTAACTGGTAAATGCTATTTCACCGATCCCCATGACAAAGCTGGATAGCGCCAATAAATAGAAGTTGGTCTGGCCAGTTTGCTCGGCCTGTCTCCATAAAGCCAAGGTGACAAGCAGTTTGGAAAAACATAGAAAATACTCGTAATTGGCCTTGAATTTTGTGACCCCGCTCCCCGAAATAAAGGTAACCGGAAAAATATCGAGATGAAAAGAGCCAAACCAAATCACGGCAAAAGAAATTGCCAGACCGATGGCCATCAGCAGTTTGCGCGAAAGCTGAAGGCGCCACTTGCTTGCGACCACTGCCAACGTAGCAACCTCGACCGTACGCGCTATCAGCCAGAAAAAAATCGCTCTTGGCGTGCCGCTTTCCGTAATGAAGTCCGGCATTCCTTTGTAGGTCAGCGCGTGCAGAATATCGCAACTGGCAACAATCAGGAAGCCGCACATCAGGATTTTGCTGGTTGAGGTGGCTTCCCGCATATCCGTTGTATGCCATGCCAGCGAAACGATATGAAGTGCGATCATGATGGAGAACATTTCAAGCAACAAATGCACCATCAACATGCTATTTTTAAAAGGCACTGCATCTATGAGCGCCGGCAGTGTCATGGTTGCCACCAAGGCAATGACCGCGAGCATGCCTGCGAATAAAGTATTGGTCTTTATTCGTCTGGAGGCAGTTGCATCCGGCGACATGCTAACGCGGTGAGAACGCTCCATCTAGACCACTCCAATTTGTATCGTGTGTGTAAGCGCCACCCCGTGGCATTCCGACCGTGATTGTTTATATTGTAGATACAAATTATATTCAATATAGCAATATCAACACGGTAATTATTTCAACACTGTAGTATTTCGATACGCTTTGTCACTTGCACTTCGGTGCGGTATTAAAGTGATTTGAAATATACATGGGGGCAAGGCTAGGCCGTTTGCATATAGTTATATCATCCGCTCAATGTGGATGTCTAATCAACTTAAATTATTTTATTGCCTATTGGAAACTTTTGAAAGTGTTATTTAATAAATACAGATAAATTGTAGGAATTATTTCAGTTTTTTTTAAAGTTTATCGCGCAAAATCACGGTCTGAGAAAAATCTATCTGGCATAACTGATTTTATCCACTAAATTTTCAATCCGGCCAATGCAAAACTTAACCGTTCGACTACGGTCAAGCTTAAGTGCTTAAGTGCTTAAGGGTTAATTTTATATATCCAATGCGGTGTAAGTTCGATACTGCATTGGATGAGGTTTGCTAGTCGACGGAACTGAACATGGTGTGGGCCTGAACCGCCCTCCTTCGTTTATCCCAGTTTTTCCTCTTACTCTTGAACAATAGCGTCCAATTCCCCCTGGCCATAGCGTTGCGCCATTTTTTCCAGTGCGATGATTTTGATTTTTGACGCTTGTCCGGCAGAACCGAAAGCCTCGAAACGCAGCCGGCATAAATCCTTGGCCGCTGCCGTGGCATCCTTGAAGAATTTACGTGGATCGAATTCAGACGCCTGCAATGCCATGCTGCGGCGCATGGCACCGCTCATTGCCAGGCGAATATCGGTATCGATATTGATCTTGCGTACGCCGTGCTTGATCCCTTCCAAAATCTCTTCTACCGGCACGCCATAGGTTTCCTTCATGTCGCCGCCGTATTGGCGAATAATGCTCAGCCACTCCTGCGGCACTGAAGACGAGCCATGCATGACCAGATGGGTATTGGGGATGCGCGCGTGGATTTCCTTGATGCGGCTNNGCATCGACGCCGGTACGTTTGACGAAATCGGCAGCCTGGTCTGGATCGGTAAGCAATTGTTCATGCGACAGCACGCCTTGCGCACCGGAACCATCTTCCTCGCCAGCCTGCCCTGATTCCAGCGAGCCCAGGCAACCCAGCTCGCCCTCTACCGAAACGCCGATGTAGTGCGCGAAATCCACTACCTTGCGGGTGACTTCGACGTTGTAATCGTAGGACGAAGGGGTTTTCATGTCTTCCATTAATGATCCGTCCATCATCACACTGGAAAAACCGGATCGGATTGAGGTCTGACAAACCGCCGGGCTACCACCATGGTCCTGATGCATGCAAATGGGAATGTGCGGATAGGTTTCTATCGCCGCCTCTACCATCTTGCGCAAGAACGCTTCACCGGCATACTTGCGCGCCCCCGCCGAGGCCTGCAAGATCACCGGGCTGTCGCAGGCGTCGGCGGCCTGCATGATGGCGAGTATCTGCTCCAGATTGTTCACATTAAAAGCGGGCAAGCCATATTGATGATCGGCCGCATGGTCCAGCAACTGACGTAGTGATACTAGGGACATGACAATCTCCTTTGGGTTTGAATAATCGAGTGTTGAATGTTGTGGGATGCGTTGGATGTGTTGGATGTTTAGGCCGGAGCGGGCATTAATGCCCTGCGCTGCAAAATTAAAAAAGCAGGAATCTCGACAAAAGCATCAATGAATGCGTCACAGTCCAGCGCAGCCAGGCCCGCGCTGCCGGGGTAGCCGTAATTGACGATCAGCACCGGCATGCCGGCGGCGCGTGCGGCGGCGCTATCTACCGGTGAGTCGCCGACCATCAATGCCTTGTCCGGCGCGGATCCCAGCGTACTGCAGGCATGCCATAGTGGTTGCGCTGCCGGTTTCATCTGTGCCAGTGAGTCGCCGCCCACCACCAGCTCAAAATACGCCATCAGGCCTTTGGCCTGCAGTAAATCGCAGGCCAGCCGATACGGTTTATTGGTCACGCAGGCTAAGCGGTAGCCGGACTCTTTCAAACGATTCAGCCCTTCGACGACACCCGGATACACTGCGCCGATTCGGCCGTTGGTCTGCACATAATGTTTAAAGAAAAGGTTTACTGACTGTGCCGCCTCAATTTTTTCTGCCAGGTCGCTGACATTCATTACACAGCGCACCAGATTGGGCACTCCCTTGCCGATGAAGCTGCTGATCAGGTCAAATGGCAATGCTGCCGCATTCAGTTCAGCCAGCATGAGATTGGCCGCCGCCACAATATCGGGAGCGGTATCGACCAGCGTGCCGTCCAGATCAAACAAGATCACACCCTGAGCGGAATTAGTGTCAGCCATGCTTACTCCTTGATCAAACCAAGCGCGCATTCAGTCAACTGCGCTGGTGTCAATGTGAAGTGCTGATATAGCTGATCTGCGGGTGCGGATTCGCCAAAGGTGTCTATGCCTATCGCCACCCCCTGCTCGCCCACTATGGCGCGCCAGAACCAGGTCACGCCGGCTTCAATGCTGACGCGAGGCAGGCCTATGGGTAAAACGCTGTTACGGTAGTTGGCGTCTTGCGTATAGAAAGCCTCGACACAGGGCATCGATACCAGGCGTACCGCGACTCCTTTCCTGGCTAATTGTTGTGCTGTGATGGCGGCGATTTCTACCTCGGAGCCGGTGGCGATCAGCACCACCTGTGGCTCTGGCGCATCGATCAAAATATAGCCGCCGCGGGCGATGGCGCGCACTTGTTCTGCGCTACGCTCAAATGGTGTCAAGGCCTGGCGCGACAGCAGCAGACAGGTCGGGCCATCGCTGCGCGTGATCGCCGCTTGCCATGCCAGCGCCGTCTCTACACCATCGCATGGCCGCCATACCCGGTTGTTCGGGATCAGACGCAGACTGGCGGCGTGTTCCACCGGCTGGTGCGTAGGGCCGTCTTCGCCCAGGCCTATCGAGTCGTGCGTCAGCACATGGATCACGCGCTGCTTCATCAATGCCGCCATGCGGATCGCATTGCGCGAATAATCCGAGAAAGTCATGAAGGTGCCGCCATAGGGAATGAAGCCGCCATACAGCGCCATGCCGTTCATCATCGCTGCCATGCCAAACTCACGTACCCCATAGCTCAGGTAGTTGCCGCTGCCATCATGGTTGACCCATCTGGATGCCTTCACATTGGTCAGGTTAGAGCCGGTGAGATCGGCGGAGCCGCCAAAAAATTCCGGCAAGGCTGAGCTGATATGTTCCAGCACCAGCTGCGAAGCTTTACGAGTGGCTACTTTTTTATGCAATTCTCCCGGCGTCGTGATCAGTTGCAGAAATATGCTGGTCAATTCGGCCGGCAAGCTGCCCGCGGTGCGGCGCAGCAGCTCGGCCGCCAGTGCTGGATGCGCCAGCTGATATGCCTCGAATTGCCTATCCCATCCGGCTTGACGTGCCTGCCCGGCTGCGCGCGCGTCCCAGGCCACGGCCAATTCTGCAGGCACTTCAAACGGTGCCGCGTGCCAGCCTTTTTGCGCGCGCATGGCGGCAATTTCCGCCGTGCCCAGCGGCGCGCCATGCACCTCATGACTACCTGCCTTGGTCGGTGCGCCCTTGCCTATCATGGTCTGGCAGCAGATCAAGGTCGGGCGACCGTTCTGTGCTGTTGCTTGCCGCTTGGCTGCACTGATGGCAAGGTCCAGCGCCGCCACATCGTGTCCGTCGACTGCGGCAATCACATTCCAGCCATAGGCGGCAAACCGTTGCGGCGTATCGTCGGCAAACCAGGCTTGTACGTCACCATCGATGGAGATGCCATTGTCATCGTAAAAACAAATCAATTTGGCCAGACCAAGCGTACCCGCCAGCGAACACACTTCATGGCTGATGCCTTCCATCAGGCAGCCATCGCCGACAAAGACATAGGTGTGATGGTCAATGATCTGGTGGCCGGGGCGATTGAAACTGGCGGCCAGCATCTTTTCGGCCAACGCCATGCCGACCGCATTAGCCAGCCCCTGGCCTAGCGGGCCGGTGGTGGTTTCCACCCCTGGCGTTACCCCCACTTCGGGATGCCCGGGTGTCTTGGAATGCAGCTGGCGAAACTGCTTTAGCTGATCCATAGGCAAATCGTAACCAGTCAGATGCAACAGGGAATACAGCAGCATAGACGCATGGCCGTTGGATAAAACAAAGCGGTCGCGATTGAGCCATGCCGGGTCAAGCGGGTTATGCCGCAAATGGCCGCGCCATAGCGCATCGGCCATTTCCGCCATGCCCATAGGTGCGCCGGGATGACCGGACTTGGCGCTTTCTACTGCATCGGCAGTCAGGAAACGCAGTGCGTCGGCAGTGCTGGGAGCGCTGGCGGTGACAGCTAATTTTTCAGGAGCGTTCATCATTAGCCTTATTAGAGTAGGCCGGTGGCGCGTTTTTGACGCTCCATCATGCGCAAGATAAAGGGGGTAAATATCAGCTGCATCGCCAGTTCCATTTTTCCACCGGGAACCACGATGGTGTTGGCGCGTGACATGAATGAATCGCCTATCATGCTGAGCAGATACTGAAAGTCGATGCCCCTGGGGTTGGCAAAACGAATCACCACCAGGCTCTCGTCCGGCGCCGGAATCTCGCGGGCGATGAAGGGGTTGGATGTGTCGACACAGGGGACGCGCTGGAAGTTGACATGCGTATGCGAGAACTGCGGACAGATGTAATTCACATAATCGGGCATGCGGCGCAATATCGTATCCGTCACCGCTTCGGTGGAGTAACCGCGCTTGGATTTGTCGCGCCACAATTTTTGTATCCATTCTAGATTGATGACCGGCACCACACCGATCAGCAGATCCGGATGTTGGGCGATATTGACCTTATCGGTCACCACGCCGCCGTGCAGTCCCTCGTAGAACAGCAGGTCGTTATCGCTATCAAGCTCTTGCCAGGGGGTGAAAGTGCCCGGCTCCTGGCCGTATGGCGCCGCCTCTTCCGGGTCATGCAGGTATTTGCGGTGCTTGCCGGTACCGGTCTTGGCATAGGTGGCAAACAGTGACTCCAGCTCGGCAAACAGATTGTTATCCGGCCCGAAATGGCTGAAGTTGTTGTCGCCCTTGGCTTCGGCAGCCGCCAGCTTGAGCTTCATTTCCTTGCGGTCATAGCGATGGAAACTGTCGCCTTCTATGATGGCGGAGCGTACTTTTTCGCGACGAAAAATATTTTCAAAGGTGCGGGTCACCGAGGTGGTGCCGGCGCCGGATGAGCCGGTAATGGCGATGATGGGATGGCGTTCTGACATGATGTGCTCGCAAAAAAATTAGTTGGAACCGCGGAACAGGCTGCGCTGGTTAAACAGCGGATTGGGCAGCTCGCAGGCTTGCGGTGCGAGGTGGTAACTCTCGATGCGATCGACCTCGTTGCGCGAACCAAAAATCAAGCCTATGCGCTGATGCAATGCGCTAGGCTGCACACCGCTGATGGCCTGGCGACCGGTGCTGGCCTTGCCGCCCGCCTGCTCCATCAGAAATGCGATAGGGTTGGCTTCATACAGCAGGCGCAGGCGGCCGGGCTTGTTCAGGTCCTTGCAATCACGCGGATACATGAAGACGCCGCCGCGCATGAAGATGCGGTGCGCTTCCGCCACCATGGAGGCGATCCAGCGCATATTGAAATCCTTATCGCGCACGCCGCTCTTGCCCGCCAGGCATTCGTCCACATAACGCTTGATCGGCTCTTCCCAGAAACGGCTATTCGAGGAATTGATGGCAAATTCATTGGTATCCGGCGGGATTTTCAGGGCGGGATGTGTCAAGATGAATTCACCCAGATTCGGGTCCAGCGTAAAGCCGTTGACGCCTGTGCCTACCGTCAATACCAGCATGGTGGCGGGGCCATAAATTGCGTAGCCTGCAGCAACTTGCTGCCTGCCAGGCTGTAAAAAATCTTTTTCGCAGACTGTCTCCGCACCCTCTGGCGCGCGCAGCACGGAAAAAATGCTGCCGACCGCGACATTGACGTCGATATTGGAAGAGCCGTCGAGCGGATCAAATACCAGCAGATATTTGCCTTTGGGGAAGTGCGCCGGAATCTGGTACGGATCGTCCATTTCTTCCGATGCCATGCCCGCCAGCTGGCCACCCCATTCGGTGATGTGCAGGAAGGCGTCATTGCTCATGACATCAAGTTTTTTTTGTGTTTCGCCCTGTACGTTGATCGATGCGGTGGCGCCACCTGCGTTACCTAGCACGCCGCCGAGCGCGCCAAAAGCGACAGCGCGCGCGATGCTTTTGCAGGCCAGCGCGACATTTAAAATCAGGCTATTGAAGTCGCCGCTCGCGTCAGGGAAACGGCGCCTTTCTTCGATCAGAAACTGGGTCAGCGTGGTGCGATGCTGGGTGAGTGGCATGATGGTCTCCGTTGGTTTTAGGTTTGTGTTCTGTTTTTTGTCTTGTTGTGCGCTGTGTTTTTATTGTTTTAGTGACAGGGATGAATTTGATCGTTTGACCTGCTGGCTTCAGGTGATGGGCTCTGATGCCAGCGTCTGAGTGTTGCCAGATCGACCCAGCCTTGACCTGCACTGCACAGATCGGGTGATATTTGCTGATCCGGCTCCCCCAGATGTTCCAGCACCTGCAAGGCTTCGCTAAAGCGCTGGTGGCGGGTGTAGTTGCTGGGCGTAATGATGGCCGGGATGCCGGCCAGATGCGCGGCGCGCAAGCCATTTTCAGAATCCTCGAAAGCCAGGCAATCGGCGCCAGGCAGGCCCAGTGCCTCAAGCGCAGCCAGATACACATCCGGCGCCGGCTTTTTATTGTCGACCGACGATGCATCGCATACAGCGACAAAATATTTGCGCCAACCGGCGCCCAGCGTCGTGCGCAGCAATACGTCGATATTGGCCGGGGTGGTGGTTGTGGCAATCGCCAGCGGCAGTCGTGCTGCATAGGCTTCGCTAATCAGCCTTTGTATGCCGGGGCGTAGCGCGAGCGCGCCGCTGCTGACCAGTGTTTCATAATGGCGCGTCTTGACGCCGTGTATCTGCGCAATGATTTCCCCTGCCCTGCTGGCCGCTAGGTGATCGGGGTCGACCATCTTCCAGTAATGGAAAATGCGTTCCTTGCCGCCTGTGACATCGAGCAATACCGTGTACATGGATTCGCTCCAGTGCCAGTCCAGCCCGACTTCCTGAAACGCGGCATTAAACGCGCTAAGATGCGCGCTCTCGGTATCGGCGAGCGTGCCATCCACGTCAAAGATCAGCGCCTTTAGTGTTGTGCGCATGAGGTCTTTTCCTTTCCGCTAGCAGTTTGTCCTGTGTCGGAAAATATCCGGCTGGCCAACAGGTCAGGCGCAGTGATGGTGGTCAGCGAGGTGTCGTCTGCTACCGATAGCGGGTCTTGCATCAGGCGCGAGGCATGTCGCAGGCGGGCGCGGTCTAGCGCATTGCGTACGCTACGCGCATTGGCAAAATGCGGCTGCTGCATGCGCCGCTGCAGGTAATCGCTGAAGACCAGGCTGGCTTCATCGTCAAAACGGTATTGCATGGTTTCCAGCATCAGATCCGCGATCTGCGCGAGCTCGTTCACGCCATAATCGGGGAAATCGATATGGTGGGCGATGCGCGAAGACATGCCGGGGTTGGAGGCGAAGAACTGGTCCATGCGGTCTTTGTAACCTGCCAGAATCACCACCAGGTCGTCGCGATTGTTTTCCATCACCTGCAGCAAAATCTCTATCGCCTCCTGGCCATAGTCTCTTTCGTTTTCGGGTCGGTACAGGTAGTAGGCCTCGTCGATGAACAGCACGCCTCCCATGGCTTTCTTCAAGACTTCCTTGGTCTTGGGCGCGGTATGGCCGATGTACTGGCCGACCAGATCGTCACGCGTGACGGCCACCAGATGCCCTTTGCGCACATAGCCAAGACGGTGCAAGATGGCCGCCATGCGCAAGGCGACGGTGGTTTTCCCGGTACCGGGGTTGCCCGAAAAACACATGTGCAGACTCGGTGCACCTGCGGTAAAGCCGCGTTCGGCACGCAGCTTATCGACCAGCAACAGTGCCGCAATATCGCGGATGCGCTGCTTAACCGGCGCCAGGCCGATCAGCTCACGATCTAGCTGCGCCAGCAATTCGCAGATGCCCGAGCTGGCCAATGCCAGCGCAAATGGATTGGCCGTGCTTGATGAGCTATCCGGGGTATCCGGGATGTCTGGCGTGTGCATGATAGATCACAGTATTAAAATTTTTAAAAGCGGCAGGCTGGAGACGCTTTCCCCATGCGCCTTTGCAGCCGGTCTGGTCTGCGGGCCGCATGGGCGTTGCGTGCTGGGCTTGCCGTTATTTCACTTTTATATTTGGCTTCATCTGACCTAATATCGGGCGCCTTCGGGCCTGGCCTGCACCGCATAACTCTCTATGCTGTAACGGACGGTGCGGCCTGCCTCTTCGTGCCTTACCAGACGGAAACCCGGCTCGACTTTAGGACGGTTGACGATAAAGGCCATCACCAGAGATTCCACCCCCTGGCTGGAATCGAATGCGGTCAGGCGGATGTAATAGTTAGAAAAGGTCTGGCGGCAGCTAGCCAGTTCCTGCATGATGCCGGCCGGATCGTGCAAGTCGAACATCGGCGGGCCGAACATCTCCCAGTAGGTATTGCGCGGGTGCGGATCGTCGGTATATTCGACCGCCAGCGCCCAGCCCTTGCCCAGGCAATAGGCGATTTGCTTGCTGATCTGTTGGTCGCTAAGATCGGGTAAAAATGAAAACGTGCCTTGAGTAACTCGCATGGTATTCCTCTTGAAATATTGAATTGAACGGGATGGCTGGTGTCAGGATACCGAGGCGGTCGGGGTGAAATCCGAGGTGTCGGTCGAGGCATAGTTGAACGAGATGTCTCCCCAGGTATCCAGCGCCGCCTGCAAGGGNNAATCTGCGGGCCTTCGTTCCTGATGTCGCGCCCCTCATTGCGTGCCAGCACCATGCTCTCCAACGCAACCCGATTGGCTATCGCGCCAGCCTGTATTCCCTGAGGATGGCCGATGGTGCCGCCGCCAAACTGCAACACCACATCGTCGCCGAACAGATCGAGCAACTGGTGCATTTGCCCGGCATGGATTCCGCCAGAGGCGACCGGCATTACCTTGCGTAGCGAACCCCAGTCCTGATCAAAGAAAATGCCGCGCTCCAGGTCGATTTTGGTGTGGGTATCGCGACAGACGTTGTAATAGCCCTGTACCGTCATCGGGTCGCCTTCCAGCTTGCCGACCGCGGTGCCGGTGTGCAGGTGGTCGACGCCGCACATGCGC
>CXWL01044724.1_pt1 | contig 10806 bp, 10 predicted proteins | sample 590931 | NCBI WGS metagenome assembly CXWL01 (sample SAMEA3498368, study PRJEB10139) | groundwater metagenome | biome: water well; material: biofilm material | place: Germany | collected 2015-04-27 | reverse complement strand
CGCGGTGTAAGCGTTGATGTCGATGCTCTGCACGTTGGCGACAAGGCCGCCGGCTTCGTTCTGCTGCGCCATCGCCCAGCGCGCGCCGTAGAAGGCAAAGCCGATGAGCCAAGTCCAAAACGCTTGCGTGCGGCGTATGAGACGTACGGCGGCGATCAGGAAGAAGAGCCCGGCGCCAGCCCAAAGACCGACTTCGATCCAGCTCAGCTGCGCGATGGTTGCTTGCTGCTCGGGCGTCATCGGCAACGAGATTGGGAGTTGGGCAAGGTGCACAGCGCCGGCGAACGCGGCGCCGAAGCTCGCAAAGACCAACAGCAGCAGCACCAGAATGGCTGGCCAGCGCAGAATGAATGTCATGTGGGCGTCCCCTCCCGCTCCGCTCCCCCGAGCGAGACGGCCAATCTATCGGGCTCATTGCGGCTCGCCAATGGGTCGGGATAAAACGTTTGAATTCAGTGCTCTTCTCTGGGGAGAGTGGCGCATGCGGCGTGCGCGGGTGGAGGGAAAGCGATGATGTGGTTCGGGACGGTGAGCGCTTGGGTGGCGGCGATGGTTGGCGTGGCCTTCGCACTCCTGGCGGCGGTGCAGTTCTACACGGGCATCGTCCCGTGGCTGACGATCCTGAGCGCCGTGCTGCTGGTCGGAGGCGCTTTTCGCACGCTGCGCAAGATGTCCGGCGGTCTGCGCCTGTTGTGTGGCGCGTGGGGCTTTGCGGCGGCGTTTCTGTTTGCCGGATCACGCACGCTGACGCTGATGATTGTCGTGCCCGACAACACGCCGGAGCCGGTGCTTGCCGCGGTGATGACGGGCGCGCCACTCCTCGCGCTCACGGGCTTGGCGCTCACGGTCCTTCACAAAGAGACCAAATAGTTTCCACAACCGATCCGCGTGCGAAACGCCAACGGCGGCGATCAGAGATCGAGAAGCATCCGTTCGGGATCTTCGAGGCCTTCTTTCACGCGCACGAGGAAGGTGACGGCTTCTTTGCCATCGACGATGCGGTGATCGTACGAGAGCGCCAGATACATCATCGGGCGGACAACGACTTGCTTGTCGACGACGACCGGACGCTCTTGGATCTTGTGCATACCCAAGATGCCCGATTGCGGCGCGTTCAAGATCGGCGTCGACATCAGCGAGCCGTAGACGCCGCCATTGCTGATCGTGAAGGTCGCGCCTTGCAGATCCTCGATTTTCAGGTGGCCGTCGCGGGCTTTGATACCGAGTTCGCCGATTTCCTTTTCGATTTCGGCCATCGACTTGTGGTCCGCATCACGCACGACCGGGACGACGAGGCCGCGATCGGTGCCGACGGCGATGCCGATGTCGTAGAAATTCTTGTAGATGATGTCGTCGCCATCGATCTCGGCGTTGACGTTCGGGATTTCCTTCAAAGCGGCGATGCACGCTTTCACGAAGAAGGACATGAAGCCCAGCTTCACGCCATGCTTGCGTTCGAAGCTATCCTTGTACTTGTTGCGCGCCGCCATGATGGCCGACATGTCGGCCTCGTTGAACGTCGTCAGCATCGCGGCGGTGTTTTGCGCTTCCTTCAGGCGGCGCGCGACCGTCTTGCGCAGACGCGTCATCGGCACGCGCTCTTCGCGGTCGCTGACGATGCGAGCGGCGAGTGGCGGATGCGCAGCGGGCGCTTGCTGTTGTTGGGCGCCGCGGTTCTCGATGATGGCGAGCGCGTCGGCCTTGGTGACACGGCCATCGCGGCCCGAGCCGGTGACGCCGGAGACATCGACGTTGTTCTCAGCGGCGATGCGTTGCACGGATGGCGGCGCTTGCTTGGNNGGCGCTTGCTTGGCCGCGCCGCTACTGGCGGCGGCGGGTTGCGGCGCCGACGTTGGGGCCGGCGGCGAAACGGGCTTCGGCGCTTCGGCTTTCGGCGCGGACGCGACTTCCGACCCGCCCGCACCCATGCGGCCCAAGAGCGCGCCGATGCTCACGGTCGCGCCCTGCCCTGCAACGATCTCGCTCAACACGCCGGCTTCTGGCGCGGACACTTCGACGGACACCTTGTCGGTTTCCAGCTCGACGAGTGTTTCGTCCTTACGAACGGAATCGCCGGCCTTCTTCATCCATTTGGCAACAGTCGCTTCGGTGACGCTTTCGCCAAGGGTCGGCACAACAATATCGGTCATCTCAATTTACTCGCTTGGTGGCGCATCGTGGCTGGGCAGGACGGGTGACTCCGTGTGAGTCCAGAACACCATGTCGTTGCCATTGTTTTTCTGAACAAGACGTGTGCGTTTGGGATCAAGCCCGCGCATCAGGCGCGCATTTACGGCGATCCGCTCCGCATCGTCAGTGCCGGCTTCGGTGCTGTGCGTGGCGCATCCGCAGGTGCGGCAGGTGTGAAACTCCAACATGCGGTCGCCCCACATGTAGATGAAGGTATCCGGCTTTGCCGCGAACTTCACCTCGCGCTGCGGGTAGTACGCCCAGAGGCCGCCATAGAGGCGGCAGCGCGAGCAATTGCAGTCCATCACCCATTCGGGTTCTTCGACTTCAAAGCGCACTGCGCCGCAATGGCACGATCCCTGGAGCGTGGTCATCCCAGCGCCTGCTCCAAAAAGGCCTCAAGCTCTTTGAGGTGTTTCGACATCTGGCCTGCGGCGGTGGAGGCGCTGGCTGGGCGACCGGCGTAACGCGCGCGGCTGGCATTGAAGTTGAGCTTTTCGAGCGTGAGTTCGAGCCACGGCTCAACAAACATGTAGCCACCCATGTTCTTGGGCTCTTCTTGGACCCACACAAGTTCGGCGTTGGGGAAACGCGCGAGCTCAGTCATCATCGACTTCATCGGCCACGGATAGAGTTGCTCCAGGCGCAGGATGTAGACATCGGTGAGACCGCGCTTCTCGCGCTCGTCGAGGAGATCGTAATAGACCTTGCCCGAGCAGATGAGGACACGGCGGATTTCGCTGTCGCCCTTGAGTTTGATCGTGGTGTTGCCGTTGTTCAGTTGGGCGTCGTCCCAGAGCACGCGGTGGAAGGACGTGCCTTCGGCCATGTCGTCGAGCGCGGAGACCGCCTTCTTATGACGTAGCAGCGATTTCGGCGTGAACACGATCAACGGTTTGCGGAAATCGCGGTGCTGTTGGCGGCGCAGCGCGTGAAAATAGTTTGCGGGCGTCGTGCAGTTGACGACTTGCATGTTGTCTTCCGCGCATTGCTGTAGGAAACGCTCCATGCGGGCTGAACTGTGCTCGGGGCCTTGGCCCTCGTAGCCGTGCGGCAGCAACATCACGAGGCCAGACATGCGCAGCCACTTGCGCTCGCCCGACGAGATGAACTGGTCGATCACGACCTGGGCGCCGTTCACGAAGTCGCCGAACTGTGCTTCCCAGAGGGTCAGCGTCTTCGGGTCGGCGAGCGTGTAGCCGTATTCGAAGCCCAAGACCGCTTCTTCGGAGAGCAGCGAGTCGATGACTTCGTAGTGAGCTTGGCCTTGGCGGAGGTGGTTCAGCGGCGTGTAGCGCTCTTCGTTGGTTTGATTGACGAAATGCGAGTGGCGTTGGCTGAAGGTGCCGCGGCAAGAATCTTGACCGCTCAGGCGGACGTTAAAGCCTTCGTCCAGCAGCGTCGCGAACGCGAGGTGTTCGGCGAGAGCCCAGTCGACGCCCTGACCGTCATCGATTGCCTTGCGGCGCGCTTCGACGACGCGCTGCACGGTCTTGTGCATGTCGAAATCGCGCGGCAGTTCAGTGATGCGGCGGCCGAGCTCACGGAGCTTGGCCAGCGGGAATTCGGTTTTGCCGCGGCGATCATCGTCCTCGGGTAGCGCGAAGCCGGCCCAATCGCCATCGAGCCAATCGGCTTTGTTGGCGCGATAGTTTTTGCCCGCGTCGAACTCCTTATCGAGGAAGGCGGCAAAATCGTCTTGCCACTCGTCGAATTGGGCCTGGGTGATGACGCCTTCTTTGATCAGGCGATCACCGTAGATTTGCGTGGTCGTCGGCTGATCTTTGACGCGGCGATACATGATCGGCTGCGTCATGGTCGGGTCGTCGCCTTCGTTGTGGCCGAAGCGGCGATAGCAGAACATGTCGATGACGACGTCTTTGCCGAAGAGCTGGCGATATTCGGTCGCGACCTTGGCGGCGAACACGACAGCTTCCGGATCGTCGCCGTTCACATGGAAGATTGGCGCTTGCACCATCAAGGCAACATCAGACGGATACGGCGACGAGCGCGAGAAGCGCGGCGCAGTCGTGAAGCCGATCTGGTTGTTGATGATGAAATGCATCGTGCCGCCGGTTCTGTAACCGCGGAGCCCTGAGAGCGCGAAACACTCTGCGACAACGCCCTGCCCCGCGAACGCGGCATCGCCGTGAATGAGCAGCGGCATGACGCGCGCGCGCAATTCGGCGAGCGCGAAGCCTTCTTCCGTCCACGTCGCGCGTTTGGCTTGTTTGGCGCGGGCTTTGCCGAGCACGACGGGGTTGACGATTTCGAGGTGCGAGGGGTTCGCGGTGAGCGACAGGTGGACGTTGTTGCCATCAAAGGCGCGGTCGCTTGAGGCGCCCAAGTGATATTTCACGTCGCCGGAGCCGAGCACGTCGTCCGGCGTCGATGAGCCACCTTGGAATTCGTGGAAGATGGCTTGGTAGGGCTTGCCCATCACGGCGGCGAGCATGTTGAGGCGGCCGCGGTGGGCCATGCCCAAGATGATCTCTTCGACGCCGAGCGCGCCGCCGCGTTTGATGACCTGCTCCATCGCCGGGATCATCGCTTCGCCGCCATCGAGGCCGAAGCGCTTGGTGCCAGGGTGGCGCTTGTGCACGAACTTTTCGAAGCCCTCACCTTCGATGAGCTTCTTCAGAATCGAGCGTTTGCCTTCTGGCGTGAACGCAACGCCCTTATCCGGACCTTCGATGCGCTCCTGAATCCAGCTCTTCTCGGCGGGATCGGAGATGTGCATGAACTCGACGCCGATGGTCTCGCAATAGGTGCGCTTCAGGATCGCCAGCATCTCGTTGACGGTGGCGGTCTGCAGGCCGAGCACGCCGTCGATGAAGATGGGACGATCGAGGTCGTTGGGGCCAAAGCCGTGGGTCGAGGGATCGAGTTCAGGCGCAGGCGGGCGCGTCTCGATGCCGAGCGGATCGAGCTTCGCCGCGAGGTGACCGCGCGTGCGATAGGCGCGGATCATCATCAGGGCGCGCACGCTGTCGCGCGCGGCGGATTGGACGTCTTGCGTCGAAGCGCCCGGCAGGCGGGCCGCAACTTGCTTTTCAAGCTTGGTGGCGAGAGCGCCCCAATTGCCATCGAGCAACGCAGTGGTTTCAGTCGTCTGCGGGCGCGCGATTTCTGGGCGATACCAAGACGGGCCTTTGACGGCGGCCTCTACAGCGCTGGGATCGTCGCGCACGGCGTCGAAGAACGTGCGCCAGGAGGCATCGACGGAGTTCGGATCGCGCGCGTAACGGGCCGCCATTTCTTCCACGAACGTGGCGTTGGCGCCGTAGAGAAAGCTCGTTTCGAGCATCGCTGTATTTGACAGGCTGCGGGCGTCATCCGCCATGGAACGCTGACCTTTCGGAAATCTCGGTGCGCACTCGAAAATATAGGGCGCACCGTCAGACGGCGCCCCTTCTAAAGTGCGTCGGTAAAGGATTGAAGAGCTGCGGTGGCGCAGGGCTGAAGGTTTAGGCAGAAGCCGGGCGGCCGACGGGCAGCATTTCAATTAAGGCTTCAAATTGCTTGGAACCAAATGCCCGTCGCCGAGGGACTTGGCGCGGGCGCCTTCGGAGTACCTTTGAGTTGGAACGGAGGTCAGGGACCACGCTGTCCTTGTCGAAGAAGGCGCTGCTGTGCGTTCAGTCTCAACGGAGGCCAACGCCGGGTTGGTGCGCTCACCAAAGCTTTGGAGATGGTTATGACCGCCCTCGGCGACGTCGGGTCAGGAATGTAGGTGAACCACATCCACGCATCATCTTCATGACCCCATATAATTGTTGGTGCGGCGCCTTCGTAAGTGAGCACACCGAGGTTGCTGCTTATCGGAGCAATTTCCTCCACTCCGTCCAGCGCAGCTAGGCGCCGGTAGAGCTCTGACGGACTCTCAAGCGCAAAATTGAGCTGACAGCTGACGCCAGACGTCCCACCTAGGTCCGGCAGCAGTACCGCTTCCCGCTCGTCTCGCGGCGCGAACGCCCAAACAGTCTGACCTACGAGATAGTGGTATTCACCCCATCCAATCGTGAGAGCGATCGGTTCGTCTTCGTCACCGGCCTGCCAGCCGGCCAGGTATGCGGGCCGAGCGACCCAAATCTAGACGTTCTACCGTTTCGTCGGTCAGGGTCGGCCAGTGTCGCTCTGTAGCCATTCTGGCTACGGCTTCGGCATCGCCCCCATGCGCGAAGCAAACGTCCTCGACTAAACTTGCCACCCTCTCAATCATTCCGACTTCTGAGGCAACGCTGGGTCCTGGCAGCGCGATCGCGAATATGAGAGCAGCTGATGCAAGCCTCATCCGGGCTATTACCCCTTGAGCAATTCCGACATCGTGCGGCCGAGCGCGGCGGGGTGCGGAGACACCTTGATGCCGGCGGCTTCTAGCGCGGCGATCTTCGACGGCGCGTCGCCCTTGCCGCCCGAAATGATCGCGCCGGCGTGGCCCATGCGGCGGCCCGGAGGCGCGGTGCTGCCTGCGATGAAGCCAACGGTTGGCTTTGAGCGGCCTTTTTTGCGTTCATCGGCAAGGAATTGCGCAGCATCTTCTTCGGCGCTGCCGCCGATTTCGCCGATCATGATGATCGACTTGGTTTCAGGATCGCCGAGGAAGAGTTCGAGCACGTCGATGAACTCAGTGCCCTTCACCGGGTCGCCGCCGATGCCGACAGCGGTGGATTGGCCGAGACCTTCGTTGGTGGTTTGGAAAACCGCTTCGTAGGTCAGCGTGCCGGAGCGCGAGACGACGCCGACACTGCCCTTCTTGAAGATTTGGCCCGGCATGATGCCGATCTTGCACTCGTTCGGCGTGAGGATGCCGGGGCAGTTCGGGCCGAGCAGCTTCGACTTCGACTTTTCGAGCTTGGCCTTCACACGCACCATGTCGAGCACCGGGATGCCCTCGGTGATGCAGACGATGTACGGAACCTCGGCGTCGATCGCCTCTTCGATCGCTGCAGCGGCATGTGGTGGCGGCACGTAAATCACAGTGGCGTCCGCGCCGGCTTTTTCCTTTGCTTCAGCGACGGTGTTGAACACCGGCAGGCCGAGGTGCGTCTGGCCGCCCTTCCCCGGGCTGACACCGCCGGTCATCTTGGTGCCGTAGGCGATAGCTTGTTCTGAGTGGAACGTGCCGTTCTTGCCGGTGAAGCCCTGGCAGATGACGCGCGTGGAAGCGTTGACGAGAATGGACAATTGGGCCCCCGGGCCGTGGCAAATCTGAGGTTCGGGACGCGGCATAACCCACGCCGCCCCCCTTGCAAACCCTGGCGGCGAGATGACCTGACGTCGCCCGTTGGCGGGCTCGCGCGGCGCAGGCTATCGTCTGGGAAACGGGGGCCGGGATGAAGTTGGAGCGCAGGACGGTGCTGGGAGCTGGGGCAGCGTTGGCCTTGGGCGCCTGGCCTGCGCGGGCGCAACCGCAGCCTACGGCAGTGCAGGCCCTTGCAGCGGAGCGCGCGGCGGCGGCGGCCGAAGGCAAGGGCGTGCTGCTGGAATTTTACGCGAGCTGGTGCGGCTGGTGCCGGCCGATGGATCAGCTGCTGAACGCTGGCGTGTTCACGCGCGTGATGGCGCCGCGCTTCCGCACCTACCGCATGCGCGTGATCGAAACGCGCGAGACCATGCGCCGGCAGCAACTCGAAGGCGCCGATGAGGTCTTCCGGCGCTACGCGCCGGCTGGCGCTGGCCTGCCCTTCCTCGTGTTCATCGGCGCCGACGGCGTGACGATCACGGACAGCATCGCGTCCTCTACCAACGAGAACATCGGCTTCCCGGCGGCGGAGCACGAGCTCGAGTGGTTCGACACAATGGTTCGCGCCGCTGCGCCGCACGCGACGCGCGAAGAGCGGCTCGCCATCCTGCGCACGTGCATCCGCCTCGCGGCTTAGCCCATAATGAAGGCGTTGAGCTTGTTGCCATCCGGATCGCGGAAATAGCCGGCATAGAAGCCTGGGATGCCTTCGCGCGGGCCGGGCTTGCCTTCGCATTGCGCGCCCATGGAGATAGCGAGATTGTAGATGCGATCGACCTGAGCTGAGTCTTTCGCCTGAAGCGCAACCATCACGCCATTGCCGACAGTGGCTGAGTTGCCGTCATACGGCTTGGTAAGGCCGATGCCCGCGCCGCCGCCGGGCGTGCCCCACGCGATGAAGCTCTCGGTGTCGAACATGCGCTTGACGCCAAGCTCGCCGCAAATGGCGTCATAGAATTTCGCGGCGCGTGGCAGGTCGTTGGTGCCAAGTGTGACGTATCCGATCATTGTGTTTCCGCTCCTGCTATTGCGGTGGCTCTACGGGGTCGATGACACTGAAATTTATCGCCGATTGTGTGTCATCTCCAATCACTTGAACAAAGCCGAAGCGGCCGGCACGCATGGCAGCGCGCACGGAGTCGCTCGGGTGAGCGCCATCGCTGAAGTTGCCGGCATCATCGCGAACATAGGCAAATACATCGCCGCCGGGGCCCCAGGATTGGAAGCGATCGAAACCGAGCCAATGTCGAACCTCACGCACCTGGCGCCGAAACGGCGCGGATTCGGTGACAAGGCAGAAATCAGCGCGCGCTTCACCGCCACCCAATGGACCTTCGCCTAGCAAAACGATGCCGTTGCCTTCCGGCGAGGTCCACGCTTGCGACGAAGTCCAGTGCATCACGAAACCGGCGGCGAGTTGATAGGCGCTGTTTTGCCCGCGCTCGGCGTCCCTCAGCTGGCGCCAGTTGCGCGCGGTCAGGTCTTGCACGATGGCGGCAGCGTCAGCGTTGTGTGCCACGCAGGTGGCGCGCAGAAAGTTGAGCGCTTGAGTCTCGGCGAACGCGAGGCTAGGTGAAGTTGCTGCTATTAAGAATGCCGTGAGCGCCGCGCGCATGCTCATCCCTTCACAGCCTTCACGATCTTCCGAGCCGCGCCTTCGAGATCATCCGCCGCGATCACATTCAGCCCGCTGTTGCGGATGATGGCTTTGCCTTCTTCCACCATCGTGCCTTCGAGGCGAACGACGAGCGGCACGTCGAGACCGACACTCTTCACCGCGGCGATCACGCCTTCAGCGATGACGTCGCAGCGCGCAATACCGCCGAAAATGTTGACGAGAATGCCCTTCACCTTCGGATCGGCGAGGATGATTTTGAAGGCGGCTTCGACCTTGTTCTTATCGGCGCCGCCCCCGACGTCGAGGAAGTTCGCGGGCTCCGCGCCGAAGAGCTTGATGATGTCCATCGTCGCCATGGCGAGGCCGGCGCCGTTGACGAGACAGCCGATTTCGCCGTCGAGCGCGATGTAAGAGAGATCGTATTTCGAGGCTTCGATTTCGCGCTCATCTTCTTCGCCGATGTCGCGGAGATCGGCCCATTCCTTGTGACGAAAGGCGGCGTTGGGATCGAAGCTCACCTTTGCGTCGCCGCAGAGAAGCTTGCCCTCTTCGGTGACGATAAGCGGGTTGATCTCCAAGAGGCTCATGTCGCTTTTGGTGAAGGCTTCGTGGAGCTGCTTGATCAAAGTATCGCACTGCGCGGCGAGATCGCCGCTGATGCCGAAGGCCGCCGCGATTTTGGCGGTGTCGGCGCTTGCAGGGCCGGTGAGCGGGTCGATGCCGACAGTGGTGATTTTTTCCGGCGTGTCGTGGGCGACTTCTTCGATGTTCATGCCGCCGGCTTCAGAGGCGACGAACGCGACGCGGCCTTGTTCNNCTTCACGCCTTCTTCGATGTAGATGCGCTTGACGACGCGGCCGGCGGCGCCGGTCTGCAGCGTGACGAGCGTGTTGCCGAGCATTTGCGAAGCGAAGAGGCCGACGTCTTCCGGCTTGAAGGCGATGCGGACGCCGCCCTTCTCGCCTGCCGTCGCTTCTTTGAACTTACCCTTGCCGCGGCCACCCGCGTGAATCTGACTCTTCACCGCCCAGACCGAGCCGCCGAGCTTGGCGGCGGCGTCGATGGCTTCTTCGGTGGTAAAGATCGGGAAGCCCCGCGGGACCGGCGCGCCGAAGCTCTTGAGGACGGCTTTGCCTTGGTATTCGTGGATGTTCATTGAGGCCCCCAAAACTCGACGTCGCGTTAGCAGATTCTGGTCGCTTTATAGGCCGGAAGCGTGCGCCGCCAAGCCCGCGATGGCGCAAACGGCCAGAACCAGCAGCAAACTCGCCTTGAAGCGGATGAGCGCGACCGCGGCAGCGAGCGAAAGCGCGATCATCCACCAGATGCCGGACGCTGGGTCAGGCAATTCGGTGGGGCCAAATTGGATTTGGCGGGCGAAGAGCGCATGCGCGGCAAAGAAGAGCGCGAGCTTGGCGATGACACCGAGCACTGCGGCTGTGATCGCGGCGAGTGCGCCGGCGGCACGCGCGTTTTTCTCGAGACGTTCGGCGTATGGCGCACCGGCGAATATCCAGACAAACGAAGGCGCAAACGTGCACCACAGCGCGATGGCGGCGCCGGCGAATGCGAGTGCGATCGAGCCGGCGTTCCAGCCCGCGAGGAAGCCGACGAACTCGTTCACGAGGATGAGCGGGCCCGGCGTTGTTTCAGCGAGACCGAGGCCGTCGATCATTTGTGCAGGCGTCAGCCAGCCGCGTGTTGCGGCTTCTGTGGTGAGATACGCGAGGAGCGCGTAGGCGCCGCCGAAGGT
>CXWL01018081.1_pt1 | contig 10806 bp, 11 predicted proteins | sample 590931 | NCBI WGS metagenome assembly CXWL01 (sample SAMEA3498368, study PRJEB10139) | groundwater metagenome | biome: water well; material: biofilm material | place: Germany | collected 2015-04-27 | reverse complement strand
CTGCACAACTACCCGGTGAATTTCCGCCGCCCGGTGCTTGGCCTGCACCGCGATGAAGGCCTTGCCGCATTCAGCGGCAACTTCCAGCGTCTGGTGCGTGACATGCTGCACGTCGAGCAAGAACTGCTCTTGCGCCACCCGCTTGCGCAGCGGGAGCATGAACAAATCTAGAAATTCCTGCACCACCGAGAACTCGATTTCCAGGTGCGCACCGGGCTTGAGCGGAAAGCCGACCGACACTCCGAGCACCGGGTTTTTCAGCAACCCGGCCTGCACCATGTCGGCCTGACTGACGCCCAACTCTTCATAGGTGGCCTGCAGCTCGGGGTTGTTGACGAGGGCTATTTCCACCGCGTTCTTGAACATCAGCCCGCCTGAGAGCAGCGAATCGACGCGCGCGTCAATCTGCGCTTGTTCCGGTGTGCCTTCGTGCCAACCCGTCTTGGCGGCAATGCGCTCTTCCACCAGCGTGGCCAATTCGGCGTGGCCCTTGGCCGCTTCGATGCTCGCGCAGCCGACCCACACCCAGCTGAAGAGAACCGCGAGCGTCCATTTCATCGCAGCGCCGCCACCATTCCCTCTTCGAACCAACTGGAGATAGCGGCGAACGCCACCTGGGCGGCCTCATCTTTCTTCGCGAACGCCTCGCACATCAATTCCACCGTGCCGCCGCTGGCCGCCGCCTGCGCCGCGCGAAACTCTTCTTTCGCCACTTCGATGTGGAACACTTCTAAACCTTTGCGCCACACCATCACCTGCACCGGCCGCCAAACCACGCCCGGGGCGGCTTCGTTTCTTTCCATCGCCGCCCACAAGGGCAGCACATCGTACTCGAGCTTGAGCAGCTTCACCGAAGGGGTGAAGTCGAGCCGCGCGGCGACGAACTTTTCGGGCCCCATTTGCGAGGGCGCCTTCACGTCCAGCTCAGGGCTGTCGGGGGCGACGAAGCTTTCGGCACGCGCCCACTCGAGCACCGCCAAATCGCCTAGGTCGGCGCGCGGCAAGTGTCTGGCCCGCTCTTTTAGGAATTTGGGCCACAGGTGCCCGAAACGCGCGAGCGAGTAGTGCGTGGAAGGCGCGTCTTTCATGTACCCGACGACGAGGTGCTCGAACTCATGCGGGTCGACGAGCTTGGCCACGTGCGGCGTGTCTTCGTGGAGAGAATCGCGCATACGCAAAAAATACATCTCTGAATAAATCTCGAGCCGTTGATCCGCACTGAGCGCGCCACCTTCAATCAGGTCGTCCAGCGCGGCGAAGGTGTTGTCTTCCCCCACCACCGAGGCGAACACCCTTCCCTGCGTCGTCGCCAGAGCGCTCATGGCCGCACCACCGCCTGTGCATCGGGGCGGGGCGCCACCATCAGCGGCGTCGCCAAGACCTGCGCTTCGAACGCCGCTGCCTTGCGGCTTTCGGCGAGGAGCGTAGGCAACTCGGGCACGCCGGTGTCCCATTCCACTAAAGATGGCACCTGGCCAAAGCGCTTCACCGCTTCGCGATACAGCGCCCACACGGCATTGCAGACCTGACCTTCATGGGTGTCGATGAGAATGTCGCCGCGGTCCAAATGGCCGGCGAGATGAAACTGCCCCACCCGGTCAACAGGTATGGCGTTCAAATACTCCATCGCATCAAAGCCGTGGTTCTTTGCGCTGACGTAGACGTTGTTGATGTCGAGCAGAATGCCGCAGTCGGCGCGCAGCGCGATTTGCACCAAGAAGTCCCACTCGGTCATCGTCGATTCTTTGTACGTCAGGTAGCTCGACACGTTCTCGAGCATCACTTGCCGGCCGAGCAGCTCTTGCACCTGGCTCACCCGGCTCACCACATGGGTCACCGCTTCATCGGTAAAGGGCAGCGGCAACAAGTCGTGCGCGTTGCGCTTGCCGTGAGTGCCCCAGCACAAATGGTCTGACACCATCGCCGGTTGAATGAGGTCGACGAGCGCTTTCCAATCTTTCAAGTACTGCTCGTTGAGCGGAGCAGAAGCTCCGATAGAAAGCGACACGCCGTGCAGCACCACCGGGCGATCTTGCCGCACCTTTTCGAGCACCTTGAGCGGCCGGCCGCCGCTGGCCATGAAGTTTTCGCTCAACGCTTCTACCCAGGCCACGTCGGGCTTCTCTTCGAGAAACTGCCCGTAGTGCTTGGGCCGTAAGCCGACCCCATGGCCGAGTGAGACGCGCTCAAACATGCTTGGACACCTAGCAAAAAAAAGGGCTGGCCGCTCGAAACACCTTTAAGCGCCAGCCCTCATCATTTTTCAGTGGAAAAGGCTTACTTCTTCTTCGCGGGCTCGGCGGCCTTCGCGGGCGCCATGGCGGGAGCGGCCGGAGCCTCGGCCGCGGCGACCGTGCCGCTCTTCGCCTTGCAGTCGGCCTCGGTCATCATCGTCCACCCTTTGCCCTTGCACTCATTCTTGCCGGCGCAGCCATGGTTCGCGCCACCACAGGCACCCTTGCCCTTGCACTCGTTGATGCCCGTGCACTTCACCTGAGCTGCCGCGGCCTTGCCGTCCTTGGCCGGAGCGGCCTTGGTATCAGCCGCGGTGGCAGAAAACGCGAAGAGACCGGCTACAGCGGAAGCAATGGCCATACCTTTGAATGACTTGTTCATTTTTTTCACTCCGGCGATTTTAAGTTTGGAGCGCTCCCCATGAGCGCCGTCACGTGCCTCCCAGAAGGGAGTGGCGTGTGTATAGCCCCATACGAAGAGGTCACCAATTTGGTTTCAACATTTGGGGCTCATACCTTTTTGCCGCTGCCAGCTATGCGTTGTACGTGCAGATCGTCTACGTTTCGGCACCGATCGGCCGGCAGCTCTTGGGTGGGTGGCTCTTAAATGAAAACGCTTCGCTTCCTCGCGCTTGTCGCGCCCTTGGTGATGTGGACCGCGTGCTTCTTGCCTGTCACTGAGCGCATCTGCGACGAGCGAACCCCCTGCGGCTCGGGTTTGGTGTGCGTGAATGGGCTGTGCCTGGTGCCGGGTACCGGCGGCGGTGCAGGCGGTGGCGGCATCGCCACGGGCGGTGGTTTCGCGGGAGGAGGCGGTAGCGGTGGCGGCATTGGCGGAGGATCCGGCGGCGGCGCCGGTTGCTTCGATGGTTGTCTCGATGGTTTCGGTCAGTGTCACCCCGGCAATACCGCGTCGCAGTGCGGCACCGGCAGCGCCCTGTGCGTCTCGTGCGGCACCAATGCCCACTGCGAGCAAGGCAAGTGCGTGACGGGTTGCGGGGCGCAGAGCTGCTCGGGCTGTTGCGCAGGTGGCACGTCGTGCCTCTCGTTCTCCCAGCAAAATGTCTCGCAGTGCGGTAACGGCGGAGCGAGCTGCGGCGCTTGCCAAAACGGAGCAGTCTGCGCCGCGGGCCGCTGTTTGGGCGGCACCTGCAACGCGATGACCTGCCCTGACGGGTGTTGTCAAAACGGCTTCTGTGTCGACGAACGTTTTCAGAGCAGCTTCGCCTGCGGCGCCAACGGCAACGCCTGCATGGGCTGCCCACGGGGACAGACGTGCACCAACGGTACATGCGTGAATCCACCCCAGTGCAACGCGTCGACCTGCGCCAATGGCTGCTGTCAGAACGGCTTCTGCATTCCTTCCTCGGTGCAAAACCCCTCGATGTGCGGCGTTGGCGGAGGCGCCTGCGCGGCATGTCCACCAAACTCCACCTGTTCCAACGGTGTCTGCACCGGAGTGTCGTTCTGTGATTCGAATACTTGCCCCAACGGTTGCTGCCAGGGTGATTTCTGCTTGCCCGGAAATACGCAGACGCAGTGTGGGGTGAAGGGCCTGCAGTGCGCCGCCTGTGGCATGGGCCAGGTCTGCGCCGGCGGCCAGTGCGTGGCGACCAGCTGCAGCCCGATGAGTTGCCCCAACGGGTGCTGCCAGAACGGCGTCTGCCGCAACGGCAACTCAACCCAATCGTGTGGCCGCGGCGGCCAGGTCTGTTCAACGTGCGCCTCGGGTCAGGTGTGCCGCATGGGTAATTGCGAAAGCCCGACGGTCGAAGTGGGAACGGCCTGCATCAGCGATGCCCAATGCTCGTCACTGGGCATGGCTGCGTACTGCAAGCAGTTCACTTCTACCTTCAACGCCAGCTACCAAGGGGGTTACTGCACGCTCAAGTGCAGCAACGCGCCTTCGCAGAGCAGCTGTCCGATGAATGCGTTCTGCTTGACCGTGCCCAACCGCGGCGAAGACGATAATTTCTGCGCGCGTCGGTGCGGGTTTGGTTCGCAGTGCCGCTCCCCGGGTTACGCCTGCTACGGCGTGCAGGGCCCGTCGAACACGAATGTCTGCTGGATTTTTCCGGCACCCGGCATCACCACTGATGCGGGTACGGGCGGCGGCAGCGGTGGTGGCGGCGGCGGCGGTGGGTCGATACCTGACGCAGGGCCACGGACATTGGGAGCCCCTTGCAGCAGCGGCGCTCAATGCACCGGTCTGGCAGGGCCGATCTGCATTCCCGACCAGGTTCCTGGCTTTGGTTCCACTGGTTACGCGGGCGGTTACTGCACGACGTCGTGCGGCCCCACTGGTTTCTGTCCCCAGAGCGGCATGTGCATCACCGAGACGTTCTTCGGGAATACGACGAGCACGTGCAAGACCACCTGCCCCGCTCCTTTGATGGGGCAATCGACCTGTCGCGCCGGTTACCTGTGCCTTCCCAGCCCCATCAGCTCCACGTTTGACGGTGGGTTCCCTGCCGGCTGGTGCGGGCCGCCGTGCAATGCGCTCCTCGGGCAGTGCAGCGCGGGCACGAGCTGTGGTGCAGACGGGTACTGTCACTGATGATCACTCACAACAATAAGCGTTCAACTCGACCCGGTCGCCCCGTGATTGCCCTCGGAATCGTCTGGTCGTTCTTTTCCGTATTAGGCGCCGGCTGTGGCGCCGCGCCGGGCAGCCGACTTGAAACCCAGTCGTGCGACAACCTGTGCAGAGATGAAGCTGCAGACAAACCCTATGTGGGCTGGTGCGCTCAGGGCACTTGAGCAGCCGGGGCCCATCGCATCGTTACCGCTTCTTCAGCATTGACTCTTTTACCCAGCCCTCATTGCCGAATTCATCGCGCACCTGGGCCTGCCCGTCCTGACGCTGCGGTATGCGTGAGGGTGAATGTGCAAATCACTGAAATCACGGCCGGCAAAAGATCTGGCCAAAGCTCGAGATGTCGGTGTCAGCCCAAAATGTTTGCAATCAGTTCGAAGCGTAATTCGGGGGGGTCGGAGGTTGGCGTGGCTCATTGGGACTTTTCGGGAGTGGCGGCGTTGGCGAGCGGGCAGCACGGAATGATATCGAGGCAGCAGCTCTACGGCTTCGGGGTGACTCCTCGCCAACTCGACTTGCGCGTCAAAACCGGCGAGTGGATTCGGATTCTGCCCCAGGTGTTCCGCTTGGGTGTTTTCCCCGAAAGCATTCGGCAAAGGGCATGGGCCACGGTGCTGTGGGCGGGCCCGACCGCCACGCTCTCTCACCGTTTTGCAGCGTGGCTCTGCTGAGATGTGTAGGATCTTGAGCTTACGGGTGGACAACCGCGAAAAGCTCCACGAGGGCGCGTTCTACCGCCGCTCGCGCAACGGGCGAACGAGGCCGTTGAGCGGCGCGGCGACGACGACCTCGATGGCGTCGACGAAAGCCTTGGCCGCCGCTTCGACATCGGTCAAGTCACCGACGAGGTAAGCACCACCGAAGTTCGTTTCGGTGGGAGGCCCGAAGTATTTCGCCAGCTTCACGTCGGCTGACTTGAGCGCGGCGTCGACGCCAATGGTGGACTCCATGGGAGGCGCGATGAGGTACGCCAAGGGTTCCCCCGGCTTGATGCCAGCCAAGGGAGCCAAGTAGCGGCCCGTCTGCGAAATGACGTGCGGAAAGAACGCGGGGGCTGTCGAGCCTTCGAACGCGTAGAAACAAATCTGCGTGGCCAGCGCTTCACGCAGGGCCCAGATGCCTTCTTTGACCTCCTCGGGGTCGGGCCCGGCCAGCACTCCCAAGATTTCGCCCGAGAGCGGGCCTGAGGCATGCGCTGAACCAGCGTAGAACGATTTCGCGTAGACGACGTCGACGTCGGCGAACTTGGTCGCGTGGTCTAACGCCGTGTAGAGCGAATCGTCTTGGTCGCAGGTGATGAGCCCGGCCGAATAATGCTGCTCGCTCATACCGAGCGCTTTTTTCAAGCTCGGTTCCACCTGGTCGATGAGCCGCACCGACAGCAACTTCGGCCGCAAGGGGACGAGCGTTCTCATACCAACGTCACGCCTCCACCCTTGGCGGCGAAGGTGCGCTTCAAGAGCTCCGCGCAGCGCAGCGCGGCTTGCGGAGGGGGAAAGCCCATCTCGCGCACATTCGAAATGCAGTCTTTCTCTGAGTTGTCTTGCCCCAGCTTCGGGCCGTACGCGGTGTAGATAGACAGCGAATCGCCCGTGCCCAAGCCCGGCCGCTCACCGACGATAATCAGCGTCGCCTTGGCATTCGTGAGCACGCCGATGTCGTCTTGCACCCCGATGCGCGCGTGACGAACGAAGAGCGGTTTTCCAGCGCGAAGCCCGACACCGGGCAAGCTCGCCTGCAGCGCCTTCACCAGCGCCGGCCCGTACTCGAGCAGCGCCATCGCCGAGAGCCCGTCGCCGACGACAATCTGCACGTCGACGCCCTTGTCTGCCTCTTTCTCACACACCGCGCGCGAGGCGTCATCGAGCCTTCTGCCCAGGTCGGGGTGGAGCAAAAATTCTTCGTGGTCTTTGCACTTCGTCTTTAAGCCCACGTAGCCCTGCGCTGCGGGCCACTCTTGCGGCACCGAGCTGTGCACGGCATCGAGCGCGGTGGCGTGGTCCTCTCGTAGCCCCAGATAACTCTCGGTCAGATACCGCGTGCCGGTGCGACCCTGCACGATGCGCGAAGGCGTCGAACGTTTCAGCCGCTCGATGGTGTGCGGCAACTTCGGCGGAGGCAGCGGGCGCTGTTTCGGCCCCCGGCTCCACACCGGTGACTCTTCGACGAGCGCCCCCGGCTCGACCAGGCCGCGCTCTTTCAGCGCTTCCACCACCGCCTCACGCACCAGCCGGGTCAGCGTTTCGGTATCGACGCCAGAAGCACTCATGCGCGTTCCTGCTCGAAGACCGAGGGGTCGCCGGCGCGGTTGGTGAGCTTGCCGTTGCGCCAGAGCCCAAAGCGTTCCAGCCATTCTTCGAATTCAGGCGCGGGGCGAAAGCCGTAAATCTCTCTCAGCGCCGCGTTGTTGTGAAACGACGTCGTTTGATAGTTCAGCATCACGTCGTCACCCATGGGTATGCCCATCAGGTAATTCACTCCGGCCGACGCGAGGAGCATCTCCAAGTTCTCTTGGTCGTTCTGATCAGCCACGGCGTGGTTGGTGTAGCAGGCATCGCACCCCATCGAGATGCCCATCAACTTGCCCATGAAGTGGTCTTCTAAGCCCGCGCGGGTGATTTCCTTCGCGTCGCGCAGGTACTCAGGCCCGATAAAACCCACCACGCTGTTGACGAGAAACGGTTTGTAGCGGCGCGCCAGCCCATACGCGCGCGCCTCCATCGTCACCTGGTCGGTATCGTGGTGCGCATTGGAGGACAACGCCGTGCCTTGCCCAGTCTCGAAATACATCACGTTCGGGCCTTGGGCCGTGCCCTCGCGCTGCGCCAAATCGTACGCCTCATCGAGCAGCGCCACCGAAATGCCGAAGTTGCGGTTGGCGCCTTCGCTGCCGGCGATGCTCTGAAACATCAAGTCCAGCGGAGCCCCGGCGCGCATTGCCGCCATCTGCGTCGTCACGTGCGAGAGCACGCAGTTCTGCGTGGGTATGCGGTAGCGGCGCATCAAATCTTTCACCGCGGTCAAAATGTCAACGGTGGCCTGGGTGTCTCCGGTCGAGGGATTGACGCCAATCACCGCGTCGCCATTGCCGTACGAGAGCCCGTCTTTCATCGCCGCCAACACGCCCTCGACGTCGTCGGTAGGGTGATTGGGCTGTAACCGCGAAGCGATGCGGCCTTTGAGGCCAATCGTGTTGTTACAGCGCACGACGACGCGAATTTTTCGGCCCGCCATTACCAGGTCCATGTTCGACATCAGCTTCGCCACCGCCGCCGCCATTTCAGGCGTCAGCCCCGGGCTCACCTGGGCCACATCTTCACCGGTGGTGCGGTCATCGAGCAACCATTCGCGAAATTCGGCGACACTCCACCCGGAAATCATCTGAAACGCATGCGGGTCGAGAGCGTCTTCCACCACCCGCGTCACTTCGTCTTTCTCGTAAGGCACCGAAGGGTTCTCACGCAGCGTTTTGAGCTGCACGTCAGCCAGCACCCACTTGGCGGCGGCCATTTCGCGCATCGACGTCGCGGCGAGACCAGCCTGGCGGTCGCCACTGCGAACCTCATTGGCTTTGGCCAGCACCTGTTTCAGTGACGAAAACGTGAAGTGCTCGCCGTGCACGCGCGCGGAGAAAGACACGAAGCCTTTTTCGGCGCCTTGGACCCCTTCGTCAAGGTCGCCGAGACATTTCGGGGGGCCGCGACGTTCTTAATCGCACGCCGAAAGGCGAGCCGGCGCCACTCCTGCCTGAATCATCTCGAGCTCGCGGGCCGCGCGCTCGGAGACGTCGATGACGCGGTTTCCAGCGAACGGCCCGCGGTCGTTGATGCGCACTTGAACCGAGCGGCCATTGGCCTTGTTCTCAACCCGCACGCAGGTGCCGAATTTGAGCGTACGATGCGCCGCGGTCAGCGCCTCTTTGTCGAAGCGCTCGCCACTCGCGGTGGGGCGGCCGTGAAGGCCAGCGCCGTAGAAAGAAGCGAGGCCTTCCGCGGGGAGCTCGCGGCCATCAGAGGTACGCGGTTGCGCGCTCGACTTACAGCCGAGGGCGGCCATCAACGAAAGCAACATTGCGTTGATGAGGACTCGATGAGGTCGCATCGAGCCCACTGTCGCTGATCAACCGCTACGGGTCCACCAGGGTGATGTCGAGGGGCGTTGCTCCACCGCTCGCCGGCAACACCTGCTTCGGCTGCGGCGTCGCCGGCATCGTCTTCGGAGGATAAACCGGGTCCACCAGGTAGTTGGGGCCGCTGGTGGAATCTCCCGCCATCACGTCTAGCCAGGTGATGAAGTAGTAATTGCCCGCGGCGAGCGGGTTGCCGCTCATTCCGCTCACTGCCGGAAATTCGAAGCTCATCGGGAAAGTTCCCGCGTCGAGCTTGGCGGTCTTGCTCGGCGGCCCGGTGACGGGCATGGAATTGTGGAGCACGAAGTTGATCGCCACGCCCGTCTTGCTGCCGGTGTAGAAAAGACGGCCACAGAAGGTCCCCACGGGGCAGGTGCCCGCGTCTCCCGTCATCATGCCCGCGTCAGGAACGCCGGCATCGACACCCGCGTCTTCGCCCGCATCCATCTGTGTCATCGGCGAGGCGCACGCACCCGCCACACATAGCTGCGAAGTGCTGCACATCTGACAAACGGCGCCCGCGTTCCCGCATGCTGACGCCGTCGTACCGTTCTGGCAGAGGCCCGCGCTGTCGCAGCAGCCTGAGACGCACGTGGCGCTGCAATTGCCTGCGCCTGGCGTCTGCCCACACGAGCTCGCGTAACCACCCAGCGCCGCCGTGCCCAAGNNCGTGCCCAAGAACGCCACCACCGAAACCCATCTCGTCGTCTTCATTTATTGCTCCAAGCCAGTCCTCGCGGCCCATCTCCCACTGGCAGCCTCAAGCCCACTTCCAAAGTCTTCAAGTCCAACAGCGCCACGGCGTCGTCACCCGACAACGACACCGCCAGCGTCATTCCGTCGGGGCTCAGTAGTCCACCGACTGGGTTTTTTCCAATCGCCAATTCAGCCGCCAACCCCAAATCTGACAAACGGTACACCGCCAGAGTGTTGCTCAAGTGGTTGAGCACCACCAAATGCCCCGAAGAATTCGAAACCAACAGCCCCGTCGGAGAGAGCCCTACCGCAAAGCGCAAGACAAATGCGCCGCTGCGCGCGTCGAGAACCACCACCGCGTTCGCTCCCGATTCGGCAACGAAGACCCGGCCGCCCGCCTTGTCGAGCGCCACCCAAATGGGCGCATTGAGCGTGGTGTCTTTCCACTTCGTCTGCCCATCATCAGCGCTGACGCACAGAACCTTGTTCTCCAGATAGTCGGCGAAGAACAACGTGCGCTCTTCTTCCCAAAATTCGAAACCAATCGGGTCGGCTTCGACGGCTAGCGTCTTTTCCGTTTCCATCGAGCTGGGGTCGATAATCGAAAACGACGACCCGCCAGAATTGGCGACCACGACGCGGTCTTTGGCAACGTCAGGCCACACCCAGTACGGCTTGTTACCCACCGGCGGCTTCGCCAAGACCGCGTGCGTCACCGCGTCGAGCACCCACAGCTCATTGCTCTGGTGCATCGAAACAAAGAGCCGCTGCGTCGCCTCATGCAGCACGATGCCAATCGGCGCATCACCCACCGCCACGCGTTGCGAGGTGCCGTCGTCGAGTGAAGTGCTGACGATTTCGTTGCTGTAAATCGCGGTGCTCCACAAGTGCCCACGGCTCGCCGCGGGTAGCGGAGGCGTTTTCGCCGGCCCGCAACCGGCCACAAGCCCCAAGCAACCTAAGGTGAAGAGAATCGACGGCTTCATTTCGGCGGTGGCATAGCGTTTGATTTGCGCAGCGGCAATTGCGGCAAGAAGAACGTCAGCAGTAAACCCAACAGCCCCAGCACCCACGCCAACCGGTACACGAGTGAAATCGCGTCAGTGAACGCCTGCTTCATGCCCAGCCCCACCGCGTCGATCGCCGTTTCA
>CXWL01006721.1_pt1 | contig 10806 bp, 15 predicted proteins | sample 590931 | NCBI WGS metagenome assembly CXWL01 (sample SAMEA3498368, study PRJEB10139) | groundwater metagenome | biome: water well; material: biofilm material | place: Germany | collected 2015-04-27 | reverse complement strand
CTTTTAGAGCCGTTCCGCCCGCACTACCGGCAGAGCCGGCGCTATTCGCCCCCTGCCCACCAGCACCACCGGTCCCGCCACCACCGACGATCCTGCCGTTATTCGTGATTTCCCAAACAGTCCCGGCGGGGAACGAAGCAGAAGTGAGATCAATGTCGGCGACGATGACACTGGAATTAACGACGATGACTCCGGTAAAAGCGCTCGTCCCGTCCCACCCGGCGGCGACGAACTTCGACGCCATGTTGGGGCTGTTTTCGGAAGACGAAAACGTAACGGTGAATGAACTGGTCGGGCTTGAGCCGGAAGTCGCGACCGTGGCTGAAGAAGCATTGCCGATGTAGTACTGCACCCGACCTAGAAAATTGCCGCCCGCCGTAGCATCAATGCCGGCAGCGTAAATGGCGCCAGCCACGCCTTGAAGACGTGCCGCAAAGACATTGGTAAGAGGATAAACTCCATTACCAGAAACCGTAATCGTCCCGAAGTAGTTCAGGGCATCCACATTGCCAATATTGACGACCGAACCACCATCAGCCGAAGACGCCCGTAGAACATTCACGAAAAGCCCGGTGATCCCTGAATTCGCGGGGAGTAGCGCGATCTGTGCCGTGGCCGAAGCGGCAACCGTGGCCTCCTGATTGACGACCGGGAAGCCACGGGAATCCGCCGCCGTGGTTGCAGCAGACGTGCCCAGCCGGATAACGCCTGTTAAGGTCGCGGCGGAAGCCAAAAGGATTTGACGAATCGTGACCTCGCCCGCAGAGACGGCGGGAGACACGAGATCGGGCATCGACAATTCAGAATTGAAAACCTGAGCTACAGAAGCATCGAGATTGGCAATCGAATCGATCGTGTCCACAAGAGCGCGGTTTGATACGCTCTTGCCGGTCTCGAAATATCTCCTGAGGGTTGGGCGGCCGAGGACTGCCACGGCTACACCCTGAAATAGCCGATGCCGACGACGAAGTTCGATGCGGCAGTCGCGGTTGGGGCCGCCGCGATGACGGCACCGGAAGCCCTGATAAGGCGATTGACATTCGATATACTATCGAAGGAGGGGGCGTGGATTAAGGTTGTGCCGGAAGCGCCGCCGCCGGAAGTCGCGATGGTGGCGTAATAGTTTGGGTTGTTTCCAACACCAATTTCGACATCTGATCCACCTGCGTCGGCGGAAGACCCAACAAGCGACCTGACGTAAATATCGAAGATATTCACCGGCCCCGGCAGAAACGCCACCGTCGCCGTTGCCCTGCATGTTCCCTCTACATATTGAGGAATACCGAGAGATTTCAGCACCGTATGTTGCGTGATGATCTTGTTCGCATTTCCCCCGGACACAACGGGATAGAGCGTGCTCGCCTGCGCAGAAGCCGATGAGACGAGGGCCGAGATTTTCCTATTGGGCATCAGCGGCCACCATGGTAGATTGAGGGATGCTCGCCGCGATTTGCCTTGCAGCGTCGCTTGCGTTCTGCCCCACGGTCGAGGTTCGTTACACCATGGGGCTTGCCCAAATGGACATGTACCGGGGCGTCATCGTCATCTCGCCCGCACTCGAACTGCGGAACGATTCCGAACGCGCCTATGTTTTCGCGCATGAGATCGGGCACGTCGTTCTTTTGTATTCCGGGTTGATCGGCATTCCTCTGGAAATTGCCGTCGATAAATGGGCGATCCAAACCATGACCAAGCTCGGCTACGATTGCCGCGCTGTACGTCCTTTGATGCGGCGTATTCGTATTCCCGCCGAACGCATCGATGCGGTGGTTTGCCATTAACGCACCGTGATCGTTTCCGAGAGGATGCAAAAATCGGCGTTGTCCTCCAACCCAAAGCGTTGAACACCGTTCTCCTGAACCAGATAGTCGCCGCCGGCCGCAAGAGTTGCGCGCTCGCGGGTGTCCCTGAGTGCAACCGGATCGCGGCGGGCCTTCACATCCAACTGCGGATGGCGCCCGTCCAGATTATCGCGATGGCGCATCTGGCCATCCCAGTCGCGCGCCATTTCTGAGGCGTAATGAGTCAAGCCCGATTCGTCGTCGATAACCAGATGGTCTCCGGGTTTCCAGGTGTTCCTCAACACGTACACTCCTGAAATTCGATTTCCCGAAGCCAGACGTTCGAGGGAGTGGAGATACCAACCTTGACGAGCCTTACATTCGTACCGCCGAGCGTGAGGCCGGTTATAGCGAAAGCAGCGCTGGTATTCCCGCTGACGCCGATGACGTTTGAGAGTTCCCCGCCAAGCCTCACCTGAAAATCGCCGAAATCGAACACCCCACCGACCTTGAACGTGATGCTGTTGATGAGCTTGTTGGTTGCGTGTTCGAAATCGATGTAATCGCCGCTGGCGAAAGCGAGCGGCACATCGACGGAATCGGTGCCGTTGTCTCCAATCCCGCCATCCACGAGATTGCTATAGGTTCCCGCATCCCAAACGATGTTGCCGGAAACCGTTATCGAAGCCGAGCGGTCCCCGCTCACCGTGACCGGCGTGCAGCCGCATGCACCAGCACCCGCAGCAGCGCCGCCCCAACCGAGTCCTAGGCGCCCGTCGGAAGGCCCAAAATAGCTCACGTCAGTACCAGTAGACGGCGCCGCGGATTCCCACGCCCGCCGAGACGTTGACGGAGAAATTCTTCGTCCCGGTCGTCACGAACCAGGGCGAATCCGACTTGTCCAACACGATGCTGCCTTTGTCTGCGATGAACATCGGGCCGGTCAGGTCATTCGATGAAGCCGCCGCAGAGGCGAGCCGGAAAGTCACGTTCGCCGCCGAATTGAACACGAGGAACAGACGGCTGATCCGCGCAACACCCGAAGCAGGAGCCGAAACGAGAGCATAGTTCCCGGCGGAAGCACCGGAGACGTTGATCGAAATCCGGGCTTCGGCTTGAGCACCATCAACGATATGCGACGCTGGAAGAGCGAAGTAGGCCGTCACTCTGCCCCCAACGGCACGGGCAGAGACAGTCATCACGCCGGATTGCGCCGAAACGTCAACGGTGTTGCGAACCGAAGTTGCAATACTCCCCGTATTGGCGCTGACCGGGGTAACGCCCGAACTGACCTCGACCGTTCCGGTGATGGACGCGGAAACCAGGACGTTTCGCGTGATGCTGAGGGTCATTACGGATCACCCTGCGTAACGGTGAAGATGATCGCGTTCGACCCGGAAGTGGCGGGCGTGACCCAAAGACGAACGGCCCTTATGGGGGCAACGTAGTTCCCGTCCGTGTTGACTGCCGCACCGGAAGCGTCGGGATGCGGCATGGTCTGAGCCCGGGCAACCGAGGCTTCGGCGAGGATCGGCTGTTGGGTGCTTTCAACCGTGTAATCGGCGCCCATCGGGCCGATGACCTGAACGCCCCAACTCACGGGCCGGAAGGGAGACCCGTGTACATCCACGGGCACCCAAGCCTGTGCCCCCGAGACCCCGGCGGAGACCGCCGAGACCAGGACGCGGTGATAAACCGCCATGGGACACCTACCGCTGGAAGTAGCTGATGTAGAGTCGCCCGCCAGCGTGGGTGATGCCGCCGGAAACCGAGGTGAGAGCCGTGCAGTCCACGAAGACCTGGGTATCCGCCGTTACCGCCGTGCCAATCCAGCTTGCCGCCGACGCTACGGAAGGCAGATTGATAGGATTGCCACCAACCGGGTAGACGCCGATGGCCGAGGTCTTGATCGTGGCGAAGTAAGCGTCATTGCCAGCAACCCGACCAACACGCCAGCTGATGCCCTGCGACTGGATCGAGGTCGCCGCCGAAGCGGCGCTGACCAAGTGCAGCGACATGGCGAGAATGTCGGAGTTCGCGGGAATGATGATACTCGTAGCACCCGAGGCCGTGCCCGCGAGAGAGGCAACCTGAGTGACCGCGGCGTGGCCAATGGTCGAAGTGGCCGTCGCACCTGTATCCACGCCGGTCTGGAGCGGGCCTGCCCAGCGGGTGCCGATTGATGTCCTACGCATTGGATTTCTTTCACGCGGCCATTATCACCAGTGGCCGCAGGCTGGATCACTTGTCGAAATGGCGGGAGGGTCGTTTTAGTAACCCTCCCGCCAAACCCGGTTAAGCGCCGGGGGAGCCGTAAACGCCGTGCGGGTCTGTCCGCCAGACGCAAACCGCATCGTGGTCAACATCTGGAGGTTCTGGGTCGAGAACTCGTTGTCTCGCTCCGCCTGCGGCTGGCGGCGCCAGTAGTGGGTCATCCCGTTCTTTGCGCTCGTGATGATCTGCCACTGGTCGCTGTCGGTCAGGTAGGGTGAAACCACGACGCTCAGGGAGCCGGCGATGACGTTCTTCGTGTTGTCCGCCGAATCCACGATCTTCTCGGTCTCCATGATCTTCCGCGCCGTGAACTGTAGAGCGGTCGGGACCAGGAGCTTCATGGGCTTCAAGTTCATGCGGAGGCCCATGTCATCGACGTAGTTCGAGATGTCGATGAACGCCTGTTCCAGTGCCGTCTGCGTCAGATCGGAAGCGGTCGCGAGGATGTTGGAGTACGTCCCGCCGCCGGCAAGGTTGTGCGATCCGCTGAACAGGATGACCCCGTCCGCGCCCGTAAAACCAGCCGTGTAGCCGTTATTGAAGTGGTTGGTGTTGACGGTCTCCAGGGTTTGACTCATGGAATCCGACAACATCCCGGGGATGGAGTTGATGTAGTTGTACTGATCGTCCTCCGACATTTCCCGAGTAACCACCGCACCGAGGGCGTACGTGGCGTTCACGTATTCCTTCGGAAAGCCCTGCATCGGATCGGTGAACAGGGAGGGAGCGCCCTGTTCCTTGATCGCTGCAAGGCCGAGGCGCGTGACGCCAAGTTCCTTTTCGTAGGCTTTGTTCGACTCCTTGATCGTGAACAGTTGGGACCAGATCGGCGCCCAGCGTTCGTACTCGTGACCCCAGAGGTCCGCGAGTCCGGGCCAGAGGAGGTCGGCAAAGTTGCCAGTTGTCGTCGTCATTGTGTGACCTCCTATTAGGCGTCGGCAGCTTCAAGCTGGCCCTGGATTCGGGTAGCGCGCCTGAAGACATGGTTGGAAATGCGAACGAGCACGTTGTTCGCCGAACCGCCGACACGATCTACTTCCGTGGGAGCGAGGGAGTAGATTTGGAGCGGATGACCCGCAGCAGTCGCGACGGGCGAGGCGACACGCTGGCCGCCGTTGCCGTTCGCCGTGACCGGGGCGCCCGTGACGATTGTCACGAACTGACCCATGTTGGAGGGACCGACCGAAGCCAGAATCTCGGCCTCGAACAGCGCATCCGGGTCGTCGCAGACCAAGACGTAAGCTGACGCCGAAACGCCAATCATCTTGTTGGCTTCGTGCGTGAGCGGGCGCCGATCCGCGTTGAAAAGTCCGACGATGACGCCCAAAGCAGCGGGCGCGTTCGCGGTCGTGATCGCGTTCTGATAACGCTGAACCTTCCGGTTTGCGTCGTAGAACACCAAGTCCCCGAGCATGAGGATATTGGTGTTGGACCCTGTGGGGTACATGTTCGCCGCAGCGGGCGGTTGTCCGTCCTGGCGGCGAGCCGGTACTAGACCACGGGCGTTAACGCCTGTCGTAGCCATATTTCACCTATTCGATGACTGTGATAACTGTTTTGCCGTAGATTTTCGCCGCCATTCCGCCGCTAGCCCGTTTCCGGTTATCGGCTTCCGCTTTGTCCCGCAGTCCCGCCGTCTGTCGCCGCGTTTGCTCGTTGAAGAATTCTCGGTGTTCCTGATAGTCTTCGTCTGGTAGAAGGCAGAGAACCGATCCTCGGTACTCCGTTACCGTATCCAGATTGCTTCCGTCCTCGATATGACCCGGGCGGTCGTGGAGATTCTTGGAGCCCGTGACCTGCGAATACGGAACCCAGCCGTCCGCGCGTCGGCGCGCGTAATTGGCGGGGTCCTGTGTGTTCACCCATCGGCTCTGATAGCCGGGGACGTGTTCGGTATTGAGAAGGGCCGAGGGTTTCCAGGACTTCTTGCCCTTCTTGGCTTCTTTGACAGTTTCCGTCATTTCGTCCTCATGAGCGCCTTCTGCGCTGCGTAAGCCTTGTAGCGATCCGCCGGGTCTTTCCGGTGAGCCAGCATCCGGTCGGCGTGGAATTTCTCCTCCGCCGTCAACTCGTCCTTCTGCGCCGGACCCTTCATCTGCGAAGTGCTCAGAACCGCCGGGGTCCGGGCCGCGCCGTTCGGCTTCTGCATGTGATTGTCGAGTTCCATCAGCAGAAACGGCAGGGTTGATTCGTTGAGGGATCGTCCCTCCTGTTCCCAGCGCTCCTTGATCTTGAACAACAGCCCCGTCGCCTTGGGGTTGTCGGGGCTGTCCGGGATGATCCACGGGCGCTTGAGTTCGCCATTTTCGTTTGTTTCGACGGCCCATTTCTCGGCTCCCGCTTTCCACCACTCGACCGGCTTCGCTTCTGGCTTGGCAAGAGGTTTGTCGAGAGATGTAAGCTGGCTTACAAGTTTCAGTTCATCCTCAACCCGTCCTTCGTCCCTGGCGTTCTTGATCGCCTGGGTGATCTTCGCCTTGGTGTCCTCGGTCTTGTCCGTTTCGAGACGGGCGAGCCTTTCGTCGATAGCCTTCTGAAGATCGTCGTTGTGCTTCCGAAGGCCCTCACGCTCCTCTTTTCCGGCCTTGACTTGGTGGTAGAGGTAGCGAGTACGCGTATCGACCGCGGTTTTCTGCTCCGGTGTAAGGCCGAGCGCATCCCAATCGACCGGCTCATATCCGGGCGGCCTGGGTTTCTCGGTCGGCTCGGCTACCGGCGGCACGACTGCCGACGGTGTCTCGGTCTTGGTTTCCTCGGTCATGTCTCAACCACGGCTATGATATCTTCCTCGGCAACTACGAACGTCTCGATGCCATCAACCCGCAGTGTTGCTCCGGCGTGTTGCCCGAACAAAACCCTGTCGCCCTTCTTCACCGCTCCCGTGCATGTCGGCCCTACGGCCACTACCAGGCCCCGCGAAGGGGCGTTCCGGTCTCTTGCAGTTTCCGGGATGATGATGCTTCCGGCCTTCAGCTGTTCACGTTCGAGCAACACACGGTCGAACAACGGTCTCAGTTTCTCCACGTTAACCTCTCAGGAGTGCACTCAGGAAAGACTCGGTTGAATCCGCCCTCGGCTGAACGCCGAAGACGTTTGACGCAAATTGTTTTTCGATGGGTAGAACGCCGCCCGGAAGACCCTTCGCGGGGTCGTATTCCGAGAGCAGAAGATTCTTGTAATAGTCCTTGGTCGCGGGGTCGCTGAACCGCGAATCGCCGGATTGAGTCCCATACGTCGCGATCTGCGCGCGCTTCTGAAGGGATGTCATTCCGGGAGAGAAGCGAAGAAAGCCGGGCTCGTTCAGGGAACTCGGCTTCTGTCCTGCAATACCACTGGCAGTCAAATCGGCTGCTGGACCGGCGGGAACGGGGGCCGCCGCTGCGCCTGGGGTATCGATCGTATTCGGCTTCTTCGTGGAGTCGTAAATGCCCTTACCCGCCGACGCCACCGCCGCCAGGGCACCCATCACTCCAACGATTGTCGATATCGCCGCCATCCCGAAGGTACTGACCGCCTATCGGATGAAAACCCATCCGACGATAGAACCTGTCAACCTTCTCGGGACGCAGGGCCGTATCTAGCCTGATCATTTGCCGCTTAAGACCAAGCGACTCGGCCCACTCGACGAACGCGAGGATCAATCCCCGCGCCGTTTGGTAGCTCCGGTATTCGGGCGCTATATAAAACACGTCGTGCGCCGCAATCTTCATCGAGGTAAAGATATACCCCGACACGAACCCATTGAGCCACCCGACAATATTAGAACCATTCTCGGCTACAATGCAACAGAATTTATCGGGGTGAGCAAAGACCGCCTCGGCGTTTGCCCGGAGCACCGCGCCATCTATAGGCGGATACCAAACGCGGCTTTCCAGCCGCATCCGTTCCCCGAGTTCGATCAGACGCGGTAAATCCTCAATCCTTCCGTTTCTCAGCGAAGTACTCAAGAATCCACCTCAGAACGTCATGCTGTCCCTTGAGTTGGGAATAACAGAAGCGGCGGCGCTTCCGTTTCGCCGCCAATTTTATACCATTCCTCATGACGCGCAGATTTGCGTCGGTGGCAATTGGCGCATCTGACCTCGCATTTGGCGATTTCGTCTATCAACAACTGGAGTCTGTAGGAGCGGGCGATTAATTCTGGAATTGTTGGGAATATTTCTGAGCCTACCCATTTTCCTCTCGTTCCTCAAAATAATCCTTAATCCACCTTACTATATCATGCCGTTCCTTGCACCTCGCCAATCCCTCCAGGCTGGACACCCCCAGCCATGCTTGGGGCCGGTCCCATTGCGCCCGGAACTCCTTGAGGAACATTTCCGCGTCCATGCTCGGCCTCGTACATCTGCGCTATATGCATCTGGATGTGTTGTTCAAGCGCCTTCTTGCCTTCCGGGGGTAGTTGAGCCGTAAAGCCGTCGTGACCCTCCTTGCCCATCAAAAGCTCTTGGTGAGCAACGATGTGGCCCATGTGGTCTTGATCTGGATAAGGCGGGGGGACCATCGGCTGCGGCATGAGGGCCGTGGCGTTTTCCTTGTAGGGGTCGTCCTCTCTCGGAGGAAGTGGGGGCGGGAAGATTTCGTCTATGTTCGGCTCCTCGATAGCCTCCAGATACCGCTTGCCCACGGCATAAATCGCCATCGGGTTCTGCATGGTCAGAGGGTTCGTCATCACGAACTGAAGCACCGCCTGGGCGCGCATCAGTTTCTTCTCGGTCGTGGCCTGCTTCGGATCGGCGAGGGGTTGGACCATCAAATCCCCCCGGTAATCGTCCTTCGTCACCGCATCGGATTCAGCCGAGCCGTCATCCATGAACATGACGTATGGCTCTACGTCAGGCATGTATTTCGTGTTCAGATCATAATACTTCTGAAGCTCCCGGCCCCAGGCTTCGATGACTCTCGCTTGAACAGCTCCGTAAACCTCAAGCGCCTGTTCGATCAGGGCCATCGCCATCGTCGGCTGGTACACCTTATCGGCCTGACCCGAGACGAGTTCCGTCACCGAGCCCAAACGATCCGACCTACCGGAAAATAGTTCGATCAACTGTCCGATGGATGCAGACGGGCCGGGAAATTTGAACTGGTAAATCCCCTTAGCGATGTCCTCCATCGAGGCGTTGATCTTGCGGAACTTCCCGAGTTCGATTTCGATCTCTCCGCCCTTCACGTCTAGTTGCGAAGAAACGAATCCCGAGGCGTTGCCGATATTCGCCAACGTGGCGGCGTCGATTGCTTGACGGACAAGCTTGTTCACGGCCTTGTTGATCGGGCCTATCAGATGGCCCATGCCGAGACCGTAAAAACCCTCGGGATTTGGTAGGTAATTGTAGTGCGTGAAGTACTCGACCGCCCGCTTGTTGTCGGTCGGGGCGCCTTGTTCGTCCGCGTCGAAGCGATAGGCAAGCCGAAGAAGCTTCTTCGATTGACGGCAAACCCAGGCAATATAAGGCTCGGCGATACCGTCGCCGTCCAAATCCCAAACGGCGTGTTGTTCCAGAACGCAGCAATCCGTCTTTACTGCGGGTTCTGTCAGACCTTGGCTTTTGTCGGTCTCCGATTGCGTCGGGGTTTTCTCGCCGTTGTTATAAACCTCTGGCTCTGCGGAGTAGAATTGAGCTTGAACGAGGATTCGGGCGTCGTTGATGGTTTGCCAAACGATTTGCGTCTTGCGCTCGACCGAATCGATGTCTCGTGGGCCGACTCCATAAGGGATCACCAAATCTTCGGGCCGGACGTTTTCGACCATGTTCCGGCCCAGCACCGGATGAAAATACGTTTTGGTGAAAAAGCTCCCATGCAAGGGAAGACCGAACAGCAGGCGGTCCTTGTCGGCTTTGTACCCCCGGTCCCGGACCATCAACTGCCAGGACATATGCTTTGCCACACGCTTTGCTCGGGCCTCGACCTCGACATCCAACTTCAACGTGGGAACGGCGGTAACAACCGTTCGACCGGGGAACAGGGCCTTATAGGCGCGCGCGTGGAACTGCGTGCAGGCTTCCGTCAGAAGCGGCAGCGATTCCTCGGAGGCCCCGGGCCAAGGCGGGGACTTGGGCTTCTCCGACTGATTGAACAGCCGAAGCCAACCGGCGTGCATTTCGAGCCAGCCCTTGCGGGAATCGTTATCCGACTCGAAGTCCTTGACGACCTGGGCGGCCAGTTTGTTCTGGTCGTCTTCAGGAAGCTTGGGTGCTAGGTTATCCAAAGACACGGCAGAAATCCTGTCGCCGGGGCACTTGGTCCCGGATGATGGAGGCTACCGCTCCACCGTGAACTTCAATTTCTACCGTGTCGTCTTCCATCATGGCCCGCAACTCGCCGAGTTGGGCCACCTTTTCGTAATCCGTCCAGATATCGCCGTCCGTAAAGGGCCGACCGTTCTTGATTCCGATCTTCACCCGGCCCCCACCGGGACCATCATAGCACAGATCGTATCCGAATAAATGCACTTTACGGAAACCCAGGAGACCCGCAATCGTCACCCCCCGGGTTGCCGAGGAACATCCCCCGGCGAGCATGACCGTCTTGCCCTGGGTCGCGTATGACTCGGCGACGACCTTCTGCTCCCCCGCCCCCACGGCGGCGTGGTAAAGCCACGCCCGCGCGCCCTTGGCCTGAAGCGTCTTGAACACCGAAGGATGGCACATCGAAGCCACGATGTAATTTACCTTTGGGTGGGGAGTGTCGATGAACTCTTTGACGTGCCCCCGGGGGTCCAAAAGGATGCAGGCAAAGGGCGGGATACCGG
>CXWL01119107.1_pt1 | contig 10810 bp, 7 predicted proteins | sample 590931 | NCBI WGS metagenome assembly CXWL01 (sample SAMEA3498368, study PRJEB10139) | groundwater metagenome | biome: water well; material: biofilm material | place: Germany | collected 2015-04-27 | reverse complement strand
GCCCACGTGCTGCTGCCGGGTTCCTCGTTCCTCGAAAAAGACGGCACCTTCACCAATGCCGAGCGCCGCATCTCGCGGGTGCGCAAAGTGATGCCACCGAAGGCCGGCTACGCCGACTGGGAAGTGACGGTGCAGCTGTCGAACCGCCTCGGTTACCCGATGAACTACCGTCATCCGTCCGAGATCATGGACGAAATCGCGCGACTGACGCCGAGCTTCAGCGGCGTGAGCTACGCCAAACTGGAGAAGCTAGGCAGCATCCAGTGGCCGTGCAATGACGACGCGCCGGAAGGCACACCGACCATGCACATCGACCGGTTCGTGCGCGGCAAAGGGCGCTTCATCATCACCCAATACGTCGCCACCGACGAAAAAGTGACGCGCAAGTATCCACTGATCCTGACCACCGGCCGCATCCTGTCGCAGTACAACGTCGGCGCCCAGACGCGCCGCACCGAGAACGTGCGCTGGCATGCGGAGGACCGGCTCGAGATCCATCCGCACGATGCNNACGGCGGTGCAGGTGATGCACGTGCAGCAGCAGTCCGAGTGGCAGCTCGAATACGCGCGCTTCAACGAGACGCAGCTCGGGCTGGCGGAAGCGGGGGCGCCGCAGCTCGCGCCAGCCGCATGAGCTGCGCCATCGACATGCCGGCCATCGCGCATCCGACCAGCCGGCAACTGGTGACGCGGCTGCGCGCCGGCAGCTGGAGCCAGGCGGACGATGAACTGGCCGAGGAAGTACCGGTGGCGCTGGAATACAACGGCATTTCATACGCGGTGATGATGGCCACGCCGGCCGACCTGGAAGAATTCGCCCTCGGCTTTTCAATCAGCGAAGGCATCATCGGGTCTGCGCGCGAATTTTATGGCGTCGAGGTCGAGCAAGGCTGCGCCGGGATCACGGCGCATATCGACATCGCCAGCGCCGCATTCGCCAAGCTCAAGGACCGCCGGCGCAGCATGACGGGGCGCACCGGCTGCGGCCTGTGTGGCGTCGACAGCCTGGCGCAGGTACTGCGTCCCCTGCCGTGGATGGCGCCGAGCCGCGCGTTGTCGGCACACGCGATCCGGCGCGCGCTGGCCGGCGTCAAGCAGCTGCAGCCGCTGAACCGCATCACCGGCGCGACGCACGCCGCACTGTGGTGCGACCGCGCCGGCGTGCTGCACAGCGGCTTCGAGGACGTCGGCCGCCACAACGCGCTCGACAAGTTGATNNGCGCTGGCGGCGCGCACCGCGCAGGAATGCGGCATGACCCTGGTCGCCTTCGCGCGCGGCGACGACTTCGTCGCGTACGCGCACGGCGTCAACATCGTTCAGGACTGACTCACATGAAAATCGATAACCTCGTCACCATGGCCAACCAGATCGGCACCTTTTTCGCGTCCTATCCGGACCGTGAGGAAGCGTCGACCGAGATCGCCAACCACCTGCAGCGCTACTGGGCGCCACGCATGCGCATCCAGCTGTATGCGCATATCGACGCCGGCGACGCCCATGGCCTCGCGCCGATCGTCCTCTCGGCTATTGCCGCCCACCGCGGCGAAAAAGCGCCGCCCCAACAGCCGGTTGGCAACCCAGGTTAGGCCGCATAACGATCCGTTTCGGCCGCCGGCGGGTGAGAAGGATATGTCACCATTAAGTGCGGAAAAGCTGCCCCTAAAACCGTCGTATCTGCGAAGGCGGGTACCTATGCTGAGCGTGCAGCATCGATGTTGTCAACTCAGTATGGATTCCCGCCTACGCGGGAATGACGGTTTTTGGGGTAGTGGATTTAGCGACTTTCCCCATTTAGCGGTGAGACAGCCAATGAGAACGTCGGCGGCTTTTTTTCGAATAGCGTAATATACTGAAGTATATGACGCCCTGTTCCTCACGCCCTGCCCCCCCTAGAAGCCCCATGAAATCGAACGCATTCAGCAAGTGCATCGCAGCGACAACGCTTTTGCTCATGGCTGGCTCCGCGCTGGCCGCCGACCTGACCGTATCGGCGGCATCCAGCCTGACCAACGCCTTCCGGGAAATCGCGGCGGGCTATGAGGCGCAGTACCCCGACAGCAAGGTAGCGCTCAATTTCGGTGCTTCGGGCGCCCTGCTCCAGCAACTGGCCAAGGGCGCGCCGGTCGACGTATTCGCTTCCGCCGACCAGGAAACCATGGACTTGGCCCAGCAGCAGGGCCTGGTCAAGCCGGCCGACCGGCGCGATTTTGTCCGCAATACGCTGGTGCTGATCGTCCCGTCCGATAGCACCGCGGCGATCCGCAGCCTGGAGGATCTGGCGCACGCAAACGTCAAGCGCGTGGCGATCGGTCTTCCGGCCAGCGTCCCGGTTGGCCGCTACAGCAGGCACGCGCTGGAAGCGAAAGGCTTGTGGGCCAAGGTCGCATCGAAGGCCATCAACACGCAGAACGTGCGCCAGTCGCTCGATTACGTGGCGCGCGGCGAAGTCGACGCCGCCTTCGTCTACGCCACCGATGCCGCCGTCATGAAGGACAAGGTCAAGGTGGCGTTCGACGTGCCGCTCGATATCGCGATCAGCTATCCGATTGCACGGACCGCCGCCAGCACCAACGCGGCCGAGGCCGAGCGCTTCATTCGCTACGTGCTGTCACCGCCGGCGCAAGCGGTGCTCGGCAAATTCGGTTTCCGAAAGCCGTAGGCGCACATGGATCTGGCATGGCCCGCCCTCGCCCTATCGCTGAAAGTCGCCGGCTGCGCGACGGCGCTCAACCTGGTCGGCGGCGTCGCCGTCGGCTATGCGTTGGCGCGCCTGCGCTTCCCCGGCCGCAACGTGCTCGATTCGCTGCTGACGCTGCCAATGGTGATGCCGCCCACTGTGCTTGGCTACTACCTGCTGGTGTTGCTGGGGCGGCGCGGCTGGCTGGGCAAGTGGCTGGACGACCAATTCGGCATCAACCTGATTTTCACCTGGCAGGGCGCGGTCATCGCCGCCTCGATCGTCGCCTTCCCGCTGGTGTTCAAGCCGGCGCGCGCTGCGTTCGAGGCAGTCGACAGCCAGCTCGAACAGGCCGCGCGCGTGCTGGGCGTTTCCGAACTCGGCATCTTCTTCCGGATCACGCTGCCGCTGGCGTGGCGCGGCATCCTTGCCGGTGTGCTGCTCGCATTCGCCCGAGCGCTGGGCGAGTTCGGCGCGACGCTGATGGTGGCCGGCAGCATACCGGGCAAGACGCAGACGCTGTCGATCGCCGTCTACGAGGCGGTGCAGGCGGGGCAGGACGACGTTGCCAATTCGCTGGTGCTGATCACGTCGGTGGTGTGCATCGTCGTGCTGCTGACAGCCGGCCGGCTCGCGCCCGGACGCACCGGTCGCTAACAGGAGGGAACCCGCTTGCAACTGGATATTGATATTCGCAAGACGATGCGCGCTGACAAGCAGACCTTTGAGCTTGCCACGCGTTTCAGCTCGACCAGCCAGCGCATCGTTGTCCTTGGCCCGTCCGGCGCCGGCAAGAGCCTCATGCTCAAGACCGTCGCCGGCCTGCTCACGCCCGATGCCGGCCATATTCGGCTGGGCGCGACCACCCTGTTCGATTCCGCAGCGAAGGTCAATCTGGCCCCGCAGCGGCGCCATGTCGCTTACCTGTTCCAGGACTACGCCTTGTTCCCGCAGCTGAACGTGCGCCAGAACGTCGGCTTCGGCCTGGCGCAAGGCTGGCTCAATCCGCGCCGCGATGTGCAGCACAAAGAAATCGACTACTGGCTCGATGCTTTCGAGCTGCGCTCCGTCGCCCAGTTGTTCCCGAACGAGCTGTCGGGCGGCCAGCGTCAGCGTACCGCGCTGGCGCGCGCCCTCGTCTCGCAGCCGCAAGCGCTGCTGCTCGACGAACCGTTCGCCGCGCTCGACACCACGCTGCGCGCGACCATGCGCGACGAACTGGACATCCTTCAGCGGCAACTGCGCGTGCCGATCGTGCTGATCACCCACGACGCGGAAGACGCGCGCGTGTTCGGCGAACACGTGCTGCAGATGCGCGAGGGCGCCATCGTCGACGATAACGTTGAACCGAACGAGGCCGCGCGATGAAGTCCAGGCAAGATCCGGCGATCGAACTCGATGGCTCGGTCTGGATGACGCTGGGCGGCGAGAGCCTGGGCGGCGCGGGGCGCATCACGCTGCTCGCGGCCATCGCCGAATGCGGCTCGATCACCAAGGCCGCCAAGTCAGTCAAAATGAGTTACAAGGCGGCGTGGGACGCGGTCGACGCCATGAACAACCTGGCCGGGGAACCCCTGGTCGAACGAGTCAGCGGCGGCAAAGGCGGCGGCGGAACCCGGCTGACCCGGCGCGGCGAGCAGCTGGTGGCGAATTTCAAGCTGATCGAACGCGAGCACCGCCATTTCATCGAACAACTCAGTCGCCAGGCCGAAGGGATCGCCGACGATTTCCTGCTACTACGGAGAATCAGCATGAAGACCAGCGCCCGCAATCAGTTCCTGGGAACGGTCGCGCAAGTGAAACGCGGCGCAGTCAATGACGAGATCGAACTTTCGGTCGCGGGCGGCCAGAAAATTGTCGCCACCATTACGCACGAAAGCACCGCGGACCTCGGCCTNNATTTTCAGCGCGCAATCGGATGCCGGGAATCGTCTCGAGAGTGCAAACCGGCGCGGTCAATACCGAAGTCGTCATCGACCTCGATGGCGGCGGCACCATTGCGGCGATTATTACTAACGAAAGCTGCATCGCCCTGGAGCTCGTCATCGGCGCGCGGGCTTCGGGAATGTTCAACGCGTCTAGCGTGATCTTGGCCGTACCATCCTGAATTTAGAGGCGGGCTCGGCTAACCACTAAAAATAGGCACGACAACAACGTTGAATCTCCCATCCGAGGGCGGCCAAACAGTGGTATCAGAAATCGCTGCCTCAGGAAACCCGGCGCCACGGCGCATATCGTCCGCCTCGGCGGTTAATTCCGGGGTACATAGCCGCTCGATTCGCGCTGGGAATGCTTGTGTGGCGATGTAACGACGCGCTGTGGTGCCTGCATTTTTGCTAGGATGGGCCGCATGCGAAAGCTTATCGACCATGTTGCGCGTCTGCCGCTGTTCAGGTCTATCTTGCCGGCCGCTGCTGTTACCTTGCTGTGTGGCCTGATTGTCACGTGGGTGATGGCGGCGGGCGTGCACAAGCTCGAACAAGACCGGGCACGGCTGAGTTTCGAGCAGCATGCCGAGGCGCACATCGCGGCGGTCACCAAAAGTTTCAATGATGCGGTCGATGCGCTCAATGCCATCAACCTGTTCTTCGTAGCCAGCAACAATGTCAGCCGCGCCGAGTTCGAGGCGTTTGCGCAGCCATTAATCAGCCGAAATCCTTACGTCCAGGCGCTGGTGTTCCATCGATTTGTTCAGGGTAACCAACGCGCGGAATTCGAAGCGGAGCGACGCCAGCTGTTTCCTGGCTTCCAGATTACCGAACGGGCTGACGGCGGCGTGAAGCGCGCCGCGCCGCGCGAACTGTACTTGGTCGACGACTTCGTTGTGCCGTTGCAAAGCAATTTGACCACGCTCGGGTACGACACGTGGTCCCATCCGCCGCAACGGGAAACATCGCAACGTGCGATTGATACCGGATTTCCCACTGCCGGCCTGCTCAGGCCGCTGTTGCAAGACGAAGGCAGGTTGCGCGGCATGGTCATCGTGATGCCGGTCTACCGTCACGGGGCGCCGTTGACGGATGCCGCGGCGAGGCGTCGTGCCGCCATCGGCGACACCGAGGTCGTGATCAGTCCCGAGCGGCTGATCGGTCGCAACCTAAAGGATGCCGGCCTGCTCGATACGCCCGGAATTTCCATGAATGTATTTGGCGCCGGCCCGGGCAAGCAGCCGCAACTGGCCTATAGCCATCAAGACACCGTGCCGGCGCGCTGGTCGTTGCGTTGGTCGGGGGGAGCGACCTTTTCGCGCACCCTGCCGCTGGAGATCGCGGGGCAACGCTGGACAGTGGCGGTGTCGGCGCCCCAAGCTGCAATGGCGAGCGATCTGGGATCGGTCGCCACGCTGGCACTTGGCATGATTCTCAGCTTCCTGATCGCCGCCCTCACCCAGGCGCGCGCGGTGCGGACCGAACGCATCGACCGTCTGGTCACGGCGCGTACCGCCGACCTGAAGCGTGCTTCGGATGCCTTGCGCCTGTACCGGCGCGCGATCGAGTCGAGCGCCAATGGCATCGTCATCATCAGCGCGAGCGGTCCCGATTTTCCGATCGAGTACGTCAATCCGGCATTCGAGCGTATCTCGGGTTATACGGCGGACGACATGCTGGGCCGCGCTGCAATTTCCTTGGGCGGCAGCGACGTTGATCAGCCGGCGATTCAGGAACTCCGTAACGCAATCCGTGAGCGGCGCGAGGGACATGCAATGGTGCGCCAACACCACAAAGATGGCAGCGTCATGTTCAACGACACGTATATCGCCCCTGTCACCGACGAGTCGGGCGTGGCCGAACACTTCGTGGTGAGCCAATATGACGTCACGATGGCAAAGGCCTACGAAGAAGAGCTTGAACATCGTGCCAAATACGACACGCTGACCGGGCTGCCCAATCGTTCGCTGCTGTACGACCGGCTGCAACAGGCCAAGGCCTTCGCCGGTGCGCGCTCGGTGCCGGTATGGATCGTCACCCTCGGCCTGGACCGCTTCAAGTTCATTAACGATACGCTGGGCCGCCAAGGCGGTAACGAGCTCCTGCAAACGGTGGCGGCCCGCATCGTCGCGGCGCTCGGGCAAACCGATACGGTGGCAAAGATCGGCGGCGACGAGTTCGTCCTGCTGCTCACCGACCGCGACAGCGAACGCCAGGCGACCAGCGTGGTCCAGTTCGTGATGGACAGTATCGCCGCGCCGGTGACGATCCAGGACCACCCGCTGGTGGTCACGTGCAGCGCCGGCGTCGCCGTCTACCCTGCTGACGGCAGCGATACGGAAACGCTGCTCAAACACGCGGAAATCGCCATGTATCGCGCCAAGGAAAGCGGCCGCAACGCGGTACGGTTCTACACGGCCCGGATGAACGATCGCGCCCTCGAGCGGCTGGCGATGGAAGGCGAGCTGCACCATGCTCTCGAGCGCGGCGAGTTCGAGCTCTACTACCAACCGCAGGTAGCGCTGGCGAACGGGCGTATCGTCGGCATGGAAGCACTGCTCCGATGGCGCAACCCTCGCTTCGGGATGGTCGCGCCTGACCGATTCATCGGACTGGCGGAGGATACCGGGCTGATCGTGCCGATCGGCGCCTGGGTTCTGGAAACTGCTTGTGCACAGGCCAAAGCGTGGCACTGCGCCGGATACGGCCCCTTGCGTGTGGCGGTCAACTTGTCGCCGCGCCAATTCTGGGAGAAAAGCCTGGCCGGCTCCGTGTTCGGCATCCTGCAAGCCACCGGACTCTCCCCAACCAGTCTCGAAATCGAGGTGACGGAAAGTTTGCTGATGAAGAATGTCGATCAGGCGGTCGGCACCATGCGCGAACTGAGGGCATTGGGCATCATGGTGTCGATCGATGACTTTGGCACTGGATATTCGAGCCTGTCGTACTTGAAGAGTTTCCCCGTCGACGTACTGAAGATCGACCAGTCGTTCGTGCGCGACATTACGGCACATCCCGACCATGCGGCGATCGTCGGCGGCATCATCCAGCTTGCCCACAGCCTGCGGCTGAAAGTGATTGCCGAAGGCGTCGAAACCGAACAGCAACTAGAGTTCTTGCGCAGCCGTGCTTGCGACGAAATCCAGGGCAATCTGTTCAGCCTCGCCCTGCCGGCGGACGAGTTCGAACAGATGCTGCGCGAAGGCCGGTCCATTCGTCCGACACACGGAAGGCCCTCCGGTGGGCGCAATGTGCACAGCAACATGCCGCTGAGTTAAGGAGGATCGTCGACTCACTCGGCGGGGCAAGCTGGGTTTTAGATAAGCAGTTCGTCACCCCGCAGGCGATGAAAAATGTCGCGGTTCGTGCTTAAAAGGTACTTGCGGCGGCAGAGCGAGTTTCGACATTCGAGCACAATGTGCACAGCGCCAAGGACAGCGACGAGTGGGCGCAGAATAAATGACTCGTAGCTGGGCACATTTTTCCAGGCAAATCAAAACGAGAACGGAAAAAAGCTCCCATAAGGGAGCTTTTTTCTTCTTACTGGCGGAGAGGGTGGGATTCGAACCCACGGTAGGGGGAAACCCTACGCCTGATTTCGAGTCAGGTACATTCGGCCACTCTGCCACCTCTCCAGGTGTTTCATTTGACTCTTGGCCAGTCGATTAGCACAAGGGCGGCCTTCAAATTCTGTTCGCTTGCTGCTGCGAGGACAAGATTATAGCAAAGCCTGACGGAAACGGAAGGGGCAAATTGCAGAATCTTTGAAAATCTTGCCCCTGCCCTAAAATCACGCTGCCGGCGTCAGCCGCTCCAACCCGCCCATGTACGCACGCAGCGCTTCCGGGATCACGACGCTGCCGTCGGCCTGCTGGTAGTTCTCCAGCACCGCCACCAGCGTGCGGCCCACTGCCAGGCCCGAGCCGTTCAGCGTGTGCACCAGTTCCGGCTTGCCCTGTGCGTTGCGGAAGCGCGCCTGCATGCGGCGCGCCTGGAACGCTTCGCAGTTCGACAGCGACGAAATCTCGCGATACGTATTCTGGGCCGGCAGCCACACTTCCAGGTCGTAGGTCTTGGTGGCGCCAAAGCCCATGTCGCCAGTGCACAGCGACATCACGCGATACGGCAGGCCCAGGCCCTTGAGGATCGCCTCGGCGTGGCCGACCATCTCTTCGAGCACCTCGTACGATTGCTCGGGATGGACGACCTGCACCATTTCCACTTTGTCGAACTGGTGCTGGCGGATCATGCCGCGCGTGTCGCGCCCGTAGCTGCCCGCTTCCGAGCGGAAGCATGGCGTGTGCGCGGTCATCTTGATCGGCAGCTGGTCCAGCGCGACGATCTCGTCACGCACGATATTGGTCAGCGATACTTCCGACGTCGGGATCAGGTAGAAGGTCTCGCCCTCGCCTTCCGCGCCGCCTTTCTTCACGGAGAACAGGTCCGCTTCGAATTTCGGCAGCTGGCCGGTGCCGCGCAGCGAATCGGCGTTGACCATGTACGGCGTGTAGCACTCGGTGTAGCCGTGATCTTCGGTATGCGTGTTGAGCATGTACTGCGCCAGCGCGCGATGCAGACGGGCGATGCCGCCCTTCATGACGGAGAAGCGCGAGCCGGTCAGCTTGGTGGCGACTTCGAAGTCGAGTCCCAGCTTGGCGCCGACGTCGACGTGATCCTTGACTTCAAAATCGAAGGCGGGCGGCGTACCGACCTTGCGCACTTCGACGTTGCCGCTCTCGTCGACGCCGACCGGCACCGAGGCATGCGGCAGGTTCGGCACCGATTCCATGAAGGCGGCCAGCTTGGCCTGCACTTCCGACAGCGACGTCTCGTTGGCCTTCAGCTCATCGCCCAAGCCCGCCACTTCGGCCATCACGGCGGTGGTGTCTTCGCCTTTGCCCTTGAGCATGCCGATCTGCTTGGACAGCGAGTTGCGCTTGCCCTGCAGTTCTTCGGTGCGGGTCTGGATCGCCTTGCGTTCGGCTTCGAGGGCGTTGAAAGTGGCCACGTCGAGCACGAACTTGCGGCTTGCCAGGCGGGTGGCGACATTGTCAATGTCTTTGCGGAGAAGTTGAATGTCTATCATTATTGGATGCCGGTTTGTTGAGACCGCAATTGTACCAAGATGACAGCCATCCTCAGCGAACTTTGGCGGGGAGCTCCCGTCGCCGCGCTCGCGGGTGCGACACGATCAGATCGACTTGGCCTTTTCGGCGGCGGTCAGGCGGTGGCCCTTGATGACGACGACTTGCATCGGCGCCGTCTGGCTCACTGCGGTGGCGACGGCCGGGGCGGCGGTGTAGCGGGCCGGTTCGGCGGCCATCGCGAAGGTGGCGAAGGTGGCCGCGACAGCGGCGACGAGGAACAGGGCTTCGAAGTTTTTAGGGGTTTTCATGATGCGCTCCAGGGGTTGAAGTGAGTTGGTATGGTTGAACTTTACCCACTCGCCCCCTGCTTCTCCATCGACTTGCGATGAAGCGCCAAAAATGCGGGACAGCCTGCAAAAAACGCGGAATGAATGCTAGTTGACGGCAATTGCTGAGCAAAAGCCGGATTTCTTCCTAAGCGCTACACGCGAAACCGTCGTCCTCGCGCACGCGGGGACCCAATTTCCACGCACAGCGCTGGCATCAACCGCTAGCGGTCTGCGCTCAAATTGGGGCCCCGCGTGCGCGAGGACGGCGGGCGGACGCTGGCGAGGATGGCGGCGTAAGCGCTGGCGCCGGCGTGCGATTACCCGCGCGCGTCTTCGTCCAGGCTGCGCAGCCACGCCAGCTTCTCGGCGATCTTCGACTCGATCCCGCGCGGCACCGGCTCGTACCAGTGCGGCTCGGCCATGCCTTCGGGCAGATAGGTTTCGCCGGCAGCGTATGCATTCGGCTCGTCGTGCGCGTAGCGGTACTCGTGACCGTAGCCGAGCTCCTTCATCAGCTTGGTCGGCGCGTTGCGCAGGTGGACCGGCACCTCGCGCGACTTGTCCTTTTTGACGAAGGCCACCGCGCGGTTGTAGGCGTTGTAGCCGGCGTTGCTCTTGGCGGCGATCGCCAGGTAGATCACCGCCTGCCCCAGCGCCAGCTCGCCTTCGGGAGAGCCGAGCCGCTCGTAGGTGGCGGCGGCATCATTGGCGATCTGGATCGCGCGCGGATCGGCGATGCCGATGTCTTCCCACGCCATCCGCACGATGCGGCGCAGCATGTACTGCGG
>CXWL01003532.1_pt1 | contig 10811 bp, 8 predicted proteins | sample 590931 | NCBI WGS metagenome assembly CXWL01 (sample SAMEA3498368, study PRJEB10139) | groundwater metagenome | biome: water well; material: biofilm material | place: Germany | collected 2015-04-27 | reverse complement strand
ATCCCGGTGCGGCTGAACCGTGTGGTCGTCGGGAGTATCCTGCCTCCGAAGGGCGTCGTGGAGCAGACGACGCAGACCATCATCCAAGAGCAGCGCAAGATCACGATGGTGGAGTTTCAGAAAGCGGAAGAGTCCCGTGAGAAAGCGGAGCGGCAGCGCGGCATCGCCGACCGGGCGTATCGTGAATCGCTGGGATTGACGGCCGTAGAGTTCGTCGATTTGCGCCGTATCGAAGTGCAAAAAGAAATCGTGCAGCATTCCCCCACCGCCCTGACCGTGATCATGGGCCTTGAGCGTATCGGGATCAACCTGCCGCCACTCGCAGGGGGCAATTAAGGCAGAAGGCTGTCTCTCTAGCCATTTGGGACGCGGGCCGGAACGTCACGTTTCCGGCTTGCGTCTCCAATCTCGCAGGCCGTTCCCTTCAGGCCATCTCAGAGGCCTTCTTGATAGGCGTCCCCGCCATGTCACATCGCCCTTGCGCCGTACGGCATCAGTTTTTATCTTTTAAGATCCACCCCTTGCCTCTCGCCCCGTGCCCCTTGCCCTCCTCATTAAGGCGGGGTGCTTTATCTAAGGGAAAGGGGTATTCTTCCGCGCTATCGCAGGGATGGGTTTTCGCTTGCACGTGGGGAGGATGAACACGACCAATGGCGCCTAAAGGAAAGACAGAATCAAAGGCAGAGACCGGTGCCAATCTCGGTTTTGAGGCCAAGCTGTGGCAGATGGCCGACGGCCTCCGCAACAATATGGACGCGGCGGAGTACAAGCACGTCGTCCTCGGACTGATCTTCCTGAAGTACATCTCCGACGCCTTCGAGGCCAAGCACGCGGAGCTTGACGCCCAACGTAAACAAGGTGCAGATCCTGAAGACCCGGACGAGTATAAAGCCGTCAGCATCTTTTGGGTACCGAAAGAAGCCCGATGGCAACACCTCAAGGCAAGCGCCCCACAACCAACCATCGGCACTTTAGTGGATGACGCGATGAGCGCGATCGAGCGCGATAATCCCTCACTGAAGGGTGTACTACCGAAAGACTTCGGGCGAACAGGCCTCGACAAGCAGCGGCTTGGCCAACTTATCAATCTGGTCAGCGATATCGCATTGGGCGCGCCAGCCGACCGTGCCAAAGACACCCTAGGACGCGTTTACGAGTATTTCCTCTCACAGTTCGCCAGTGCCGAGGGCAAGAAGGGCGGCCAGTTCTACACTCCGTCCCGCGTGGTGCGTGTTCTGGTCGAAATGCTCGCACCCTACAAGGGCCGTGTGTACGACCCCTGTTGCGGCTCGGGTGGCATGTTTGTGAGCAGCGAGAAGTTTATCGAAGCCCACAGCGGCAAGCTTGGTGACATCTCCATCTACGGCCAGGAGTCCAACTACACCACCTGGCGATTGGCCAAGATGAACCTCGCCATCCGTGGCATCGACGCGCAGATCGGACATGGTGACACCTTCCACAATGACAAGCACCCCGATCTCAAGGCCGACTATGTGCTGGCCAACCCGCCCTTCAATGACAGCGACTGGCGAGGCGAGCTGCTGAAGGCCGACAAACGCTGGGTCTACGGCGTGCCGCCCGCAGGCAACGCCAACTACGCCTGGGTGCAGCACTTCATTCACCATCTGGCGCCCACCGGCCTCGCAGGCTTCGTCCTCGCCAACGGTTCGATGTCGTCCAACCAGTCTGGCGAGGGCGAGATCCGCAAGGCGATCATCGAGGCTGACCTCGTGGATTGTATGGTGGCGCTGCCCGGCCAATTGTTCTACTCAACGCAGATCCCTGTTTGCCTCTGGTTTCTCGCTCGCAACAAAAGGAATGGAAGGTTTAGGGATCGTCGCGGTGAGACGCTTTTTATCGATGCGCGCAAGCTGGGATCGATGGTGGACCGCACGCATCGCGAGCTGAATGATGACGACCTCGCAAGAGTCGCCGGCATCTACCACGCCTGGCGTGGTGACAAGGGCGCAGGCAAGTATGCCGACATGCTGGGGTTCTGCAAAGTCGCAAAGCTCGACGACATCCGTAAGCATAATTATGTGCTCACTCCTGGGCGCTATGTGGGCGCGGAGGAGGTCGAGGACGACGGCGAGATATTCGAGGAAAAGATGCAGCAGCTTTCCGCGACATTGCGCCAACAGCAAAAGGAAGCCGCGAAGCTGGACGCCACCATAGCCGCAAACCTTAAGGAGCTCCGGTATGACGGTTAGTGATTGGAGTCCCGTTAGGCTGGGAGAGCTCATTGAAATTAAACACGGATGGCCTTTCAAGAGCGAATGCTTCGATGAGCATCTGATGGGCAGGCCAATCATCGTCAGCGTTGGCAACTTTCGATATACGGGTGGCTTCCGGTTCGGAGAGACCTCTACTAAGGAGTATCGAGACACGTATCCAAAGGAGTTTGAACTCTCTTCCGGCGATATCCTGCTTGTTATGACCTGTCAGACTGCTGGCGGAGAGATTCTTGGAATTCCCGCCAGAGTTCCGAATGATGGACGGCTATACCTCCACAATCAAAGGCTTGGCAAGGTCGTCCTCAAGAGTCCAGCCAGAATCGATATCAACTATCTCTATTGGCTTTTTCTGTGGAAGGAGTTCAATCGCGAACTCGTAAACTCTGCTACCGGCACTAAGATTCTCCACACTGCGCCATCTCGAATAGAAGCATTCACTTTCAATTTTCCGCCGAAAGAGGAGCAGAAAGCCATCGGTGCCATCCTCGATACACTCGACAGCAAAATCGAACTGAACCGACGAATGAACGAGACGCTGGAGGCGATGGCGCGGGTACTCTTTAAGTCCTGGTTCGTAGACTTTGACCCAGTCCGCGCCAAAGTCGAAGGCCGCGACCATGGCCTGCCAAAGCACCTTGCTGACCTGTTTCCAGATTCCTTCGAGGATTCAGAGCTAGGGGAGATTCCTGCGGGGTGGGAGGTATGCGGTCTCGATGAGATCGCACGCTTTCTGAACGGTTTGGCGCTTCAGAAACATCCGCCAAAGAATAGTCGCTCGCTTCCTGTGATCAAGATCGCCCAACTGCGAGCAGGCAACACGAATGGTGCTGATTCGGCAAGTGCTGACCTCGAAGCGGACTATATAGTCGAAGACGGGGACGTCTTGTTCTCATGGTCAGGATCTCTGGAGTGCCTTCTCTGGGCGGGTGGGCGCGGCGCCCTTAATCAGCATCTCTTTAAGGTTACTTCCACCGATTATCCCAAGTGGCTGTACTACCTCTGGATACACCAGCACTTGTCGGAATTTCGACACATCGCAGCTGCGAAGGCGACCACCATGGGCCACATCCAGCGACACCACTTGTCACAGGCAAAGGTGCTGCTTCCGTCCAAAGATTTGCTTTCTGCGGTTGATCAATATATCAGGCCCTTGATCGAGGCCATTCCTCAGAATCGCGTTCAGATCCGAACCATAGAAACTCTTCGTGACTTGTTGCTGCCGAAGTTGATCTCAGGTGACATTCGGATCGAGGATGTAAGCCGTATTGTCGGGAGAAATGCATGAGCACTCTTCCGCCTTGGGCTCTCGGTCCATTTGAGATCATCCTTCATGCTGAGATGCATTACCGCAATGGAGAAGATTTCGACCGGCGGGTTTCCGTCGTCGGCTTTGACAACGCGATCGAGGTCGCGATTCACACATATCTCAACCTCCATCCGATCCAGCGACAGAACCGAACATACTCGAAAGCCGATGTTGAAAAATGGCTGTCTAACTTCCATACACAGATTGAGTTTTTCGAGAGCGAAGTGAAGAACCGATGTGTAGCCATGGTATGCGACAAAGCGAAGTTCATTTGGTACCACGAGGTTCGAAACGGCCAGTACCATATCGGTGGTGCGACCATTCCCCAGGCCCGAGAGTTGGATGGCATTCGCGAAGCCGCGCTCTGGGTTTTTTCCGTCTTATTCGATGTTTCAGACATGGCGTCCTTGCTTGAGCAACATCTCGATTCACGGTCGAGCGATGACCTTCCTAAGCGCACTGATGACGATGATCGGCTTATTGATCGCGAATACGGAACAGTGGACTTGGCGGGTAAGCCCTACCATGTGAGCGAGGTCCTACACGCTTTCGACCCAGGGCTATATTCCGAAGCAGCGAGCGACATCAAAAAAAGAGATGCCGCGGACGAGGAGATGAACAAAGAGGCATCCTTATGAGCAACGTCTGGTGTGTTCGCGCTGAGTTTGGGACATATGCCGAGCATTTCCTCAAGGGCGGATATGTGGCAATTGGTTGGATAGAAGGTACCAACCTCTCCAAAATCGGGACTCGAGAGGCATTGTATCCCCTCTACAAGAAGGAGCATCCTGACGATACGAGCAATATTGTCATCGGCCAACAAGTGGGGCAAATCGCTCGTTTCCTTTTGGAGATCCAGGCGGGTGACTATGTAGTCACGCCTGCGACAAATACTGAAATCTTGTACTACGGGACGATGACCGAGGATCCCTCCTACTTTTATGGATCAGCCAGTGACGGTTGTCCCTATCTTCATCGGCGTCGGGTGGCTTGGGCACCTCAGCCGATAAAACGATCGAGTTTTTCGGTACCATTTCAGAACACAATGCGATCTTCCCTAACAGTTTTTTCCGTCTCCCAACGAGACGAGTTTCTTGAGGCAATTGGACGTAAGGATTTGGTTCCGCCAGCCCCTACCGCTGCATATGACCCTTACCGTACTGTTCTTGAGCAAGTTCTGGAACTGGACGACAAGGAGTTCGAGATATTGATAACGCATCTTCTCACTGCTTTGGGCTTCGAGGGCTCACAGCACACAGGTAAGACAGGAGATGGAGGTGTAGATGCTACGGGTGAACTAAACGTCGCAAACCTCGCCAAGGTGAAGATTTTCGTACAGGCTAAACGCTATAAACTTGGTTTGAAAATCTCTGCACGCACAGTGAGAGAGCTTCGTCAGGCGATTCCTTCTACTGGACAGGGGGCTTTTATCACTACGGCTGAATATCAAAATGGCGCGAGTGACGTGGCGCTGGAGATCGGCTTCCCTCGGATTGGCCTCATCAACGGAAGGCAACTTGTTGATCTGTTAGTCGAACACTGGAATGACATCCCTCAGGAGTTTCGCGAACGGCTCGGATTGCGACCAGGACTTGTAAGGGCATGATCACATCTTTCACAGAGTCTGTAGTTGAGGATGCTGCCCTGGCATGGATAGAGAACCTAGGTTACGCGGTACTCCATGGACCGGAAATTTCTGCTGGAGAGCTGGGGGCGGAGCGCAGCGACCCCAACTATCGCGATGTGGTATTGGAGCGTCGTTTGCGACAAGCTCTTGTACGCCTGAATCCTGACTTACCTTCCGAGGCATTGGAGGACACCTATCGCAAGCTAACGCGGTCTGATGCTCCTGCTTTGCTCGAGCGAAATCGTGCAGGTCACAAGATGTTGGTTGACGGAGTGAATGTTGAATACCGGCGCGCTGATGGCTCCATTGCTGGTTCACAAGTACGTGTGCTCGATTTCGACACACCAGATAAGAACGATTGGCTTGCTGTTAATCAGTTTACGGTATCCGAAGGACAACATACCCGCCGCCCCGACGTAGTCGTCTTTGTTAATGGTCTGCCGCTCGCAGTGATCGAACTGAAGAACCCTGCTGATGAGAACGCCACCATCTGGAGTGCGTATCAGCAACTCCAAACCTATCAGGCACAGATCCCCTCGCTCTTCGCTACCAACTCGGCGCTGATCGTCTCTGATGGGGTGCAGTCTCGCATTGGCACTCTCGGTTCAGGGAAGGAATGGTTCAAGCCCTGGCATACGATCACAGGGCGAGAGGACGCAGCGGCGAAGCTGGCTGAGTTGCAAGTTATGCTCGAAGGGGTGTTCGAGAAGAGAAGGTTCCTCGACCTCGTGCGGCACTTCATCGTGTTCGAGGACGAGGGTGGCGGCAAACTCACCAAGAAAATGGCAGGCTATCACCAGTTCCACGCAGTGAATGTAGCGGTCGAAGAAACCTTGCGTGCAGCTCGCCGTGCAGTGGAACACCAGGCTGCAGATCTCTTGGGCCACTACGAGGCGGGGCGCAAGCCGGGAGGCGAACCCGGGGATCGGCGAGTCGGTGTGGTGTGGCACACGCAAGGATCGGGTAAAAGCCTGACGATGGCGTTCTACGCAGGCCGCGTGATCTTGCACCCGACGATGGCCAACCCGACGATCGTGGTGCTCACCGACCGCAACGACCTCGACGATCAACTCTTCGGCACCTTCGCCCGTTGCCATGATCTACTCCGCCAGTCACCGGTGCAGGCAGCGGATCGCGCTGACTTGCGTGAGAAGCTGAAGGTCGCGTCCGGGGGCGTAGTCTTTACCACCATCCAGAAATTCTTCCCTGAAGAGAAGGGCGACCGCCATCCCATTCTCTCGGACCGTCGCAATGTCGTGGTGATCGCAGACGAAGCGCACCGTAGCCAGTATGATTTCATCGACGGCTTCGCCCGGCACATGCGCGATGCGCTGCCGAATGCGTCGTTCATTGGATTCACCGGGACGCCGATTGAGAAGACCGACGCCAACACTCGAGCCGTCTTCGGCGACTACATCAGCGTCTACGATATCCAGCGGGCGGTCGTCGATGGTGCCACGGTTCCCATCTACTACGAAAGTCGGCTCGCCAAGCTGGAGCTGAAGGCATCGGAACGGCCTAAGATTGATCCCGAGTTCGAGGAAGCGACCGAAGGCGAGGAGGTCGAGCGCAAGGAGAAGCTCAAGAGCCGCTGGGCACAGCTCGAAGCCGTGGTGGGTTCGGACAACCGAATCAAGTTGATCGCACGTGACCTGGTTGATCACTTCGAGAACCGGCTTTCGACGATGGACGGGAAGGCGATGGTGGTCTGCATGAGCCGCCGGATCTGCGTCGAGCTGTACCGGGAGATTGCGGCGTTGCGCCCCCAGTGGCATGGCGATACGGACGAACTCGGCTCGATGAAGGTGATCATGACTGGGTCGGCATCTGATCCGATGGAATGGCAGAGCCACATCCGCAATAAGAAACGGCGCGAGGACATGGCGCTGCGGTTTCGCGCCCCGAAAGACCTCTTTCAAATTGTGATCGTGCGGGATATGTGGCTGACGGGCTTCGATGCGCCAAGTCTCCACACGATGTACGTGGACAAGCCGATGCGCGGGCACGGACTGATGCAGGCCATCGCGCGGGTCAACCGCGTGTTCAAGGATAAGCCCGGTGGGCTCGTGGTGGATTACCTCGGCCTTGCCGACGAACTCAAAAAGGCGCTGGCGACGTATACCGAAAGCGGCGGCACCGGGAAGACGGCGATCGATCAGGCCGAGGCCGTGGCTGTGATGCTGGAGAAGTTCGAGATCTGCCAAGGCCTCTTCCATGGCTTTGACTGGTCGCGCTGGATGACTGGGAAACCGCAAGAGCGTCTCTCGGTGTTGCCCGCTGCGCAGGAGCATATTCTTGCCCAGCAAGACGGCAAACCTCGTCTGCTGCGCGCAGTCACCGACCTCTCGCAATCCTTCGCGCTCGCCGTGCCGCACGAGGAAACGTTCCGCATTCGCGACGATGTAGGCTTTTTTCAGGCCGTCCGCTCGGTACTGGCTAAGAATACGCCCGGCGAGCAGAAGACTGATGAAGAACTCGACCACGCCATCCGGCAGATCATTTCGAAGGCTGTCATGTCCGACGAGGTGGTGGATATCTTCGCCGCGGCCGGACTGAAGAAGCCGGACCTCTCGATCCTCTCTGACGAGTTCCTGGCAGAAGTGCGCGGGATGCCGCAGCGTAACCTGGCGGTCGAGCTGCTCCGCAAGCTCCTGGCTGGTGAGATCAAGGCCCGATCGAAGCGGAACGTCGTGCAGGCTCGTTCCTTCGCGGACCTGCTGGAACAGGCGATAAAAAAGTACCAGAATCGGGCTATCGAGACCGCACAGGTGATCGAGGAGCTGATCGGCCTGGCGAAGGATATGCGGTCAGCCCATACGCGGGGTGTGACGCTTGGCCTGACCGAAGACGAGTTGGCCTTCTATGATGCACTGGAGACAAACGACAGCGCCGTGAAGGTGCTTGGTGAACCGACGCTGACCAAGATCGCTCGCGAGTTAGCGGACATGGTGAAGAAGAATGTGACCATCGATTGGACGGTGCGAGAAAACGTGCGCGCGCAACTTCGCGTCCTGGTGAAGCGCATTCTTCGCAAGTACGGCTATCCGCCGGACAAGCAGGAAAAAGCGACGCAGACCGTCCTGGAGCAGGCAGAGGTGCTGTGTGCTGAGGTTGCTGCCTGAAAAAAAGCCAAACTGACTCTCGGCAAGTGCATCTATTCCCAGCTCAACGCCTCGCGTCTGAATCTCGCCCAATCGACGGGCAGTCTGAACACCCTCAACTAGCCTGTCTTCTGTCCGCGTTCGCCACTATCATGGGTGACGGACATGTGTTGTTGACGCGCTGATTGACTGGCCGCGTATTTCGCGCGGAGTTTCGTCGCGAGCGGGACTCTCGGTCTTTTTTCATTGAGGAGATGGTGATGAACACGTTCAGCTGTAGTCTGTTATTCGTGGCAGGGTTGCTGGTGGTCGTGCCGTTCGGCTGTAGTCGGGAGGCGCCAGTGGAGAAGGTGAAGGCTCCGGCTGCGTCCGGCAATGCGGTGACAGAGGCTGCGGGGCAGGCCGCGGCGGATTATATCAAGACGCCAATGGATAAGGCCCGTCAGACGGAAGGCACATTGGAGCAGTCGGCTGAGCAGCGGGGCGCTGAGATCGAGAAAGCGACCCGGTAGAGCATCTCCGGACGGGAAACATTGACCGCCCCACGTTCGTGATCGCGGGGGCCGCGATGGCCTATGCCGCCTTCGCTAACGGATAGATCCAGGCGAGGGTGTCCTGGAGCTGGGCTTGCGCTTCTTTGAGCAGGGCCTGGTGCTCGTCGGCTTTGAATTGTGTGCAGGAGAGGGCGAACGTATGAAACGCGGGTTGCTGGCTTGCCTGGGCCTGGGCTAATTCGGCGTGATCGACTGCGGCACCGGCTAGGTGAACGATCGATGCATGGAGTGTAAATTCGCCGGCTTCGTTGGGACTCAGTTGGTGGCGAATCGCTTGTTCGATCTGGCTCGGCATGTTCCAGACACGAATCAGTTCCGCGCCGACTTCGGTGAAGTCGCACCCGATGTTGGCTTGTTCTACTTCCGCTAATGGTGCGCCAAGGTTCCCGGCTTCCACGAGGGCCGATTGGGCCCGTTGAGGCACGGTTTGATAGAGCACCAGGTGGCCGATATCTCGCAACAGCCCCGCGATAAAGAACCGCTCGCTATCCTCGATGCCACTGGCTTTGGCAATTTTTCCTGCCATCAGCGCGCACAAGACACTCTTGTGCCAATAGGCTGAAAGATCCATGAGATCGGTCGTCATGCCAGCAAAGGTCTTTCCGATGGTGCTGGCCGCCACCAGGTCACTGACGGCCTGCATCCCGATCAGGTTGACGGCGCGTGAGATGCTGTCGATCTGTTTGGGGAAGCCGTAGAGGGGGCTATTGACGATTCTCAGCAGCCGGGCGGAAATAGCCGGGTCGATCTTCAAGGCATTGGCTAAATCGTCCATCGTCGACTGCGGGTCGTCGACCACGTCCCGGACACGAAGGTAGATTTCCGGGAGGGTGAAAATATTCGAACATGAGCGAACAAGTTCTTGTGCTGACGACATGACCGTGCATCCTCCCTACGTCTGATTCGAAGAGGCGTTCGGTTGTCGTTATCGGTTGTCACTCATTCGAACTAAAGGGGGTGAGGCAAGAAGATCCCCTGGGGCGGGATTGAGTCAGAGAGAGGGCGCTATTTCACCAGCCAGACACGATGGGTCTTGGTTCCTGCCGGTTTGGCTACTTTCAGGATCGCGACGGCTCCAGGGTTCAGGACATCCTCGCCGGACGCGGTGCGTCGTGCCGGAAACCGATCGGTTCGGATCAGCAGGCCCTGGCCGTCGTAGAAGTCCACCATGATATCTGCCGATTCTCTTAGCCCGCCCTGGTAATGGGTGCCGAGCCAGTCCAATCGTTTCAAGGCCTGATACTGCACGGCAATGGTCCCACTGTTTTCTTCCCGCACGCTGAGGATGCGGAGTGCGCGATTCTGGTCGAGCCCCTCTGCCGACGGTGGTCCACCCGACAATTGCGTTCGAATGACACGGGTGCTTTCTTCTGTGGGGAGATAGCCCTGTACGCGGCATGACAGGACACGCCCCCGTTCAGTCTGTTCGATAATCTGCCGGTCTTGCACATAGCCGGTGGCGAGGGTATAGGCCAGGTCGCGTAGCAGTGGAGAGTCGATGACCGACGCGGTCTGCTCTCGATAGAGCGGAGAATTGACGACGGCCAGGCGCCAGGCTTCACGGCAGACCAGGTGCTTTGCCTCCGCGAGATTCTCCGTCTCGTGAGCGGCGTATCGGTAGTCGGCCGTGATCTCGATACGATTGGTTGGGAGTTCTGTTGCCGATGCTAGGTGTGGTGCGAGCAGGAGTGCGGCCAGCAAGAGAGGAGCTGTGGACGTATGCTGCATCGACATGGGACCTCCTCAAGGTTCGTGATGCGAGAGGGGCGATCGTCTGTTGTGAGGGAGTTGGCCCTTCTAATAGGCTATCATGTACGCGGATGGACCACAAAGGAGGCCGCTCGTTGAGGAACGGCCTCCTTTCAGTTGTTCATGAGCCTGGACATGGCCTGTGAATCGGTCTGGCGGTCAACCAACTTCTACCAGCCGTCATAGGCCCGGGAACTGGTGTCAACTTGAACAGGGATGAGGTGTGGGTGCGAAAGAGGA
>CXWL01020456.1_pt1 | contig 10816 bp, 8 predicted proteins | sample 590931 | NCBI WGS metagenome assembly CXWL01 (sample SAMEA3498368, study PRJEB10139) | groundwater metagenome | biome: water well; material: biofilm material | place: Germany | collected 2015-04-27 | reverse complement strand
GCCGCGCACAAGAGCACCCACCACTGCTGTCTGAGCATCGGCCTTCACTTCTAGACTGGTTCAGTCTGTTTCGAAGATTATTTCCACGCATCCAAGGCCATGAAAGTGCTCAGTTATGGCTGCCCCGCTGCGACGAATAACCCCGCGAAACAGGGAAATTTTGAGGCGGTGGATCTTTTCCGACGCTCCTTCGTTCCATTGAAGGAACCCCAAGAGGACACCCCGCCATGAGACGTCTGCTCGCCGCCGCCTGTCTGTTGTCGCTTTCGATGTCTTCCTTCGCCCAGGCCCAAGAGGACCGTGCCGGCACGCCCATCGCGGACGAAAGACGCGAACGGCCGACGCTCGAAGTGGCCTTCGTGCTCGACACCACGAGCTCGATGTCGGGGCTCATCGAAGGGGCGAAGCAGAAAATCTGGTCCATCGCTTCACAGCTGGCTTCAGGCAAACCCGCGCCACGCATTCGCATTGGTCTCGTCGCTTACCGCGACCGTGGCGACGCTTACATCACCCAGCGCATGGACCTGACGACCGACCTCGACGCGGTGTACGAGAAGCTGCGCGGGTTTCGTGCTGAAGGCGGCGGTGATGGCCCGGAGCACGTCGGCCAGGGCTTGGGCGAAGCGGTGAAACATTTGAGCTGGAGCGACGGCAAGAAAGTGATGCGCATGATTTTTCTGGTCGGCGACGCGCCCGCGCACGACGACTACGGCGATGAGTGGAACACCAAGACCATGGCCCAGGCCGCGCTCAAGAAAGGCATCATCGTCAACACCATTCGCTGCGGAGTCGACGCCAGCACCGAAGTCGTCTTTCGCGAGATTTCGCGCATGGCTGAAGGTCACTTCATCTCCATCGAGCAGTCAGGCGGCATGGCCCGGGTGGAAACGCCCTTCGACGGCGAGCTGGCGAAGTTGAACGCCGATGTGGCCTCGAAAACGATCTACGCCGGCCGCCGCCCCGCCCGTGAAGCGAGCGAAGGCAAGGCACGCGGCATGGCCTCGATGGAAGCAGGAGCGGCCGCTGACCGGCTCTCGTACGCGGCGAAGTCGGCGGGCCCCAAGGGAGGCGCGCCCGCGGCGCCGGCGGCGGTTTCGGGCAGTTTCGATTTGACGGCTGACCCTTCGAAATTGGCCGCGCTCGCCGATGACGAATTGCCCGAGGCGTTCAAAGGCATGAAAGAAGAAGACCGCGTCGCGTTGGTGAAGAAGACGGCCGAGGAACGCAAAGCGCTGGAATCGAAAATCTCGTCGCTCGCCAAGCAGCGTGACGAGTGGCTCGCCAAGAATGCTTCGAAGAAGGCCGACAGCTTCGATGAGAAGGTGATGTCCGCGGTGAAGCCGGCCGCCGCCAAGGTCGGCGTCGCGTACTAAGCAAACGCTGTGTCTTCCAGCAGCGCTCGGTCTGCCTCGTCGAGCGCGAAGCCCACCGCAGCCAAGTCTTCACGCATGTGGGTCGCGTCCGTAGTGCCGGTCAAAGGCAGCATCTTCAAGTCGAGCGCGTACCGGAACACCACTTGCTCAACCGTCTTGCGGTGCTTCTTGGCGATAGCGATGACCTGAGGGCTCGCGAGAACCTGGGGGTTCGCCGTCAGCAGCGAGAACCCCTGGTAGACGATGCCGTGCTCCAGACAGAACGAGCGCACCGAGAAGTCCCACCCCAGGCGCGCGTAGCAGCGGTTCTGCACGAAGGCGGGGAGTACTTGCGCGCTGGCGCACAGCTCCTCCAACTGCGCGAGCGCGATGTTGCTCACACCCAGCGCCTTGGTTTTCTTCGCAGCATGGAGCGCCTCCATCGCCTTCCATGCTTCGCGGTCGTGAGTGTGCCACCGCATGCGGCCCCACGGCCCATGGAGCACGTAGGAATCGAGCTCGCTCAACCCCAGATGAGAGAGAGAGCTGGCGAAGGACTGCTCCACCTGCTTCGCAATCGGCGCCTGGGCGTCGTACGGCAAGCGCGCATCTTGCCCCGACACGTAGGTGAACTTGGTCTGCACGAAGAGCTCGTCGCGCTTGAGCACGCCGTTGCCGAGCGCTGTGGCGATGGCGCGCCCCACGCCTTCTTCGTAGTAGTGCTTTCGTTGGTTGGCGGTGTCGATGCCGCGAAAACCGCTACGCAGCGCGAGCTCAACCAAGCGCTGGGTATCGTCTTCTTTCCAAGCGGTGCCGTAGAGCAGAGCGGGAGTCTTCACACCGTACGAAGCTAATCAGCCGTGCACCGCGCTTCAGCTCAAATCGGTCATTGGCCCGGTGGAGTTACCGAAGCTCGAACCCGGCACCCCGAGAGTGCTGAGCATGGTGAGAAAGAGCTTCGCCACCGGAGGTGAGCCGGAATATTTCAGGTGCCGCAGGGTAGGGCGGCCCACGTCCGCCAGGGTAGGGTCGCAGTCGACCGGAGGGTTGGTGGGGTCAGCGGGGCCCGGTGACACTTGCGTGGGCGGCACCAAGGGCGCCTGCTGCAGCGGGCTGTCGATGGCGCCGACGCAACCCGATGAGAGCTCGAGGTACGCGGCGAGCACCATCAAGAGAATGACGAAACGTCCCATAAATCTCTCCATGGGAACACTAAGCAAGGGTGGATCCACCCGAGGCTGACGCGCGGCACAAGTCGAATCAGCGACTTGGGTCGACCGACTGACCCTGTGCGTCGAGGCGCCGATGTTCCAGCGGGTAACCACAGGGCGCAGGCGCACATCAGCACCTAAAGTCGGCCTAGAACTCGAGAGCCGCGTCAAGCGTGCCTAGATTTGCCCCATGAAGGCACCCCTCTTTTTTCGCGCGCCGCGCTCGTCGTTTCTGTTGGCTGGTGTGGTTCTGGGCGTCAGCTGCTCACCGCCCCCACCCAAAGTCGACACCCGCAGCCCTGACCCGGTGACGCAGCAAAAGGCCACACCCTCGGGGGGCAAAGTGTCGCTCTCGTGGAAGAAGCCCACCGACTTCGATTACGCCACCACGATGGTGGTGCGCTATTTGGCCGCGTTCGACGGCAAGCCCGACAAGGGCGCGACCTACGCCGAGGGAGACACCTTGGGTTCAGGCACCGTCGTCTACGTGGGCGCGAAGAGCGCCTTCGAAGACACCACCGTTCCCACCGGCTGCGTCGGTTTTGGTTACCAATTTTTTGTGAACGACAGCGCCGGTAACTGGTCGGTCGGCGTCGACATCACCCTGCGCTCGGGCGCGGCGAGCTTTCCTCCCACCGCTTCGCCCACCGAAGCCTCGGCCACGCGCGATGCCACGCACATCACCGTTAATTGGACCAACCCCGCCGCCACCACAGGGTGGACGTCCATCGAAGTGCGCAGAACCCAAGGTGCACAGGCTGCGTCGGTCAGTGCCGGCGTATCGGCGTACAGCGGCACCGGCGTTACTTTGAGCGAGCCGTTGAGTCTCGCTGGCACGGGTGAACTTTTCTACACGGTGTTCTCTTGCAACAACTGCGGTATCTGCGCGCCGGTGCCCGCGGTGAGCAGCGTCACCGTGGCCGCTCCGAATGATGGCGGCTCTGACGGAGGACTCGACGGCGGAACGTGTGGAGGCGGCGTGCCCGCGCAGCCCTGCGACTTGACCGCGGTGGTCTCGGCCAGTGGCCGGCACGTGACTTTGAGTTGGACGTCACCCGCGGTCAGCCCTGACTTCAACCGGGTGAAGGTGCTGCGAGCCTTGGGCGCGCCTCCTTCGGGGCCTGACGATGCCACGGCCACTGTCATCTTCGATGGCTTGGCCCCCAGCGCCGAAGACCTGGTGACTGCGCTCACGCCCACGGCGCCCGCTTCGAGCTGTCCAGGCGTTTCATTTCCGCAGACGCCCCAGGTGATTTACCACTACGCGGTCTACGGCTGTCTCAACGCCGCTTGTGAGACGGTGGGCTCATCGACATCCTTCGTGCTCCAGGTGTCTCAAGCGCTACGGGCGGGCGGCTACACGTTGTTCTGGCGGCATGCCACCGCCAACGTGTGCATGGACGACACCACCCTGGGTACGGCGGCGATGACCAGCTCGCCCGACTGGTGGAAGAGCTGCGAGAGTGATTGCCAAATTGCCACCGCCCGCCAGACCGACGGCGTCGCTAGCGTCAACGAGACGAGCAACATCTCAGGCCATTTTGCCGCGCAGAAGTTCACCGTGGGCCGGGTGCTCTCGAGTGAATTCTGCAGGTGCATGCAGACGGCGCAGGGGTTCGGGTTCGGCCCCACCATCGAGGCTTCGGTTGACTTGACGTACTTCGTCTACGCCGAAGCGCAGCGGTGCGCGAAGAGCTTGGCGCTCTTGAACGAGGCACCCATTGCCGGCACCAACACCGCGATGGTGAGCCATGCCGGCTTCACTGGGGCTTGTGCGCCGCTCGATGCGTTGGCGTGGAGCGAAGCCGCCATCTTCAGGCCCGTCGCCGATGGAGGCACTCCGCTTTACATCACGCGCGTGCCGTGGAATGGGTGGGCCTGTTTGCCTTAGCGTTTCACGGCAATGCCCAGGGCCGAAGAAGGAAGGCTGTAGTCAGGGGAAGGCCAAAGCGTCAGGTCTGAAGCGAGAGCTTCTTGAAGACCTGTTTCAAGCTCGACGGCATCAGCAGGTAGAGCAAATGGCCGTGAAAGAGCGGTTCATCAGTGGAATGAAAGCCGCTGTGCAGCGCCACGAAACGGTGGGTGCCGCTGCTCTTGAGCAAAGTGCCCATGTCGCCATCAGCCACGTCAGGCGGCGAGGGCAACAGGTTCATGCCCACCATTTGACCCACCGCCGACAAACACGCTGAAGCGACGATGTTGGCTGCTTCCGCCAGGGCTCCCACTTCGTCATGCGAGAAGTGGCTCTTGGTGGTCGACTTCTTGAGCAGGGTGCCTCCGAGTCGCCGCGCATCTTCGAAGGGCAGCACCCACCACAGCATGCCGTCGATGCCACCCTCGATGGAAAACTCGGCTACCATCACCCGCTTGCCGGGGCCGCCCAGAAGCGTGGTCAACTGCGCGGGCTGGGCGAGCGCGAATTGCGGCACGTCGATGCGCACCGGCCGGCCACCCATCAACCGCGAGAGCGTATTGGCAGCGCTGCCGGCGCCGATATTCGCCAACTCGCACAGAGCGTCTTTCTGCAGTTCGGTGGGGGCACGCATTGTTTTCAAGGAAACCCCGTCGCGTATTTAGGCCGGTAAGAGCCGGGGCACGTCGAGCACGAAGATGGGGCGCCCATTTCCGAGCAAAGTCACTCCCGAGAGCCCGGGCACCAGGTCCAGTGGGCGGGTGAGAGGCTTGAGCACCGCTTCTTCTTGGCCCAAGAGCCGCTCGACTTTGAGCGCGACTTTGTTGCCCTCGCCTTCCATCACCACCATCGGCATCACCGGGCCTTCGTCGGCGCGGCCACCCATCGCCAACTGGAGTAATTCAGACAACCCGTAGACCGGCACCAGGCCGGTGCCGAAAGAGAGCAGCGTCGAGGTCTGGCTGCGCGAGAGCTGTGACTGCTGGGCTTCAACCACGCCTGCCACTTTCGAAATCGGCAAGCCGTAGATTTCATTGCCCGCTTCGACGAGCAGCAGCGTTACCACCGCCACGGTCAGAGGCAGGTTCAAAGAAAATTTCGTACCCAGGCCCAGCTTCGATTCAATCTCCAGCGTGCCGCCCACGTTCTCGACAGCGCGCTTCACGGCGTCCATACCCACTCCGCGGCCTGAAATGTCGGTGATGTCGGCCGCGGTGGAAACGCCGGGCAGACAGCAGAGCATCCACGCGGCTTTGTCCGAGAGCAGCGCCGCGGCTTCGGCGGTGAGGTGACCGTTCTGTACCGCCGCGATTTTCAGTTTCTCGCCGTCGATGCCCCGGCCGTCGTCTTCCATGTCCAAGATGACGCGGTCGCGGCCTCGCCGCACCGTCACTTGAATGTGGCCTTTGGGGCTCTTGCCTTTGGCCTCGCGCTCAGAGGGCGACTCGATGCCGTGGTCGACGGCGTTGCGCAGCAGATGCAAGAGCGGGTCAGCGAGCTCATCGAGAATGGAGCGGTCGAGCTCGATGTCGGCTCCGGCGATGGAAAGCTCGACCTCGCGCTCGCGCCGTCGGGCGATGTCACGGGCGGCGCGCGGCAAGCGGTCGGTGATGACGGCGATGGGCGTCATGCGCGCCTTCATCACTTTGCCGTGCAGGTCCTTCACCAGGGCATGGAGTCGGTCGACCGCTTCTTCGAGCGGAGCGCGGCTCGCTGGCGGCAACCCCTTGCCGACTTCACGCACCCGGGCGGTGGCGAGCAAGAGCTCTCCGGCGCCATCGAGCATCTGGTCGAGCAGCTCGGTGCGCACTTTGACGGTGCGGGCGTGCTCTTGGCCGATGACGCGGTGGCCTTCGGGCTCAGCCGCGGCGGGCGCAAGTGGGGGTGGCGACGTGTCATGGCTGACGCTGCGCACGCTGAGCAATTCCACCTCGGCGATGGTGCGCAAAGTCGAAGCGATGCCGCTTTCGCCTTCGCCCGTTTCCAGCTCCAGCGAGACCAACCCTTCGGTGAGTCGGCCCGCTTTGAGCTCTTCGAGGTTGGGCTTCAAATCGAAGACGTTGCCCAGCATCGAGAGCCGCTTGTAGACGAGAAACGCGCGCACCCCGGGAGTGGCGCTGGAAGGCGAGACCTTCACTTTGAGCGCGTAGCGGGGCGGAGTGGAAAAGGCGCTCGCGGCCGGTGTTGCCGCGGTCTGCGCATCGGCGACCCGGGTGTTGTTACCTGCGGTGCCGGTGAGCTGCACCAGCCGCGTCGTCAATTGGTCGAGCAGCGTGGTGACGTCTTCAGCCGGTTGGTTCTCGGCGGCGCTTTTGACGTGACGCACCAGCGCGTCGTTGGCGGTGAGCAGCAAGTCGACGGTGCGCTTGTCGGCCTTGGAGGCGTCGGCGCGCAAGGCGTCGAGCAGGTCTTCGGTGCGGTGGGCGAGCTTGGCGGTCGACTCGAAGCCCATCGACGCGGCCATGCCCTTCACCGAGTGGGCGTGGCGAAACATGCCGTCGATGAGGGCGCGGGGCGCGTGCGGCTCGAGCTTCACCAAGTCGCGGCCCAGGGCCTCGAGGTGCTCAGTGGCCTCTCCCACGGAGAGGGAGAGATATCGGGACATGTCGAGGCTCATCGGGCGTGGCTGAAGGCTCAAGCCTATGCGAGGTAGACCAGAGGGCCAGCATCAGGCTTTGGTTTCAGGCCACGGCGCGGACCATGGCCAGGTGTGTTCGGTGTCACCGCGCTCCACGATCGCCCAGTGCTGCTTGACACTCTCGCAAGCCAGCCCGATTAACCGGCTGCATTCGCGCCTAATTTGTCAGGGAATGGGTCTTGCTCAGGTCACGCTTCATGAACCGCTCAAGCACTTCGTTGTTGGTGCTCCTGGGCCTCGTGGGTTGTGAGGGTCAGCTGACCAACCCCTTGGCGAGGCTGCCGGCCATTCCAGGCATGCTCGCTGGCAACGACGCGGGCATCGAAGAAGAAGAACCCGTGTCTTTCGTGCCCGCCTGCAATGGGCGCTCTGTACCGACGTGGTGAGCCAGAGTGACGTACTGGGGTCGAAGAGGTCGACCGCGCTCGAGCAGCCCGCGCTGCTTTTACCGCCGGCGATGAGCACCTTGCCCGATGGCAACAAGCTCGCGGTGTGGGCGTGGCGATACTCGAGCACTTGTCCTCCCGGCGGCCAGGTGCGCGACGGCCGGTGCGAATTCGAGGCCCCGCATTTGTTGCTCGCCGTGTTCACACTCATGCGCCGAGAGATCTTCCGCGGGCTCCGCCGAGAGGGCGACCCGCGACACCATCAACCCACAAAACAGCGCAGCGCTCACCACTCGAAGATTACCTTGGCTTCGCGGTCGTTCGGCACCACCACGCTTCGCGTTTGCCGGCGCCCGTCATCGGTAGACGCTTCGACGCGGTGTTTTCCTGAGCCAATTTTGTAACGGTAAACCGGGGTCGGCCCCACCGGCTTGCCATCGATAGTGACGCGGGCCCAAATCGGTTGCGCATCGACCGTCAGCCACCCGGTGCCGGCGGGTTTCTTCACGGCCCCAGGGTTCTTGTCAGCAGGGCGCGGAGCGACGGGTTCCACCGGAAGAGGCCGGGTGACCACCGGTACGACGGGAGCGGGTAAGGCTTCCGGTGGGACTGCGGGTGGAGTGGACGGAACCGCTGCAGCACCGGGCGTCACTTTCTGCACCACGGGGTCAGGCGCTGACTGGCGCGCTCCCAAGGCATAGGCCAAGAAAATCACCAGCAGCGCCGCCGCCACTCCGCCGGCCGCGGCCCAACGTTTCACGGGGCTGAGGCGGGCGGCGGGCGCGAGGCTGGCTTCGCGGCTCTCGTCGGTCGTGGGGGGCAGTTGAATCGATTGGCTGGCGGTAGACACCGCGCGAAGGCTGGCGATTTCAGCCCCGCGCTTGGCTGCCCACTTAGACAATTGCGCCGGCGTCCAAATCTGTTCCAACGGCACGCTCTTCTTCAACTGCTCGGCCCAGGCCTGAGCATTGGGTGGCCGCCCCTCGGGGTTTTTCGCCAGAGCCCAGCTCACCGTGTCTTCGAGCGCCGCGCTGACCTCGGGCCGGCTCATGCGAATGGGGGCGATGGTGCTAAACAGAATCGCGCTCACCAACTGCGCCTGCAGCTTCTGCTCGAAGACCCGCCGCCCGGTGAGCAGCTCATGCATCGTCAGCGCCAGCGAGTACAAGTCGCTTCGGCCGTCGATGGGTTTACCTTCCACGTGCTCGGGCGACATGAAGGGTACGCTGCCGCGAATCATGCCGGTCAGCGTGGACGTGGCGTCGATGGCGTCAGCGACGGCGATGCCGAAGTCGATGAGCTTCACCACTCCGGTGTGGGTGACGAAGAGGTTGGAAGGCTTGACGTCGCGATGCACCAGGCCCGGTATCTGGTGCGCGTGCGCCAGGCCGTCGAGCACCTGCAGCGCGAGGCCCACCACCGCGCCTTCGGGTAAAGGCTCGCCGGGCATCGGGCATAGCGTGGCCAGCGTGTGGCCTTCGAGCAGCTCCATCACCAGATAGACGCGGTCGCCATCGCGCCCCATGTCGAGCGTGCGCACGATGTTCGGGTGGTCTAACTGCGAACCGATGAGGGCTTCGTCGAGAATGCGGCGCGCGTCAGCGCCCGAAGAAGTTCCTCTCGAATCGAGCAGGGTCTTCACCGCGACGCGTTGACCGGGCTGGTCGATGCGCTCGGCCTCGAACACCTGCCCCATGCCGCCTTGACCGAGAACGCGAAGCAGCCGGTAAGGCCCTAACCGGCTATCGCTCATCGTCGGCCTTCAACCCGTAGCGGGTGAGCAGTTGGTAAATCAACTGGCGCGACACGCCCATCGTCTTCGCCGCGGCGGTGACGTTGCCTTGCGCCCGGGCGAGCGCTTTTTCCAAGAAGCGGCTCTCAAAGGCGGCGATGGCGTCGGCGCGCGCTTCTTGCCAGTGCGTGGGCTCTTTCGCAGCCGCGGCGGGCAACAGTTGCTCGGGCCGGGTATCGGGAAAAACAATCAGCCGGGCGATGATGTTCTTGAGTTCGCGCACGTTGCCAGGCCAGTCATAGGCGGCGAGCAAGTTGAGCGTGCGAGGCGGTAAATCTTTGAGCGACCGCGGCGGCTGCTCTTTTTTGAGCAGGGCTTCGACCAACAGCGGCACGTCATCGCGCCGCTCGCGCAAGCTCGGCACCTGGGCCTCGACCACGGCGAGCCTGAAATAGAGGTCTTTGCGAAAGGTGCCCGCGGCCATCTGGGCATGAATGTCACGGTGGGTGGCGCACACCACGCGAACGTCGGCCGGCGTTTCTTGGTTCGAGCCCACCGCGCGCACTTTCTTCGTCTCGAGCGCGCGCAGGAGCTTGGGCTGCAGCGACGCCGGCAGCTCGCCGAGCTCATCGAAGAAGAGGGTGCCTCCGTTCGCCATCTGAAAGAGGCCTTCGCGATTGTCCGAAGCGCCGGTGAAGGCGCCTTTGACATGGCCAAAGAGCGTCGACTCGGCCAGCGTTTCAGTGAGCGAGGTGCAGTCGCAGACGACGAAGGGCCCATCGCGCCGCTCGCTGTGGGAGTGAATGGCTTGCGCGAGCACGTCTTTACCGGTGCCCGATTCGCCGAGCAGCAGCACCGGCATATCGCTGCGAGCGGCGCGCTCGAGCTTTTGAAAGAGTGCGCGCATGGTCAGGCTCTGACCAATTGCTTCACCGAAGCGCGAGGTGTGGGAAAGCTCGACTTGAACCGCTTCGCTGCCCTGAGACCAGCTCAAGCTCGAGTCGCCCAACTGCACCACCGTCTGCGGCGGCAGCAGCACCGATTCCACCCGCACCGAATGCACCAGCGTGCCGTTCTTGCTGTTTAAGTCGCGTAAGCGCACGCCCTCGGGCACCAGCGAGAGCTCGCAGTGGCGGCGCGAGACCTTGGCGTCGTTCACCACCACATCGCAGCCCGGGTCGGTGCCAATGGTCAGAGGGTGCATCTGCAGTGTCGCTTCGAGCCCACCGCGCGCGGTCGTTACCTTGACCCGAACATCGGGCACCTCGACCCACTGCCGCCCTTCGCGGCTGTGCATGGTCATGGTGAGGGTGTGGGGAGACATGCGCGAAAGCTGGTTGAAGATTCTGGCACCAGAACCTTGTCGCCGCCACCCTTCGTCCCCCGGGACGTCCGCGCGCGGAAAAACCGAAGCCGACGCCTTGAATGGGCCTTTGGCTCTACCACCGCGCGGTGAAGGCGACGCTCACCGTTCCGGGTGAAAAGCCCAAACCCACCGTGAGGCTGGGTGGAGTGTCGAGCCAGAAGAGCAATGCGCCCCCCACCAACGCCGCCGCTCCGATTGCGAGCAGCAGCGCGCCTTGGG
>CXWL01005254.1_pt2 | contig 10816 bp, 10 predicted proteins | sample 590931 | NCBI WGS metagenome assembly CXWL01 (sample SAMEA3498368, study PRJEB10139) | groundwater metagenome | biome: water well; material: biofilm material | place: Germany | collected 2015-04-27 | reverse complement strand
GCCTCGCACGGCTATCAGGTCGATGCGATGGACAGGGATGAACAGGCCATGGCACAGCTCGCTGCCACGGCGAAACAACGAAACTTTCCCAATCTCCATGTCCGGACAGTAGACCTTGAACGGACAACGGATGAACGGCCGGAATTCCCGAAACAGGAATATGACGTGATCGTCGTGTTTTTCTATCTCCATCGCCCGATATTCCCCGCGCTCATCGAATCGCTGAAACCGAACGGGGTCTTGATTTACGAAACCTTCACCATCGACAACTACATACGCCATCGCCATCCACGCCGATGGGAATTTTGTCTTGCACACAATGAATTGCTCCGGCTCACGTCCACCCTCCGCGTGCTGTCGTACGACGAAGGCGAACACGACGGCAGCCATGGACAGGGTTCTGTCTTTACTGCGAGACTCGTCGCCCAGCAGGCGGGCCCCAGCAGCCATCAGCACGAGTCGAGATGAGTCGCATCGATCTCCATCTCCATACAACCCACTCCGATGGAAGCCTCTCGCCGGCTGAAGTGTTACGGCTCGCCCACAAAGCAGGAGTCACCGCGCTGGCCATTACGGACCACGACATTGTGTCCGGCATTCCCGACGCCATAGCAACCGGGGCTGAGCTGGGAATTGAAATTATTCCCGGCGTGGAAATCAGCTCCCGCGTCGGCAACAGCGAACTCCATATCCTGGGCTATTGCCTGCACTGGCAAAGTCCGGAACTGAATCAGCGCTTGACCGTCTTGCGCGAGAGTCGGCATAGCCGCAACCCGCAGATCATTGAACGGCTGCGCTCATTGGGGCTGGACGTGACCTATGAAGAGGTACGGGCTCTGGCCGGCACGGATTCAGTCGGACGGCCTCATATTGCGCGGCTCTTGATGGACAAGAAGTATGTCACGTCCGCTAAAGATGCCTTTGACCGATATCTAGCAGAAGGACGCCCGGCCTATGTGGCGCGTGAGTTGCCCCAGCCTGCGGATGCCATTGCCTGGATCAGAGCCGCCGGCGGCGTGGCCGTGCTGGCCCATCCAACCTGGGCCAAGGTATCTGGAGAAGGGCTGAACGCGCTCCTGACGACATTGAAAGCCGACGGCCTCGGCGGCATCGAAGTCCACTACAGTACGCACACGAAGCGCCAGACGACGGAATACCTCGACCTGGCCAAGCGGCTGAACATGCTGGTAACCGGTGGAAGCGATTTCCACGGCATTACCAAGCCGGACATCGAAGTCGGTACGGGCCGCGGCGACTTAAAAGTTTCCGAGAGACTGCTCGACCCCCTGAAGAAAGCCGCCCTCTTAGTTGGTCGTTCGTGAAATATAGGCGTGATACGAAGTTCGAAGTTCTGGGTTCGAAGTTCCGAAAACCTCGAACTTCGGACCTCGAACCATCATCCGTCCCACCCGCCGTCCATTTCTCCCAATTCGTTGACTCTTCCCTCCCATTCGTTACACTTTGAGACAATACAGCTCCCCGCAGCAGCCTACTCCGCCGAAGCAGCCGCTTCGGCTGCGAAGGCCGGAAGCTGCGGGGTATCTTGCGAAATTCTCCGAAGCCGCTACCCTCCTTCGCCAAGGCTTCGGAGGGTTCTCCTCGCCTTCATCCCTGCAGCAAGCTACAGGGTATGCGGCGAAGGAGAATCACGGATAGCCTCAACGATTGTCATGTCGAAATCCTGGACTTGGATTGCTCCCTACATCTTTGCCATCTTGGCCGTCCTCCTGGCCGCTCCATTACTGAGCAGCCTGGCATTGATTCAATCTGTTTCAGTCCCGTATCTACAGCTCAGTGGGCCCCACACCATTCGATTGATTGCGAACCTCCTCGCACTCGCCATCCTCTGGATCCTCGCCTTCACTGCTTTTCAGCAAATCCCGGATAACGGACGAGGATCAAGCTTTCTCCGTAACCTTGTCCTTCCGCTGACGACCCTCGTCGTCATCCTCTTCATCAACAAAGCGTTCAGGGCCGTGGGCCTGCCGCTGATCGAACAGATTGGCTCTTCTCGATTCGCCTGGATCTATGCAATCGGCCTCGTTGGTTCCGGCCTCTGGCTCACGGCAGCCTGGATCCTAAACCGAGATTCGCTACGCGAAGCCTTCGCTCCCCCTAGACAAACGCAACACCAAGAAGCCCAAGCCCTCGCCGAGGATGAGGACTCAAGGCAAGAAAAAGAGTCAGAGGCTCCATCAGAACCGGCAAGCATTGCCGCCACGGCATCGATCAATGGCTGCACACCCGGTATGCTTGGGCGCTACAAAGTCTTGAAAGAGCTCGGACGTGGCGCAATGGGACTGGTCTACCTGGGGAAAGACCCCACGATCCAACGGTTCGTGGCTATCAAGACCATGCGACTCGATCAAATCAACCGCGACGACAAACTGCAAGACGTTAAGGCACGGTTTTTCCGCGAAGCAGAATCCACCGGACGGCTCTCCCATCCCAACATCGTAACCATCTATGATGCAGGAGAAGAAAACGATTTGGGGTATATCGCGATGGAACTCATCGAGGGAACACCTCTGAATCAGTGGGCACGGAAACCCAACTTGAGGCCGGTCAACGAAGTCCTCCTCACTGTGGCCACCGTTGCGGATGCCCTGGGCTACGCCCATCAACAAGGCATCATCCATCGTGACATCAAGCCGGCGAATATCATGCTCACGAAGGATCACATCGTGAAAGTCATGGACTTCGGTATTGCAAAGATGGCATCGAGCAGCAAGACAGAAACGAATATTGTACTGGGCACGCCGACGTACATGTCTCCGGAACAAATCGCAGGCAAAAAAGTGGACGGTCGGTCGGATATCTTTTCACTCGGCGTCGTGCTGTTCGAACTCCTCACTGGGCAGTTACCGTTTACGGCTGACAACGTATCGGCCGTACTGTTCAGCATCGCCCATCATCCGCATCCCGCGATTCAAACCTTGAGGCCGGATCTTCCCCCAATGGTGCAAGAGATCGTAGACCGCGCGTTACAGAAAGAGTTGCCTCACCGTTATCGGCGCGCNNGGGGGGGGGTATCGTCTGGCCCTTGAACGATTCCATAGCGCCAAGTCCGATACCGGCCTTAAACGGCCCCATAACGAGGATCGTTTTGTGGCCGACCCTCTACTCGGACTCTATGTTGTCTGTGACGGCATGGGCGGCGGCAATGCCGGCGAAATTGCCAGTGCCCTTGCAGTCGAGGTGATTCAGGCGCACCTGGCCGAGGCAGCCAAATGCACGGACCTGCCGCTGATCGGCCCCTACGATGCCTCGGTATCAGCATCGACCAATCGTCTTGCCAGCGCGATTCGCGCGGCGAACGAGGTCGTTTATCGTGAATCATGGAGCAGGCATGACTATGCCGGGATGGGTACCACCGTAGTCGCCGCATCGTTCTGCGAGGAAGTGCTCGCCATCGCCCATGTCGGAGACAGCCGGCTCTACCTCGTCAGAAACGGGACAATCCGAGCCCTCACCACAGACCATTCCTGGGTTGCCGAACAGATCCTCAAGGGGTTCATCACGGAAGAAGAGGCTCAATGTTCCCCCCGCAGGAACATTGTCACAAAAGCCATCGGCGTCGGGAGCAGTATCGATGTAGAGCTGGCGGAAGTTCCAGTCAAGAGCGGCGACATGCTGTTGTTATGCTCAGACGGACTTACCTGTGCGGTCCACCAGAACGACATCCTTCGCATTCTCAGCGAATCAGAGGATCTCTCCACCATATCCGATCGCCTTATCCTGATGGCGAATGAAGCCGGCGGCGACGACAACACGACCGTAGTCGTCGTGGCCCTGCGGGATGAGTTCCAAGCCGGACGATGGGAGAGACTAAAAAAACGATTCGTCGCGTAACGATTCACAGGGATCTTGCACAGGAGGGAACATCTTGCCAGAAACACTGCCGCAAACAGCCAGACAACTCGTCAACGGCAGGGACGTTGCGGGATAAGCGAGACGGACAACGGTTCGAGGTTCGAAGTTCGAGGTTTCCGGAACTTCGAACCCAGAACTCAGAACTTCTTTCTCGCGACCCCCCACCGACTATTTGAAGAGGAATGTGCCCTTCGGAAAGGTCTGGTAGCAGCGGTCGGAGACCTCCTGGCCATGCGATTGTAAGCACCCTAAGATCTGCCCGCTCCCAGGCGTAACTGCTCTGCAGAATCGCTTGATATCCCCCTCGCAGGCCGCCATCGCTCGACTTTGATCTTCCTTCCACTTGACAAACCGCTCGTGCAACTGGTTTTGGCACAACAGTGGAAGCTGTTTGGCACGCTGTTGCAAACAACGAGTGCGAGTAGAACCCTCCGGAGAGTCGGGACACAATTGTTCGATGTCCGATTCGCACTTCAACCTGGTCGCCTGCGGCGTAGGAGAATCCATCCTTGTCACAACCGGAGCTTCAACGTTGGAGTCACGCAATCGATCATCGTCCGGTCTCGACACAGCTGCCTCTGAAGGCAGCGGAGGAGAGGTCGGAATGGTGAAATCCAACGTGGGTGGCGAAGACAGGGAAGACGAGGGCTGCGCTGCCTGACGAGTCTCTACGGGCACCGCAGCCGAAGACAACTCTTCTTGTGACGGGAAATTGGTGACCACCGTCACCCACACGAGCCCAAGTCCCAGGATAGTGATAGCCCCGGTAATGATCCCGCTCGAAGACTGTTGCTGAGCCATGAGTACTCCCTATCTAACCACGCCCAGCATAGGATAAGCCGTCAGGAAAATCGACGAATTGTTAGGTTTCTGATAGTAGCGCGTGACAAGCGAGCGGGGCGAGACTGGCGGGACACGAAATGCTGTGGCACTGGGAGGTTCTGAGTGCTGAGTTTTGAGTTAGTTCCGGATAACTCAGAACCCAGAACTTAGAACTCAGAACTTCGAGTCTCGCCCGTCTCGCTTGAGTTGTGGGCTAGTTTTCCGGAGTCTCGACGATGTGGTTTTCAAACCTGGTGCAGCCTTCGGCGAGCAGCCGATTGGTGAGCATTTCTCCAGGCCATTCAATGGGTAAATCGGCCGTGAAGATCCACACATCGGGAGAGGTCCACACGGGACCGTGGTCTTCAGGAAGTTCGGGGTCGAACAGATCGGTCCAAACCGGCATGTACACGCCATTCCCGCACTGAGTATGAAGGTGCACGATTGTGCGGGCCCTGACAAGAGGGTCCAGATCGCGCCAGACTGCTGCGGTCTCATCCGCCAACCGATGGAGCCGCACGGCATTTTGCGCATCGAAAATAGCGTAGGCGGCATAGACCGGGGCTTCGATCATATCGGGAGCCAACGCCAACTCAGGACATTGCGCCGCGAGACCTTCAAGGAGAGCCCGGCGATGCCGGTCTTCCAGCGAATCGGGCAGTCCAGAGTCCGGGACACCGATTAACTCAAAGAAGAGAAAGGCGGTATTCTCGACAGGGGGATAGAGCCGAGCGGCAATTGACATGGCCCTCTGGGAATCCGCCACCGTGCTCAAATGATCGTTCAACCCCTGGAGACTGAGCGGCTCCAGCGTCGAATCGGTCAATAGGCGCGACTCCACTCGCACTACCGTCCCGGCAGAGAGCCGGAGATGCCGATGCAACAGCTCCGCCGTCGCAACTGGGTCAATCTTCAACTTGAGGGGATGGGCCAGATTCGCTTGGAGAGGGAGTTCCAATGCCGCCATAACGGCATAGGACAATTTTTCATCGGCCGGCCCATCGATGAGCACGGAGCAGGATGCCTCCGCGAGCAGATCGAAGAGCCATTCCGCCATGTCCTCATCCAGCGCTGCCAGTACCGTTAAGAGGTCGTACTCCCGCCCCTGCTCCAAGAAGGCTTGCAGCGTATCGATTGCCGCGTCGGTATCGCCATGGTCATGGCGCCGGGCATTGATCAAGTGTACGAGATCTCGTGTGAGGGGGTCAGGGCGAGACCAACTTAACATATCGACAGACTCCTACCGCACAGCCGTGCAACACTGCGCTCCATGTTGCCAAACTTTTCCTGTGGTAGCAAGCGCTCCAACAGTTTCTTTCCACAGAGTCTCGGCCACTGGTCGGACGATATACGGCTCACGACCCAATCACCTTTACCAATACGCGTTTTCGTCTCTGCCCATCGAACTCCCCGTAGAAAATCTGCTCCCACGGGCCGAAATCTAACCGGCCTTCGGTAATCGCGACGACGACTTCTCGCCCCATCAGCTGGCGCTTGATGTGGGCGTCGCCGTTATCCTCTCCCGTCTCGTTGTGTTGATAGGCCGCGTCCTGAGGAACGAGCCGGTCTAAGAATCGGTCATAGTCCTTGAGCAAACCTGGTTCGTCATCATTAATATAGACGCTGGCCGTGATATGCATGGCATTGACCAACACAAGCCCCTCTTGAACGCCGCTCTTCTCGACCACCACCTCAACCTGCCGCGTGATGTTGAGGTAGGCGCGCCGCGTCTTTGTTTCGAACCAGAGTTCTTCGCGATAAGATTTCATGGCCGTCGGTCAGTGGGCGTTCATTCTGACGAACTGGAGAGTCAAGATGCAAGCTGCGCCACGTCTCCCACACCATCGATCAAGGCAAGCCGATACAGGTATAATGGAAAAATGTCCGTCAGAACGACGACCAAGTCCTTAGGCCCGCCGAAACCTTCACGGCTTCGACTTTCAGCCCATGCCAAAATTGTCCTGCGTGGGCGCTATCTAGCCAAGAACTCTGCGGGAACGATCGTCGAGACGCCGGCCCAACTATTCTGGCGCGTCGCGACAGACATCGCACAAGCTGAACGACTCTACCCGACCGCCGGTCGGCTGCCCCACGCGGCTCAACGTTGGTACGATTGCCTGACTCGTCTCGACTTTCTCCCCAATTCTCCCACACTCATGAACGCCGGGCGACGCCTCCAGCAGCTTTCCGCCTGTTTTGTCCTCCCGGTCGAAGACTCCCTTGCTTCCATTTATGACAACCTGAAATATCAGGCGCTTATCCACCAATCGGGCGGCGGCACAGGATTCTCGTTCAGTCATATACGCCCGCACAACGACCTGGTGGCATCGTCAAGCGGCGTCGCCTCAGGACCCATTTCCTTCATGCGCCTGTTCAACCTCTCGACGGACATCATTAAGCAAGGCGGTACAAGGCGCGGCGCGAATATGGGCATCCTCCGTATCGACCACCCGGACATCCTCGACTTCATCGCACTTAAACTGACGCCGACCGAGATGACGAATTTTAATCTGTCGGTCGGCATCACCGATTCCTTCATGCGGGCCCTCACACGCCGTCGCACCTATGCCCTGATCAATCCTCACACCAACAAGCCGATGAGGAGGGTCCCGGCACAGCTCATATTCGATCAGCTCGTCGAAGCGGCATGGGCCAGCGGCGAGCCAGGCCTGGTCTTTCTCGACACAATCAATCGGGCCAATCCCACCCCGCTCCTTGGACCCATCGAATCGACCAACCCTTGTGGCGAACAGCCTCTCCTGGCCTATGAGTCCTGTACTCTCGGTTCCATCAACGTCGCCAACTTCATCTCACAAGCGGATGCAGGCCCCGCCATCGACTTCGACCGATTGGCCGAAACCATTTCCCTTGCCGTACGTTTCCTCGACAATGTGATTGATCGCTGCCGCTTCCCGCTTGCTCGAATCGATCACATGACGAAACAAACCCGGAAGATCGGTCTGGGCATCATGGGCTTCGCCGACCTGCTGATTTCCCTCAATATCCCCTACAACTCCGAAGCCGCGCTCCAGACAGCGAAAACCCTAATGGAGTTCTTTCAATCTCGCGCCCACTTCGCATCGACAGAGCTGGCATCCGAACGCGGAGTCTTTCCTGCCTATCGAGGCAGCCGGCTCCAAACACTTCACCAGCGGCATCGAAACGCGACTGTGACCACCATCGCTCCAACCGGCAGCATCAGCCTCATTGCCGGCTGCTCGCCCGGCATTGAACCGTTATACGGCGTGCAGGAGGTCCGCCGTATTATGGACGGTGTCGTGCTGACCTCCCTTCATCCAGCCTTCGTCCGTCGAGCAAGCAGGCTCTGTCTCGATCTCGCCTTACTCCAGCCTGACCTGGCAGCGCATCCCTCCATTCAACATTTAACCCATATCCCCGAAGAGCTGCGTCGGCTGTTTGTCACGGCGCACGATATCTCGCCCGAACATCATGTGCGTATGCAAGCGGTGTTTCAGCGATATAGCGACAGCGGTGTCTCGAAAACCATCAATTTACCTGTCTCGGCGACCAAGGCCGAGGTGGCCGCAGCCTTTCTGCTTGCGTACCAACTCGGATGCAAAGGCCTCACCGTCTTTCGAACAGGCAGTCGGGAGGGGCAAGTCTTTTCCTGCAGTCCCACTCACCCCTGTTGAACCGCTTCTGCTCTTACGCGCAATTTCTCAACAAAATTGACAGCACCGGGCGATGGTGATAGGTATTTTCACAGACTAGTCTACGTGGGGTCGAATCGTTCAGTAGGGAGGTGCTTGATGGCTGCGCTCGTTGGGAACCTGACTTCGGTCCTGAATCCCTTTGATTGGACTCTTCTTTTCGCTCGCCAACCAGAACCAGATTTGGAATTCACGGACGAGGAACTTGATCAAACAATGGCCACAAAGGCACGGGGTCCGGTGAATCCCCGCAAGAAACCCAGTAAGGGAAGCCCGGTTCTCTGGATACTGATCCTGGTTCTTGTCGGCGGTATTGGCTATGTCTCTATGGAACCGGACATGGTGACAGAATGGTTGAGTCCCTACCTGGGTGAGAACACCCCATCACCAATGGCCATGAAACCGAAACCGTTGGCCTCGACGCCTGCGCCGCAAGCCGTTCCTAGTCCGAGTACCGTTGCTCCAGCCCCATTGGCTCCTACAATTTCTCCAGCAGCTCCCGCCACTGCCGTCACTACTGCGGCGCCGGCAAATGCTCCACTGCCTCAAACGGCAGCGAAACCCACTGCACCGGTCGACCCGCCTCTCGACCCAATGTTCAGTGAAGGACAAAGAGTGACCGTTACGGGAGACCAAGTGGCTCCCGGCGGAAGCATTCCCTTGTTCGCAGACTCATCGAGCAGCAAACCGGGACCGATCGTTCGTCCAGGGATCTCACTGACCGTCGTGGACGGGGATCTACAACCAGCCGGCTGGATGTATTTGGTGCGCACCGACGAAGGTACAAATGGCTGGGTAGCGGAAAAACGTCTTCGCCTGAAGTTCTGACCCTTTCGTTTTTCTCACGCGAATAGCCCCTACTGGATAGACACATTCTCACCTTTTCATACAATCTCCCTGTGCTATAATCCGCCCGTTTTCTATTCCCTACCACACCCACAGGTTGAGTCGATTCCATGGCCGCACTCACAGCGATTATTTTTGACTTCGATGGTGTGATCGCGGACACCGAGCCCCTCCATTTCGCCGGCTTTCGTCAGACGCTGGAAGAAATCGGCATCAGCCTGACTGAATCAGACTANNCTATCTGGCATCGGTGAAGGATCACCTGGTCATTTTCCCCGGGGTGCGCGAGTTCGTGCGTGACGCCGCCGCCACCTACCCTTTAGCCATCGCGTCCGGCGCCCTCCGCCATGAGATTGACGTGATTCTTGAACAGGCAGGGCTTCATAAAGAATTTCTACACATCACCAGCGCAGAAGACGTGACCAGAGGAAAGCCCGATCCGGCCCCCTTTCTCCACGCTCTCAACGGATTGACTCGACAACGCCGAGAGCAGACTATCACCGCCGAATCCTGTTTGGTGATTGAGGACTCCATCCCTGGTATCCGCGCTGCAAAAACTGCGGGAATGAAAGTTCTCGCCGTAGCGAACACACACACGACCCATGACCTGCATGAAGCCCATGCAGTCGCCCACAGTCTTTCAGAGGTTCGCCTCAGCGAACTCCGCGAACGGTTGTGGCCTGCAGCATTAGGAGCCTAGTGGCATGAGAATCTGCTCTCTGCTTCCCAGTGCAACCGAGGTTATTGCCGCACTCGGTCTGCGCGATGAACTGGTCGGAATCAGTCACGAGTGCGACTATCCTCCATCGGTCAGAAGCGTGCCCATCATGGTTGAACCGTTGATTCCCTCTGATGGACTGGCCAGCTATGACATCGACAGACAAGTGCGTGAGCTTGTCGCCTCTGGACAACGGCTCTACCGGCTAAAAGACCGCCTCGTGCGAGAAGCGCGCCCCGATCTGGTGCTATCTCAAGACCTCTGCCACGTCTGCGCCATTACGCCGGACCAACTGCATGACACACTTCGCTCCATGCCTCACCAACCGACCGTCCTCACATTGAACCCCGGTACGGTCGATGACGTGATCGACGATGTCGTACGGATCGGCGATGCTGCAGGACGGTCGACGGAAGGCCATCGTCTCGCCGCGCACTTGCGTGACCGACTCGAGGCTGTGCACCGTCGCGTCCAGAGCACCGCTCATTGCCCTCGCGTAGTCTGTATCGAATGGCTCTCTCCACTGTTTGTCGCAGGCCATTGGGTTCCTGAAATGGTCCAGCTAGCCGGCGGCCAGGATGTCCTCGCCCAGCCTGGGAGCCCCTCACGAGTTGTGACCTGGGACGAGGTCTTGGCCGCGGCTCCGGACGTCCTCATCGTGATGCCCTGCGGATTTTCCGTTGAACGGACGCAGACAGAGCTTCTCCAACTGATGCAACAATCGGGTCAATGGCAACTTTCGCCTGCGTTGGCCGAACACACCTACCTAGTCGACGCCTCCTCCTATTTCAGCAGACCGGGCCCTCGCCTCATCGACGGTATCGAACTCTTGGCAGCTATCCTGCACCCGTCCGATGACCATCACATTCATGCATCCATGGCCCGC